>Ga0209191_1000009_pt1 | contig 177389 bp, 167 predicted proteins | sample S_130626_EF_Meta_FD_187320 | JGI IMG/M metagenome (GOLD analysis project Ga0209191, IMG submission 187320) | Freshwater microbial communities from Lake Simoncouche, Canada to study carbon cycling - S_130626_EF_MetaG (SPAdes) (version 2) | ecosystem: Environmental > Aquatic > Freshwater > Lake ...
CCTTACCATCGTACTACCTGCTAGTATCGACTGCTCTAAGTCATCAGACATTCCAATCGATAAAGTATCAAATTGAGCCCTGAATTGATTTTTTATTAAGTGTTTTTGTATTTCAATAAATAATTGATGAAACTCTTTCATCGATTGTAATGATGCACCAGGTTCAGGAATCGCCATTAAACCGCGAAGAGATAAATTTGGCAGTTTAATCAATTCTATGCAAGTCAACAAAGCTTCGCTAGGAGTGACACCGCTTTTTGAAGATTCACCAGAAATGTTAACCTGTAAGCAAATATTTAAATTATTCAAGTCGCGTGGTCTTTGCTCAGAAAGTCTTTGTGCAATCTTTAGACGATTGATACTTTGAACCCAATCAAATGATTCGGCAATAAAGCGAGTTTTATTACTTTGGATTGGACCTATAAAGTGCCAAGTGATCTGCTGACGAATGTCCTGTAAAGCGGCAATTTTATCAACACCCTCTTGGACATAGTTTTCTCCAAAAGCAATTTGACCCGCTTCGTATGCCGCCCTCACCATTTCTGCAGAATGTTTTTTTGACACAGCAACCAGGCTAACATCCTTTTTATCCCTTTTTGCAATTTCACACGCACGTTGAATGCGACTGCTTACTTGTAAAAGATTTTCTGCGATAGCGCTCATGAGATTAGGATGCTTTTGATATCAATTGATCAACAATTTCTATCCAATGAGTCACTGGGAGTTGATCATTCTGTAAATGAGTAATACAACCAATATTACCCGATACAATAAATTCAGATTGGTTCGTATGACATGCCTGCATCAGATGATTTAATTTTTGTTCGCGCAATTGTGTTGATAACGATTCTTGCAAAATTGAATACGTCCCTGCTGAACCACAACACAAGTGACTATCCTGACAAAGATTGGTTTTTACACCCAATTGTGAAAGTACACTTTCTACTTTTCCTTGAATTTTCTGGCCATGTTGAAGTGTACAGGGAGGATGATAAGTTACTCCAGACTTTGCGCTCGCACCAATTTTGGCTTGTAGTTGGTCGATGTAATCTGGCAAAATTTCACTAATATCTTTTGTTAAGAAGCTAATTTTTTGAGCTTTAGCGGCATATTGAGGATCTTCACGTAAAAGATAACCATAATCTTTGACCATGACACCACATCCAGAAGCATTCATTACGATGGCTGAGATATTTTCTTTTTCAATGACCGGCCACCATGCATCGATATTTTTTCGTATCTCATTTCGAGCACCGGTATGATCATTTAAATGGTGCTTTAATGCGCCACAACAACCAGCGGCGTTAGGTGTAATTAATTCAATCTGTAAAAAATGAAGAACTCGCTCAGTAGCTTCGTTAATATTGGGCAACATGCTCGGTTGAACACAACCAGCCAAAAACAACATTTTTTCTTTAAATTCTGAGGAGTGGTTATATGTAATTGGACGATTAAAAAAAGATGTTGGAATCTTTTTCTGAAGTGATTTAGGTAAGGCAGGTCTAATCGCGCGTCCTATTTTCATGGCCGGCGAAAAAATTGCAGGCCTAGTTAATGTTTCTTTTAACAACCACCTGACAACACGCTCTTGAATGGGCCTTGCAGGAGTTTGCTCTTCCGCCCATTTTCTACCAATATCCAAAAGGTGTCCATATTGAACTCCACTTGGGCATGTGCTTTCGCAATTCCTACAAGTTAAGCAACGATCTAAATGAGTACGTGTTTTCTCAGTAGCGATGGCACCTTCTGCCATTTGTTTGATGAGGTAAATTCGTCCACGAGGACCATCAAGTTCATCACCCAAAAGTTGATAAGTTGGGCAAGTAGCCGTACAAAAGCCGCAATGGACACAATTAGATAAAAGCTTTTGTGCTTCTAATCCTTCAGGATCATTGGCTAAAAGTGGAGATAAATCAGTTTGCATAATTAATAAGACATTCTTCCAGTTTGGAAAATCCCATAGGGGTCAAAGGCTTTTTGAACTCTTTTTTGGACGATGGCTAAAGGTGCTGTCAGTGGGTTAGCGGTAATAGGTGTAAATACATTACCAGAGTTATTTTTGTTATTTCGAAATAAGGTTGCATGCCCCTGATTTTTAGCAGCAAGACTTTGAGCTTCTTCGTAATTTAAATTTCCTTTGATCCAACGTTGTCCACCAAACCATTCAATCATCGTTACATGTTCAGTTGCAAATGGTTCTGATAATGGATTAACAGCAAACCGCCATAAATTTTCGTTTTCATTTTCAAAGAAAGAGTGGGTTTGTTCCCGAATACTTTCCCAAAAGATATTTGCTTGTTGATTCTCCATGATTTGAGCCGGTAAAAGTTGTTGCATTTTTTGTATCGCAGCGACTACTGCCGCATTTGCTCCAGCGAGTCGAATCCATAGTTCACCACCTTGAGAATCTCCTATCCAGGTGCTTGCAGATAAGGGTAGCGGTTGACTAGCCCATGAATTCATTTGGACAATCGCTTGACTTGCAGGAATTTGAAACTTTAAAGTTTCAGTTCTTGCAGGAATGGGTAAAACTTTTATCGACATTTCAAGAATCAACCCTAAAGTACCTAAAGATCCTGGCATTAAACGTGAGACATCATAGCCCGCAACATTTTTCATCACCTTACCGCCAAAGGATAGGATTTGGCCATTACCATCCATGATTTTGGTTCCTAGAACATAGTCTCTTAAACCGCCAAATTGGCCTCGACCTGGACCGGCTAACCCTGCCGCAATCATCCCCCCAATCGTGGCTTTTTCACCATAATGTGGAGGCTCAAATGGAAAGTACTGATTTTTTGAAGCCAATGCTAATTCGACTTCTTTTAATGGAGTTCCGGCACACGCTGTAATCACCAATTCTTCCGGCTGATAATCCAAAATGCCAGCGTATTGATGGGTATTTAATATTTCTCCACTTGGAGGATTACCATACCAATTTTTGGTATTTCCACCGCAGATATTAATTATTTTCTGTGTGGAAATAGCGGATTGTATTTGTTCTTTAAAATGATTAAGTACAACTTGCATAAGTGATAAGGATATTAAAAACGTTCTAACTCTGGATGAGGCATCACGCCATTACTGATCCTGACGCGACCATATTCAGCACATCGATTCAGTGTTGGGATAGCTTTATCAGGGTTTAATAATTTAAGAGGGTCGAATGACTCTTTAATCGACCAGAATACATTTCTTTCTAACTCAGAAAATTGAACACACATTGAATTGATTTTTTCAATACCAACACCGTGTTCACCGGTAATTGTCCCACCTAATTCAACGCAGGTTTCAAGAATTTCTGACCCAAAATCTTCCGCACGACGCCACTCGGAATGATCTGCACCGTTAAACAAGATGAGCGGATGCATATTGCCATCCCCAGCATGAAAGACGTTCATACACCCCAACTGATATTTACTTTCCATGTCTTTGATACGTTTTAACAATTTAGAAATTTGACGTCGTGGGATCGTACCGTCCATACAATAGTAGTCTGGCGATACACGACCAGCGGCAGGAAAAGCATTTTTTCTACCGCTCCAAAACCGTAAGCGCTCTGCTTCTGTTTCTGATACTTGAATTCTAGATGCGCCACTAGCCTTGAGGACCAAACTCATTTTTTCAATCTCTTCAGCAACTTCTTCTGGAGTACCGTCAGACTCACATAGCAGAATTGTTTTAGCATCAACGTCATAACCCGCATGCACGAACTCTTCAACCGCTTTGGTGGCTGGCTGATCCATCATTTCTAAACCAGCAGGTATGATTCCAGCAGCGATAACTGCAGCAACGGCATTGCCACCCTTTTCAATATCATCAAAGCTGGCCATAATCACTTTTGCTAGTTGAGGCTTAGGAACCAATTTCACGGTTACCTCAGTTACTAAAGCTAACATGCCTTCGCTACCAATAAAAATAGAAAATAAATCTAAGCCTGGACTATCTGGCGCTAGCCCGCCAAATTCAACAACTTCGCCAGTGATCAATACCGCCCGGATTCTCAAAACGTTATGAATAGTTAAACCATATTTAAGGCAATGAACCCCCCCAGAGTTTTCACTGACGTTTCCGCCAATTGTGCAGGCAATCTGCGAGGAGGGGTCTGGTGCATAGTAGAGCTGGTGTTTCGCAACTGCTTCTGAGATAGCTAGATTTCTAACCCCTGGTTGGACGATGGCGGTTCTGGCAAGGGGATTGATATCGATTATTTTTTTTAATTTAGCTAAAGATAAGACAAGACCCTCTGCAATCGGCATTGCTCCACCTGATAAGCCCGTTCCAGCCCCTCTCGGTACTACAGGTATTCGATTGGCATGACAGATCTTCAAAATTTCTATTACTTGAGATTCTGTTTGAGGAAGAGCGACCGCCAAAGGCATCTGCCGATAAGCCGCTAAGCCATCACACTCATAGGGGATTGTATCCTCAGGCTCCCACAGCAGAGAGCCTTCGTCCAAGATTGGCTTTAAAAGGCCAACTACAAAATCTTGACGACTTTTTAATAAAGGTGGAATTATGGCATTCATAGTGTAATTATCCCTCTATAATACAGTTTATGGGAAATCGTCTGACACAAATTGCGACTCGAACCGGTGATGCTGGAATGACAGGCCTAGGTGACGGGACCCGTATAGATAAAGCGCATGATCGTATTTGTGCAATGGGTGATGTTGATGAATTAAATTCTCAAATTGGTCTTTTATTGACTGAAGAGTTCCCTAAAAAAATTGATGATGCTATGAGGGCTTTATTTAATCAAATTCAGCATGATTTATTTGACTTAGGTGGAGAGCTTTGTATTCCTGGATATACCTTGCTTAAGCAAGATCAAATACTCTATCTTGATGAGCAGTTGGCTCTTTATAATTTACAATTACCTAAATTATCAGAGTTTATTCTCCCCGGCGGAACTCGAGCTGCAGCTCAGACGCATATTTGCCGTACGGTATGTCGAAGGGCTGAGCGTTCGATTGTGAAGTTAGGGGCTAAAGAAAAAATTAATGACACGCCAAGACAATACACCAATCGGTTGTCTGATTTATTGTTTGTTTTGGCCCGATATCTTAATGTGAGTGCTGGGGGTAAAGATGTTTTGTGGAACCATCATAAAAACCCCAAGCAATGATTAATTTCGACGTTTTCTTACGCCTTCGGCTAATATCTCAAGCGTTTTTATAGAGTCATCCCAGTTGATACAGGCATCAGTAATGCTTTGACCGTATTGAAGTTTACTTGGATCATCCTTACCTGGAGTAAATTTCTGCGAACCACCTTCAAAGTGACTTTCGATCATTACACCAAAGATAGACTTAGATTTGGACTTCAATTGATCAGCAACATCTTGCGCAACAACTACTTGACGCTCGTGTTGTTTACTAGAGTTAGCATGCGATAAATCAATCATCAATGATGGATGTAGTTTAGATGCTCGCAAGCTATCGCAAGCTTCTGCAACACTTTTTGCATCGTAATTAGGAGCTTTACCGCCGCGTAAGATGACGTGACAATCTTTGTTGCCGCTAGTTTCAACGATTGCAACCTGGCCATTTTTATGGACAGATAAGAAATGATGGCCACGCGATGCCGCAAGAATTGCATCAGTAGCAATCTTTATGTTTCCATCAGTACCATTTTTAAAACCAATTGGCGCTGATAAACCAGAAGCTAATTCACGATGAATCTGGCTTTCAGTAGTTCTTGCACCAATTGCACCCCATGAAATCAGGTCACCAATATATTGTGGAGAAATGACATCTAGGAATTCACTTCCAGCAGGCATTCCAAGTCGATTGATTTCAATGAGTAATTGTCTGGCGATACGCAGACCTTCATCAATCTTAAAACTTTCATCTAAATAGGGGTCGTTGATCAGGCCCTTCCAACCTACTGTAGTACGTGGTTTTTCAAAGTAGACGCGCATCACGATTTCTAAATCTTTTTTAAAGTGCTCACGCTGTTCTAGAAGTCTTTTAGCGTAAGCCACTGCAGCAGAAGGATCATGAATTGAACAGGGGCCAATAATAACAAGCAATCGATCATCAGTGCCATGAATAATATCGCGAATCTTTTTTCGTGATTGGGCGATGAGTTTTTCAATCGGAGTATTAGAAATCGGGAAAAAACGAATTAAATGTTCTGGTGGTGGAAGAACATTAATATTTTTGATCCGAGCATCATCCGTTAAAGATGTTTTATCCATATTGGAATACCAATTTTCGTGGGTACTTAGAGCTTTATCTGTCATATCAATCCTTACTTACATGTTGCACAACTGGGTGAAAAAAAACCGCCTTTTTGGGGCGGTTGTTTTAGGAAATGTCTTTAAGTCATTACCTCTCGACCGCCAAGTCTGAGATGAAAAAGTAAAAGAAGTAAAAAGAGTTCGTATACATGATTATTAATTTACCACAACTTTATTGAAACAATGATTTAAACACTTCCACCAACAACCATATTTTCAATTCTGAGAGTGGGTTGGCCCACCCCAACCGGCACACTTTGACCCTCTTTTCCGCAAACACCAACACCATCGTCAAGACGCAAATCATTGCCAATCATACTAACTTGCTTCAAAGATTCTGGACCATTACCAATAATTGTTGCCCCTTTTACTGGATATTGGATTTTCCCATTTTCAACCCAATAGGCTTCAGTTGCAGCAAAAACAAACTTGCCACTGGTAATATCAACTTGACCACCACCAAAATTGACGGCATATAAACCCTTTTTGATACTAGCGAGGATTTCCCCTGGGTCTTTATCTCCCCCAAGCATATAAGTATTTGTCATTCTCGGCAGAGGGAGGGCTGCGTAGCTTTCCCGTCGACCATTACCTGTAAGGGGCATTTTCATGAGACGTGAATTCATGGCATCTTGCATAAAACCTTTGAGTCGACCATTTTCAATGAGCGTTGTGCACTGCGTTGGATTTCCTTCATCATCCACGTTGAGCGAGCCACGACGTCCTGAAAGAGTGCCATCATCCACTACGGTAACTCCCGCAGCGGCCACCTTTTGACCCAATTTTCCGGCAAATGCTGAAGAGCCTTTGCGATTAAAATCACCTTCTAAGCCATGGCCGATCGCTTCATGTAATAGAACGCCTGGCCATCCTGGGCCCATCACAACAGACATTGGACCAGCCGGAGCAGGCTTTGACTCTAAATTGATTAATGCAGAACTGACTGCCTGATCAACCCAACCATTAATTAAGTCATCGGTAAACATTTTGTAATTGAGGCGACCACCACCGCCAGCATTAGCCGTTTCTCTTCGACCATGTTGTTCAACAATGACACTAATTGAAACTCTAACGAGGGGGCGTACATCAGCCACTAATTTACCGTTTCCTTTAGCTACTAAAATAACATCAAATTCACCGGTCAAACTTGCCATGACTTGAACTACCCGAGGATCTTTTGTCCTTGCTTTTTGCTCAATTTTTTCAAGAAGCTGTATTTTTTCTTCTGTCTTTAAACTGAAGATTGGGTCCTCAGGTATGTAAAGTGCTTGCCCAGAAAATGTAGAAATCGGTTGCAGAATAATTTTCTTTTTACCACCCGATGGGCCTATTACTCGGGTTGATTTTGCTGCTTGCATTAGGGTATCAGCATTGACAACATCAGCATAAGCAAAGGCTGTTTTATCACCTGAAACTGCTCTTACACCAACACCTTGATCAATACTAAAGTTACCAGATTTAACGATACCCTCTTCAAGACTCCAGGATTCATAGCGCGTATGTTGAAAATATAAGTCAGCATCGTCAAGGCGATGTAAATACATCTCACTAAGGGCCTTTTCAATTACATGTTCATCAATCCCACCTGGGGAAAGAAGTAGTGATTTAGCAGTTTGTATTGCGTTATTTGAATGGTTTTGCATAATGGTATTTACTTAATTGTGCGATGCTGAAGAGCTGGAAGTTTATTACGAACGTCGTTTATCTTGGCTTTAAACAGTTCGCCAGTAATGATACCTTCTCCAGTCTCTAAAACGGCGTTAATTTCTCCCCAGGGATGAATAATCATTGAGTGCCCCCAAGTTTGGCGACCATTATCATGAGTACCACCTTGAGCCGAAGCCACGAAATAACATTGATTTTCTATAGCCCGAGCTCGAAGAAGAATTTCCCAATGAACTTGACCAGTAGTATAGGTAAATGCAGCTGGGAGTATATGGCAGTCTATCTCACCCATGGCACGATACATCTCTGGAAATCGCAGGTCATAACAAATGCTTAATCCAAAACGCCAGCATTCATCTTGATGATTTATATCAAAGGAAGATAATTTCGATCCTGCTTGAAGCACTTTGGATTCATCATAACTCTCCCCCCCAGATGAGAATGAGAACAAGTGAATCTTGTCATATTGACAAATGATTTCCCCAGCTGGATTAAAAACCAAAGTCGTATTTAAAACATGATTAGGGTCACCGGTAGAGATGGGAATCGTGCCTGCAACAATATGGATACCGTATTTTTGGGCAGTGCTAGCCAACACATCTTGTATCGGGCCTTGGCCAAGCCGCTCTTGAATATCTAGCTTATCACGATCTTTTTTACCAAACAGACAAAAATATTCAGGTAAGACCGCTAATTGACAATGTTGGGCAGCCGCTTTTGCAATCAACTGTTGAGCGACGCGTAAATTAGTATCTAGGTCGCAAGAAGCGACCATTTGAAGACTAGCAATTTTAATCATAGAAATAGATTAGCATCTTTTAAGGAATGTTGTTTGGAGTTGGGCTGATTGGAGGCGGTGGTTTTTTTTCAGTTGGTTGATTGATGGGTTCCTTCAATAGTGATTTGCGACGGATATTTTTTAGGGTTTCAGAGTCCACGGGTTTGCCATTTTGATCGAGGGGAATTACTTCAGGATTTTTCCAGTCTCCTTGGATCAACAGATCGCTTTGCAAAGCCTTATTAATACCCGCACTGAATAAATATTGACCTATCATTGTAGTAATACCGATAATAGGAGTTACAAAATAAAATGCCGCAAGTGATGCTGATCCGAAGTTAATCCGAGGATAAATCGTCAGCCTTAAGTCTTGGGTTTCAAGATTCAAATTAATAAACCCGCTAGACGTAATTCGAGCTAAAGTACTCGTCATTTCAAAATCATTTGTACGAATATTACCTCTTCGAATCGTCGCTGTGGATGCTACCTGATCAAAAGGAGTGCCAGTCTTAGTTGTTTCGCCCAGGCTGCCTTCAAAATTTAAGGTAGCAAATTTAAAAAGACTTTGTAAACTTAGGATCCCTAGTAATTTTGCAGCCCCCTGATCAACTTGCAAAATCGTACCATTTTTTATGTCTAATTGAAGATCTCCATTAAGGCTGAGGGTATTGAAGTCTACAGGCGAGCCTTGCCAATTTAAATTACCTTGAATATTACCTTTTCCGCGATCAATAACGTTCTCTTTTACGCCTAAGGAAGTCAAAAGATCTCCAGCATCGGTTGTTTGAAGGTTAAAATTTAAAGCAGTTTTGCCGATGATGTTATCTGAAGGAAACTCCCAATCACCTTTTACATTCAATTCCCCAAACTTACTCTTTGCTAAAAGCTGGTTTATTTTCCATTCAACAGGTGTAGCATTTGCTTGAAGTTGAATAGCGCCAAGTTGCATTTTTCTAAGTTGAAAATCTGCAATAGAGACATCCATGCTCGGCAAAAATTTTAGGGTTGATTTTGATTGATTTTTGGCACTTGTTGTTGGGTTTGGAATATATAGCTTGTTAAAGTTCGCAGAGATAGACCCAAATGGTAATTCAGAATTTTTGGGAATCCAACTGAATTTCCCATCAATATTATTTGCTTGAATAGTCCCACCCCAGGCTTGATTATCTTCTTTGATATCCAAGAAGACGTTGTTAAATTCTCGATCTAAAAACAGTAGTTGGTTTGATTTACCTGAAATAATAATAGGCAAGTTGGAAGTGGCTTGATTTGAGTTTTTATTCGTAAACCTCTCTAAATAACTAGGATTAGCCTTATCAAAATCATTGATTAGATTGACCCATTGATCGAGTTGTATTGAACGAACGTCAAAGGCAACATGAAGGCCCTTAGTGATAGTAGGCGGTTGAGCATTGCCAATGACGACGGTGGCTTTATCCAGTTTATGTTGAGATAATTGACCGGAAGATTGAATTAATTCGCCGAGTTTGAGCTGCCACTCGGTTGTTGGGTTTGAGATAGAAGAATTGATATTTAATTTAAGAGAGCCCAATAAGTTCTCTCCTGCAGGCTTCATTAAGGGCTTAGGTAAATTAATATTGGTTGAGTTGAGGTCTAAATTTAAATTTAAAGCAGAGTCATAATTTTTTCTCAGAATAGCGCCATGTACACCAAGCTTACCGGTCAGGGTATTCTTTTGAAAGTCTTGATTAAACTCTTGGCCAATTGCAAATAACTCCATCAATAAAGCGCCATCAACATCAGCATGAATATCGATTTGATCAGGATTTCCAACATTGTTTTTAATGGACATGGGCCCTCCCATCCAATCGCCATTAATATCGGCTTTTTGTAAGCCATACTCGTCAAACAGAATGAAGCCTTTATTGATGGTCCCCGGTAAATTTTTCCCCCAACGAATTTGATTTTTTTCAAGATTCACTTGAGCCAGAACTTTTGTGTTTTCTTTAGTGCCAAATTGGTGTGTTAATTTAAGGTCTAGTTGAGCATCCCCTGTCATGCTCATTTTTTTTAATTCAGGCTGCCATTTATAACCGACAGGTGTTGCCACTAAATACGTCAAATAATCAAATAGTGACCCATTAGCCTTACCCTTCAATTCTAAAACGTTAGGTACTTTTGTAACATCCATCTCAGCATTGATATCTTTGACCATTACATTTTTAAATTTTCCTGATGGCGCATCTATTTGAAGAATGTTGTTGTCCATTTGGATGTTTGCATTAACTTTCTCCAAAGATGGCCATTCTCCTTTTATATTTTGCTTGACTGCAACAGGTCTATAAATAGCATCTTTAATATGGATATCTAATTGAAATTGATTTTTTGATCCTTTTGCAAAAGGAATCTGATTGGTTGGGCCATGAATTTTTAGGGAAGAATTTACGATCGTTCCACCTGAAATAGTTGAACGGAGATACTCCATCGTTGTGGGTACTATGGTTGTTGGAATGTAATTTAATAATTGATTTGCTTCCATTTTGACTAGAAGTAAATCAAGATCTAACTGGTCAGTTTTGTTTTTGCTTTTTGTTAAGTAGGATCCACGAGCTTGGATTTCTGAGTTGCCATCTTTCGTTTCTATTTGTTCAAAATCAATTAACCACTGATCCTCTTTTTGGTGCCATTGAATTTTCCCCGTGGCATTTGTTAAAGTTATTCTTTTTTTGTGAAAATAATGTGTAGACTCCAAAGTCAATTCAGGGGAGTTAATCAGCAAAAAACCTTTGCTGAGCGAAGATTCTATTTCCCCGTTAATTCCCTTCACGCTTGGAATTGACTCTCCAACTGAGCGCCACCCAATATTTTTTAAAAGACCTTGAAATTCAAATTTATCTTTGGATGGTGTCTTCGTTAAAAAACTTCTTTCGGGCTGATCTTTGTGCCAAATAAAATGAAATTTTTCAAGATTCCCTTCAGGTTGAGCCTGCTTTAGGGGATTAGATATTTTTGCTGGCAAAGGAAGGCTTTGAGCTAATAACGCTAATTCAGTTAAAGGAATAGTTGGCGCATTTAACTCAATTTTTGAGATAGTTTCATTTGCTTGATTAGGCGTTATCTGAAGACTTAAATCATTGATGGAATGTGTTTTTTGATTCTTCTCTTGAAATTGCCAATAAAAGTTTTTGAAATCGATAATTTGTGTAGTATCTTTGGCGTATTGATTTACATCAATCTGTAATTTTTTTAGATGTAAATCTGATTGGTCATTAGCCCAAATGACATTGATTTCATTGGCACTTAAGTTAGCAGTACTCTCTTGAAATACACCATGATTTAGATGGACTTGACCTTTAAACTCAATTTGTCCTGATCCAGATTTAATTGGTAATTTAGTTATTTTCAGTAAGTTTGCAGCATTAATCTTTTGAATTTCACCCTCAAAAGATCCTTGCCAATTTTTCCAATTGCTGGCATCTGTAAAAGCTTTGTGATTAAACTCTCCAGAAAAATTTAACACACCTTGGGTGGGTTTCACAAACGAATTTAATTGAATCACATGATTTCTCATTTGATTTTTTAAGGAAAAATTTTCTACTGTAAATTCATTGATTGAACTTCCATCTAAATCATCTTTTACAGTAATGTGAAGATTTTTAGTATGGAGATTGCGCTCATTGAGAATCCAAGTTAACGTTTTGGAATCGTCCCCTGTATTGGATACAGGGATACTCGCAAAACTCCATAAGCCATTTTGATCACGATAGGCAGTTAGCTGAATATTTTCAGAATATAGATCGTAAAATTGAGGTGATAATGACCAGAATGAACTCCAAGCCAAGATGCCGGAAACTCTGGGTACTTCCAGAACTCGATTGGTAAATGAGTCATCTCCCTTAGGATCTTTTTTAAAGCGGATATTTTTTATTTCAAAGCTAGGCCGAAAATATTGCCAATCCGCATGAATTTCTCCAATATTGACATCCACCCCTAATTTTTGGGTTATGACTTGTTCAATTTGAGTTTTTCTTACTTCAAGTTGAGGCCAAATGAAGAATCGCATCACTACTTGGGTAAGTAAAATAACTGTCAGTAAAACGCCGAATACAGAATAAATAGATATTCTTAGGGGCCTTGACTGGCCCATGCGACTATGAATTTCTTTTAACATTCTGTTTTTGAAGGATTTCTTAAATTTATGGTTAGTAACATAACTATTATCCGATAAGGTGATGAAGTCTTTCAAATTTGTTACGATAAACAAATGTATTCCAACATATCACTTGCTAAATCATTCTCAAAGTTTATTGAGGAAAAATTCCTGGCAAAACCCGATTGGGAGAAGTGGGTACTAACTGTTTGCGAGAAACCCCTAGATCGCACAAGTATTGAAAGAGTTTTTAACGAACATTTAGACGCCAACTTTAAGCATTTCCCAGAGGACAATTTTTTAGCCGCGTTGCGTATCGCTCGGCAAAAAATGATGCTCGCTTTAGGGGTGAGAGATTTGGCAATGCAAGCGCAAGTGGACGAGGTGATGAAGTCAATGACGCATTTGGCTGAAATAGCACTTCAGAAAGTTACCGAATATTATTCCGAGCAGCTCAGTATGGTTTATGGCAAACCTTACTACCCAAATCATGAAGAAATGAAATTATGGGTCATTGGCATGGGCAAATTAGGTGGTCGAGAGCTGAATGTAAGCTCGGATATTGATTTAATTTTTGTTTATGACTCAGATGGACAAACACAAGGCGCAAGTCGCTCAGTTTCTCATCATGAGTGGTTTACTTTGTTGGGAAAAAGAATCATTAAAGGATTAACTGATTTAACTGCTGAAGGTTTTATTTTTAGAGTTGATATGCGTTTAAGGCCGAATGGTGATTCTGGGCCTTTAGTGAGTTCGCTCAAAATGCTAGAAGAGTATTTTCTTATTCAGGGGCGTGAATGGGAGCGATATGCCTGGATCAAAGCCCGCTTGGTGTACCCATTGAGTGAGGATGATGGTTCAGGCCTTTCATCAAATTTATCGGCTGTTGTAAAGCCATTTGTATATCGTAAATACTTGGATTATGGAATTATTGACGCTGTACGCAACTTGCATCACCAAATACGTTATGAAGCAAATGTGAGAGCAAGTCAATTTCCTGATCGAGCAGCCGATATTAAATTGGGAGAAGGTGGTATTCGAGAAATTGAGTTTTTAGCCCAAATGTATCAATTAATTCGAGGGGGCCAGGAAAGTGCTCTTAGGGTGCGCTCAACAGTTCATACCTTAGAGATAATTCAATCATTATCTTATATGCCACGGCACCAGGTGAAAGATTTATTGACGGCTTATGACTTTTATAGAAAATTAGAGCATCGATTGCAATGGTGGCGAGACGCGCAAATTCATTATTTACCAATAGATCAATTATCTTTAGATCGAGTTGCCAAGTCCATGGGTTTTGAGAGTGCGAAGTCTTTTACAGATCAATTAAAGCATTATCAAGTGTTAGTGTCTCGGTACTTTTCAGAGGCGTTCACAACTGATCAACAGGTAAACCTTGATATCGTGCAAACGCAAGATTTATTAGGCATATTTAATTTTTATCCTGAATTCAAAACGCGCTATGAACACTTTTTAAAAAGTCCTAAATATCAATTGTGTAATGATGTTTCTAAAAAAAATCTCAATATTATTTTTTTACGTATCTCGGAAATACAGCCAAATATATCTGAAGGTGTATTGATTAAGTTTTTAGATTTGATTGAAGTGATTATGCGCAGATCGGTTTATCTCTCACTATTAAGAGAATATCCAATCGTCATTGAAAGTGTGATTACTTTATTAAAAGAATCACACTGGGGCGGCACCTACCTGATAAGGCACCCGCATCTTTTAGATGAGTTTATTCAAAATAATTCAAGCTCACAACCTGAGGATGAACCACTGATTTATTGGGCTAACTGGAAGATACAGTTAAGAGATAAATTAAACAACGTTGCATTAGAACAAGATAGTCAAGAGCTTACTTGGAACATACTCAGAGATACACACCATGCTGAGATATTTCAAACGCTGTTAGCAGATTTAGGGATTTCTCTGAAGCACAGGCTGAGCGTCGAACAAGTTAGTGACCGACTATCTGCTATGGCAGATGAGGTGATTCAAGAAACGCTGTTAACTACTTGGTTAAGTATTGCGCTAAAAAATGATCGATTGCCAAATAATTTATTTGAAACTGGTTTTGGTGTTATTGCTTATGGCAAATTAGGTGGAAAAGAGCTTGGGTATGGGTCAGATCTTGACTTGGTATTTGTGTATGACGACCAACACCCACATTTTAATGAGGATTTTATTGAGAGTTATCTTAAATTAGTTAGGCGTTTCATTATGTGTTGTACTACCGTAACTAGCTCGGGGGTCTTATTTGAAGTTGATACAAGGCTAAGACCTAATGGCATTGCGGGCATGATGGTTACTAGCTTGAGTGCCTTCGAAGCATATCAAATGCAACAAGGGTTGAATACTGCTTGGATTTGGGAGCATCAGGCACTGACGCGAGCAAGGTTTTGTGCTGGAGCTCAGCAGGTAATGTCCAGATTTGAACAGATTCGATCTAAAGTAATTGGTATGGTAAGAGATCCTTTTTACTTAAGAAAAAGTATCACAGAAATGCGCCTTAAGATCCATGAAGGTCATCCAAATCGCTCCAACGATTTTGATCTAAAACATGATGCAGGAGGAATGGTTGATATCGAATTCATGATTCAATGGATCGTATTAAGGTATGCCAATCTTTACCCCCAGTTACAACAAAATGTTGGTAATATTGCATTGCTTAAAATGGCAGCTACATTACATATTATGAATCAAGAAGATGCTTTAGCGGTTTCAAACGCTTATCGCCTATTTCGTAAAAAACAACATCAACTACGTCTAGACGGCCTTTCATTAGCAAGGGTTTCTCAAGTGGAGTTTGAAGATATTTTCGCCGCCCATCAAATCAAAGTAATAAAGGTATGGCAACAGTTGATGCTACTTGATCATTGATCTAGAAGTTCTCTGGCGTGACGAAGCGTAGTTTCAGTAATATCTGAACCACCTAACATCCTTGCGATTTCTTGAACTCTAGCTTGCCGATTTAATATCTGAATATGACTAATGGTCTGACCTTGCTCTACTAATTTTTGCACACACCATTGATGATCTCCTTGTGAAGCAACTTGAGGTAAGTGTGTGACGCAGAGAACTTGATGATCTTGACCTAACTGTTTGAGGAGTTTGCCGACAGTTTGCGCAACCGCTCCGCCGATACCAGCATCTACTTCATCAAAGATAAGCGTCGGAATTTGACTTGCACTACTTGCAATAACAGCAATGGCAAGACTTATTCTTGCCAATTCACCGCCTGAGGCAACTTTTGCAATGGGTCTAGGCTGAACTCCTGGATGACCTGCTACTAAAAATTCAATACTCTCCAATCCAAATTGATTTCCCTGCTCAAGAGGACTTAATGCAACTACAAATTTACCACCTGACATTGCTAGGCTTTGCATGGCGGTCGTGACAGATTGGGATAATTGTTCTGCAGCCTTTTGTCTAGAGCTAGAGAGCTGCTTTGCTTGTTTGATATAAGCATCCCATGCTTGCTTGAGTTCTTTTTCTAGTTGCTCAATATTTTGTGCTGCTTCAAGGGATACTAATTCTTCTTTTAATTGTTCCCAAACCCCAGTTAAATTTTCAGGTTGACAATGATTTTTTTTGGCTTGCCGATGATACTCTTGAAGCCTTGCATCAACTAGACTTAGACGATCTGGATCTAAATCTAGTTTTTGTAAATAGCGGTTAATGGTATGAGCAGCCTCATCTATTTGAATCAACGCAGGCTCTAGAGCTTCTTTCGCGCTAGCCAAAGCTGGATCGATATCGACCAAATCATTTAATAAGCTTTGCGCCTTGGATAGCTGATCAACTAGAGCATTTTCTCCCTCACTCAAAAGGTTGATCAATATTTGTGATCCATCAATCAGTTCTGCGGCGTTGGATAAACGGCTATGCTCGTGTTCGATCGCATGCCATTCACCAACTTGAGGAGCGAGTAAATCTAACTCTTCTAACTGCCATGTCAGTCGTTCTTTTTCTTTTACTAAATTTTGTCCAGCAGTCTTGGCTACCTTCATTCTTTTATCAATATTTAGCCAATTTTTATATGCTTGTGATACCTGTTCTTGAAGTTGTGTTAAGTGTGCATGACGGTCCAGTAATTGTCGTTGTGCTCCAGGTTTTAATAACAATTGATGCTCATGTTGACCGTGAATATCAACTAATTGCTCTCCAATCTCACGTAATTGGCTTAAGGTGGCATTTTCACCATTGATAAATGCTTTGCTTCTTCCGTTTGATTCAATGATTCGTTTTAGTTGAATCAAATTACCTTCATCCTCTAGCGAGAATCCATACTCATCTAACCATGGATTAAAAATTGCTTTGAGTGACTCAGAGATGGTAAATATAGCGCAAATTTGCGCCCGTGAACAACCCTGCCTAATTTGCGAACTGTCTGCTTTTTCACCCATGACTATGGCTAAGGCATCCAAGAGAATAGACTTTCCAGCCCCCGTTTCTCCTGTAAGAACAGTAAAACCATGTGTAAGGTCTAGTTCGAGCTCCCGAACAATGACAAAATCACGAATATCTAAACTTTGTAGCATCGCTTAAAAAGACGAAGGATATTCGTTCCAGTGTAATTTTTCCCGCAAAGTTTTGTAATCACTATGCCCTTGGGGATGCAGAAGAGTTACTTGTTTTTGGGATTTTTTTACACTTACTTGATCCCCCACTTGCAGAATTGATAATGATTGCATATCAAAGTGAGCATTAACATCCTTACCTCCCGCGACTTCTACAATAATTTCTACATCGTGGGGTAAAACAATTGGACGATTTGACAGAGCATGAGGAGCAATTGGAGTTAATACAATGCCCTCAACTCTGGGATGCAGTATCGGCCCCCCAGAGGAAAGGCTATATGCTGTAGAACCTGTCGGAGTTGCAATAATTAGTCCATCTGATCTTTGGTTATACATAAAACTGCCATTTACTGTAACGGTTAACTCAACCATGCCGGTTAAGCTTGAGCGGTTAACGACAACATCATTTAAAGCCAAACCTTGATGGGTGACTTTGCCGTTACGGATCACTGAAGCACTTAATAAATTTCTGGAATCTGATTCATAATTTCCCGCTAACATTTGCGGAAGAATAAAGGCGACATCTTGGAGGGGAATATCTGTCATATATCCCAAACGACCCATATTGATACCAATTACTGGAATATTGGCACCAGCCAGATGTCGACCAACGCCTAATAGAGTACCATCGCCCCCAATCACAATGACTACATCGATATTACCCGTGATTTCTTTAATATTAATGGTGGGGCGATGTTGATTTTGGGTAAATTTGGCAGTTTCTTCTTCGATCCAAACAGAGCAGCCTTGTGTCTTTACAAGATCAGAAATGAGATCTAAAACTTGGCCTATGCCATCAGCCTGAAACTTACCAATTACAGCAACTCGCGGAAAAATAGAAGTAAAAGTATTTTTTGTCGTCATTCCCTGATTAAACCATAGCAAAAGAACAGTTTCAAACTAAACCTACATCCAAAAGTCACAAGATTGGTTAGAATCACTACTTATATGGATAAAAGAGCACGCGAACTTCTCAAAACTTTAATTGAAAGGTACATATCTGAGGGGCAACCTGTTGGGTCTAGAACCTTGTCTCGCCATTCTGGCCTAGACTTGTCTGCCGCTACGATTCGTAATGTGATGGCAGATTTAGAAGAGATGGGATTTGTTACTAGCCCGCACACTTCAGCTGGAAGAATCCCCACTCCACAAGGATATCGTTTATTTGTCGATACGATGTTAACAATGACACCTATTGAAGAGTTAGCTTCTAGTGCAGCTTTTAAGGAAATCCAGCCAGATTTACCGCAAAGAGTGATTGCTTCTGCCGCCCATGTTTTATCCAGCTTATCGCATTTTGCTGGCGTTGTAATGACGCCTAAGCGATCTCATGTGTTTCGACAAATAGAGTTTTTAAGACTTTCTGAAAATAGAGTTTTATTAATTTTGGTATCCCCTCAGGGAGATGTACAAAACAGAATTTTGATTACCCAAAAAGATTACTCTCCAACAGAGTTAATTGAAGCGACTAATTACATTAATGCCCAATATGCAGGGTTTGATTTTGAAGCCGTTCGCCAAAAGCTTAAACAAGAGTTAGTGGGCTTAAAGCATGACATCACTGCATTAATGAATCAAGCAGTTGAAGCTGGATCTGATTCATTAAAAGAGAATCAAGAGACTGTCATTATTTCTGGCGAGAAACAATTATTAGAAGTTGGTGAGTTAGTCTCAGATATGGATAAGATAAAACGCTTATTTCAAGTATTTGAACAACGCACTGGACTAATTCAGTTATTAGATGAATCTAGCAAAGCAAATGGTGTCAAAATCTTTATTGGAGGCGAAAGTGATTTAGTGCCAATAGATGATATGGCAATTATTACAGCTCCTTATCAAGTTAACGGTATTATTGTGGGGACTCTTGGTGTCATTGGACCAACAAGAATGGCTTATGAACGTGTCATTCCGATTGTGGATATCACGGCAAAATTACTCAGTAGTGCTTTGAGTCAAAAATCTTAATTTTGGAATTGTTTGGTGAATAAAAAAATATTGGATCCTCGTGTGGAACACGCTAAAAGCCCGAAAGTCGGCGTGTTAATAGTCAACTTGGGAACACCAGACGCACCCACTGCAAAAGCAGTTAGAACATATTTAAAGCAATTTCTTTCAGATCCAAGAGTAGTGGAGATTCCTCGCATTATTTGGTGGTGTATCTTAAATCTCATTATTTTGCCAATCCGGTCGGGTGCGTCTGCAAAAAAATACGCTTCGGTTTGGTTTTCTGGTGAAAAAAGTGGTTCTCCTTTATTTGTACATTCACAATCTCAAACGCAATTATTGGCTCAGGCATTTAATCAAGGGTCTAATCAATCGTTTGTGGTTGATTTAGCTATGCGCTATGGCAATCCCTCGATTGAAAATGTCCTAAAAAAAATGGATGATGATGGAGTAGATCGTCTATTAGTGATGCCGATGTATCCTCAATACTCTGCAACAACTACCGCTTCAACTTTTGATGAAATTTATCGGGTTTATAAAGGGTATAGAAACCCACCTTCGGTAAGAACGGTTAAACACTTTCATGATCATCCACTTTATATCAGAGCCTTAAAAGCTCAAGTAGAGGACTTTTGGCGAGTCCAGGGTCGGCCTAATTTTTCCGCCGGCGAAAAATTGATCATGTCTTTTCATGGAGTGCCAAAACGTACCTTAGATATGGGCGATCCCTATCATTGTGAATGTCATAAAACGGGTCGCCTACTTCGAGAATCTTTAGGACTTTCCGAACAAGAGGCAATCGTTAGTTTTCAGTCGAGATTTGGCAAAGCTGAATGGTTAAAGCCATACACTGCCCCACTTTTAGAAAAATTAGGTCAAGCCGCCACATCAAGAGTAGATATCTTCTGCCCAGGATTTCCGGCCGATTGTTTAGAAACTCTTGAAGAAATTGCAATGGAAGGTAAAGAAATTTTTCAGCATGCTGGAGGAAAGGACTACTTTGCAATTCCCTGCATAAACTCACATCCGGAATGGATTAGTGCGATGCAACACATCGTTGAAGAAAATCTTCTAGGTTGGACTCTGACTTCTGAGTCACAGAAAAATCTCTCTGAACGTCAAGCTAGGGTAGAACTTGTGCAAGCATCCTTGCAGAACTAGTTTTTTGAAGAAAAATTAATTATTGGTACTTGAAATAATTATTTATGCCTATAGGTAGGAGAGGTAAGACGCTTTTTATTCAACCAAAAAATTGTAAAGTATTGAAATGACTCAAGAAAAAAATGATGAACCATCTGTGGAGCAACACGTAGAACCTTCACATTCTGATGCGCCCGAAAGCTCACATGAGCAACAAGTGACTCAATTAAATCAACTCTTAAATGAAAGCAAAGATGCTTTTTTAAGAGCGAAGGCAGAAGTTGAGAATGTACGTCGCAGGGCGGCGGACGATATCGCAAAGGCCCATAAATTTGCCATCGAGAGTTTCGCAGAACATTTATTACCAGTGATGGATAGCATGCACGCGGCTCTTCAGCATCATAATGAAGATCTCAACAAGTTAAAAGAGGGTGTTGAACTGACCCTAAAACAGTTATCAGGTGCATTAGAGAAGGGGAAAATCGTGGAGATTAACCCCGAAGCTGGCGCCAAATTTGATCCACACCTTCATCAAGCGATTTCGACGGTGGAGTCTGAGCAAGAGGCAAATACGATTGTTTCCGTATTACAAAAAGGCTATCTTATTGCAGATCGCGTTTTGAGGCCAGCTTTAGTGATGGTAAGCCAAGCAAAATAAAAAATGCACAAATAACTTGGCTCATCTCTTGATAATCAACTGATTAGCCATATTTAAAGAATATATAGATTATTTAATAAGGAAATAAACATGGCAAAGATTATTGGAATCGATTTAGGCACCACCAATTCTTGTGTTGCAATTTTAGAGGGTAACACTCCGAAAGTGGTTGAAAATGCTGAAGGCGCCCGTACAACACCTTCTATCATTGCTTATATGGAAGATGGCGAAATCCTTGTGGGAGCACCTGCCAAAAGACAGTCTGTTACTAATCCAAGGAATACGCTTTATGCCGTAAAACGCTTAATTGGAAGAAAGTTTGCTGAAAAAGAAGTGCAAAAGGATATTAATTTAATGCCCTACACAATTGCTAAGGCAGACAATGGTGATGCATGGGTTGAGGTCAGAGGCAATAAATTAGCTCCCCCACAAATTTCGGCTGAAGTTTTAAGAAAAATGAAAAAAACAGCTGAAGATTACTTAGGTGAAGAAGTAACAGAGGCTGTTATTACAGTACCTGCATACTTTAACGATAGTCAAAGACAGGCAACGAAAGATGCTGGACGTATTGCTGGTCTTGATGTAAAGCGTATCATTAATGAACCTACTGCCGCTGCTCTTGCTTTTGGTTTAGACAAGGTTTCTACAGGCGATCGCAAGATTGCTGTGTACGACTTAGGTGGGGGTACTTTTGACGTATCTATTATTGAAATTGCTGATGTTGATGGCGAAAAACAATTTGAGGTGTTATCAACCAATGGCGATACATTCCTTGGCGGCGAAGACTTTGACCAACGAATTATTGACTTTATCATTGCCGAATTTAAGAAAGAACAAGGCGTTGATTTATCAAAAGATGTGCTTGCATTACAACGTTTAAAAGAATCTGCTGAAAAAGCAAAAATCGAGTTGTCTTCAACTGCTCAAACTGAAATTAATTTGCCTTATATAACCGCTGATGCTTCAGGTCCAAAGCATTTAAATATTAAAATGACGCGCGCAAAACTAGAGTCATTAGTCGATGATTTAGTTGCTCGAACTATTGAGCCGTGCCGAATTGCAATTAAAGATGCAGGCGTTTCTTTGAGTGATATTCAAGACGTTATTTTAGTTGGTGGTATGACACGTATGCCAAAAGTTCAAGAAAAAGTGAAAGAATTTTTTGGACAAGAGCCACGTAAGGACGTTAACCCTGATGAGGCTGTGGCTGTGGGTGCGGCGATTCAAGGAGCTGTTCTCGCTGGCGACCGTTCCGATGTTTTGTTGTTGGACGTAACGCCTTTATCCCTTGGTATTGAAACCTTGGGCGGTGTAATGACGAAGATGATTAAAAAGAATACAACGATACCAACCAAATACGCACAAGTATTTTCTACTGCCGAAGATAATCAACCAGCGGTAACAATTAAAGTTTTCCAAGGCGAGAGGGAGATGGCAACAGCTAATAAAACCCTCGGAGAATTTAATTTAGAGGGCATTCCGCCATCAAGTCGTGGGACCCCACAAATTGAAGTGAGCTTTGACATTGATGCCAATGGTATTTTGCATGTGGGCGCTAAAGATAAGGCAACCGGTAAGGAAAATAAAATTACAATTAAAGCCAACTCTGGATTATCAGAAGATGAAATCCAAAAAATGGTGAAAGATGCAGAAGAAAATGCGGAAGAAGATCGTAAGTTAAGGGAAGTTGTGGACGCTAGAAATACAGCGGAAGCACTTGTACATTCGACTAAAAAATCTCTTGAAGAGCATGGCGCTTCATTAGACGCTGCTGAAAAAGAGAAGATTGAAGTTGCACTGAAAGCTTTGGAAGAAGCGGCTAAAGGATCCGACAAGGCCGATATTGAAGCTAAAACAGAGGAGTTGGGCAAAGTTAGTCAAGCTCTTGGCGAAAAAGTATATGCAGCAATGGCTGAAAAAGCTAAAGCTGAAGGTGACGGGACTTCACAGGGTCAAGCAGCAAAAGATGATAATGTTGTTGATGCTGAATTCAAAGAAGTTGATAAGAAATAATTTGTTGTAGTTTATTGAAGGAACAGCTTTGGCAACAAAAAGAGATTTTTATGAAGTTTTAGAGGTACCGAAAAACGCTTCTGACGATGAGATAAAAAAAGCTTATCGAAAGATGGCGATGAAGTACCATCCCGATCGTAACCCTGATGATAAAACTTCAGAAGAAAAATTTAAAGAAGCCAAAGAAGCCTATGAGGCTTTATCAGATCCTCAAAAGAAAGCCGCCTACGACCAATATGGCCATGCCGGGATAGACCCAAGCATGGGTGGTTTCGGGGGTGCTGGCGCGCAAGGTTTTGGTGGTTTTGCCGATGCTTTTGGAGATATTTTTGGGGATATCTTTGGTGCAGGTGGTGCACGTGGTGGTCGAGGTGGACCTCAAGTGTTTAAAGGTGGCGATCTTCGATACAGTATGGAGATTTCGCTCGAAGAAGCAGCCAAAGGTCACGAAACTCAAATACGGATACCTGGTTGGACAAGTTGTGACTTGTGCACTGGTACAGGCGCAGAATCTGGAAGTAAAGTTGAAACCTGTTCCACATGTAATGGGCAAGGTCAAGTCAGAGTGGCGCAAGGCTTTTTTTCTATGCAGCAGACCTGTCCAAAATGCCGCGGTAATGGCCAGTTTATAGCCAAGCCGTGTAAAAAATGTCATGGCGAAGGGCAGATCAAGCAGCAAAAGACTTTAGAAGTCAAAATCCCAGCTGGTATTGAAGATGGAATGCGTATCCGTTTAAGTGGTCATGGTGAACCAGGCATTAATCAAGGCCCTCCTGGAGATTTATATGTTGAGGTACATATTAAGCCTCATCAAGTTTTCGAAAGAGATGGTAATGACCTACATTTCCAAATGCCTATTTCATACTCAACGGCATGTTTAGGAGGTGAAGTTCAGGTCCCAACACTTGCTGGAAAAGCCAGTTTTGAAGTCGCAGAAGGAACTCAAACAGGTCGTACCTATCGACTAAGAGGAAAAGGCATTAAGGGCATTCGTTCTACTGTGCCAGGAGATTTGTATGTGCACGTACAAATTGAGACTCCTGTTAAGCTCAACGAAGAACAACGTAAATTGATTCGGGATTTAGAGAAAAGCTTGCAAGCCGATAGCCGTAAACACAATCCTCAGGAACGAGGTTGGATTGACAAAGTAAAAGGCTTTTTTAATTAATCACTAAAACAGTGTTCAGGTGCTGGAAATGCACCTGATTTCACTTCACTGATATACAGTTCAACTGCTTTTTCAATTGATCCGCACTGGGAAAGAAAGTTTTTTACAAATTTAGGTTGCCTGCCTGGAAATGCTCCGAGAGCATCATGCATCACAAGCACCTGTCCTGAACAATCAGGACCAGCCCCAATCCCTATGGTGGGAATCTGAATAGACTCAGTAATTTTTTTTCCTAAAGAAGAAGGCACCGCCTCTAAAACTAACATTTGCGCACCAGCGGCTTCGAGGTCTTTAGCGTCATCAAGCATTTGTTGGGCTTGTGCAGCAGATTTACCTTGTACTTTAAAGCCGCCTAAAGTGTTTACAGATTGAGGGGTTAAACCTAAATGCGCACATACTGGAATACCTTGTGTGACGAGATGCTCAATCGTTGGAGCCAACCAAGTACCGCCTTCTAGCTTGATCATTTTGGCACCTGCTTGCATAAGAAGTGCTGCGTTTCGAAGGGCACTTTTCGTATCTCCGTAGGAAGCAAACGGCATATCGGCAATCAAAAAGGTTCGTTTAATATTTCGGCTCACACAGGCTGTGTGGTAAACCATGTCTTCAATTTTTACTGGAAGGGTGGATGTATGACCCTGAATGACATTTCCAAGGGAGTCCCCAACTAAAATGACATCAATTCCTATTTGATCAAAAAGAGTTCCAAAACTCGCATCATAGGCAGTTAAAGAGGAAATTTTATCTCCGTCAGCACGCATTTTAAATAATGAGCTGATGGTTAAAGCCTTTGTTTCTTGGTTTACTTGTAAATAAGACATATTAAATGATTAGGCTAAAACTTGAATATACAGAAATTTTTACTTAATGGGTGTTATTTACATCACCGCTGATGAAACATTGTTGAGTGGGCAGTTTTTCAATTTTTTGCCAAGATAAATTAGGGATTTTATTTTTGAGTTTGCCATGCATAGGCAATTCAATTTCAGGCGCTAGTTCTAATAAAGGTAAAAGAACAAACATACGTTCAGTCATCCGGGGATGAGGAATGATAAGTTCAGGGTCGTTACTGATGATATCTTCATAGATTAAAACATCAATATCTAAAGTGCGTGGAGCTTTTTCAAAAGGACGCTCTCTACCAAAGTGTTTTTCGACTGATTGGCAGGCATGAAGCAAGGACTTAGGTTCAAGAGTTGTTGAAATGGAAAGTACATTATTTATGTAGTTTCCCCCCGGAGCATCAACCGGACTACTTATATAGAAACAACTCCTCGCATTAATTTGAATCGATGGGATTTGCGCAAGGCAAATGACAGCATCTGTCAGAATTTGCCTAGTATCACCAACATTACCACCTAAACCAATAAACGCGTTTGCCATTCGTCACCTTTTTTCGTGGCGCTAATCATAGATACTTTAATCAATTTTCAGGAAGCTTGCTCAGGATCATGATTTTTGATATCTTCACCTTGATTTTTAGGGGCTCCGCGCCTCCTTCGACGTGATTTACCCAGAGTACTTGAAGAATTTAGTGGGGATTCTTCTTTCGCGCTTAACAATAATTTTTCTTGTTCTGGCAAATCTGCCAATTGAAAATCCTCCCACCACTGTGAAAGAGATGTTGGGAGTTCATCAGCCAAGCATCGCAGGCATAAAAAATCATAACCAGCTCTAAAGCGGGGCGACTCTAACAGCCGATATGGCACTTTTCCAATTCTTTTTTCAAATCTAGGTTGTAGGCTCCAAATCTCACGCATATCCGTTTCAAATCTTCGTTGGATCGCAAAAGTTTCACGCTGATTTGCGAGAACCGAGTCAATCGCTGCATGTAAAGCTGGGATAAGGGGTTTACCCGTTTGCAGCTCATTTTGCCAGCCAAGGTAAACTTCATGCCAAAGCAATGTAGCAAATAAAAAGCCAGGAGAGATTGATTTGCCAAGCAGCACTCTTTCATCAGTTCGGGCAAGCGCTATTTTTGCGAAATGACTGAGCTTGTCTTGCTCAAAAATAGCATCAATCATGGGCAATAGCCCTTGGCCCAAACCAACATCTCTTAAAGCCTCTAAGGACGCCCAAGCATGTCCTGACATTAAGAGCTTTAATATTTCATCAAAGAGTCGCGCACTAGGCACATCATGAATTAATGGCGCCAATTCTTGAATTGGCGCTAAGGTCTTGGCCTCAATACGAAAACCTGTTTTTGCAGCAAAACGTACTGCTCTAAGCATTCGGATTGGATCTTCACGGTAACGCTTTTCTGGATCCCCAATCATACGCATGAAGCGTTCTTTCATATCATACATACCACCATGGTAATCAAGAACTACACCATTACTGGGGTTGTAATACAAAGCATTGATTGTAAAGTCACGTCTTGCGGCATCTTCTGAGTGTGTACCCCAGATGTTATCTCGTAAAATTCGACCACTTTCGGTAATATGTTCTCCTTCGTCATGAACCATGGCTCGAAATGTAGAAACTTCAATAATTTCTGGTTTATGACCGCCATAAAAAGTGACATGAACAATTTGAAATCGACGACCTATCAAGCGTGACTTTCTAAATACTGCTTGAACTTGATCCGGTGTGGCATTCGTTGCCACATCAAAATCTTTTGGAACAATTCCTAATATTAAGTCCCGAACGGCACCACCTACGATAAAAGCTTCGTATCCAGCTTGCTGAAGAGCTTGAGTTACTTTGATGGCATTTTTAGAAATATGATCTTGATTAATTTGATGATCTTGGAAACTAATCTCTTTAGCGACCTTTTTTTTAGATGAAGGCGAAGTCGATGAAGGTTTTTTACCTAAAATGCGACGTATGATTTTTTGCATCATGCAAATAAATAAAGTATCTTCCAAGCTCTCTCTTGCGCAAGATTGGCAAGCCTTGGATCTGGATTGGTCGCAATAGGCACTTTGACTTTTTCCAACAGTGGTAAATCGTTCATTGAATCAGAATAAAAAATGCTATTTTGCACATGATCTAAACTTAACCCCAAACTTTCGAGCCAGTTTTCAACATGGACAACCTTGCCCGCTTGAAAATTGGGTAAACCTTGAACTTTACCTGTAAATTCACCATCGGGGCTAATTTCTGGCTCAGTGGCGATGAGGTGTTGAATCCCAAAACGTGTAGCAATAGGTTTTGTCACAAAGCTATTTGTAGCCGTGACGATTGAACAAATATGCCCTAAATCAAGATGTTGATTGACGAGTTCAATTGCTTTTGGATGTATTTGAGGTTCAATCTTTTTTTTCATGAACTCGCCATGCCATATTTCGAGTTGTTTTCTTGGGTGGCTTGCAAGAGGCTTTAATGCAAAGCTCAAAAATTCATCAATATTGAGTGTGCCAGCCTTATATGCCTCATAAAAACGATTATTAGCTTGCTCATATTCTTCTTGATTGACAACACCTAATTCAACCAAAAAATGTCCCCAGGCATGATCACTATCGATTGGTAAGAGCGTATTATCTAAATCAAAAAAAACGAGAGTAGGAGAGTTGGGAGACATGAGTTATGTTTTATTTTTTAACAAGTCTCTTACTAAGGGGAGAGTAATGGAACGTTTGGTTTGTAACGAGTATTGATCCAATGCTTCTACAAGACTAATTAAGCTTGGCATGTCGCGATGAAAATTATCTAGAAGCCAAGGAGCAATGTCTTCAGACCACTTTAAACCTTTGGCGGTTGCAAAATCTTGGATCGCTTTAATTTTTTCATCATCTTGCAATGTGTGAAGTTCAAAATTAAGTCCGGAGGATAGTCGAGAAGCGATATCACTACGTAAGGCAAGCCCTGAAATAGATTGTGATCCGGTAGAAATAATAAGAATTTCTTCATCATCTTTTGCTTCAATCAGCAATCTAAAAAAGGCCTTTTGTTCATTCTCTTTGAGATGGTCAACGTTATCAATCAGGTAAAGCTTATGGACTAACATATTTCCATAATCAAGATAGCTCCAGAGAGAGCTCCCGGACTCCAAGAAGCATGTACTTAATTCATTTTCTTGAGCAATTCCATTTAAGGCCTTAAGTAAATGGGTTTTGCCACAACCTTGAGGACCCCAAAAGTAAAGTATTTCTAATTCAGGATTTGGGTTCGATTGGTTTTCCCAATAAAGTTCTAGAGACTTTAAAACAGTAATAATATTGGCACCATTTTTTCGATCTTTTTTTGATAAAACAAAATTATCTAAAGTTGGTGGTGGCGATAATAAAATATCTAAGGTAAATTGTTGAGGTTTTTTGCTTGTCATTTAAGTATTACTGTTGAACCATTGACTAGTGAGCAATTTGTGTTTGAAGTGGCGAAATGCAACAAGACAGATTGCAGACATAGGGAATGCAAGAAGAATACCAAAGAATCCAAAAAGCTGCCCAAATACCATCAAAGCGAAGAGTACAGTAACCGGATGAAGCCCAATTCTTTCCCCAACAAGGCGCGGTGTCAATACAAAGCTTTCAAGAAGTTGCCCAACACCGTAAAGAACTAAAACAGCGATCAAAGCATCTCCAGGACCAAATTGTAATAATGTCGCCAGTAGAGATAATATAAAGCTGATTAAAAATCCAACGTATGGAATAAATGCAACCAAACCTGTAAACATGCCTAATGGAATGGCGCTTTGAACACCAATTAAAAGTAATCCCAGGCTATAAAAACAAGCCAAAACAATCATTAATAAGACTTGACCACGTAAGTAATGTGAAACTAAAACGTCAACTTCTTTTGCAAGATCAAGGAACGTTTCACGAAATCGAACGGGGATAAATTCTTCAATCATCTTGAAGAATTTATCCCATTCTAATAATAGATAAAAAAGAACAAACAAAACAAGCACAGTATTTGCGAAAAATCCCAAGACAGAGCTAGACGATTTAATAATGGTGCCTATAGATTGAGTTACTAAGGCATTGGCATGATCTGTAATTTGAGATGTAATTTGAGATTGAACCACTTCACGAATAGCGCCCCAATCTAACTTCACATTAAAAGTTGCAAGCGCAGGCTCTAGCCACTCTTGAAGATTTTTGAGCCAAATAGGAAATTGAGCTTTAAAAAGTGGAATTTCATGCTGTAATAAATTGAGCAAGAGTAAAAGAATGACAATACTTGCGAAAACACCAACAAGAAGAGAAATTAGTGCAGCCAGAATACGGGGCGTTTTGAGCTGTACTAAACGCTTTGTTAGAGGCTCTAACATATAGGCAAAGATAAAGGCTGCCAAAAAAGGCATCAAAATTTCAATCAAGCTAGAAAAAAAATCAGACATTGCCATCACCTTGAATTAGAATCTTCTCATTCTACTGAGTTCATAGGAATGATATGTCAAATTCGACAAGTAAAGATTCAAATTTAAAAAATAACCTGCAAACCCAAGGACTGTCTTATAAAGATGCTGGCGTTGATATAGACGCTGGGGACGCTTTGGTTGAGAGAATTAAGCCTCTAGCTAAGAAAACGATGCGTGAAGGCGTTCTAGCCGGTATCGGAGGCTTTGGCGCCCTTTTTGAGGTGCCCAAACGATTTCAAGAGCCAGTATTAGTCTCTGGTACAGATGGTGTTGGGACAAAATTGAAATTAGCCTTTGAGTGGCAGATTCATGACACGGTAGGCCAGGATTTAGTTGCTATGAGTGTCAATGATATTTTGGTTCAGGGTGCTGAGTCCTTGTTTTTTCTAGATTATTTTGCTTGTGGCCACTTATCAGTAGATGTTGCAGCGACAGTTGTGGGCGGCATTGCACAGGGGTGCGAAATCGCTGGTTGCGCTCTTATTGGCGGTGAAACTGCTGAAATGCCAGGCATGTATCCTGACGGGGAGTACGATTTGGCAGGATTTGCAGTGGGAGTTGTAGAAAAGTCGAAAATTATTACAGGCAAAACCATCACTCCAGGAGATGTTGTACTTGGATTAGCTTCCAGTGGGGCACATTCCAATGGCTATTCTCTCATCCGTAAAATTATTGAAGTGAGTGGTGCAAATAGGAATTTTGATATGGGGGGTCGACCACTTGAAGAGGTGGTAATGACCCCAACTAAAATTTATGTAAAACCTGTATTGGAGTTATTGAATCTAGTCAATATTAAGGGTATGGCTCATATTACGGGCGGTGGTTTAGTAGAAAATATCCCACGCGTTTTGCCTAGCCACGTTCAAGCAGTGCTGCATCGAGATGCATGGCAAATGCCCAATTTATTCCAATGGCTATCAAAAGCAGGAAATGTAGATGATCAAGAAATGTATCGTGTTTTCAATTGCGGCATTGGCTTGACAATCATTTTGCCGACTCAAGATTTGAGTTTAGCCATAGAATTTTTGAAAAAACATGATATCGAGAGTTTTCAGTTAGGTGAAATTGTAGAGCGCCCTCCAGGAGCGCATCAAACCATTGTCATCTAAACTTTTGTAGGTGTTGAAGGCAGGCATTGATAGCTTGAGGTAAAAAATCCTTGCTGCTAGGATCTATGACATGACGACTTGGCATCGCCCTTAGCCAGGTAAGTTGTCTTTTACCTAGTTGTCGACTAGCTGCTAGTCCTGCTTCAACGAACTCTTTATAAGTTATTTCATGATTGAAGTAACTGATCCCTTGACGATAACCTACAGCCCTCATGGAAGGTAATTCAGGTTTGATATTGGGATGACTTAAAAGTAATTGAACCTCATCTAAAAAGCCTTGATCGAGCATATGCATGAAGCGCATTCGAATCCGTTCATGAAGCCACCCACGATCTTCAGGCTCTAATGAGACCAAGCCATGTGCAAAAGATGCATCATCCCGAGACTCCGAGTAGGGTTGTAAAGCCAAAAACTCTGACATAGGCGTGCCAGTCATTGTATAAATCTCTAATGCACGAGAAACTCTTTGAGTATCTCCCGCTGGAAGCCTTAAAGCAGTTTGTGGATCAATGTTCTGTAATTTTTCATACATGGCATTCCAGCCGATTTCAGATGCTTCTTGAGCGATTTTTGCACGAATTTCAGGGGATGTTGCTGGCAAGTCAGTAAGTCCTTGCACCAATGCTCGCCAATACAGCATAGTGCCACCCACAATGATTGGCACATGACCTCGAGACTTAATTTCACTTGCCCACTGAATAGCATCCTTGGCAAACTGTGCTGCAGAATAACTTTGCCAAGGTTCTCGAATATTCAAACCATGGTGAGGAATTAAGGCTTGTTCTTCGAGGCTTGGCTTTGCGGTGCCAATATCCATACCTTTGTATACCAGGGCCGAGTCCATACTGATAATTTCAATAGACATCCCGCAAAGTTTGGCAGATTTTGCAAGTTCAAATGACAAGGTACTTTTACCACTTGCAGTGGGACCCACAATAGCAAGAATATTTTCTAAAGGATGTTTAGAAAATGACATATCAAACTCAGCGGCCTCTTAAAAAGAACTTATCTAAATCCTGCACACTTAACTGAATCCAGGTAGGCCGACCATGATTGCATTGATCGGCTCTGTCAGTATTTTCCATTTGCCTTAGGAGAGCATTCATTTCTGGGATAGTCAAGATTCGATGAGCGCGAACAGCAGCATGACAAGCCTTCGTTGCTAAGCGTTCATGCTTAGCAGAGTCAACGACACCAGAAGAGCCTACTTCATCTAAATCATTAATAAGTGAGCGCACTAAAGCTGTAGGTTCTGCCTTATTCAAAAGTGCAGGAATCGATCGAATACAAATTTGTTCAGGACCCAAGATCGTAATATCAAAACCTAACTCACTCAGGGCAGATTGATTGTCGTTGAGTAATGCAATTTCGAGAGAGCTCACATGCATGACAGCAGGAACTAAGAGGGTTTGTATGGCCACCTGGCCCTGTAAATCAGTTTTTAATTTTTCATACAAAACGCGTTCATGAGCGGCATGCATATCAACCAGAACTAAACCATTGTGGTTTTGCGCCAGAATATAAATTCCTGCAATTTGCGCGATTGCGTAACCCAGCGGGTAATGATGATCATCCTGAGAGCTTAAAGAAGAATTTGAAGAAGTCGATTCAATTTGATTCCTTTCACCTAATAACTGAATCATAGATTCCTTGATTGAGTTGTTCGGGAGGGTAAATTGCATCGGTTGTTGATGCCGTAAAGTTTGAGGACTAACAAACGAACTTTGATTTGTTAAAGAATTGGTATTTGGAAGAGGACTTTGAATAAAACTGGTATTCGCAGTTGATGATGCTTGCGCTTGTCCTGCACCATGAGATAAACGATCTTTAATTGAGTGATATACAAATTGATGGACTGCACGACTATCGCGAAAACGCACTTCAATTTTTGCTGGATGCACATTGACATCAACAAGTTCGGGTTGAATAGATAAGTTCAGCAATAAGATGGGTTGACGATCACCATGAAGAACATCCTGATAGGCGCTGCGAATAGCATGATTAATTAATTTATCTTTAATAAAACGATGATTAACAAATATATACTGTTGATCCGCTCTCGCCCTACTTGCAGTTGGAGCCCCGATGTATCCATGGAGTTGAATCAGATCTGTACCCACCTGTAAAGCTAACTTTGCCTCATGAAACTCGACACCCAATATATCATCCGCTCTTTTTTCTAAAGTGCCTGATGACCAGCGGTACAAAGGTTTACCGTTGTGCCAAACTGAAAACCCGACATGGGGATTGGCTAAAGCGCAACGCCGGATTGCCTCTAAGCAATGGCCAAATTCAGTTGCTGAGGATTTTAAAAACTTACGTCGCGCAGGTGTATTAAAAAATAGATCTTGAATATCAATTCGTGTTCCGAAATCACCCGCTGCAGGTTTAATCTCCAATGTGGAGCTATCGATTAAATTTGCATGCTCATCATTCGCAGTTCTCGTTGTCAGCGTGACATTAGCAACAGACGCAATAGAAGCGAGGGCTTCACCCCTGAAGCCCATTGTCATGACCGACTCTAAATCCTCTAAGCTATAAATCTTACTTGTGGCATGACGCGTTAATGCAAGTTTGAGCTCGGTTATAGGGATGCCCTGACCATCATCTGAGATAACTATTCTTGTTGTGCCACCTTCTTCAAGACGAATATCTAGAGCCGTTGCATGCGCATCGATTGCATTTTCAAGAAGTTCTTTCACAACAGCACTCGGTCGTTCGATAACTTCTCCAGCAGCAATTTGACTAATTAACTGATCGGGCAGTGTGCGTATTGGATTTCTCATAAACTTATTTTCTCACGATAATCTTGATGATCATTTGAAACTGTTAATATATTAGACGTGGATCAATTAATTTCTTTATTTCATTTTGTCATGCACATTGGAGATCATCTCGGTGAGTATGGCACCTTGGCATACGCCATTCTTAGCCTCATTATTTTCACTGAAACCGGCTTTGTTGTTTTTCCATTTCTACCCGGCGATACATTGCTCTTTGCTGCCGGCGCCTTTTGCGCGAGTGGCCAATTAAGCTTAGTTACTCTCAACCTTGTCATTATTATTTCTGCGGTGCTAGGTAATACTGTAAATTTTTGGGTTGGTTACTATTTGGTAAGCCGTATCGATATTAGTAAGGCTAAATGGATTGATCAAACAGCTTTAGAAAAAACACATTTATTTTTTGAAAAACATGGTGGTAAAACGATTATTTTGGCTAGATTTGTGCCTTTAGTCAGATCCTTTGCTCCTTTTGTTGCCGGTGTTTCTCATATGGATCATCAAAAATTTCAAACCTACAACATCATCGGCGCCGTTTTATGGAGTGGGATATTAACTATTTGTGGTTATTTTTTCGGAAACTTACCCATCATTCGGGATAACCTTCATGAAATCGTTCTCATTGGAGCACTTGCGGCTATTATCCCCACGATTTTTGCTGGTCTGTGGCGTTTCATACAGCCTTTATTCAAGAAAGCAAATTAACTGGCTTTGAAGGATTTTTCTAAATCCTCAAGGTGCATTCTAATTTCCGTAACATCTGTTGCGCTTGGATTTTTTTCTAAATAATGGAGCAAATCATTGATTGCAGGACGAATGTAGTCAAGTTGTGCAAAAGCTAACCCACGATCTCGAACCTCTTCAACTTCGCCAGGTAAAAGTAGGACTAATCTTTCTTGAATGCTGAGTAATCGTTCCCACCTATCTTGGTGACTATATACAGCTTTTAAATTCCTTAAAAAGCGTGACAAAATTTCTCTAGGGCTAGAGCTTCTTAAAAATAAACTAAGCGGTAATGCAAGTTCGCCGCGGTATCCTTTTGCGTCTAAATATGGGTCAAGCATGGCTTGTAATTCATGCTTAGACAAAGAAGAACCTGTGGTTGGATCCATTACCACTTCTCCTTGAGGGAGTGAAATACGTACTAAAAAATGATTAGGAAATGAAATTCCGCGAATTTGAATACCGATTTGATTTCCAAACTCCATAAGTAAAAGAGCTAAAGAAATGGGTATTCCACGCCGATGTTGAATCAAACTGTGAAGATAAGAGTTTTCAGGGGCATAGTAATCGTTCGTATTGAGACCAAAATGCATTTCCTGAAAAAAGAAATACTTCAGAAATTGTAATTTTTGTAAGTCAGTTGTTTCAGCTGTAAAACGAGACTTTAATTTAAGCACTAGTTGATCAATATCATCTAAGGTTTGTTGCACATCTAGTGAGGGATAGGCATGTTGACCAACAGCAATTGCAGCCTCAGTAAGTGGAAAATGAGCATCATCTGCTACAAGTGATTTAAAGTAGTCTAGTTGTTTAGTTGGCATAAATTAATGAGTGTGACGGATGAATTCTTTAAAGCGAAATCCACAAACTTTTAAAACACAAACATAAACAATCATAGCGAAAATACCCCAGCCAAGCATCAAAGTAATTCTTTTCAATGGTTTATCAGCAAGATTAATCCAGTCATGATGATTAGCGCCCCAAAAAAGAACCACACCAAAAGCCAATAATGCAACTAGGAGACGCAAGAAAAAGGAAGTCCATGCTTGATTGCTGGCCAGCATTTGACCTTTTCTCGCCAAGCCTATCCAAAGGAGTGCGGCATTCAAACAAGCACCAATACCAATAGACAGTGCCAGACCTGCATGGGCAAAGTAAGGTACAAAAATGAAATTCAAGAGCTGGGTAAAAACCAAAACAATCAGACCTATTTTCACTGGAGTACGTATATCTTGTTTTGCATAAAACCCGGGAGCTAAAATTTTTATCAGAATAAGCCCAATTAAACCAACACCATAGGCCTGTAAAGCCATCTGCGTCATTTGGACATCATGCGCAGTAAATTGACCGTAATGGTAAAGACTCGCTGCCATGGGTGTGCCAAAGATAAAAAGTGCAATCGCTGCTGGCGTTGCCATTACAAAGGTTAAACGAATACCCCAGCTCATCAGACTTTTTGATTGTTCAATATCGCCATTAGCATTTGCTCGACTCAAGCTTGGTAAAAGGACTGTCCCTACTGCGACACCTAGTAGTGCCGTAGGAAACTCCATTAAGCGATCGGCATACGACAACCAAGAAACACTTCCAGCCTGAAGATGCGAAGCAATATTAGTATTAATAATTAAAGAGAGTTGGCTTACGGAGACAGCAAATATGGCAGGCCCCATTAATTTTAAAATTCTGATTGCTTCAGGATTTTTTAAGGCCATACGGATATTTTTGATCCCCATGCCGATTTTGGGCATCATCCCGAGTCGAAGTAATGCAGGTATCTGAATCGCTAACTGTAAAACACCACCCAACATGACTCCAACGCCAAGCCCATAAATCGGTGTTGAAAAATAGGGGGCAAAAATAAGAGACCCTGTAATCATGCCTAAATTCAGTAAAACAGGAGTAAATGCAGGAATTAAAAACTTTTTATGGGTATTCAGAATTCCTGCGGCAAGGGATACCATGGAAATAAAGCCAATATACGGAAACATCATGCGTGTCAAAACAACACTCATGGAGTAAGTGTCGGAGGATTTAAAGCCAGAGGCAATCATAAAGACTAGATAAGGTGCAAAAACGACCCCAATGATGACAGTGATAAGTAAACTCCAAAAAAGTAGTGTCGCAACGACATCAATAAGCTCTTTTGTCGCTTTTTCACCATTTTTAGCACTAACTTCGCCTAAAATGGGCACAAAAGCTTGAGAAAATGCACCTTCTGCAAATAGTCGCCTAAATAAATTAGGTATCCGAAAGGCTACATTAAAGGCATCCGTCATTTCGGAAGCCCCAAAAGCTCTGGCAATGAGAGTTTCCCTCACGAGTCCCAAAACTCGGGAAAGCATAGTCATACTACTGACCTTTGCGGCGGCAGATAAAAGATTCACGTCTTTAGTTTCGCTGATTTAGGAGGGCTAGTCAAAATTTCTTTGTTCAGTTATAATAATTGATTATGTTTTTCAAACAACTCTAAAGATACAAGTAGAGATGTTCGAATAATTAACCTTAATAATTGTAATGAATGCAACTAAATGCATTTGTTCTTGAAGAGAAATAGAGTAAAAATATGGCAAATACCGCACAAGCTCGTAAACGCGCTCGGCAAGCAGTGAAGCAAAACGCTCACAATTCCAGCTTACGTTCACGTTTAAGAACTGCAATTAAATCAGTACGCAAAGCTGTAACTGCTGGCGATAAAGAGGCAGCTGCTAAAGTATTTTTAGCTGCACAATCAACGATTGATCAAATTGCTGATAAGAAAATTGTTCACAAGAACACCGCCTCACGTCAAAAATCTCGTTTATCAGCCGCCATTAAGGGCATGACAAGCTGATATTGTTTTTGGCTTGGTAAAAAATCCGCTCTTGGCGGATTTTTAGTTTTTAAAGCTCGTATTATTTATTTGAACTTGGAAGTTCAGAAATATAGCTGAGAACCAAATCATTATCTTTTGCAAAGCCCAAGACAAAATCTAACGCTTTAGGGTCAATCTCATGAAGTCTTTCATCAACAAAGACACATCTAATGCCATTCATCATTTCAGGGCGAACGTAGGGTGAATGAGTAAACCTTGGGTCGCCAAGGTCGGATTTAGGTCTAAAGGGGGCCATTACACCGCATAAACGATCAATCCAATCACTTGGCCTAAAATCCTTGCCCTCAGATGTAATACCTTGAATGAGAAATTGTTTATGTGTCAATTTGTGTAAATTAGAAGATTAAATGAATCATTACAGACTATAGCCTATAAAGATTGCTAAAATATTTTTTAACAAGATTGATTGAATACAATAGTTATTTAAATCATTCATAATTTCTTATGACTCAATTAAAAGTACCCCTGCGCCATTACCTTCAATTTTCTGACTTTAATGCAGAAGACTATGCTTACATATTAAATCGTTCTAAAATTTTGAAAGAAAAATTTAAGAACTACGAAACGTGGCATCCACTTCATGATCGAACCTTGGCAATGATTTTTGAAAAGAACTCCACAAGAACACGATTATCTTTTGAAGCAGGGATGTTTCAATTGGGAGGGCATGCAGTTTATTTAAATACGCGCGATACCCAATTGGGACGTGGCGAACCTGTTGAGGATGCTGCACAAGTGATTTCTAGGATGACCGATATCATTATGGTTCGCACCTTCGGTCAAGATATATTGGAGCGCTTTGCAACAAATTCTAGGGTACCCGTTATTAATGGCTTAACTAATGAGTTTCATCCATGCCAAGTACTGGCTGATATTTTTACTTACCATGAGTTAAGAGGGGATATTTCCAGCAAAACAGTGACTTGGATTGGTGATGCGAATAATATGGCATATACCTGGTTACAAGCGGCGCGAATTTTAAATTTTCAGCTTCACTTCTCTGGACCTAAGAACTACTCATTAGATATGAGTCGCATTAGCTCGGAAGAGGAAAAACATTTACACATTTTTGAAGACCCGTTAGAAGCTTGTCGAAATGCACATTTGGTAACGACCGATGTTTGGACGAGTATGGGTTACGAAAAAGAGAACCAAGAACGTTTAGCAGCCTTTGAACATTGGATTGTAGATGAGCAAAAGATGTCAGTTGCACAGCAAGAAGCGGTATTTATGCATTGTTTGCCGGCACATCGAGGGGAAGAGGTTTCGAGTGGTGTTATCGATGGTCACCAAAGTGTCGTATGGCAAGAGGCAGAAAACCGTTTGCATGTGCAGAAAGCACTGATGGAGTTTTTATTGTGTGGAAAATTTAATTAATTGGTAAATAATGATGGCAGATATAAATAAAGTAGTTTTAGCCTATTCTGGTGGATTAGACACCAGTGTGATTTTGAAATGGTTACAAGACACCTACAAATGTGAGATTGTGACCTTTACTGCAGACCTTGGACAAGGTGAAGAATTAGAGCCTGCAAGAGCCAAGGCCTTGCAATTTGGGATTAAGCCAGAAAACATTTTTATTGATGACTTGCGTGAAGAGTTCGTTCGGGACTTTGTATTTCCCATGTTTCGCGCAAATACCATTTATGAAGGCGAGTATCTTTTAGGAACTTCGATTGCTAGGCCATTAATTGCCAAACGTCAAATTGAAATTGCACGTATGACTGGAGCAGATTCAGTTTCGCATGGGGCTACGGGGAAGGGTAATGATCAAGTTCGATTTGAGTTGGGGTATTACGCTCTTGAGCCGGGCATTAAAGTAATTGCACCTTGGCGTGAATGGGATTTACTTTCACGTGAAAAATTACTCGCCTATGCGCAAACAAATGGTATCCCCGTTGAAATGAAGCATAAACAAGGCGGCGCACCATATTCTATGGACGCAAATCTATTACACATCAGCTTTGAAGGTAGGCATTTAGAGGATCCAAATGCACAGGCAGAAGAGTCCATGTGGCGTTGGACAGTTTCCCCTGAAAAAGCTCCAGATCAACCTGAAGAAATTGAACTTGAATTTGCCAAAGGTGATGTTGTTGCCATTGATGGACAACGTATGGCGCCACACACATTACTTGCCAGGTTAAACGAACTTGGAGGCAAGCACGGTATTGGTCGCTTAGATTTAGTAGAAAATCGCTTTGTTGGTATGAAGAGTAGAGGCTGTTATGAGACCCCTGGTGGAACTATTTTGCTTAAAGCGCATCGTGGGATAGAGAGTATTACCTTAGATCGTGAAGTGGCTCATTTAAAAGATGATTTAATGCCCCGTTATGCAAGCTTAATTTATAACGGGTATTGGTGGTCTCCAGAAAGAATCGCTTTGCAAACCTTGATAAATCATACTCAAGAAATGGTGAATGGATTTGTAAAACTCAAGTTATACAAAGGTTCAGTTTCCGTATTATCAAGAAACTCATTAAACACCTTATTTGATCAAAACATTGCTACTTTTGACGATGATGGCGGCGCATATAACCAAGCAGATGCCGGCGGATTTATTAAGTTAAACGCCTTACGTATGCGGATTGCAGAAATTGCAAGGCGTAAAAGAATGACGACGTAAGTTCAAATATAAGGGGATAGAGTAAATGCAATTCGATCTAGTATCTGTAGGTAAAAAAGCAAATGTATATTTTGACGGTAAATGTATTTCTCATACCGTCACTTTAGCTGACGGAACTCGTAAGTCAGTAGGTGTTATTTTGCCTAGTACATTACGCTTTGATTTAAGGACAAAAGAAATCATGGAAGTCGTTGACGGGAGTGCATTTGTTGCGATCAATGGTCGACCAGAACTCACCTACACGACTGGACAAACTTGGGAAGTAGAGGCTGGAGGATATTTTGAGATTCGAGTAGAGGCCCCATTACATTATGTCTGTCATTTTGGGTAGTTAAGGTTTAGGTAATCCCACAACTAATTTGCCTGCTCTTAGTTGACGTTTTTCGAACCAATTGGAATTCATTTCTAAAGCGTATCGAATAGGTTTTAAGGGACAGTGATTTTCCTCAGATTGAGGCTTCATTTCTTCAATATTAATGATTTTGCCATCATCATCGATAAATGCGATAGAGAGGGGCAAAAGGGTGTTTTTCATCCAAAAGCAATGCCCAGCCTTTTGCTCAAAAACGAATAGCATGCCATTTTGTTCGGGCATGGACTTCCTATACATGAGACCTAATTGTTGACTAGATGCGGTACTTGCCACCTCTGCTTTGATTATGTTTTTATCAATTTTTAAGTCAATGACAGGCAATGCTGAACTATTGGCAAAATAAGGGAGGATTGCTAATATGGAAGAGATAAAAATTTTCAACATATGTCCTTAGAGATTGAAATAACAAACTGAATAAATGATTTTTGAAAATGAAATTATCTTAATATATCGTCTATTTATAAAGGCTTTAGAAGACCAGCCATTTAATTTGTAATAATAAGACATTAAATTAATAAATAAGTGTTCATATTGATATGGGCTGGTTTGAAGCTGCTGACACAATTATGCACTCAATGGAAAAGTCTATTCTTTCCAAGAAAGTTATTTATGCCTTTGCTCGCTTAATGGATGGCGGTACACAAGTATCATGCTCAGGCTTTGGTCAAGTCATGATAGATAATATGTAATCCTTTGTTAGCTTGAATAAAATAGGGCTCCACTGGAGCCTTATTTTTTAAATCAATTATCGTTTAACTTAATTTTGCCTAAAAGATCTTTCCAGGTTTTTAATTCTTCGTTAATTTCTTGCTGAAAAGTATCTGGTTTAACAATCACTAATTCAAAACCTAAGTTTATGAGTTTTTCTTTCATCTCTGGTTCAGTCATGATTTTAGTAATCGCATTTTCTAAACCGAAGATTACTGATTTAGGTGTTGCTGCGGGTGCAAAAAAACCACCCCAAGTTTCTACCACGAAGCCTTTGTAACCGAGTTCAATGGCAGTTGGAACATTGGGAAGAGAGCTGACCCGTTGCGAGGACGTAACTACTAAGCCTTTAAGTTTGCCACCTTTAATAAAATTTACTGCTGTTGGAGCAGATACACTCGCTAGTTGAACCTGACCACCAATTGCACTAGCTAATGCAGGCGAAGCCCCAGGATAGGGAATGTGCCGAACTTTTATATTTGAATTAACAGCCAGAAGTCTTTCAGCAGCCAAATGTGGAATTGAACCAATCCCAGGTGACGAAAAAGTAATATCTTGTTTTTTCGCTAAAATGATTAATTCAGAAAAGTTATTAGCAGGTAAATCATTATTTGCCACAAGTATATTAGCTTGACTGAAGAATTTTCCAATAGGAGCTAAATCGCGGTTAACGTCATAGCCTGAATCAGGATTCATTAATTGGTTGACCAGCATAGAGTTAGAATTAACAAAAATAATTTGACCATCAGGCTTCGCTGAAGCCACATACTTTGTAGCGATTCCAGAGCTTGCGCCAGGCTTATTCTCGACTATGACGGGCTTATTAAGCATAAGGCTTAACTTTTCAGCAACCAGTCGGCCTACAATATCAACACCACCGCCTGGGGGGAAACCGACTACGATGGTAATTTTCGGGATTGAGGCTAATTCAGTTTGAGCATATAACTGGTTTGAGTAGATTGATACTAAACATAGGCATAAAAGAACCATTCTTTTTAAAAAAGAAAAACTATAGTTAAGATTCATGATTAGCCTATTTTTGTTTTGCTTGAGCAATTTCGGAGTAATCTGAATGCACATCCTCTTTGTCAAGCTTCGCCAAAGACTCCATACCTAGATGATAAGCGACATCACGTTCCATCCAGTTTCTAAGGGGTTGGCTAAGCACAATACGTGTATATCTTAAAAGTAAGTCATTCTTTTGAGCTAATTGCCTAGCAATTTCCCAAGCTCGTGGGAGTAAGTCTTTACGAGGCATTACTTCAGATACTAGACCTAATTCCAATGCTTTTTTAGCAGGAATAATTTCACCCATCAACATAAAATAACGAGCTCGATTGAGTCCAAGTAACATGGTGTAAACAATGTTGATGCCATCTCCTGGTACTTGACTCGCAATTTGAAAATGAGCAGTATCCTCGAAACTAGCATCATCTGCCGCAATTACGATGTCACACATCAATGGAATTTCCGAATGACGCATCGCTGGACCATTTACGATGGCAATCATCGGTACTTCAATATCGAGCATGCGTGTCATTAAGCGTTTTGCATACCAATGTGTTCTGTCTAAAAGATCGGCAGTTATATTATCTTGAACTTCTTTGTAAAAGGATTTCCCCGGCTCAGCTTTGGGGCCGCTGAAAATATCACCTGTACCTGTGAGAATAATGAGTCGATTTTCACGATCAGCGCCAACATCAGTAAAAGCTTGAACAATTTCTGGTTGGCTACTAGGGCCCCACTGAAGTGGGCCATTATTTGTATGTAGGGTCATTTGCAAAATGCCATCATGACGTTCAAATTGAATATGCTTATATTTATTTTTGTATAAATCTAGGGTTGTCATTGTTTATCTCCTGAATATTTTTATTAGTATATAAAACTCCCACCAATATATTTTTTGGTGCAATTCAAACAAAAAAACCCCTTAAAGGGGTTTTTGTCAAACATCCTATAAAGGATTAACTCAATTAAGCACCTTGAATATTGGTAGCTTGTTTGCCTTTTGGGCCTTGAGTAATATCAAAGGTAACTTTTTGACCTTCTTTGAGGGTTTTAAAACCACTCATTGTAATTGCGCTGAAGTGAGCAAATAACTCTTCTTCACCATCATCAGGTTTGATAAAACCAAAACCTTTTGCATCATTAAACCATTTTACGACACCGGTTGCCATTCGAACTCCGTTACATTTTAAAGAATCAATCTTGAAGCGTGAAAAACATTAAAGCTAACACATCTACAAGCCTCGTGTATAAAACTTCTAATACACATAACCCTGATTGTTTTCCTTTATTGTCATTATGTCAAGGCGTAATAGGTCAAAAAACATTAGTATTTGCCCTAAAAGAACACATTTTTTGTTAAATTATGAATATTGTTGCTGTTTTAAAGAAAATTTAGTCTATAAACACCCAAAAAAAACAGTAAATTGAGCAAATGATTAGAATCTAGGTATGAACACGAAATTAAGCAAAAATACGATTCTAGCCATGAATCCTTCCTTGCCTTTGACTGGCGAAGAAAGGACTACTGTCTTGGATCGCGAGGCTAAAAAAGTTGAGCCTCCACCACTCTACAAAGTGGTTTTGTTAAATGATGACTTCACACCAATGGAATTTGTAGTCATGGTGATTCAAGAGTATTTTCATAAAGATCAGGAAACTGCCACTAGAATTATGTTACAAGTACATTTAGAAGGAAAAGGCGTATGTGGTGTTTATACACATGATGTAGCAGCAACAAAAGTCGCTCACGTAACAGAAATTTCCCGTAAGTCGGGTCACCCTTTGCAATGCATGATGGAGGAAGTATGATTGCCCAAGAACTAGAAGTCAGTTTACATATGGCTTTTGTGGATGCACGTGCCGCACGTCATGAGTTCATTACGGTAGAACATTTATTAAGTGCCCTATTAGATAATGCGACTGCTGTTGAAGTTTTAAAGGCCTGCGCCGTAAATATTGCTGACCTTCGAGCACAACTAAAGAACTTTATCAACGACAACACGCCCATCGTACCAGGCACTGAAGAAGTTGATACTCAACCCACACTTGGATTTCAGCGAGTTATCCAACGGGCCATTATGCATGTGCAATCTACATCAAGTGGCAAGAAAGAAGTTACCGGGGCCAATGTATTAGTTGCGATTTTTGGCGAAAAAGATTCTCATGCCGTGTATTACCTGCAACAGCAAGGAGTAACCCGTTTAGATGTTGTGAATTTTATCAGTCATGGCATTCGTAAAGATCAAGCAGATTCTCCAAAACCTGAGTCAGCAGGCACAGAAACTGATGATGCCACTAATGGTGGAAAAGATAGTCCATTAGAGCAATATACACAAAACCTCAATGTATTAGCTCGCCAAGGAAAAATAGATCCACTTATTGGGCGTGAACATGAAGTTGAAAGAGTAATACAAATATTGTGCCGTCGCAGAAAAAATAACCCATTATTAGTGGGTGAAGCTGGTGTTGGTAAAACAGCCATTGCAGAAGGGCTCGCTTGGAGAATCACGCAAGGTGATGTGCCAGACATATTAAAAGAAGCAATGGTTTATTCTTTAGATATGGGAGCGTTACTCGCCGGCACAAAATACCGAGGTGATTTTGAGCAACGCTTAAAGGCTGTCTTGAAATCATTAAAAGATAATGTGCATGCGGTTTTGTTTATTGATGAGATTCATACATTAATTGGAGCTGGTGCGGCATCAGGAGGTACTTTAGATGCTAGTAACTTGTTAAAGCCCGCTTTATCTAGCGGCCAATTAAAATGTATTGGTGCTACGACATTCACGGAATACCGAGGTATCTTTGAAAAAGATGCGGCTTTATCTAGAAGATTCCAGAAAATAGATGTTCTTGAGCCTTCAGTAGATCAGACCGTACAGATCCTACGCGGACTTAAGTCGCGCTTTGAAGAGCATCATGGGGTCAAGTACTCACAGAGTGCCTTAAGTGCCGCCGCAGAGCTCTCCTCCCGCTACATCAATGACCGTCAGTTACCAGATAAAGCAATCGATGTCATTGATGAGGCTGGCGCAGCGCAGCGTATATTGCCAAAATCCAAACAAAAGAAAACCATTGGACGTCTAGAGATTGAAGACATTGTTTCCAAAATCGCCCGGATTCCAGCACAGTCTGTGAGCGTTGATGATCGTAGCAAGTTACAAACCTTAGACCGTGATTTAAAAAGCGTGGTCTTTGGGCAAGATCCTGCAATTGAAGCTCTTGCGTCAGCGATTAAGATGGCTAGAGCTGGTTTAGGTAAAGTTGATAAGCCAATTGGGTCATTCTTATTCTCAGGACCAACTGGCGTTGGAAAAACTGAAGTTGCAAAACAGTTGGCTTTTATTATGGGCGTCGAGCTCTTACGTTTTGATATGTCCGAATACATGGAGCGACATGCCGTGAGTCGATTGATTGGCGCACCTCCGGGATATGTTGGTTTTGATCAGGGTGGATTATTAACCGAAGGGGTCAATAAAAAACCACATTGTGTTTTGTTACTGGACGAAATTGAAAAAGCTCACCCTGACATCTTCAATATCTTGTTGCAGGTGATGGACCATGGCACTTTGACAGATAATAATGGCCGTAAAGCTGATTTCAGAAATGTCATTATTGTCATGACAACCAATGCTGGTGCTGAAACGATGAACAAGGCTACGATTGGTTTTACAAATCCACGTGAGTCGGGTGACGAAATGGCAGATATCAAGAAGATGTTTACGCCAGAGTTCCGGAATCGTTTAGATGCTATTGTTTCATTTAAAGCTCTTGATGAATCGATTATTCTCCGTGTCGTCGACAAATTCCTCATGCAGTTAGAAGAGCAGTTACATGAGAAAAAAGTAGATGCTACATTCTCCTCTGGATTACGTACTTACCTTGCTAAAAAGGGATTTGATCCGCTGATGGGAGCACGTCCAATGCAGCGTCTCATTCAAGATACGGTTCGCAAAGCCTTGGCTGATGAGTTATTGTTTGGCAAATTAGTCAATGGCGGCACCGTCTTAGTGGATGTTGATGCGGATGATCAAGTAATTTTGGAGATTCATGCTGCGGCAGTCAAAGGGAAGACAGCGTCAACAGAAACTTCAGAAGAACTGTAATACTGAGAAATATACTGAAAAAGCCTCGTTAATCGAGGCTTTTTTATATCCTAGAGATGATCGTGTCTTAGGTATTACGCTATAGGTTTATGTATACAATGTAACTAATTGTTTTAGGTCTTTCCAGTACTTCCAAAGCCACCTTCACCACGGTCAGAGGATGTGAATTCATCAACAATCGACCATTCAATTTGCATGACTGGAACGATGACGAGCTGCGCCAAACGCTCCATGGGCTCCAATCGAAAGCTGGTAGTGCTACGGTTCCAGGTACTGATCATTAATTGCCCTTGATAGTCTGAGTCGATAAGTCCTACGAGATTACCTAAGACAATGCCATGCTTGTGCCCAAGGCCAGAGCGAGGCAGAATCATGGCGCAGTACCTAGGGTCGTTAATGTAAATAGAAATACCCGTAGGGACAAGTAAAGTTTGTCCAGGAGCAATCTCGATTGCCTCATCTAAGCAGGCTCTTAAATCTAATCCAGCACTGCCCGAAGTAGCATATTGAGGAAGTTGTGAGCGCATCCGCTCATCGATAATTTTTACTTGAAGTTTTTGCATATGGGTTACTTTGATAAACGATGTGCTACTTGAAAAATAATATCGCGCGCTAGAGCAAGCTTATCAGATGGACCAAGACTTAATTCCCCATGAGAATCAATCAAAGTAACTTGATTGATATCTTCCCCAAAAGTACTAGGCCCATGATTGGCGATCAATAAGGGAATTTTTTTTGCAATAAGCTTTTTTTTCCCGTATTCAAGAATATTTTCTGATTCTGCGGCAAAGCCGATACAAAAAGCAGACTGACCAACAGGACTACTAGCAAAATCAAACAAAATATCTGGGTTTTGTACAAGCTCTAAAGTAAGGGTATCTGACGCAGACTGCTTTTTCATTTTTTGAGAAGCCACTTGACTTACTCGCCAATCAGCTACAGCTGCAACACTAAAAAATACATCGCAATACGACTGCGACATCACAGCAGCATGCATTTCTGTGGCGCTTTGCACATGTATTCTTTTGATTTTTCCAAGAAACGCTAGGGGGGTATCCAGATGAACAGGACCACTAATTAACTGAACTTCAGCACCAGCCTCAACAGCTGCCCTTGCAATGGCGAAGCCCATTTTTCCCGAACTATGGTTTGTAATACCCCTGACAGGATCTATCTCTTCAAAGGTAGGGCCCGCAGTAATCAGTACTTTTTTACCTTGCAGAAGCTTTGGTTGAAAAAATGCAATTACAGCCTCGCAGATTTCAATGGGCTCTAACATACGCCCCATACCAACTTCTCCACAGGCTTGATCGCCACTTGCAGGGCCTAATATGGTTACTTGATCTTGCAACAAACGTTGTACACTTCTTTGTGTAGCCACATGTTCCCACATTTGACGATTCATCGCTGGCGTGATGAGAAGAGGGCACGGCGTAATTTCACCTTGTGACTCATGACCTTTGGCAAGGCATAAGGTACTTAATAAGTCATTCGCAAGACCTAAAGAAAGTTTAGCCATAAAATCAGCACTAGCGGGAGCAATCAAAATTGCATCGACATCTCTTGTGAGTTCGATATGGGGCATACCATTTGCGATGCGAGTATCCCATTGACTTAAAAATACCGGATTTCCAGATACTGCCTGCATCGTTGTTGGAGTCACAAATTGAGTCGCTGCATCTGTCATTACTACTTGCACTTGAGCACCCTGCTTAATCAACTGGCGAACAAGTTCAGGAGATTTGTAAGCAGCAATCCCACCTGAAATACCAAGCAGAATTTTTTTATTGTTGAGAGACATCATAGTAGAACTCTCCATTTTCAATCAACGTCGTTTGATCACACGTATTAGCTCATCAATAATTAATAAGCCTGTACCCAACGTGATGGCACTATCAGCAATGTTAAATGCCGGCCAGTGATACTGTTGGTAATATACATCAATGAAATCAACTACTGCGCCATGGACAAAGCGGTCTATTAAATTACCTATTGCACCACCAAGTATGAGAGAGATTGAAAAACAAAAGATTCCCTGATTGGCATGGCGTTTTAAAAGCCATAACATCACGAGTACAGCGAATGATCCAATACCAATAAAAAACCATTTTTGCCAACCGCCTTCGTCCGCTAAAAATGAGAATGCTGCTCCTGGGTTATAAACAAGTACCCAATTCAAAAACGCGTTGATTTTACGTGAACCATGCTCAGCAATTTGTTTAAGCGTAATCCATTTCGTGGCTTGATCAATCAGGATGACAAATATCGAAATGCACAACCACATGAAGAAATCATTTGAACGTTGATTTGAAAATGTAGACCTACCTTTAGCCATGACTTTACCCCTTAGATTCTATGCATAATGTCGTATTTCACCAGTGCCATGAAGATTAACGTCACATCTTTCGCAAAGCTCTGGGTGCGATGGGAGACTTCCTACTGCTGGAGTATAGTGCCAGCAACGGGTACACTTTAAAAATGAAGAAGCTCTTACCGCAACTTGCAAAGGAGCACCGGTCGTCGTTGTTATAACTTCAGCGTTTGAGGTAATTAGAACAAACTTCAATTCAGGACCAATACTTTTTAAAATTTCAGCTTGCTCCGGTGGTGCTTCAATTGTGATTTCAGCTTGCAGTGAAGACCCAACTTTTCCAGCCTCTCGTTCAATTTCAATGGCCTTGGTCACATCTTGACGAATATGACGAATATTATTCCACTTTTGAAGTAAATCAGGCGCATTTGATGTGGTTGGGACAGCTTGATATTCAGTTGTAAAAATAGTTGTTGAATGGCCCATATTACGATTAAATGTTTGCCATGCTTCTTCCGCTGTAAATGAAAGGAAGGGCGCCATCCAATGCAACATAGAATCGATGATGATATGTAAAACCGTTTGAGCACTTTTACGCGAACGTGCACTTGGTGAGTTGGTGTACAAACGATCTTTTAAGATGTCTAAATAAAAGCCACCAAGGTCTTCAGTACAAAATGACATGATGCGGGATACCGCGGTATGAAACTCATAACGATCGTAGAGCTCCATGAGCTCACTTTGAACCTGAGAAGTTAAGGCGAGCATATATTGATCAATCTCTACAAGTTCGTTGATAGCAACTACTTCTTTTGGTTGATCAAAATCACTCACATTAGCTAGTAAAAAACGTAAGGTATTTCTAATTCGACGATAAGATTCAACCACTCTTTTTAAGATTTCATCAGAGATAGTCATCTCACCGGAATAGTCGGTTGAAGCTGTCCATAAACGGATGATTTCTGCCCCCATCTTATCTGCAACTTCTTGAGGCGCAATCACATTTCCCAGGGATTTACTCATTTTTCTGCCGTTACCATCGACAGTAAAGCCATGGGTTAGCAGTGCTTTATAGGGCGGTTTGCCATCCAACATGACACCAGTGAGTAACGAGGAATGAAACCATCCACGGTGCTGGTCTGAGCCCTCTAGATATAAATCTGCCCAACGATCATGATCTGAGTGCAGCTCTTGTTGGTGTGAACCACGAATGACATGCCAATGCGTGCTGCCTGAGTCAAACCAAACATCCAATGTATCTTTATTTTTTTCGTACAGATCAGCGTCCGCACCCAAGAAAGTATGGATATCTAGAGTTTGCCATGCCTCAATGCCATGAACCTCAATTAGTTTTGCAATAGATTCCATGTGCTCCAAAGTTTTGGGATGCAGCTCCCCCGTTTGTCGGTGCACAAAAAATGCCATGGGGACGCCCCATTGTCTTTGCCTTGATAAAGTCCAATCTGGACGATTTGCAATCATGCCGTGAAGACGTTGTTTACCCCAAGCTGGATAAAAGTGAGTCGTCTCAATCCCAGCAAGGGCCATCTCACGCAAACTTTGAGAGGTTCCAGCAGGTTTGAAATCCATACTGGCAAACCATTGTGAAGTTGCTCTGTAAATAATGGGTGTTTTATGTCGCCAACAATGCATATAGGAGTGAGTAAACTCGATAGCTTTTAAGAGCGATCCTGCTTGAGATAAGGCTTGCACTATATTTGGGTTTGCCTTCCATACAAATTGACCACCAAATAAAGGCAGATTATTAGCGTAGACACCATTACTCATAACAGGACTAATAATGTCAGTATCTTTTAAGCCATGAGCCTTGCAGGATTTATAGTCTTCTTCACCGTAAGCTGGAGCGCTATGCACGATGCCAGTACCACTATCTAGCGTTACATATTGCGCGCAATAAACAGGAGATAGTCTTTGATATCCAGAATCAAGAGAGGCTAAGGGGTGCTCGAAAGAGAAATTTTCAAGAGACTGTCCAAGACAAACTCCTAAGACCTTACCCTCAAGCCCATAAGACTCCAGGCAGGCTTCTATCCTCTCTTTTGCCAAAATTAATAACTGCGTGCCAACATCCACCAAGGCATATTCAAATTCTGGATGAACATTGAGGGCTTGATTAGATGGAATTGTCCAAGGAGTGGTTGTCCAAATAACAACACGCCCATCCTTTTGAGGAAATGCAGACAACCCAAATACTTGTGCGAGAGCATTTTTTTGACTCTCTGGAACACGAAAACCAACATCAATGGCAGGATCTTTTTTATCTTGATACTCCACTTCAGCTTCCGCCAAAGCTGAGCCACAGTCAAAACACCAATTAACGGGTTTAAGCCCCCTAAAAACAAAGCCCTTTTCCATGATTTTTGCAAGGGCTCTTAATTCATTTGCCTCGTTGGTAAAGTTCATGGTGAGATAAGGATTTTTCCAATCTCCAAGAACACCTAATCTTTCAAAATCGTTTTTTTGGTGCTCAATTTGCTCATTTGCGTAGGCACGAGCTTTTGCTTGAACTTCAGCAGTACTTAAGTTTTTACCGTACTTTTTTTCAATTTGGATTTCGATAGGCATGCCATGACAATCCCAGCCTGGAACATAAACTGCGTCAAAACCCATTAAAGTTTTACTTTTGACGATCATGTCTTTTAAAATTTTATTGACTGCATGACCAATATGTATATTGCCATTTGCATAAGGAGGCCCATCATGCAAAATAAATTTTTCTCGACCAGATCTCGCTGCGCGAATTAGTCCATAAATATTTTTTTCTTGCCATTCTTTGACCCAGCGTGGTTCACGCTTAGGTAAGTCCCCTCTCATCGGAAAAGGGGTATCCAGTAAATTGACAGGGTATTGGTTATCAGACATATTAATTTTTAAAATAATTTCTTGCAGCGTTCGCATCAGCCTCAATTGCAATTTGCAAAGAGGTTAAATCAGAGTATTTTGCCTCATCTCTGAGCTTTTTCAAAAATTCTACTTGGATAATTTTCCCATACACTTCTTCATGAAAATCAAATAGGTGTGTTTCCAGCAAAACACGACCAGCATCCTCAACAGTAGGTCGATAGCCTAAGCTAGCCACACCAGGAATAGGTTTTTTTCCTAAACCGTGTACTTGAACCACAAAAATACCGGTCATTGCAGGTGGTCTTTGTTGAAAGCGATTTGTCATCGCCACATTTAAAGTTGGAAATCCTAAAGTTCGACCTAATTTTTTGCCATGGATAACATGCCCTGAAATCATATAGGGGCGACCCAATAATTGTTGAGCAAGCTTAAGATCACCTTGATGTAAAGCATTTCTAACCGCAGTACTAGAAATACGTTGACTTTGAGAATCGTTGATCGTATTTAAAGCGTGGACAGAAAAACCATATTGTTCCCCAGCTATTTTTAAGGATTCAATATTCCCAGCTCTTTTTGCACCGTAGTGGAAATCATCGCCAATGACGATGTGACGAGTATTTAATCCTTTTACGAGGATGTCATAAACAAATTCATTAGGAGTTTTTTTTGCAAAGTGGGCATTAAAGTGTTCAACAATCACAAGATCTACATTGGTTTTTTTTAATGCATCCAATTTATCTCTTAACCCCAAGATTCTTGCGGGAGCATTTTGGTGAGCAAAAAATTCTTTTGGATGCGGTTCAAAGGTTAACAAACACGTCTGTAATTGGTGCTGTTGCGCATAAGTATGTAATTCTGCGAGCAACGCCTGATGCCCCAAGTGCACTCCATCAAAATTACCAATGGTTAACGCGCACGGGGCCCGAATTAAAGAGGGGGGTATTCCACGAATAACTTTCACAACAATTTATCAATTATATTAGGGGTGATGAAAAAAATTGTGATTCTTATCTCTGGACGTGGGTCAAATCTTGCTGCAATCCTTGAGGCCCAACATACAAGGGCTTGGGAAGCTAATGTGGTACACGTCATTTGTAATCAACCTGGCGCCCCAGGAATTGCAATTGCCAAGAAATTTGGCGTACAAGTCACGATTATTGATCACAAAAGCTTTTCTAACAGGGCTTTATATGATCAAGCTTTATTAGAAAAAACACGTAATCTTGAACCAGATTTAGTTCTTTTAGCTGGTTATATGAGAATTTTATCAAGTGAGTTTGTCCATCAATTTAGTAAGAGATTGATGAATATTCATCCTTCGTTATTGCCAAGTTTTCCTGGCTTAAATACCCATCGTGCAGCCCTAAGTGCTGGGGTTAAATGGCATGGAGCTACAGTTCATTTTGTTACAGAAGATTTAGATGTTGGGCCGATCGTTGCTCAAGGAATTGTTCCGGTTTTGCAAAACGACACCGAAGAGCTATTAGCAAATAGGGTTTTTGTCATCGAGCATTTGATCTATCCACAAGCAATTGAGTGGTTTATTCGTGAACAACTTGTTTTAGAGCAGGGAAATGTTAGAGTAGAACCTGCGCAGCAACAATTTTTTATGTTGCCAACTACCCCTTAAGGAATCATTCATTCCAATGATGAATAAAAAAAACCCTCCTGCAAAGAAAGTTTCAAGCAGGACAAGTTCACCCAAAAAAACACCTTATAACCCAGCAATTGCTAAGGCCAAGGCATTACCTGTTCACTTAGAGCATTTGATGCGATTACTGCCTGAAGTCTTAAAGTTTGATAGCCCAGCGGATATGGTGGTGAGTAAATACTTTAAAGATAATAGCCAACTGGGTAATCGTGATCGTGCTTTGATTGCCGAGTCTACATTTTCGGTATTACGACATAAATTAGAGTTACTGCAATATGCACAAAGTGGTCAAGGTGCTCTTTATAGAAGAATTGCTCTTCTAGGTTTAATGATTTCTTTATCTGAAGGGGGATTGGGGACCAGTCATCGCTTAGAGAGTGCTTTAGCCGATTTAGCATTTGTTGCCCACCCTGGTGAAATTGAATGGTTACAACGATTTATTAACTATCCTCGAGATAGCCTTACACCACCTGTAAGATTTAATTTGCCGGATTGGTTGTGGGAAGAGCTGGAGCAGCAAATTGGCGCTCAATCTAGGGAGGAGTTAGCACTTGCTTTATTAAAGCCTGCCGCCCTGGATTGTCGCGTGAATACGATGAAAGAAAAAAGAGAAGTCTTGCTTGAAGAGCTAAATCTTCTTGGAGGACGCTATCAGGCAGTGCCAACGCCATATTCCGAATTAGGGGTGAGGTTACTTGGCAAGCCTGCATTACAAAACTTACAAAGTTTTAAAGATGGTAAGTTTGAGGTACAAGACGAGGGTAGTCAATTACTCAGTATGTTACTAGCTCCTAAAAGAGGAGAGATGGTAGTTGATTTTTGCGCTGGGGCTGGAGGGAAGACTCTCGCAATGGGCGCCTTGATGAAATCTATGGGACGATTGTATGCCTTTGACATATCTGCAAGAAGGCTTGCAAGATTAAAGCCAAGAGTTGCTAAAAGTGGATTGTCCAATGTTCACCCCGTGTGGATTGATAGTGAAAATGATGCCAAAGTAAAACGTTTGGCGGGAAAAATTGATCGAGTTTTAGTCGATGCCCCTTGTAGTGGTTTAGGCACGCTTCGGAGAAATCCTGATTTGAAGTGGCGACAAAGCCCTCAGTCGATTGAAGAGCTCCAAGCAAAACAATATTCCATACTTAACGCCGCAGCAAAATTATTAAAGCCTGGCGGAAGATTAGTTTATGCAACTTGTAGTATTTTGGAGCAAGAAAATCAAGTCATCGTTCTTGAGTTTTTAAAACAACATCCGAATTTTGTATTACTTGATCCAAAAGAGGTTTTAAAGGGATCATTCCCGCATCTTAATGAAATTCCAGTAGGTGCAAGCTTAGACTCATCTTGGTGGCAACTATGGCCTAATCGACATGAAACCGACGGTTTTTTTGCGGCAATACTTGAGAAAAAAACAACCCTGATTCAAGCAACACCAGAAGTTGTACAAGAAACTCTGGTGGAAGAAGAGTAAAATAGGGTTTTGGGCACATTAGAGTGAGTTTAATTTTGCAAGAACTAAGTCAAGTATTACCAAAGTGGTTGCTGGAATGGGTTTCTAGTGGAGTATTGGATTGGTCTGGATGGGGAATTTTTTGGTATCTCATTATCATGACCCACATCACCATTGCTAGTGTGACCATTTATTTACATCGACACCAAGCGCATCGAGCCCTCGACTTACATCCTGCTGTGTCACATTTTTTCCGTTTTTGGTTGTGGTTAACAACCGGAATGGTCACTAAAGAGTGGGCAGCGATACATCGTAAACATCACGCTAAATGTGAAACTGTTGATGACCCTCATAGTCCCCAAGTTTTAGGGATTCATACAGTGATGTGGCGCGGAGCTGATTTATATAAATTAGAAGTTAATAATCAAGAAACCATGGATAAATTTGGCCATGGGACACCAGATGACTGGGTGGAACATCATATTTATTCTTATTACCGTTGGCAAGGCGTTGGTTTAATGATGGTTATTAACCTTCTACTGTTTGGAGCGATTGGCGGATTTATTTGGGCTATTCAAATGATTTGGATTCCCATAACAGCAGCCGGAATTATTAATGGTATTGGACATTTTTGGGGTTATCGAAACTATGACTGCGAAGATGCCTCAAGAAATATCTTGCCCTTAGGCTTGATTATCGGTGGTGAAGAATTGCATAATAATCATCATACGTTTGCTACAAGTGCTAAGTTATCAAGTAAGTGGTATGAAATTGATATCGGTTGGTTATATATCTGCGGATTACAACTTTTGAAGTTAGCGCATGTCAAAAAGACGATCCCCAAAATCCGCCTCACGCAAACCCAAGCCATCAATGAAGAACTCGTTAAAACAGTGATCAAACATCGTTACGAGCTTATGGCGCAGTATAGTAAGACTTTGAAAGAGGCCTTTAGGCAGGAAGTTAAAGTCATGAGAGATCTAGCAAAAGAGTTTGCTGACAATCATTATTGGTTATGTAAGGATGAAAATAAATTAAGCTCTCTTCATAAAACCCGTTTAGAAAATCTGATGAGCGCCAACGATCGCATGAAGCATTTGATAGAAATGCGAAGAGAGTTAACCCAAATTTGGTCAAGATCATCTGCAACTGGCGATCAATTACTTGAGCAGTTACATCATTGGTGCGTTAAAGCTGAGAAAAGTAATAATCAGTTCTTGCAACTGTTTTCGCAAAAATTAAAAACTCTGGCATAAAAAAACCGCACATCGTGCGGTTTTTAAACAATTGAAATGCAATTACTTGATTTTTGTTTCTTTGTAAGAGACATGCTTACGAGCCTTAGGATCAAATTTCATAATTTCCATTTTTTCAGGAGTAGTTCTTTTATTTTTAGTTGTTGTATAAAAATGACCAGTACCTGCTGAAGATTCTAATTTAATTTTTTCGCGTCCGCCTTTTGCCATGATGGGCTCCTTAGGTTTTTATAGTTCACCACGAGCACGGATATCAGCCAAAACTGAATCAATACCGTTTTTATCAATGAGACGTAATCCCGCATTAGTAAGACGTAAGCTTATCCAACGGTTTTCTGACTCAACCCAAAAACGGCGATTTTGCAAGTTAGGCAAAAAACGACGCTTAGTTTTATTGTTTGCATGGGAAACATTGTTACCGACCATCGGCTTTTTCCCGGTGACTTGGCATACTTTAGCCATGACACACTCCTTCATATTCTGTACCAAAGAGAATGATTATAGCATTTACTAATTGGAATTGCCAAGAGTAATAAGAATATTTCTTCTACTCTTCTCGACATAGGTTTCCACCGTCCAAAAGTGAATAATAGGCATTTTGAGTGACGATGATGTGGTCTAGAACATTGATTTCTATGGATTTTAATAATTTCCTAAGCGTTTTTGTTAACACTATGTCTGCCTCACTAGGAAAAGCTAGTCCATTTGGGTGATTATGCGCCAATATAATTGCAGAGCTATTTCTCTTAAGCGCCTCTTTTACTAATTCTCGAGGATAAATAAAAGTTTGGTGGAAATCACCCCGAAAAAGAATTTTAAACTCAATCAAATAACCCATTTGATCAAGAAAAAAGCAGGCAAAGACCTCGTGATCTAAGGAGCCAATACTTGTTTGTAAAAACTGTCTCGTCATTGCTTGAGACTGTAAAAGTGGTCGATCTTTTAACTTTTCCAAGCTCGCTCTTTTTACTAATTCTTGCGCAGCTTGTATTTGCGTCCATTTAGCAATGCCAAGGCCGGGTATATCTTTAAAATCTTCTAAAGAGCTTGTTAAAAGATGTTGAAATCCGCCAAAATGTTGCAAAATATCAGAAGAGAGTTCAATTGCATTTCGATTTTTATTACCTGTTTGAATAAAAATTGCTAATAACTCAGCATTACTTAATGATTGGATACCAAACTGTAAAACCCTTTCTCTAGGGCGCATTTCAATAGGCCAATTTCGAATCGATGAGCGTGTTGGTGGTGCCATCGCTACAATAGGTACATTATGGAAAATATTGTAAAAAATGAATCTTTTTTGACTTTGCACTATCGATTGAGTTTTAAGGATGGCGCAGACATTGCAAATACATTTACTGATAAACCAGCAACGGTTTTGATTGGCGCCGGTCAATTCGCACCAGGATTGGAAAACGTCATGATGGGCTTGTCCAGTGGTACCCATCAAACATTTACGCTCAGCCCTGAAAATGCCTTCGGATTGCGCAATCCTGAGTTGGTGCAAAAAATATCTGTTCAAACCTTGCAACAAAATAGTGATCCAGAAGCAGAATATTCTCCAGGTGATATTGTCGAGTTTGAAGCGCCTCACGGTAGTAAGTATGCTGGTACTTTGCAGAGTGTGGATGAGTCTGGCGCATGGTTTGACTTTAATCATCCGTTGGCTGGTAAAGAGATGATCTTTGAAGTCAAAATTATTTCTGTTCTTTAATACAAGTAACCCAACAAAATGAGTCAAGACATTTACCCAACTGCTGAAATTGTGTTGGCACAGCCAAGAGGATTTTGTGCTGGGGTTGATCGAGCAATTACGATTGTGAACCAGGCGTTGGAACAATTTGGTGCTCCAATATATGTTCGTCATGAAATCGTTCATAACAAATACGTTGTGGATGACTTGCGCTCTAGAGGCGCAATTTTTATTGATGATTTGGCTAAAGTTCCTGCAGGAGCAACTTTGGTTTTTAGTGCTCATGGAGTTCCTCCACAAGTGAAAGAGGAAGCCCAAGTAAGAGGCTTTCGTGTTTTTGATGCAACATGCCCACTGGTAACCAAGGTACATGTGGAAGTGGCGAAAATGTATCGTGACGGACATTACATTGTGATGATTGGTCATAAAGGGCATCCTGAAGTTGAAGGAACGATGGGGCAGGTGAAAGATCGGATTAGCCTGGTCCAAACAGTGGAAGATGTGGAGAGCTTGGATTTGTCGTTAAGCATCCCAATTGCCTACGTAACACAAACCACTTTATCAATTGATGAAACGGCAGATATTGTTGTTGCATTGACCAAAAAATTTCCTCACATCACACAACCTAAAAAGCAAGACATTTGTTATGCAACTCAGAATCGACAAGATGCTGTCAAACTCATGGTGCCTCAAGTTGAAGTCATTATTGTCGTGGGTAGCCCTAATAGTTCGAACTCGAATCGCTTGTGGGAGCTTTCTGAAAAATTAGGCGTTAAAGCTTACATGGTCGATCATCCCTCACAATTAAAGGAGGAGTGGTTTAAAGATATTAAGAGGGTGGGATTAACTGCCGGGGCATCAGCCCCCGAGGTTCTTGCACAATCCATCATCGAAAAAATTAGAGAATTTGGTCCAAGAGCTGTAAGGTCATTGGATGGGGTAATTGAAAACACCATTTTTCAATTACCTAAGGGTTTAAATCCAAATACAACGAGTAGAATAAAACAATAATTGCAATACATTCGGCGAATTAAATTTAGCAAAGGAGAATGAATATGGGTTACATAGTAAACAAAAATATCTTAGATTTAACGAAGTTTGTTGGTGCGGTAAGCTTGTCGGCACTGATGTTGGTTTCTTGTGGAAAAAAAGAGAGTGCTTCAGTTTCTTCGGACTCAATTGTTGTGAAAATTGGGAATGTAGCCCCTGTCACTGGCCCCAACGCTCATCTTGGAAAAGACAATGAAAATGGTGCAAGACTTGCGATTGAAGAAGTGAATAAACAAGGTCTTGTTATTAATGGGAAAAAAGTTACTTTAGAGTTTTTGGCGGAAGATGATGCCTCGGATCCAAAACAAGGCACTCAAGTAGCTCAAAAATTAGTTGATCAAAAAGTTGTTGCTGTTGTTGGGCATTTAAATTCCGGGGTATCAATTCCCGCATCTAAAATTTACAGCGAAGCTGGTATTGCCCAAATTTCGCCTTCATCTACAAATCCTGAATATACAAAACAAGGATTTAAAACCACATTTCGTTTAGTTGGCACTGATGCACAACAAGGACCAGTATTAGCGAAATACACCTTAGAAAAACTCAATGGAAAAAATATTGCCATTGTGGATGATTCAACACAATACGGTAAGGGCTTAGCCGATGAGTTTGAAAAAACAATTCTTGCTTCGGGTGGAAAAATTGTGATTCATGAAGCAACGAATGACAAAGCTACTGATTTTAAAGCGATTTTAACCAACATTAAATCGAAAAAGCCAGATGTGATTTTGTATGGCGGTATGGACGCCACAGGTGGACCGTTTGCTAGGCAAGCAAAGGAATTGGGGATTACGGCTAAGATTATTGGTGGTGATGGTATCTGTAGTCCCACATTAGCACAACTTGCCGGTGATGCTGCAGTCAATGTGATTTGCTCGACTGTAGGAGTTCCGAAGGAAAGCTTAAGTAATGGTGAAGCCTTTTTAAAGAATTATCAAGAGCGTTTTAAATCTCAGGTAGAAATTTACTCACCAATGGCATATGATGCCGTCATGATTATTGTTGACGCAATGAAGCGCGCAAATGCCACAGATGCCGCCGCTATCTTGGCAGCTTTACCTGCAACTAATTATGCTGGTTTGTCTGGGCAGATTGCCTTTGATGCGAAGGGTGATTTAAAAGAAAGTGTAATTACTTTGAATCAATACAAAGACGGTAAAGTGGTGACACTTGAAGTGATAAAAATGCAATAAATATTTAACGGCAGATTTTCATCTGCCGTTTCATTATGGATACCCTCTTACAGCAAATTCTGAATGGCTTAGTTTTAGGTAGTATTTATGCCTTAATTGCTTTGGGCTACACCATGGTTTACGGTGTCCTTGGGATTATCAATTTTGCTCATGGTGAAGTCTTGATGTTAGGTGCCTTGATCGCTTTAACTTGTATTCAAGTACTGCAATATTTTTTCCCAGAGCTGCCGGTTCTTATCACGATTTTGACTGTATTGATTGTGTCCATATCAGCATGTGCAGTAATTAGTTTTTATATTGAAAAATTAGCATATCGACCTTTACGATTTGCACCACGACTTGCCCCTTTGATTTCAGCTATTGGCATGTCAATCCTGCTGCAAACCATTGCAATGATGATTTGGGGAAGAACGCCTTTGCGATTCCCCCAATTGTTACCAACCCAAGCCATTCAAATTCCATATTCGACTGCGACACTCACAACAAAAGAAATCATCATCATCGTTGTTTCATTGATAGTGATGCTCACATTACTCGTGCTTGTGAAAAAAACCAAGTTTGGCCGAGCGATTCGCGCAACCTCGGAAAATCCTTCAGTTGCAGGTTTGATGGGTGTTAATACGGATCGAGTGATTTCATACACATTTATGCTGGGAGGCGGACTTGCAGCTCTGGCTGGTTTTATGATTGCTAGTAATTATGGATCGGCACATTTTTATATGGGTTTTACTCCCGGATTAAAAGCTTTTACAGCAGCTGTTCTTGGAGGTATTGGCAACATTCCCGGTGCAATGCTTGGTGGCTTGCTTCTAGGGTTAATTGAATCTCTAGGATCAGGATATATCAGTGAATTAACGGGAGGAGTATTTGGTTCTAACTATCAAGATATATTTGCATTTCTTGTTTTAATTGTTGTACTCATTTTTAGACCATCAGGTTTGTTAGGTGAAAAGCAAGGAGATCGGGCATGATCCAGATCTCCCAAGATAAAAAAATGGCCCAGTGGCTTTTTTTAGCAATTTTTTTGTGCATAACTCCTTGGTTGTGTCTATTTGCAGGAGGAAATTATTGGGTTAGAGTTCTTGATTTTGCATTGTTATATATATTTTTGGCATTAGGTCTAAATATTGTTGTTGGTTTTGCAGGATTGCTTGATCTAGGCTATATCGCTTTTTATGCTGTCGGAGCGTATTGCGCGGGATTATTGGCTTCACCACATCTGCTTAATTCATTTGTGCAACTCAAAGAGTTATTTCCACTGGGTATTCATACCTCTTATTGGTTAATTTTGCCGATAGCTGCATTCATGGCGGGTATATTCGGGGTTTTATTAGGTACACCTACACTTAAACTTCGCGGGGACTATTTAGCTATTGTTACGTTAGGGTTTGGGGAAATTATTCGAATTTTTTTGAATAATCTTGATCGCCCAATTAATTTAACCAATGGACCTAAAGGCATTAATGGTATTGATGGAGTCAATATGTTCGGTTTGTATTTTGGTAAGAAGCTAAGTATTTCCGGATTTGTCATGCCCTCAGTCATCCTTAATTACTATTTATTCTTGATCTTGGTCATTGGGGTTGTGATCATCTGTGCGCGTCTACAATATTCAAGAATTGGCCGAGCTTGGGTTGCTATTCGTGAAGATGAAATTGCAGCTAAAGCAATGGGATTAAATACGCGTAACTTGAAATTATTAGCATTTGCAATTGGTGCCTCCTTTGGGGGGATTTCGGGGGCATTATTTGCATCATTTCAGGGTTTTATTTCACCAGAATCATTCTCTTTATCGGAATCAATTGTTGTCTTGGCCATGGTGGTTCTTGGAGGAATGGGGCATATACCTGGGGTTATTTTAGGAAGCTTATTACTCGCAGTATTTCCAGAGTTCCTAAGAGCTGTCTTAGTGCCAATTCAAACAATGCTATTTGGGCATGTTGTGGTTGATGCTGAAATCATTCGTCAATTTTTATATGGATGCGCACTCATCTTAATCATCCGGTATCGCCCTAATGGCTTATGGCCTCTGATGAGAGTTTCTTGATGGCCTTATTAGAAATTACAGGTGTTAATAAACGATTTGGGGGTTTGCAAGCCCTGAATGAAGCCTATTTGACTGTTCCGGAAGGTTTGATTGTTGGATTAATTGGCCCCAATGGCGCTGGTAAAACAAGTTTTTTCAATGTCATGACTGGTTTATACCCAGCAGATTCAGGGGTGTTTAAATTAAATGGCCAAATCTACAATCCAATTGCTGTGGATGAAGTATTAAAAGCGGGTATTGCAAGAACATTTCAGAATATTAGGCTATTTAAAGAAATGACTGTTCTTGAAAATGTGATGGTGGGCCGACATGTGCGAAGCTCATCTGGATTTTTCAGTACGATTTTTAAAACATCATCCCAAATTAAAGAAGAGAAACAAATTGTTGATGATGCTATGCGACTTTTAGCATATGTTGGGATTGAAAATGAAGCCTATCAAGTTTCAAAAAACCTCTCCTATGGATCCCAACGGCGTCTAGAAATCGCCCGCGCGCTAGCGACTGAGCCACTTCTATTAGCTTTAGACGAGCCTGCGGCAGGCATGAACCAAACAGAAAAAAAAGAATTACAACAACTACTACAGAAAATTTGTGAGGATGGCACAACGATTTTGATGATTGAGCATGATGTTCGATTAGTGATGGGTATTTGCAGTGAAATCACCGTACTGGATGAGGGGCGAGTCATTGCCCAAGGTACTCCAGAAATTGTAAGAAGGGATCCTGCAGTAATTGAGGCTTATTTAGGGCTAGCACATCATGGTTAGTGAGCATATTTTAGAAATCTCCAATCTTGAAATTTCTTATGGGGGAATAAGGGCAGTAAAAGGCATTCATTTATATATTCAAAAGGGTGAGTTGGTCAGCTTAATTGGCTCCAATGGAGCGGGTAAAACAAGCACATTAAAAGTAATCGCGGGCTTATTAAAACCTAGTATGGGGAGTATCTTTTTTCAAGGAAAGCTTAGCAATTATCAATCACACCACTTAGTCCAAAAGGGGCTTGCATTGGTTCCTGAGGGACGCGGTATATTCACACGAATGACCGTCATGGAGAACTTGATGATGGGCGCTTATTTGCGAGATGATGAGCAAATTGAGCAGGATCTCCAACAAATGTTTGAATATTTTCCAAGGATTTTAGAACGCGCCCATCAGTTAGCGGGAACTCTCTCTGGCGGTGAACAACAAATGTTAGCGATTGCACGCGCACTCATGTCCAAACCTAAGTTGCTCTTGCTAGATGAGCCAACGATGGGGCTATCTCCGATGATGGTAGACAATATTTTTGCGGTTATTCGTAAAATATCTCAGCAAGGCATGACCATTTTTCTCGTTGAACAAAATGCGAATATTGCTTTAGCAATGTCTGACCGAGCTTATGTTATGGAAAGTGGCGAAATAACGATGACCGGTAAAGGCGAGGATCTTAGCCAAGATCCTCGTATTCATTCAGCTTACTTGGGTGCTTGAGTCAAAAAACCATCTAGCATAGTAATCATTTGATCGATTTCATCGCGACTAACGTTGAGAGCCGGCATAAATCTTAATAAATCTGGACGAGGTGAGTTAATCAATAATCCAGTTGGGGTATTGTTTCTTGCGGCCTCTACTATATCTGGACCAATATTACGCCCCAACTTAAGGGCACGCAATAATCCTTCACCCCTTTCACCAGCCATTTGATACTTTTCTGAAAGCTGTAATAATTTTTCTTTGAGATATTCGCCTTTAGCTTGAACTTCTTCTAGAAAGCCAGTAGCAGTTAACTGTTGAATAACACTGATACCCACCGCACACATTAATGGGTTACCGTTATAAGTTCCCCCTTGGTCACCTGGCTCAAAGCACGCAACCGCGTCAGTACACAAAAGTGCAGATAAAGGCACACCACCCCCGATACCCTTTCCAAGAGTCATGATATCTGGCTCAACATTGAAGAGTTGATGGGCAAATAATTTACCAGTTCGTCCACAACCAGATTGAACTTCATCAACAATCAATAAGATGCCTTTTTCTGAAGTAAGCTTGCGCAACGCTTTCATAAATTCTTGAGTGGCTGGAATGACACCTCCCTCACCTTGGACTGGCTCTAACATCACTGCAACAGTTTTTTTATTGATTAATTTTTCAACTGAAGCTAAATCATTTAAATCCGCTTTTGGAAAACCATCTACTTGAGGGGCAAACATCGTATCCCAACCTGGCTTGCCTGAGGCGCTCATCGTTGCAATGGTTCGCCCATGAAAACTATGATCAAACGTAATAATTTCATAGGCTGAATTTTTATGGATCTTACCCCATTTACGCGCAAGTTTAATTGCCCCCTCATTTGCTTCCGCACCACTGTTTGCAAAAAAGACCTTATCAAAACAGCTATTTGCAGTCAGAAGATCTGCGAGCTCAATCATTGGGGAGTTATAAAACGCTGGACTAGGATTAATTACCTTGCGCGCTTGAGCATCCAAGGCGGCAATCATGCCAGGATTTCCGTGACCTAAACAGTTCACGGCCCAGCCCTGCATAAAATCTAGATAGTGTTTTCCATTGTTATCGACTAACCAAGAGCCGTTACCTGAAATCATTTCGATTTCAGGTCTTTTGGTGATAAACATGACTGAATGTGGATCGTGCATAGTGTTCTCGATAAATAAATTAAGGATTGTTCATTTTAAGTTTCAAAGATGACGGAATTTCTTCAATTGGCAAGATCAGCAGCTGAGGTAAATGAATCTGCATAAAACTCATCTTCAGGAAGTTGGCATTTATTTGTAAAGTCTCTTTGGGCAGAAGTGATGACAATGGGGGCACCACAGGCATAAACTTGATATTCACTCATATTTGGATAATCATCAACCGCCGCTTGATGAACAAATCCAGCTCTGCCTTGCCAAGCATCTTCAGGCAGAGCATCAGAAATCACTGGAATATATTGGATATGGGAGCGCTCTTTCGCCCAAGTTAAACATTTTTCATGCGCATATAAATCACTTGGCCGACGTCCGCCCCAATAAATATGGATTGGTCTTGTCATTTTTTCATGTATGGTGTGCTCAATAATCGCTTGGATTGGGGCAAAACCAGTCCCAGATGCGATAAAAATCATCGGCTTATCGGACGCCTCTCTTAAAAAGAAACTGCCTAGCGGGCCTTCAAAGCGAAGAATATCTTTTACTTTCATGACGGCATTCGGATTAGCACCAAATACATGGTCAGTAAATAATCCTCCTGGCATATGACGAATATGAAGTTCTATAGGACCTTCTTCATGGGGAGGGGTGGCAATGGAATATGCTCTTCGTTTACCATCTTTGAGTAAAAACTCTACGTATTGACCAGCGCGGTACTGAAACCTCTCCGTTGAAGGAAGTTGTAGCTTTAAGACCATGACATCACTCGCAACTTGTTCTAAATCAGCTACTCGGCAAGGGATTTTTTTGATAGGAATTTCGCCAGCTTCAATTTCTCGAGCTGATACCAAACAGTCACTTAAAGGAAAAGAGCAGCAAAGAAGTGCTACTTTACGTTGCTCCTCTTCTTCTGTCAGTGTTGATGCGTTGTGTGGCCCCATACGAACTTCGCCACCAAGGATTTTTCCTTTACATGAGCCACAGGCACCATTTTTACAGCCATAGGCTAGAATAATTCCAGCTTTGAGAGAGGCATCTAAAATAGTTTCATCTGGTTGAACAGTAAAGCTTTTGCCACTTGCTTGAAGTGTCACTACAAAACTTGCGCTAGAATCCAAAACACGTCCTTTCATATAACGTTTACTATTCATCATGTCAGTATCTTCATCCGTCATTGCAAATCAACCAAGAGCTCTAATCATTGGTTGCGGTGATGTTGGCATGAGATTACTACCTATTTTAGTCAAAACTCACAAAGTTTACGTATTAACCACTCAGGATTCTAAAAAAAGCCTATTGAGAAGCATGGGAGCAGTTCCCCTGGTCGGCAATTTAGACCAATGGCAAACCTTGAAAAAAATAGCACATTTAGCCCCATATGTGATTCATCTTGCACCGCCAAATCAAGAGGGCCCCAAAGACCTTAGAACAAGAAATTTATTGCGCGCTCTCTCTCAAGGGGGGAAAACACAACGTTTGATTTATGTCAGCACATCAGGTGTTTATGGCGATTGCAAGGGAGATTTTGTTTCAGAAACAAGGACTTTAGCGCCCACTAATCCTAGGGGTCAAAGAAGAATGGATGCTGAACAACAGCTTAGAGCCTGGGCAATCCACCATCGGGTCCAAGTAAGTATTTTGCGAGTCCCCGGTATTTATGCAGGTAACCGTTTACCAATTGAACGATTAAAGGCTGGAACTCCTGCTTTAAAACATGAGGAAGATGTATTTACAAACCATATACATGCGGATGATTTAGCGCGTATCATTATTTACGCTTTTTATCGAGGATCACCACAACGGGTTCTCAATGCGAGCGATTCGAGTTGGCTCAAAATGGGGGAGTACTTTGACTTGGTTGCGAAAAATTTCGGCTTGCCAAGTCCACAACGCTTAACCTTTGAGGAACTAAGAACTCAAGTTAGCTCACAAATGTTGAGTTTTATGAAGGAGTCTAGACGACTCCAAAATGAGCGTTTAATGGAGTTAGGGTTTCATTTCTTTTACCCAACAGTTGAAGACTTCCTTCAACACCAAAAAGAGAAGTAAGACACTTTTTTTAGGCTATTTTTTCCATTGATCCTTTAATCCCACTGCAAAGTTAAATACAGGTCGGTCAGTTGTGTAATCAACACGATCAGCCACAAAATAGCCATGTCTTTCAAATTGAAAGCGTTGTTCCATACCAGCAAGTGCAAGACTAGGCTCAACAAACGCACGTAAGATTTTTTTAGAATCAGGATTAAGAAGTGTTAAAAAATCTTTATCCCCACTCGCTGGGTTTGGATCTGTAAAGAGTCGATCATACATACGGATTTCCGCTTGAATAGCATGGCTCACGCTAACCCAATGAATATTTCCTTTGACTTTGTAATCTGCTGAGCCTGGAGTGCCGCTTTTACTATCCGGAAAATATTTGACTCGAACAGCGATTGGATTGCCATGTTCATCTGTATCAAAACCTGTGCATTCCACAACAAAGCCATAACGTAATCTCACTCGATTGCCGGGTTGACCATCTTTCGGTGGATAAAGCCTGAAGAAACCTTTCATGGGCTCCATCATAAAGTCATCTGATTCGATCCAAAGTTCTTTCGTGAGCGCAAATTCACGACGCCCCCAGTCTTCATGATGGGGATGTTTTGGCGCAGAGCACCACTCAAGATCACCCTCAAAGTTTTCAATAATCAGTTTCAGAGGCGACAAAACTGCAGTGCCTCTTTCTACTTTAGGATCTAAATCATCTCTGAGGGATTGTTCTAAAACACCCATATCAATCCAACTATCTGCTTTAGAGACACCAATTCGTTCACAAAAGAGTTGTAAAGCCTCTGGGGTGTAACCTCTCCGACGAAGGCCAACTATGGTTGGCATGCGAGGGTCATCCCAGTCGTCAACGTAATTTTCTTGAACAAGTTGCAGTAATTTACGCTTACTCGTTAATGTATAAGTTAAATTTAACCTAGCAAACTCATATTGATGGGGCAGAGGTGACTTGAGAGCACCTGCAGTTTCAAGTTCATGAAGAATCCATTCATACAAAGGACGATTATTCTCAAACTCCAAAGTACAAATGGAGTGCGTAATGTTCTCTAGCGCATCAGAAATGCAATGTGTAAAGTCGTATAGAGGATAGATACACCAAGTGTTACCAGTTCGGTGATGATGCGCGTGACGAATGCGATAAATGACTGGATCACGCATCACCAGGTTAGGGTGAGTCATATCAATCTTTAAGCGAAGAACATGCGCACCGTCAGCGAATTGATCAGCTCGCATACCTCTAAAGAGTGCTAAGTTTTCAGCAACACTTCGATTTCTAAAGGGGCTTTCTTTACCAGTTTGTTGAAAGTTTCCTCGGTTGATTTGGATATCTTCTGCGCTTTGACTATCCACATATGCTTTGCCGGAAGATATTAATATTTCTGCAAATGAATAGAGGGTTTCGAAGTAATCGCTGGCATAAAACTGATAGGATTTTCCCTGATGATGCCAGTCAAATCCTAGCCAGGTAACAGCGTCCAAAATACTATCGACATATTCTGTTTCTTCTTTTGCTGGATTGGTATCATCAAAACGCATATGACATCTTGCACCACCCGGTAACTGCCCATAATCTAGGGCAAGACCAAAATTAAGACATATGCTCTTCGCATGACCAATGTGCAGGTAGCCATTAGGCTCCGGTGGAAACCTAGTAATGACAGAAGGTAGGCGATTACCGCTGCTATCTAAACGATTAGCATATGTGCCATTGGCACCATCATGATCAATAATCTGCCGCAAAAAGTTAGAAACCTCGGTGTTGGCCGAGGTTTCTGAGGAGTTTTTTATTTCTTTAGACATAGACACATATTGTAATGTGCCTTGAAGAACACCATCAATCTTCTACGAAAGCTTCTTCACGGGTCTTCTTAAATGCTGGAAGCATTACGATCACTACCAAGAATGCTGCAGCGGCTAAGAGCGATGCTGAAAGTGGACGAGTTAAAAATACGGTGTAATCGCCACGAGATAACAAGAGGGCTCTACGGAAGTTTTCTTCCATCATAGGTCCTAATACAAAGCCTAGTAATAAAGGAGGTGCTTCGCACTTAAACTTCATGAAGAGATATCCAAGAATACCGAAACCAGCAGTCAAATAGATATCGAATACTGTGTTGTTTACAGAGTACACACCAATACAACAGAAAACTAAGATGGCAGGATATAGATGTCTATATGGGATTGTTAATAACTTAACCCAAACACCAATCATTGGTAAATTTAAAATAATCAACATAAAGTTACCAATCCACATCGAGGCAATTAGACCCCAGAAGAGAGCTGGATTGCTAGTCATCACTTGCGGACCAGGTTGAATATTATGAATCGTCATCGCACCAACCATTAGCGCCATCACAGCGTTCGGTGGAATACCTAAAGTTAGTAGTGGAATGAATGAAGTTTGAGCAGCAGCGTTATTCGCACTTTCAGGAGCAGCAACACCCTCGATAGCGCCTTTACCAAACTCATGACCATATTTAGATACTTTTTTCTCCAAAGAGTAAGCTCCGAAAGCAGCAAGAGCGGCACCACCACCAGGTAGAATACCTAAAATAGACCCTAAAGTTGTACCACGTAAGATTGGCATGATCATACGTTTAAAGTCTGCCTTAGTAGGCCACAAATTAGTAACCTTGTCCAAAAATGTTTCACGATTTTCTTTTTGTTCAAGGTTTGCCATAATCTCAGCAAAACCAAACACACCCATCGCCACAGCAACGAATCCTAAACCGTCGGTTAATTGAGGTACATCAAAAGAATATCGAGCAGTACCAGAGTTAACGTCGGTTCCAACAAGGCCTAATAGAAGACCAAGGACAATCATGGCAATCGCTTTGATCAATGATCCAGAAGCTAAAACCACAGCACCAATTAAGCCCAATACCATTAATGAAAAATATTCAGCAGGACCGAATTTGAAAGCCAACTCAGATAACGGAGCAGCAAATGCAGCCAAAACTAATGTAGCCACGCAGCCAGCGAAGAATGACCCCATACCAGCAGTAAATAAGGCCACACCTGCTCGACCATTTCTCGCCATCTTATAGCCGTCAATCGCGGTAACGACAGAAGAGGACTCCCCTGGAATATTAATCAAAATAGCTGTGGTTGATCCGCCATATTGTGCTCCGTAGTAAATACCGGCAAGCATAATTAAAGCAGCAATTGGGGGAAGGGCATAGGTGGCTGGAAGCAACATCGCAATGGTTGCAATTGGTCCGAGTCCAGGTAAAACCCCAATAAGAGTTCCAAGAACACAGCCAATAAAGCAATAGGCTAAGTTTTGTAGAGTAAAGGCTGTAGCAAAGCCTAGGGAGAGATTACTTAACAGATCCATTTGATAGTTCTTTCTTTAATAGGTATTTGTTTGTATGGACAGATTGATTAGCCGACTAGGAATGGAGGCCATACTGGGAACTGAAGTTTGAGGCCCCATACGAATGCTCCATAGCAAATACCAATCAAAATGATAGAGCTCACTAGAGTTTGCTTCCAATTAAATTCATGGCTTGCTAAAGCTGAGAAATATACTAATATGATGATGGATAAAACCAGACCTAAATATTGAAGAATTACGGCAAATAAAATAACAGCGCCAGTAATCCAAAGTACAGTCTTCCAATCCCATTTTCCAAGATCATGCTCTTCACTGCTTGCAGCTAATGACTTTACTAAAACGATGAGACCAAGCAGTCCAAGAAGCACGCCCAACCAAAATGGAAAGTAACCCGAACCCATTTTTGCTGCCGTACCCATTTGATAGCCTCGAGCAAGTATTGCGAAAAATGCTCCAAATGCAATAAACATTAAACCTGAGGCAAAGTCTTTCTTATCTTTTATTCTCAATTCCAACTCCTAAATAATTGTTTTAATAACGATGAGTGATTGTAAGTTTAATTTTCCTGATGCGCCCTAAGGGTTTCCCCTTATTCTCGAGATTAAACCACATGTATAGTGTGAGTTTTTGGCAATTCGCACCAAAATGAGATAATACAGTTTATGAAAGTAAATGAAATTAGACAAAGTTTTTTGGATTTTTTTGCATCTAAAGGCCATCAAATTGTAAGCTCAAGTCCAGTTGTTCCTGGAGATGATCCGACATTGTTATTTACCAATGCCGGAATGAATCAATTTAAAGATGTCTTCTTAGGATTTGATAAAAGGCCATATACGAGGGCAACCACCGCTCAAAAGTGTATTCGTGCCGGTGGTAAACATAATGATTTAGATAATGTTGGCTACACGGCTAGGCACCACACTTTCTTTGAAATGTTAGGTAACTTTTCTTTTGGCGATTATTTCAAAGAAGATGCTATTCATTATGCTTGGGAATTGTTGACCGAGGTTTTCAAACTTCCTAAAGAGAAGTTGTTGGTGACGATTTATCAAGAGGATGAAGAAGCATATGATATTTGGACCAAAAAAATAGGAGTGCCACCAGAGCGTGTCATTCGAATTGGTGATAACAAAGGCTCTCGATACGCTTCAGATAATTTTTGGATGATGGGTGATACGGGACCTTGTGGGCCATGTACTGAGATTTTTTACGATCATGGGGAAGACATCCCTGGTGGGCCTCCCGGCAGCCCTGAAGAAGATGGTGATCGCTTCATCGAGATTTGGAACAATGTGTTCATGCAATTTAATCGTGATGAAAATGGTGTCATGCACCCTTTGCCCAAGAAGAGCGTTGATACAGGTATGGGCTTGGAAAGGATTTCTGCGGTTTTACAGCATGTCCACTCCAATTATGAAATCGATTTATTTGTTAATTTGATTTCTGCCGCTAAGTTAAGCGTTGAATCTTCGGGTGGGGAACAGGTTGATCTAAAAAGCCCATCATTAAGAGTGATTGCGGATCATATTCGAGCATGCAGTTTTACAGTGCTAGACGGCGTTATTCCAGGAAACGCGGGTCGTGGTTATGTCTTAAGAAGAATTACGCGTCGCGCAATCCGTCATGGTTATAAGCTTGGTGCTCGAACACCTTTCTTTTATCGTTTAGTGTCCGCCTTGGCAAAGGAAATGGGACAGGCATACCCTGATTTGTTGATACAACAAGAAAAAATTACTGAAGTCATCAAACAAGAGGAAGAACGCTTTTTCCAAACCATCGCCAATGGTATGGAAATTTTGGAACAAGCCTTATCTGAATTAGGAAAAAACTCTCTTACTAAATCATTAGACGGGGCTATTGCTTTCAAATTGCACGATACGTTTGGCTTCCCGCTCGATTTAACCGCTGATGTTTGTAGAGAAAGAAACCTTCAAGTAGATGAGGTGGGTTTTGATGTAGCGATGAATCAACAGCGAAGCTTGGCTAGAGCTGCTGGTAAATTTAAAATGGCTCAGGGATTGGAATATAAAGGTATCCCTACCGAGTTTTTGGGTTATAACCATTTGTCCATTGAAAGGGCAACTGTTCAAGCAATCTATATCGATGGCTCACAAGTGGCTGAATTAAAGAGTGGTGAAGATGCTGTTATTGTTCTCGATCAAACGCCATTTTATGCAGAGTCTGGCGGACAAATTGGTGATCAAGGTGAGTTAAGGAATCAATCAGCACTCTTTCAGGTTGACGATACGATGAAAATTCAGGCAGATGTATTTGGTCATCAAGGTCGATTACTCGAAGGCACACTTAAGCTTGGTGATGTGCTTCATCCCAAAGTAGATCAAATAGCTCGCGTTGCAACCACTCGTAATCATAGTGCTACACATCTCATGCATAAAGCGTTACGAGAAGTTTTGGGAATTCATGTCCAACAAAAAGGTTCTTTAGTTGATACTGAAAAAACCCGTTTTGACTTTACGCATAATGTACCTGTAACGCGCGATGAAATAGTAACAATTGAGCAAATTGTCAATACTGAGATTTTACTAAATGCTACCAGCTCAGCCAAATCAATGAGCATTGATGATGCTCAAAAAACGGGTGCCATGATGTTGTTCGGAGAAAAGTATGGCGATGTGGTACGTGTTTTAGAAATCGGTAGTTCAAAAGAGTTATGTGGGGGCACGCACGTCGACCGCACAGGAGATATTGGTTTATTTAAGATTGTTTCTGAGAGCGGTGTGGCAGCAGGTATCAGGCGGATTGAAGCCATTACTGGTGAAAACGCTCTCAACAGAATACAAAAATTAGATCAACAAATACTTCAAATTGCTGGAGCTTTAAAAACCCACCCGGAAGAAGTGCAACATCGTATTGAACAGTTGCAAGATCACGTTAAGGCATTAGAAAAAGATCTGGAGCGATTTAAGTCGAAGATGGCGGCGAGTCAAGGTGAAGAACTTCTTTCAAAAGTGGTATTGATAAATAGCGTTAGTACCTTGGTCGCGAAACTAGATGGTTTAGATGTCAAGAGCTTGCGTGAAACTTTAGACCAAATTAAAAATAAGATGCATTCTGGAGTTATGGTGTTGGCTACCGTTCAAGATGACAAGGTTCAAATTGTGGCTGGCGTAACCCAAGACTTAACTAGTCGAGTTAAAGCGGGTGACCTTGTGAACCATATTGCTATGCAAGTTGGTGGTAAGGGTGGCGGTAAGCCAGATATGGCGATGGCTGGCGGAAATCAGCCACAACTATTACCCCAAGCACTAGCAAGTGTTGAACATTGGTTAAAGGAGCGTTTATGACACCAGAACAAGTTGATAAAGAGTTAGATTGTATGGGCATGATCTGCCCGTTACCTGTGCTTCGCACCAAGAAGGCATTAGCCGATATGCAAACCGGTCAAGTATTAAAAGTAGTCGCAAATGATCGTGGTGCTGAACAGGATATTCCGATGTTTGCAAAACAAACAGGTAACGAGTTGCTTAGCGCAGAAAAGCAGGATGATACCTTTACCTTTTATTTAAAGCGTCGTTAAATTTTTAACGGTTTTTTAAAAAGTGGGCAAAATCAGCTCCAACTTCAGGATGATTTAAAGCAAACTCAACGGTTGCCTTTAAATAGCCCAATTTGCTACCGCAGTCATAACGAATACCTTCATATTCATAGGCTAGTACTTGTTCTTTTTGGATTAAAGACTGAATCGCATCCGTTAATTGATACTCGCCACCAGCACCTAAAGATAAATTTCGAATATGACTAAAAATATTCGCCGTCAACACATACCTTCCAACAACACCCATATTGGAAGGAGCATCCTCAGGAGCAGGTTTTTCTACGATGCTACTCAGTTTGTAGATATTTTCATCCCATTTTTTCCCTTCAATCACACCATAAGATCGACTTTGTTCTTTGGTAATTTCTTCCACACCAATAATCGAACAACGGTAATGGTTAAATAATTGGATCATTTGGCCCATGACAGGTTGTTTACCAGTCAATAAATCATCTGCCAAAATCACAGCGAAGGGATCATTCCCAACCAATTTCTCGGCACATAAAATGGCATGACCGAGACCAAGCGCCTCTGATTGTCTAACATAGACACAATCGACATGACTTGGTTTAATGTTTTGCACAATCTCAAGCAAATCTTTTTTATTTTTATGCTCAAGTTCATTTTCTAACTCATAAGCTTTATCGAAATGGTCTTCAATCGCTCTTTTGGAACGCCCAGTTACAAAAATGAGTTCAGTAATGCCAGCAGCAATCGCTTCTTCAACTGCATATTGAATGAGAGGTTTATCAACGATGGTTAACATTTCTTTTGGCATAGCCTTGGTGGCTGGTAAAAAACGAGTACCTAAACCAGCGACAGGAAAGACTGCTTTAAAGATATTAGTATTCATATTGTTGTAATTTCAAGATGATTGAAGACGTTCTAATTGAAGGCGCAGCTTTTCTATAAGTATATTGAAATCATTTAAACGATGCTGCTCTTGCGCGACAACCTCTGGAGGGGCGCGGTCCACAAAACTCTGATTGTTAAGTTTTGCATTCGCTTTTGCTATTTCTGATTCTAAACGAGAAATTTCTTTTCTAAGCCTAATTCTTTCTGCGGCAATATCCACCTCAACCTCTAACAACAAACGATGGTTGTTAATGATCACGACTGGCGCATGAGTAGCTTTTTCATCAATCACAGCTCCCGTGGAATCAATTACTACATTGGATAGCTTGGCTAAACTTAAAAGATATGGAGTATAGGCTTTTAGAAGTTCTTCATTTCCCTGAACAATCAAGGGTACTTTGGTCGCTGGTGAGATTTGCATTTCACCTCGCAGGTTTCTGCAGGCATCAACTAACTGCTTCAATTCTTTGACCCATTGTTCACTGGATTCATCAATTTTCTCTAATTGAGCCATTGGGTACGGTTGCAGTGCAATCGATTGCTGTGGACAAAGGGCTAAATCCTTACCCGATTTTGGCGCAACGGTTTGCCAAAGTTCTTCAGTAATAAAAGGGATCAAAGGGTGAGCTAAGCGCAAAATTGTTTCCAAAACCCGCAGTAAAGTTCTTCTTGTGCCACGTTGATTCGCAGCAGAGCCCTGTTGGAGTTGTACTTTTGCTAGCTCTAAATACCAATCGCAATATTCATCCCAAACAAATTGATAGAGAGACGCCGCAATCAGATCAAACCGATATTCCGCAAAACCGCGGTTAATATCTGCTTCGACCCTTTGTAATTGAGAAACAATCCAACGATCTGCCGGAGAGAAGTGAAGATAGCCCTCCGGACCGCAATTGCCGATGCATGGCGCAACACCATTTTCTTCGGGACCATCTGGGCAATTCATCAGCACAAAGCGCGTAGCATTCCATAATTTATTACAAAAATTACGATAACCCTCGCAGCGCTTTTGATCAAAGTTGATGTTTCTACCTAAGGTAGCCATTGATGCAAAGGTAAATCGCAAAGCATCTGTGCCAAAAGGAGGAATTCCTTCCGGAAATTCTTTTTTTGTCTTTTTGGTAATTGATTCAGCTTGCTTAGGGTTCATGAGCCCTTGAGTTCGTTTTTTTAATAACTCCTTAAGCGTAATACCGTCAATGAGATCTAATGGGTCCAAGGTATTTCCCTTAGACTTACTCATTTTTTGACCTTCTGAGTCACGAACTAAGCCATGCACATAGACTTTCTTAAAGGGTACTTTGCCCGTGAAATGGCAGGTCATCATGACCATACGCGCTACCCAAAAGAAAATGATGTCAAACCCAGTAACTAAAACTGTTGAAGGTAAAAAATGATCTAATAATTCAGTTTTTTTAGGCCACCCTAATGAAGAAAAAGGAACTAGTGCGGAGCTAAACCAAGTATCAAGAACGTCAGGATCCCTAACTAGTTTGCCAGTGTATGACTCATGACGCGCTTTTTCCTGAGCTTCTTCGAAAGATCTGGCAACAATGAAGGAACCGTCTTCTTTGTACCATGCTGGAATTTGATGACCCCACCATAATTGCCTTGAAATACACCAATCTTGAATATTTTCCAACCAACCACTGTAGGTACTATTCCAATTGTCAGGAACCAATGCTATATCTCCATTTTTAACCGCCGCGAGGGCTGCACTAGCAATTGATTCACTAGGCATATATTGATTCGCTGAAGATGGTTTTGACATCGCCACAAACCACTGGTCAGTCAACATTGGCTCAATCACACTTTGCGTACGATCACCGCGAGGTACCATCAAGGTATGGGGCACGACAGCCTTTAAAAGTCCTGCGTCTTCTAGGTCAGAGACAATTTTTTTACGAGCATCAAAGCGATCAAGACCCCTATAGGCTATTGGAGCCTCATCATTAATTTTGGCACCTAAGGTCAAGATGTTTATCAGTGGTAATTGATGACGTTGACCAACAGCATAGTCATTGAAATCATGAGCGGGTGTAACTTTGACAACACCCGTACCAAAACTCATATCTACATAATCATCGGCAATGATGGGAACGGTTCGATTACATAAAGGCAAGATCACCGATTGACCGATCAGGTGTTGATATCTTTCATCATCTGGGTGAACCATAACGGCCACATCGCCTAGCATCGTTTCTGGCCTTGTTGTGGCAACGGTAAGACTGCCCGACCCATCTTCTAATGGGTATTGAATTTGCCACATAAAACCTTGCTCTTCAACACTCTCAACTTCAAGGTCAGAGACAGCTGTTCCGAGAACGGGATCCCAATTGACTAGCCGTTTACCACGATAAATTAACCCTTGCTCATAAAGCGAGACAAAAACCTCAATAACGGCCTCAGACATAGCTGGATTCATGGTGAAATACTCATGATTCCAATCGATCGATGCGCCCATGCGTCTAATTTGTTTTGTGATTGTCGAACCAGATTCCTCTTTCCAAGCCCAAACTTTTTCAAGGAACTTTTCACGCCCTAAATCATGACGAGATATTTTTTTTGCATCTAATTGACGTTCAACTACGATTTGAGTAGCAATCCCAGCATGGTCTGTTCCCGGTACCCAAAGGGTATTTTGCCCCCGCATACGGGCATGCCTTGTAAGTCCATCCATAATGGTTTGGTTAAAAGCGTGCCCCATATGCAAAGTACCTGTAACATTAGGGGGGGGCAATTGGATACAAAAATTATCTCGGTCAGATTGAATATCAACTGCGCCGATATTTTTTTTTGCCCAGATTTCCAAAAGGGGTTGTTCAACCTTATGGGGTTCAAATGCTTTTGCTAAATCAACAGTTGGAAGCTGAGAACTACTAGAGTGTGTATTTTCATTTATAGACATATGTCTCAAATTATAATTTGGTATTTAAATAAAGTTACGTGAACGATTTATTAGACAACTTAAACCCTGAGCAATTAGAGGCTGTAACACTAAGCGCCGACCCTTCTGAAGCACATTTACCTTCAGCCCTTATTTTAGCCGGAGCGGGAAGCGGAAAAACCAAAGTTTTGACGACTCGTATTGCCTGGCTGATTCAAACTGGACAAGTTTCACCGGTTGGTATTTTAGCAGTTACTTTTACCAATAAAGCTGCAAAAGAGATGTTGACACGATTATCTGCGATGTTACCGATTAATACACGCGGCATGTGGGTTGGTACGTTTCATGGACTATGTAATCGACTCTTAAGAGCACACTTTCAAGATGCGGGTTTGCCTTCTACATTTCAAATATTAGATACTCAAGACCAGCTCTCAGCAATCAAACGCTTGTTAAAAGTGCAACAAGTGGATGATGAAAAATATCCGCCCAAACAATTGCAATACTTTATATCGCATGCAAAGGAAAAAGGACAACGCCCTAAGGATTTATCTCCCTCCGATGATTTTCAGGCAATACTGATTAAGTTATATGCCGCATATGAGGAACAATGTAATCGAGAGGGCGTAGTTGATTTTTCTGAATTAATGCTTCGGTCATATGAGTTACTCAAGCATCATGAATCGATTCGCCGACATTACCAACAAAGGTTTCGACATATTTTGGTAGATGAGTTTCAAGACACTAACGCACTTCAATACGCTTGGTTAAAGTTACTGTCAAATCATGGGGGACAGACGCCATCAGCAGTTTTTGCCGTTGGTGATGATGACCAAAGTATCTACGCTTTTCGTGGCGCAGATGTCGCCAATATGCGCCTCTTTGAGCGGCAGTTTAGGCCAGTTATGGTGAAGTTAGAGCAAAACTATCGTTCCCATGGACATATTTTAGATACTGCTAATCACTTGATTGCCAACAACACAGAGCGTTTGGGTAAAAACTTAAGAACTGATGCAGGTTATGGCGAATTAGTTCGGCTGTTTGAGGCCGGTAGTGATGGTGCAGAAGCTGGTTGGTTAATTGATGAAATTCGTGGGCTTATTCATGATGGTTATGCGCGTAGTGAAATTGCTATTTTGTATCGAAGTAATGCGCAGTCACGAATTATTGAACATGGACTTTTTTCAGCCAGCATTGCTTATCGGGTGTATGGCGGATTGCGCTTTTTTGAAAGATCCGAGATTAAGCATGCCTTGGCATATTTACGTCTTTTGGAAAACCCCAATGATGACACATCATTTTCAAGGGTCGTCAACTTTCCAACTAGAGGTATTGGGGCAAGATCAATTGAGGCGTTACAGGATATTGCAAAAACTCAACAGTGTTCTTTATATACAGCAGGTAGTTTTTTAGAGGGTAAATCAGGCACCGCGATTAATGGATTTATTCGTCTCATAGACTACATGCGCGATTCAACTAAAAATAACACCCTACCAGAATTAATTGACTTTGTTATACAGCATTGCGGATTAGTACAGCATTACCTTTCTGAGAAAGAAGGTCAGGACCGAATTGAAAACTTACAAGAATTAATTAATGCCGCAACTGCATTTATTGCAGAAGAGGGGATTGGTCAAGATACAAAAGCACTTACTCCCATGGAGTTCAACACAAGTATTCCAGTTGAACCCTTATTTGAAAATCAAAACAATAATCAAACCATTCCTGATATGTCCCCACTGGCCGCTTTTTTATCCCATGCCTCACTTGAGGCTGGAGATAATCAAGCGCAAGCCGGACAAGAAGCTGTGCAATTAATGACAGTCCATGCGTCGAAAGGTTTAGAGTTTAAAGCTGTATTTATTACAGGCCTTGAAGAGGGCTTATTTCCGCATGAAAATAGCTTAAATGAAGATAAAGGACTGGAGGAAGAGAGGCGATTAATGTACGTTGCCATTACTCGAGCCAGAGATCGCCTATATATTTCACATACGCAATCGCGGATGTTGCATGGACAAGTGAGATATAACTTACCCTCACGTTTTATTGAAGAGTTGCCTAAAGAAAGTATTAAATTACTGACACCAAAACAGAAAGATTCTGCATGGTCATCTCATTCTAGACAAGTAAATCCTAGTTGGGGTCAAGCTAGTCTTGGGGATGAACGTAGAACCACTTCACAACATGCATCTTCAGTTTTAGTTAGCCATACTCGAGCGAAAGATGAGCATGGTTTTCATGTTGGACAAAATGTATTTCATAGTAAATTTGGTGAAGGTCGCATTATTAATTTTGAAGGTAATGGCATAGACACTAAAGTACAAGTTGGTTTTGCAAGACATGGGACGAAGTGGCTGCAATTAAGCATTGCAAAATTATCGACAATTTAGAGCACGGGGGGGATTTTTTCTGCGTTATCGATAAAGCATCCCTTCCAAGTAGCAAAAAAAGTGCAATATAAAACAGTGATAGCAGCCATACTCAATGGGGTAATAATAAAAGACGCATATTCACCGAGTTGAATCGCTTCAAAAAAGGCGCCTAAAAATAAGGGAATTGCTACCAGAATGATGCCCCAGGTACTGAAATAAACAAAAAATGCACCTTTATTAAGCCAAAAAGCCATCCAGCTACCAAACAGTGCTTTAGGAATTGAGAGATTTTTCCAAGCAATTAATTGCGGGGAAAACCACATAAGGATGGCGATGGGGAGATAGAGGGTGACCGCAACACACATCGCAAGGTACATTTCCTTTACTAACGCTGGACCCGTTAATTTACCTTCAGTTAGAAGGGGAATGATTTTTTCAACATCGACAAATTGAGCAGCAACAACACTTAGTAATACGATGAATAATGTGTAAATTGAACCTAATTGAATCAGTCGGGTACGAATCGGTCCAGCATAATCTCGGAAAGGGCTTAAATAAATGGTGGGCTTAACCACTTCTTTACGAATCACTTTTTGACAAGCAGTTAAAAACCCTACAGACAGTACAGGGCTCAAAATTAGCACAATGACAAATCCAACAATTGGGATAAACATCGACATTTGAACAACAAAAATATATAAAAAGACGAGCATCAAAAAAGTAAAAGGACTTTGCTTAAAAAGCCAAATCCCTTGTCTTATCCAGGTATATCCTGTTGAAGATGGAACGCGATTAATTTGTATCATCTTTGACTCTTAAACGAAGAATGGTTTCGAAATGGGTTGGATCATGAGGTGTTAGTAATTGTGCATTTCTAGGGATATAAAAATCCCATAACCGTGAAATCCAGAATCTTAGCGCCGCGGCCCTTAGCATTAATTGCCAACAGTTTTTTTCATCACTTGTCAAAGGGCGTACTTCTTCATAGGAATTAAGAAGCGCTTGCAACCTTACTTGGTCAAATACTCCCGTTTTAAGGTTGATACACCAATCATTTGCAGTAACGGCAATATCAAAAAGCCATTTATCAGTTCCAGCAAAATAAAAATCAAAAAAGCCGCTTAAAACTTCATTGTCTTTAAAAAGAACATTGTCCCTGAACAAGTCGCAATGACAAGCTCCGGAAGGCAGTTTAGAAAACGCCAAACTATTGAAAAATTGCTCTTGAGTATTTAATTCAGAGGTCAATAAGTCTATTTTTGCGCCATCAATGAAGGGTAAAATTTCTTGAGTGGCTGATTTCCACCAAGAAAGACTTCGTAAATTTTCTTGGATGTCGGGATAAGATTTACCTGCCACATGCATTTTGGCAAGCATTTCTCCAACTTGAGAACAGTGGTCAGGTAAAGGGTCAAGGCGTGCAGAACCCTCTAGCTTGCTAACTATGACTGCTGGCTTATTTGAGAGACTTTGGAGGATGACGCCATCCCGATTCGGGTATGGGGTTGGCACTTTTATGTCATGAGCAGAAAGGTGTGCCATTAAATTTAAATAAAAAGGAAGTTGCTCTCTCTCAAGTCGCTCAAAGATGGTTAGAACATATTCTTTGCTAAGATTATTACTAGTAACATCTAAAAAATAATTTGTATTTTCGATACCACCACTAATGCCTGTCAAATGCGTTAACTGACCTAGTTCAAAGGTCTTACTTAGCCACTGTTGGGCATCTTCAAATGCGATGGTTGTATAGACAGCCACGGAAATTAAAATGGTAGGTTGATGGATGGCACACGATTGATCGTTTGCCTAGTGGAATCAAGATCTTTATTTAAAACAGGACTCATTTGATAGTGAGTGCCAATGCCGGAATCGACTTGGATTTCAGTATTGTGACCAAGGTCTTTGAATTCTTGAATTCTTGTGCCGCTATTTTCTTGATAAGAAAAACTAGTTTCACGCTTTTGAATTCCCTGAACACCTTCTGTCGCGGATGCTTTGGGGGCAATCGGTTGACGGTTAATTGCATCTAACTCTTGTTGGTTCAATATTTGTGACTTAGATGCTCTAGATGATTCGGTTGCTTGGGCATGACTGAAATCAGGAGTTAGCAAATTTAGGGTGATAATAGTCCCTAAGAAATATCGAAAAAATAAATATAAGATGTTATTCATAGGTCAATTGTACGATTAAGGTATGTCTAAAGAATTTTTATTACTGGTTGACGGTTCTAGCTACTTGTATAGGGCCTTTCATGCGATGCCTGATTTGCGCAATCCTAAAGGAGAGCCCACAGGTGCCATTTATGGCATGATTAATATGTTACGTCGACTGCGTACCGAGTTGCCAACTTCTCATATAGCCTGTATTTTTGATGCCAAGGGCCCCACATTTAGAGATGAATGGTACCCCCAATATAAAGCAAATCGTTCGCCAATGCCAGAGGATCTGGTTAAGCAAATTGAACCCATTCATGCAGTTGTAAAAGCTTTAGGTTGGCCTGTAATTATGGTGCCAGGTGTCGAAGCAGATGACGTCATTGGGACTTTGGCGAAAAAAGCCACCGCTGTGGGTTGGAAAACCGTGATTTCAACAGGAGACAAAGATCTTGCGCAATTAGTCGATGAGTCGGTCACACTGATTAATACCATGACCAACGAAAAACTCGATATACAAGGCGTGATTAATAAATTTGGCATTGCGCCACACTTAATCGTAGATTATCTAACGATTATTGGGGACACTGTAGATAATGTTCCAGGTGTACCCAAGGCGGGCCCAAAGACTGCGGTGAAATGGTTGACCGAGTTTGGTGACTTAGATAACATTATTTCGCAGTCTGATCAAATCAAAGGTGTCGTTGGAGAAAATCTTAGAAGTTCTATTCAATGGTTAGAGCAGGCGAAGCGCTTATTGACCGTAAAAGTAGATTGTGAACTCGATGAGCACTTAAATGATCTTACTGAGCTACAAGTCCAACCTGAAAATCATGATGAATTAAGGCAATTATTTGTTCGTTATGGATTTAGAACTTGGTTAAAAGAATATGAATCTGTTACTCAAAGTATTGAACAAGGGACTGAAGGAAGCTCTCAGCAAAACCAATTATCTTTACCATCAGCACCAATTAATATAAATTATGAAATGGTTACTACCAAGGAGCAATTGCATGTTTGGCTTGAAAAAATCAAGTCTGCTTCCTTAACTTGTATCGATACAGAAACGACCGGATTAGACCCTATGCGCTCGCAATTGGTTGGTATTTCGTTATCTGTTATGGTGGGTCAAGCTTGCTATATTCCGCTCAAGCACGTTACCAATGAAGATCAATTGGATCGAACAGAGACATTAGAAGCTTTACGCCCCTGGTTAGAGGATGCCCAAGCATCTAAACTGGGCCAAAACCTGAAATTTGATTGGCATATATTGGCAAATCACGGAATTACACTTCGTGGGATTGTGCATGACACCTTATTGCAATCTTATGTGTATGAATCACATCGCTCGCACGATATGGACAGTTTGGCACAGCGTCATCTTGGAGTGAAGACGATCACTTTTGAAGAGGTTTGTGGCAAAGGAGCTTCACAGATTGGATTTGATCAGGTAGATATTGTTACTGCAACCCGTTATGCCGCAGAGGATGCAGATATTACATTGCGTCTTCATCAGCATCTATGGCAGATAATTCAGGCAGATCCTCAACTGCGTTATGTATACCAAGATATTGAGATACCAACTATGTTAGTTCTTGCACGTATGGAGCGCAATGGTATTCTGATTGATTCTGCCAAATTAGCCCAACAAGGGCAAGTCATCGGCATGCGACTCTTAGAGTTAGAAAAAGAAATACATACTTTGGCGGGACAACCGTTTAATATTCAATCCCCAAAGCAAATTGGAGAAATCCTTTTTCAAGTCAAAAATTTACCTATTATTAAAAAAACTCCTGGTGGTGCACCCTCTACAGACGAAGAGGTATTACAAAAATTATCAGAAAATTATCCTTTACCTGCGCGGATTTTGGATTATCGATCTTTAGCAAAATTGCAATCGACTTATGTTGAAAAATTACCAAGAATGGCTGATAGTAAAACCGGTAGAGTTCATACTAATTATGCTCAAGCAGTTGCAGCAACAGGTCGATTAGCCTCTAACGAACCTAATTTACAGAATATCCCAGTTCGGACAGAAGATGGTCGCAAAATTAGGGAAGCGTTTATTGCCAGACCAGAATGGCAGTTGATTTCTGCAGATTATTCACAAATTGAATTAAGGATCATGGCGCATATTGCCCAGGATGCCAATTTACTTGAAGCTTTTGCTCAGGGGCGAGATATTCACCAAGCAACAGCGGCTGAGATTTTTGGAGTTCCTCTTGAAGGGGTGACACCTGAGCAAAGACGTTATGCGAAAGTCATTAATTTTGGCTTAATTTATGGCATGAGTGCTTTTGGTCTAGCTAGTAACTTGGGGATTGAGCGTTCTGCCGCACAAACGTATATCGATACTTATTTTGGTCGTTACCCTGGAGTTGCTAAATACATGTCTGATACCCGCGTTTTAGCAAAAGAAAAAGGCTATGTTGAAACTATTTTTGGCAGAAGGTTATGGCTTCCAGAAATTAATAGTTCAAATGGCATGAGACGCCAAGGAGCTGAGCGTGCAGCGATTAACGCACCGATGCAAGGCACTGCGGCAGATTTAATTAAGCTTTCTATGATTGCCGTCCAGTCTTGGCTAGAAGCCCAACATTTGCAAACAAAAATGCTCTTACAGGTTCATGATGAATTGGTTTTAGAAGTACCGCCAAGCGAGCTAGAGCTCGTTAAAATGAACCTTAGAAATTTAATGACACAAGTAGCCACTTTAAGAGTACCACTTGAAGTAGGTATCGGTATTGGCAGTAATTGGGAAGAGGCACACTAAGCGTGGATAGTCATAACGTATTGATTTGGATTGTAATAGCGACTTTGTCTGCAGGGATCGTCAGTATTTCTGCCGCAGCTACTCTGTCCTTTAAGTTTTTAGGTTCCATCGTCGAAAACATGGTGAGTTTTTCTGTTGGACTATTGTTAGCAACAGCTTTTCTACATTCCCTGCCTGAAGCCTTTCAAGATTCGGAAACCTCTGCCACGTATTTATTTTCATTATTGTTAGCCGGCATCTTGTTTTTCTTTATGCTCGAAAAAGTGGCGCTTCTGAGACATAACCATCATCATGAAGGTGATGGTCATAACCATCATGTTGGACATGATGCAGAGGAGGCGGGAAAAAGTGGTTGGATGATTTTAGTTGGCGATGGCGTTCATAATTTTGTGGACGGAGTTTTAATTGCGGCAGCCTTTATTGCCAATCCAGAAGTAGGTATTCTGACTGCGATTGCCATTATTGCTCATGAGATACCTCAAGAAATTGGTAATTTTATGGTGCTTCTCAACGCTGGATTTAGTAAGAAAAGAGCTTTAATCTACAACATGGTTTGCGGATTGCTAGCGGTGGTGGGAGGAGTATTGGGATATACATTTTTAGAGCAATCAATTGCTTGGATTCCCTATCTACTCGTATTTGCTTCTAGTAGTTTTATTTATATTGCCGTGAGTGATTTAATGCCACAAATGAATCGACGGATACAAATCAAAGAATCAATTAAACAAATTACATTGATTCTGCTTGGAGTAGGCCTAGTCATCGGCCTCTCCTTTTTTCATCATTAAAACTTCATTGCTGCGCGATACCATTCGTGAAAGTGTTGCATGCCATCTTCCATTGGACTTTGATAAGGCCCAACTTCATTTTGACCCCTAGCTAATAGAGCAGATCGTCCAGCATCCATTCGCTGTGCGATTTCATCATCTTCGATACATGTTTCCATGTAGGCGGCGCGTTCAGCTTCAATGAATTCGCGCTCAAACCAAACAATTTCTTCAGGGTAATAAAACTCGACAATATTTCTAGTTTTGTTTGGACCTAAAGGATGAAGTGTGGAAATACAAAGTACGCCTGGGTACCACTCAATCATGACATTCGGATAATAAGTTAACCAAATTGCACCGCAATCGGGCAATTTGCCACCATGGTGACGCAACACAGCATCATGCCATTTTGCATAAACATGTGAACCAGGTTTTTTGAGTTGATTGTTTAAACCTACTTTTTGCACGTTGTACCAATTACCAAATTCCCAAGACAAATCATCGCAGCTTACAAATTGTCCTAAGCCTGGATGAAATGGGCCCACATGATAGTCTTCAAGATAGACTTCAATAAAGGTTTTCCAGTTGTAATTGCATTCGTGAACCTCTACATGATCAAGCAAATAACCTTGAAAATTCAATTCTTCTTTTACACCTAACTTTTTTAGGTCAGTATGGACGTCCCTTGGCCCCTCGAAAAGTAAGCCTTGCCAATTTTGAAGTGGACTTTTGCCAAGATGCAAACAAGGATTTTCTCCGAAATGAGGAGCACCTAAGAGTTCACCTTGTAAATCATATGTCCAACGATGTAAAGGGCAGACGATATGATCAACTTGACCTTTACCATTAAGCATAATAGCTTGACGATGCCGGCATACATTAGAGAGAAGCTCGACACCTCGTTCATTCCGCACGAGAACTCGGCCTTCATTTTCGGTTCGCAGTGTTTGGTAGTCGCCCACCTCTGGAACCATCAGTTCATGACCGATGTAATTTGGACCATTTGCAAAAAGCAAGGCCATTTCTTTACTAAACAACTCAGTGTCAAAATACGCTATGACAGGTAACTGCAAATTGGACGGCGCAAGCTGCTGCGCGGTAGCCAGATTAGTCATTCTCCCCACCCCCGAAAAAAAGTCAGCCGAAGCTAAGCGGAATAACCAATCCAACCATCGACATGTCGATATTGGAAAGGAATCTAGCATTATACTAAAACAGAAATTTGAAGTCCATATAATTCTACTAATTAATCTAAAGTTACTTATTTATTAAAGGTCTTAATTGCATGCCATCTGCCAAAGTAAAAGAATCCAAAATGGATGAAGTAAAAGTCGGTATTCAAAAACCTAACTATGAGCAAGCTGTTGCTGAGTTAGAAAAATTAATTCAAGAGATGGAGTCCGGGAAAATGCCACTTGAAGAGAATTTGGCTTCCTATAAACGTGGCGTTGAATTGATCAAACTTTGTCAAAAATTGTTGGATCAAGTTGAACAGCAAGTTAAAGTTTTTGAGGCGGAATAATGTTTGATTGGAAAAGGTGGCGTACAGAAAACGCACAGCGTATTGAGTTAGCTTTAGTAGAAGCCATTCCTTCAGTAGAAGATGGTTTAGACCAGTTGTATCCAGCCATGGCTTATGCAGTTCGAGCAGGTGGTAAAAGAATACGACCATTACTGATTTATGCGGCATGGCAATTAGGCCAAAAATCTGACATGCAAGACATTAGTCAAGTAGATGAAGTTGCTGTTGCAATTGAATTGATTCACACGTATTCTTTGGTGCATGATGATCTGCCCTCTATGGATAACGATGATCTGCGTCGTGGCAAACCTACTACCCACAAAGTATTTAATGAAGCTACAGCATTATTGGTAGGCGATGCACTTCAGGCGCAGGCGTTTGTCATCCTCGCTAAGATGCAGATGCCTGCGAAGTTAAAAATAGAACTTATTCAAGAGTTAGCAAGTAGTTCAGGAATGCACGGCATGTGTAAGGGGCAAGCAATTGATTTAGCAAATGTTGGAAAAATATTAAATCTAGAGACACTAGAAAAAATGCATCGACTCAAAACGGGGGCATTACTTAATTGCGCAATTCGCATGGGGGCAATTTTAGGTGGTGTTGATGTTGAAAAGAGAAAAATTCTGGATCAAATTGCGCAAGATGTTGGTTTAGGGTTCCAAGTAACTGATGACATTTTGGATGCAACCGAAAATTCTGAAACCCTAGGTAAAACTGCAGGTAAAGATGAGCAGGCAGATAAACCCACTTTTGTTAGTTTTATGGGCCTTGAGGCATCTCAAGTCTATGCAAAAGAACTTTTGGATCGATCCTTTGATGCTTTAAATACATGGGGTAGCGAAGCAGATCCACTGCGAGCAATTGTGCAGTGGGCTTTTGTCAGGAATTCTTAATTCAAGAACGTTGTTTGTATCTTCGATAGAAATGCAAACCTGAGAGATAATAGTGGTTTTATCTTTCTTCGCTTCATGATGAAGCGCTTTGAACGAAATATTTATGAAGCAAGACAATTTACTGCAAAAAATTGAATCTCCAGATGATTTAAGAAAATTATCTCGTGATGACTTACCCCAGCTAGCCAATGAGTTAAGAGCGTTTATTCTAAATTCAGTATCCAAAACGGGAGGTCATTTATCGTCCAATTTGGGGACTGTTGAGTTGACCATTGCTTTGCACTATGTGCTCGATACTCCGGATGATCGTTTAATTTGGGATGTTGGCCATCAAAGTTATGCCCATAAAATTCTAACTGGTAGGCGGCAGCTCATGCATACCTTAAGAAAATTAGATGGTATTTCTGGATTTCCTAAGCGTTCTGAAAGCACGTACGACACGTTTGGCACGGCCCATTCTTCGACTAGTATTTCGGCGGCGATGGGTATGGCCCGGGGATTGCAAACTAAACATGAGAACCAAGTTGCTGTTGCGGTGATTGGTGATGGCGCCATGAGCGCGGGTATGGCGTTTGAAGCCTTAAATAATGCTGGAGTGTATGAAGATTTACCGCTCATTGTGATTTTAAATGATAACGATATGTCTATTTCTCCAGCAGTAGGGGCTTTGAATCGTTATTTGGCAAGATTGATGAGTGGCAGTTTTTATGCTTCAACAAAAAAAGGGATTGATTCTGTATTATCTTTGGCGCCACCACTGAGGGAGTTTGCAAAAAGGCTGGAAGAGCATACCAAAGGTATGGTTGTTCCAGGAACTATTTTTGAAGAATTTGGTTTTAACTATATAGGACCTATTGATGGTCACGACTTGGATTCATTAATTCCAACATTACAAAATGTTAAAAAGCTAGCCTTATCTGGTAAAGGTCCCCAGTTTTTGCATATTGTGACGAAAAAGGGCCAAGGTTATAAATTGGCTGAAGTCGATCCTGTTCTGTACCACGGGCCCAGTAAATTCGATCCTATCGAAGGAATTCAAAGTTCAAAGGCACCTGCTAAACAAACCTTTACTCAAGTATTTGGGCAATGGTTGTGTGATCAAGCAACAGCTGACGAACGTTTGATTGGAATTACTCCAGCCATGCGAGAGGGGTCTGGACTTGTTGAGTTCGAAAAATTATTTCCCAATCGATACTATGATGTGGGTATTGCTGAGCAACATGCCGTTACTTTTGCCGCAGGTTTGGCTTGTGAGGGGTTGAAGCCAGTGGTAGCAATTTATTCGACTTTCCTGCAGCGTGGGTATGATCAGTTAATTCATGATGTGGCATTACAAGATTTGCCTGTAGTGTTTGCTTTGGATAGGGCTGGTATCGTTGGCGCTGATGGCGCAACGCATGCAGGTGCATTTGATATCCCCTACTTGAGATGTATCCCTAATATGGTCATTATGACTCCGGCAGATGAGAGAGAGTGCCGACAGTTATTAACCACTGCCTATAGTTTGAGTCATCCAAGTGCTGTAAGGTATCCTCGTGGTGCAGGAGTTGGTAACACACCTTTAGAAGAACTAGACACACTCCCCGTAGGAAAAGCAAAAACTGAGCGACTATCCCAGCAATCTCCGGGAAAAAAAATTGCGATTCTTTGTTTTGGCACCTTGTTATATCCAGCTTTGGAAGTGGCCAAGCGTATTGACGCTACGGTCGTGAACATGCGTTTTGTAAAACCGATTGATGAATCTTTATTGCTTCAATTTAGTCGCGAGTATGATGGTTTTGTTACCTTAGAAGATGGGGTAATTGCTGGCGGTGCTGGTAGTGCATGCATTGAGTTTCTAATGAAATCAATTAGTTGTAAGCCTTTTTTACAGCTTGGTTTGCCAGATCAGTTCATTGACCATGGTGATCCACAAATGCTGATGTCTCAGTGTGGTTTGGATGAAAGGGGTATTGAAAAGTCCATTCGAAATTATTTCAGAGAGATGGATTTACCCAAGATAACTTGATTTCTAGGACAATAACAATATGAGTGATATGAAAATAACCCAGTTAAACAAAGCATCTATGCCTGATATTCAATCTAACGTAGATGATCGTAACTTAGCTATTGAGCAAGTTGGTGTGCGCAATATTCGTTTTCCAATTATGGTGCAAGGCGAACTGGAGCTGATGCCATCTGTTGCGCAATTTAATTTAAATGTGGCATTACCTGCCGAAAAAAAAGGTACCCACATGTCTCGCTTTATGGCGCTTTTACAAGAGTCAAAAGAGCCGATCAGTGCCAAAAGTTTAGATCTACTCATTCGTAAAATGCTACCTTTGCTAGAGGCAAAGAAAGGCATGATTGAACTTAGCTATGCTCATTTCGTGAATAAAAAAGCCCCAATTTCTGGCATTCAAAGTTTGATGGACTATCAGGTTACCTGGACTAGTTTTGCTGAAGAACATAATGACACAGTGCATGTGGCGAACTTTCTAAAAGTGCTGGTGCCTGTCATGAGTTTATGCCCTTGTTCAAAAGAAATTTCTGATTATGGCGCTCACAACCAGCGTTCTCATATAGTGATTGAAGTGCGCTTAAAGAATGACACGTCAATGTATGTCGAAGAACTGATTCGCATTGCTGAGTCACAAGCATCATGCGAATTATGGGGACTTTTGAAGAGAACGGATGAAAAATACGTTACTGAGAAATCGTATGAAAATCCTAAGTTTGTTGAGGACTTGGTGCGAGATGTTGCAAGTCACGTTGCTCTGTTAGAAGGGATTGTTTCGTATGAAGTCGAAGCAGAAAATTTTGAATCGATTCATAATCACAGCGCTTTTGCTAGGATTAGTTCTTAGTTGATGAGCTGGTCTAGCGGCCAGCGGGGCTTAACATCAAAAGAAAAAGTTGACTCAGCTAAACTTGGGTTTTTAAGAAGTTTGATAGCCCCGGCAAATGCAATCATTGCGCCATTATCTGTACATAAATCCAGAGGTGGATACAACACTTGAATTCGTAACTGCTCGGCAATCAAATTCAACCCGGTTCTTAATTGTTCATTTGCACCAACTCCCCCTGCAACAACGAGTGTTTTGCAGTCTGTTAAATGCATCGCGTCTTTGACTTTTTTACATAATACTTCGACGACTGCTTCAACAAATGCAAGAGACAGGTCTGCTTTAAATTGCTGATCCAAAGTTTGGTCGGTTTTAATCTTTAATTTTGTTTGTGTCAGTACAGCAGTTTTTAGACCAGCAAAAGAAAAATCCAGGTTTTTTGAGTGCATAAGAGGTCTTGGAAGGGTAAATTTTCCAGGTACGCCATTTTTTGCAAGCAAAGATACAGCTGGCCCACCTGGGTAAGTAAGCCCTAATAGTTTTGCTGTTTTGTCAAAGGCTTCACCTGCAGCATCATCTAGAGTTTCACCGAGAAGTTCATAAACCCCAATATCTTTCACCAACATGAGTTGCGTGTGCCCCCCCGAAACCAAAAGTGCTAAAAATGGGAAAAGATCTTGAGTCTCGGAGCTTTCTATATTGGGAGAAAGTAATGGTGAGAGCAAATGACCTTCTAGGTGGTGAATGCCGATAATTTTTTTAGAAAGGGCAAATGCAATAGCCTTAGCAATTGAAGTGCCTACTAACAAAGCGCCTGCTAGCCCCGGTCCTTTCGTATAGGCTATGCCATCAATTTGTGAAATTGTTAAACCTGACTTTTTTAAACAGTCATCAATTAAGGGTAGTCCCAGTCGAATATGGTCCCGCGAAGCAAGTTCCGGTACTACACCCCCATAAATCTCATGCATTTTGACTTGGGAAAATAGACTTTGCCCTAAAAGCCCCAGATGGGCGGGTAGATTCGACTCCCAAAAGCTCGAATCATAGACAGCTACCCCTGTCTCATCGCAAGAAGTTTCTATTCCTAATATGTACATTTTTTGATTTTCTCATGATATACTTATAGTCTTTAGTTTATTTAGAAAATTTAACGCATGACCACTATTCGCCTTCGTGAAAATGAGCCATTTGAAGTTGCTCTCCGCCGTTTTAAACGCACCATTGAAAAAAATGGTTTGTTAACGGACTTACGTGCCCGTGAGTTTTATGAAAAACCAACGGCTGAACGTAAACGTAAAAAAGCTGCTGCTGCTAAGCGCCACTATAAGCGCATTCGTAGCCAAATGTTGCCTAAAAAACTTTACTAATTTAATACCATTAATCATTTCATGGGCATGTTTCATTACATGCTCGTGGATTAATTAAAATATAACCCACCATCACGTGTATGGTGGGTTTTCTTTTTGTCTTAGATGGTCAAGAAAAATGAATAAATCTTGTCATAATGGAGATAACTAAATTGCTGATTGAGGAAAATATGAGCTTAAAAGAACAAATTACGACGGATATGAAAAACGCAATGCGTAGCAAGGAAACTGAGCGTTTAAATACAATTCGCTTATTACTAGCTGCAATGAAACAAAAAGAAGTAGATGAACGTATTGAGCTTACAGATGCACATATTATTACGATTATTGAAAAAATGATTAAGCAACGTAAAGATTCGATTAGCCAATATGAAGCTGCCAAAAGAGAAGACTTGGTGGCGAGTGAGACTTTTGAGTTAAAGCTACTACAAACGTATCTACCTGAACAGTTATCCGATGAAGCGATAGTAGAAGCGATTCAGAAAGCGATAGAAGTCAGTGGCGCAAGTGGCCCACAGGATATGGGTAAGGTGATTGCATTACTTAAGACAAAATTCGCTGGTCAAGCTGATATGGGTAAAGTATCTGGATTAGTTAAATCTGCATTACAACAGTAAGAAGGATTACGTTTGATACCTCGAGCTTTTATTGATGAAGTTTTAAATCGAGTTGATATTGTTACGATCATCAGTCAATCGGTTACCTTGAAAAAAGGTGGGGCAAATTTACAAGGTCTGTGCCCCTTTCATCAAGAAAAATCCCCATCATTTACAGTATCAGAAACTAAACAGTTTTATCACTGTTTTGGCTGTGGGGCTCATGGAACAGCCATCAGTTTTTTAATGGAGTATGCAGGACTAACGTTTGTGGACGCCATTGAAGAGTTAGCCAAATCTGTTGGTTTAACTGTCCCTAAGCAAGCTCATGAAGCGGTAAAAATGGTGGATCAACAGCAAACTACCATGCTTACCCAAAGTATGGAAAAAATCATGGACTGGTATCAAGAAGAGTTAAAAAAAAATTCTCGTGCTATCCAGTATTTAAAAAATCGGGGCTTATCAGGAGAAGTAGCTAAACGTTTTGGATTGGGTTATGCACCTGATGCTTGGCAAAATTTTGAACCTGTGTTTGGCAGCTACGATGTAGAAGCAACAGCAAAATTATTAGCTGAGTCTGGAATGATGATTCAGTCCGAGGTAGAAGGGGCGGTAAGAGTAAAAAGATATGACCGCTTTAGAGATCGGGTTATGTTCCCTATTCGTAATTTGAAGGGTCAGGTGATTGGTTTTGGTGGACGCATTATTGATAAAGGTGAGCCAAAATATCTAAACTCACCAGAAACAACCTTGTTTAAAAAAGGTCATACCTTATATGGTCTATTTGAGGCAAGGAAATATATTCGCGAAAAAGGATTTGTATTAGTTTGCGAAGGTTACATGGACGTTGTTGCCCTTGCGCAAATGGGATTTGCTAATGCAGTCGCTACTTTAGGAACCGCATGTTCTGATCATCATATTCAATTACTTTTAAGACATACCGATAAAGTTGTATTTTCTTTTGATGGAGATTCAGCTGGTAGAAAAGCCGCAAAAAGAGCTTTCGAAGCTTCTATTCCTCATTTAGCAGATGATAAAGAGATTCGATTCTTGTTTTTGCCCAAGGAGCATGATCCTGATAGTTATATTAGGGAGTTTGGTGAGGAAGTATTTCAATCACAAATACAAAAGGCGCAACCCTTGTCCCGATTTTTTATTGATGTGGTTGGAGAAGATATTGATTGGTCAAGTGCTGAAGGCAAGGCTCAAGTTCAAAATATCGCTAAAGAACATTTCAAAAAAATGCCACCTATTGCATTACGAGTGCAAATTTTACGTGATTTAGCTAAACGTCTTGGGTCAACGCAAATTGAGTTAGAGAAATTTTATGGCTTGCCAAGTACCCAGGAAATAGAAGTCATTACACCTCAGAAAAAAATAGATACAAGTTTTAAAAAGACTGTTGGAAAAGAAGACTGGAAGAAAAAAACAGAGCTACGCGCCCTAGAAAACCTTGCTAAGCAACAGCCAGTAGCTCCTACTAAGTTGGTCATTCAAATGATGTGGATATTAATTCAACACCCTCAATTGGGAAAGACGCTTAACTCAAACCAAAGAATGCTTCTAGAAAACATTGCATTGCAGAGGTCGGAGAAGGCAAAAGTAGTTATGCACCATTTGTTGGATTTGTGTCAGAACGTTCAAGAAGAGACGAATTTTGCAGTTTTTCAGCACACTTTAATGAGTTCAGATTTAGCAAGTGAATATGAAGCCTTAATTAAAAAGGTTTTTGAGTCAGAGTTTAGTCGTGAAGAGGCAAAAACTCACCTTGATGGGGCTCTCAAAAAATTAGAAATTGAGCTTGCCAAAAAGGAAATGCAAGAAATTACGCAAAAGATTGAAAAAAATACCCACCAGCCTCAAGATTTGATTCGATATAGAGAGTTGGGTGTAAAACTTCGATAAGTTTTTTGCAGACTTTAGATATAAAAAAGTACTCCATTATTGAAAAATACAGTATTTTGGCAGTATAATAGAGGGCTATCAAATATATATTGAATTCAAAGACTTGCCTGATTTAGGGGATTTTCTCAAAGCCTTCAGGGATTTCATTATTGCAAGACATGTTGTGACTTAAGTAACACTCCTTTAATTTTTAACATCTAGCGAATATGCCAAAGACCATCCCAGTTAAAAAAACGACTACCAAAACTGTTGCAACCAAAAAATCAACTCCAGCAAAAGCAGTGAAAAAACCTGTCATCGTCACTAAGAAGTCAGCCCCTTCAAAAAATGTGAAAAAGCCAGCTGTTAAGCTTGTTAAAGCAATGCCCAAAAAGCCGACAAAGCCAGTTAAAAAAGTTTTGGTTACTAAAGGCGCTAAAGGGACTCGTAAGGGCGTTGTTAAGAAAATTGCTACCAAGACCCCTACAGGCAAAATTGTAGCCAAAAAAGTCATCGTTGCAAAAGCGCCCGTTAAAAAATTAGTGAGTAAAACTGCAGCAAAAGCACCTGCCAAAAAAGTAGTTATTAAGCCTACTGTGAAAGTCACCAGTAAAGTACTTGCTAAAACAGCTACCAAAACAGTAAAGACTGCGAAGGTGGAAGCAGCCCCTATTAAAAAAAAGCAAACACCTAAATCCAAATCTATAGAAAGAGTTGCAGAGGTTATTGAGGTGATTGCTCCGGTTTTATCTGTAGCTGCAGCAGACCTTGAGCAACCTGTTAAAAAGACACGCGGAAGAAAACCAAAACCAAAACCAGAAGTAGATCCGAATGCAGATATTAGAACGGATCGCCAGAAAGCGCGTGATCGCAAGGCAAAAGAAAAAGCATTATTACTTGAATTTAATGCAACAAAATTAGGAAGTGAAGAGCAGCTCGAGTTGCGTCGCGCAAGATTGAAGCATTTGATTAAGATGGGTAAATCACGTGGGTATTTAACTCACGGTGAGATCAATGACGTCATGTCTGATGAATTATCAGATACCGATTCTTTAGAAACCTTAATTGCGTTATTGAGTGATATCGGCATTATGGTTTATGAGCAAGCGCCTGATGCTGAAACTCTGATATTGAATGAGAATGCGATCACCGCATCTTCAGACGAAGAAGCAGAAGAGGAAGCGGAAGCTGCTCTAGGTGCAGTTGATTCCGAGTTTGGTAGAACGACTGATCCTGTCCGTATGTATATGCGTGAAATGGGAACCGTTGATTTATTAACTCGCGAAGATGAAATTGTTATTGCCAAGAAAATTGAAGCTGGTTTAAAGGATATGTTGATGGCTTTATCTGCATGTCCGGTAACGATTGCGGAAATTATTGAGTTAGCTGATCAGATTGGCTCTGGAGCAATCCAAGTCGATGATTTTGTAGATGGCTTGGTGGATCCCAACGCAGAAGATATTCCGATGGCATCTGCTGCTGTTGAGGAATTAGACTTAGATGAAGAATCCAATGAAGGATCTGAGGAAGAGGATGAAGATGGTGGCGCAGGTGGAGCAGCAGCTTCAGCCGCATCAGCAAAACAACTAGAGGAACTCAAGCAACTTTCTTTAGAAAAATTTGTAATTATTCGCACACAGTTTGACAAAATGCGTCGCGCTTATGACCGTGAAGGTTATAACTCAGTAAGCTATATAAAAGCACAAACATTGATTCGTAATGAATTACTGGGATTTAGATTTACTGCAAAGAGCGTTGAACGTTTATGCGACACAATTCGTACTCAAGTGAATCAAGTATGGTCGACAGAGCGTTCGATTTTAAATATTCTGGTCGATAAAATTGGTATTCCTCGCTCTGAGGTTTTAGCGCAGTTACCTAAAAATACAATGAATTTGCAATGGACTGATGCCTTATTAAAAGACACTAAGCCATATTCAGCACTTTTAGAGCGAAATGTTCCAGCTATTCAAGAGTTACAACAAAAATTAATTGATTTACAAAATAAAGTTGTTATTCCATTGCCCGAATTAAAAGAAGTTCATAAACAAATGACGGCTGGCGAAAAGCGCGCTCGTGAAGCAAAGCGTGAGATGACAGTTGCTAACTTACGTTTAGTTATTTCGATTGCCAAAAAATATACCAACCGAGGTTTACAGTTCCTTGATTTGATTCAAGAAGGAAACATTGGTCTCATGAAGGCGGTAGATAAGTTTGAGTACCGCCGTGGTTATAAGTTTTCTACTTATGCAACATGGTGGATTCGTCAAGCAATTACAAGATCTATCGCTGATCAAGCCAGAACGATCCGTATTCCTGTGCACATGATTGAAACGATTAATAAAATGAATCGTATTAGTCGTCAAATATTGCAAGAGACAGGCATAGAGCCAGATGCAGCAACTCTGGCAGCCAAGATGGAGATTCCAGAGGATAAGATTCGTAAGATCATGAAGATTGCTAAAGAGCCGATTTCAATGGAAACCCCAATCGGTGATGATGAAGATTCGCATCTTGGAGACTTTATTGAGGACAGCAATACATTAGCTCCAGCAGAAGCTGCTTTGCATGATTCAATGCGTGATGTGGTGAAAGATATTTTGGACTCACTTACACCAAGAGAAGCAAAGGTTCTTAGAATGCGTTTTGGTATTGAGATGAGTACAGATCATACTTTGGAAGAAGTTGGTAAACAGTTTGATGTGACTCGTGAACGTATACGACAGATTGAAGCTAAAGCTCTTCGTAAGATGCGTCATCCTAGCAGAAGTGATAAATTAAAGAGCTTTTTAGAAGAAGATTAACTATCAACACGGGCCGTTAGCTCAGTTGGTTATTGCCGAGGACTCATAATGGACTTAACCATGGGGTCTAGAAGTGGAAATCGCAATGATTTCAATAGGTTAGTGGTGGTGGAAGTGCAGAAAAAACACTACACACCAACTAAACACCGTAAGGTTTTTCATGGTGTGTAGTAAATAGCGGTTTTGTGTGGTTTTGAAGTAAAAGCAGTTGTTGTACCCGAAAAGTTTCGGGCCGTTAGCTCAGTTGGTTAGAGCAGAGGACTTAAGTACGGTCGACCTAAAGCACAAGCCATGGTCGACAGTGAATGGGTTGCATGCAAGCAAGTTAGCTCTGCTGGCATGTAGAACTACTCAAATTCGGGGAAGCCTGTGCTGTAAAGCGTGGTAATCCCGAGCCAAGCCCTTTAGCAATAAAGGGAAGGTGTAGAGACTGTACGGGTAGGTCGTAAAGACAAGAGACAGTCCAGACTACAAACTGGAAACAGGCAGTGAAAGCTGTAGTAGTAAGCATAATCCTTTGGTCCGGGGTTCAAGTCCCTGACGGCCCACCAATGCAAAATACCAACCTTCGGGTTGGTATTTTTTTAAATAAAAATATTTAATTCGGATTATTATTTTTAATCCAATCCTTGAGGGCTAAATCAATCCGTGTTTGCCATCCATCACCTGCCGCCTTAAAGTTTTCTAAAACTTCAGGAGAAAGACGAATAGTGGTAGAAACTTTAGTAGACTCTAATGCAGGTCTACCAACTCACCTTTTATTTTTAAGTTCCATACAATTTTTTATGTAGCACGAATCATTTCTGCGGGAAGCATACCATGTGCTTTTGCTTCCAAAATGACTATTTCAACAGTAGTTCCATCTTCCGCATAACTAATATGTGTATTCCAGTCTTGAGAAACTTCCTTGGTTACGGGTTTGTCTGATAAATGAATTACTAACGTGTCATCATCAAAATAAGTAGTCTTCATGATTTATTTCTTTAAAGTAATGTCATGCATTACCGTTTTAATAATGACAGAATGCTCAAGAACAAGAACTGCGCAAATTAAATTATTAGGTATTTACTTCCCATCAATAAATAAAAATACCCATATTCATAACTAGCCTTTTTAAATTTTATAGTATTAAAGTTTATAAGGAAAAATATGAGCAGAAGTACAAGAAAAACTCCTATCTATGGAATGACCAACTGCAAAAGTGAAAAACAAGATAAAAAAATTTGGCATTCTCGCTGGCGTTGTCATGAGCGAGTTGCTATAGGTCAAATTTCTTTATCTGAATTAGATAGTTACCAGACGATACTTAAAAACCAAATCAGTAGTACTTGGGATATGGGAAAAGATGGACGACAGTACTGGACACATGAAAGCCAAAATAGGATTGCAAATATGCTCGCAACAAGGCTAACCAAGTCCCCAGGAGAAATTAAAAAGATAAAGGAAAGGTTACTTCATAAGTGGAATCTAAGTAGAGCGAATAACATAGAATTTTCCAATCATTTCCTGATCATGGTCTAAAAAGGTATCTAACCTTAGTTTTATATTAAGGGTTTTAATGCTGGTATATTAAAGATGTTTTACAAAGTACTTTTAAAAGTGCTAATATACATCTATTAAAACACATTTAATTTAGGGAAGAATTATGACTAATATGATTCTCAGCGAAATGTCAGCAAGTGTTACTGAGCTTAAGAAAAATCCAATGTTAACTGTCGCCGCTGGCGAAGGATTTCCTGTTGCCATTTTAAATAGGAATGAGCCAGTCTTTTATTGTGTTCCTGCGAAAGCTTATGAAGCGTTGATGGATTATTTAGAGGATTTGGAACTTAACGCTATCGCAGACTCTAGAAAAGGACAAGCAACTATTCGAGTGTCCTTAGATGACCTATAAATTAGATTTTTATGACCAAGCTTTAAAAGAATGGAAGAATCTTGATGGATCTGTTCGGCTGCAATTTAAACAAAAACTTGCAGAGCGTCTTGAAGCTCCTCATATCCCATCAGCAAAACTAAGAGATAGTAAAAATAGATATAAGATAAAGCTTCGCGGAGTAGGCTATCGTTTAGTGTATGAAGTTAACGAATTAATTATTACAGTTACTGTAGTGGCTGTTGGCAAACGAGATAAGAGCGAAGTTTATGTGAAGGCTGCTCAGCGTTTAATTAGTGAAATTGCGCATAAATAATCGTATTTTTATGATCTTCACTGCTGTGTGCTGTTAAAAATGTTGTAGCTTTTAACTCCTACAACTTGCACATTTACTTACACGCCGATAATATCCTTTTAGAGCATTATTTTAAAGAGTTCTACTTAGGGTATCTGCTCTCATAATAGACTTAAGTATGGGTCCTTGTGGTAGAAATCGTAATGATTTTAATAGGTTAGTGGTGTGAAAAGTGCCAAAAAAACATTACACACCAACTACACACCGTAAGATTTTTCATGGTGTGTAGTAAACAGCCGTTTTGTGTGGTTTTGAAGTAAAAAGTAGTAGCAGTACCCGAAAAGTTTCGGGCCGTTAGCTCAGTTGGTTAGAGCAGAGGACTCATAGAAAATTGTGCACCAGATGACGAACGTCGCTGTATGAATAGTGTCAAATTCGCTACAACCTAAATGAAGAAATTCATAAGGCAATACCGAGCCAAACTTCTGATAGATGATTATCAGTTGAATGTGAAGAGACTAGACGGCGCCCGCCTTATGCTCAAAACTGTAAAGTATGTGTTCAGTATAAAGTGGAAAGTATGTCTCAGGTCATACATCAATGACTTAGCATGAAAATGCTGGGTCATTTTTCATAAATGTGTAGTCGGTGTGTAAGCAAATTCAATGAACTACAAATGTTTACACCAATAGATATAAAGCTCTAGTTTGGAGCAATAAACTAAATCTGTAAAACAGAATATCAATATTTAGGATATATATAAAAAAACGATATTTTTATATAAGTTAGGACTAACATGCATAAAAATATCATTTTTTTATGCAACTAGTTAACTGCCTACCAAGCTTATTGGAATGGGATTTTCTTTTCTCGTAAATGTTATTTGTAAATTTCTTTACGATCACCAATGCGTAAAATCAGAATACAAATAGTTTTGTCTTGAATGCTCGCAATGATTCGATAATCACCAACGCGGTATTTCCAAAACTCACCAAGTTTAGACCCTTTTAGAGCTTCACCAAGTTCTCTGGGATCTTTATGTTTGGCAAGTCTAGATTTTAAAAACTGAAGAATTCGTTTGGCTATTTGTGGGTCTAATTTTCCTAATTCTTTCTTTGCCGCTGGGTCAAATTCAATCTGCCAAACCAAGTTCACGCTCCAATTGGTTTAGTTTGATTGTCTTGGTTTTGCCATTTTTAATGTTGTTCAGCCGCTTCTCAGCCAAATAGAGATCTTCAAGATCATCTAAATATTCTAGAATTGCTTCGCGGGCATAAAAAGTTTTAGTCCGCCCAGTTTTAGCGGCTAAAGTGCCAAGTCGTAATTCAATGTCTTCGGGTAACCTAATCGCAAGCATAAAGCCTCCTTAATCTGCTATACAAGTATATCAAATATCCTCTATAAGTTCAATGCTAACTTATTCTCTATACATTGCTTACACACCGTCACGGACCGCTTATAGCGCTCCATACTATGGAGTTCTATTAAGGGTATTTGCTCTCAAAAAAATTGTGCACCAGATGACGAAAGTTGCTGTGTGAATGGCATCAAATTCGGTGAAAACTAAGTGTGATTATTTCAATAGTTACATAAGGCAATTCCGAGCCAAGCTTCTGATGTAGTATGTCAGTTGAAGGTGAAGAGACTAGACGGCGCCCGCCTAAGTGCTAGTAGTTGGCATATGGTAAAGGCATAGTCTAGAGAGTGGGGAAACTCACACCAATCGGAATCCTTTGGTTCGGGGCTCGTGACCTTGGCGGCTCATCAATAAAATCAATGATTAAACATGAAAACAAATGATTGTTGTAATAGCTAGGATTTTAAAACAATGCTCATTCGGTTGTGTTTTGAAAAAATTCGTGTACGCATTTCAAAAAAGGTGCGCCATATTACATATAACATTACAAACCGACACTAACCGCTTGTAGAGTTCAATGCTATAGAGTTCTATTAAGGCATACGTCCTAAGGCTAAAATATAGCTTACATTGGTAAGGTAAATAAATTGAATAATCATCCGTGGCTTAAATCCAGCTTGCCAATTCTATTGGGAGTTTCTTTGATGCTTTCCTTGAGTACTGGGATGCGACAAAGTTTGGGTGTATTTATGCCGGAAATTACGCAAAATATTGGCGTTTCAGTTTCTCAATTTACACTCGCAATTGCTATCCAAAACTTAACATGGGGCTTAATGCAACCATTTACTGGTGTATGGGTAATACGGGTTGGTTTTAAAACAGTGATGATGGTCGGTTCCTGTTTATATCTTTTCGGAATTATTATCTTGGCAATGGCTAACGGAGTAGTCGGAGTCACTATTGGCGCAGGTTTTCTAATTGGCTGTGCACTAGCATGCAATGGCTCTGGTATCGGTATGGCAGTTGCCACTAGGGCGGTACCCATTGAAAAACGAAGCCTCATTCTTGGCTTGGTTTCTGCTGCAGGATCATTAGGCGCCTTAGTGGCCGCACCAATTGGTCAAGCATTGATACAGGCATATGATTGGCGTATTGGGATGGTTGGATTTGTAGTAATGGCTATGTTAGCTATCCCTGGCGCTTGGTATGCAGGTGGCATTGATCAGAAGCCGATTCTTGATGCGTCTGTAAATGATGCCATCAAGCCGATGAAGGTAGTAATTAAAGCACTAAAATATCCCCCGTTTACCGTCATGGCGATTGCTTATTTCGTGTGTGGCATGCAGTTAATCTTCTTGACTACTCACCTACCATCCTATCTTGCATTATGTGGTTTAGATCCCATGTTGAGTGCCCAGTCTTTAGCAGTGATTGGTGGCTTCAATGCATTAGGAAGCTTGTTTTTTGGTTGGATGGGTGGACGATATAACAAATTATTTTTATTGGGATTGATTTATATATTACGTTCTATTGGAATAGCATATTATTTTTACGTCATTCCAAATTCGACTAATACGCTCATTTTTGCTGCATATATAGGATTTCTGTGGCTTGGTGTTATTCCACTTGTGTCAGGCTCCATCGCGGAAATGTTTGGTGTCAAATGGCAAGCGATGCTTGTTGGAATTGCATTTATTGCCCATCAATTTGGCAGCTTTGTAGGTGCTTTTGGTGGTGGGCTAATCTTCGATGCTTTTGGTTCTTATGATTTAGCTCTACAAATTGGCGTATCGATTGGTTTGTTTGCGGGGATTGTGCAGGCTTCTTTTGCATTATTTAAAATTAGACCAAATTCTTCATGATGATTAGACTGATTTGGCTTAAGATTTAATGCCATTTTCAAGGAGAGATGTCATCGCATCTAACTTTAACTACCTTCTGGTTAATTTTTTTTGATTATTATTTAAAGAAGTGCCTACTCATTTCATAAAAGAACTTTTTGGAGCAATGCGGTGTTTTGGTCATTGCTCCAAAGCGTCTTAAGTTTTTGCAGCTGTTAGATCGACCTGAACTTTGCAGCCAGGAACCAAGAACTTCCCAACCTCCAGGGTTGTTCTAGGAGGCGGAGAAGGAAAATACTCCTTCCAAATTTGATCAAAGTAATAAAAGTCATTAAGATCTGCCAAAAAAACTTGGGCTTTCACTGTATCTGCCAGATCAAAGCCCCCTTGTTGATACAGTTTTTGCAAATTCGTCAATACAAAGTGTGTTTGTTTTTGAATTTCTGAGCCGTAATAGGGGAAGGCCTGATTCTGATGTGCTACTTGAATTAAAGGTGTTTGATGATCAGATGCAATTTGCCCGCTGGCGTAAAGGGTGTCATTAACAATAACGCCATTACAAAAAGATTGCTGGCCTTGATTAGTTTGAAGGGTAATTTCTTTTTTGGGAGTATTCGGTAAAACACCCCACAAATCTATTTCGATACGACATCCTGGCACTAATAATTTTTGAACTTCAACTACAGTCCTTGGTAAAAGATGTTGAAAGTATTCTTTCCATACTTGGTCAAAATAATAAAAATCATTCAAATCAGTCAAAAAGATTTGGGCTTTAACAACATCTTTAAAGTCACAGCCAGCCGCGTCAAAGACACTTTGAATATTGTTAAGAATATATCTAGTTTGTTTTTGAATATTAGATCCGTAGTAGGGAAAAGCAGGGTCTTGCTTAGCCTCAGGGGCAACACCAGTTTGATAGTCAGAGGCGATTTGTCCTGCTGCATACAGAACATTTTCTATTAGGATACCTTGTGAATAATGAGCCATGGGGGTAGGCGTTTTTTTCCCAATAATGACTTTACGAGGTACTTTAGCTTTTACGCCCCATAAATCAATTTCTACTTTACAGCCGGGTACTAATAAGCCGCCTACTTCGACTGTGGTTCTTGGAGGTGGTGATGGAAAAAACTCTTTCCAAATTTGATCAAAGTAATAAAAATCATTCAAATCAGTTAAAAAAACTTGAGCCTTTACTACATCGCTAAAGTCACTACCCGCATTTTCAAAAACGGACTTAATATTTTGCAGGACATATCTAGCTTGCTTTTGAATGTCAGATCCATAAAAGGGGAAAGCTGAAGATTGTTTGGCTTCAGTTGGAACACCTGTTTGATAATCAGATGCTATTTGTCCGGCAGCGTAAATGGTGTTGCGATGGAGGACGCCTTGGCAATAATGAGCCATTGGAGCAGGCGTTTTTGCGCCTTTAAGTATTTGGTTGTTCATAAAGATTTCCTGATTTGATGTAGGGGATAAGTTTGATTAATATGTTATTAGCTTCAATGACGGATGTTTCATAATTGTTAGTCTCATAGAGTTTTTGTTCTAGTGCTCTACTATTGTCCGGTAACTTATAGTTAAAATTTAATTAGCCTCTTTATGGTAAATAAAGCCCTAATAAATAATATACTAATAAACAAAGCTCTTAACAACTAATTTGCGAAAGTTAAGATGTCTGTATGGGATACATGGTTTACACTTTGTCTTGAGACATTCTTTGCACGTGTTCGATTACACCCCGATTATTAGGGGATTAAAAGGACTCGAGATCGCCCTGAGGTTAGCCGTAATTTGCCGTTGACTTAATTAAGAGAACTTGTGCAAAGTTTGGTAAATTAGTAGGGATATATATTTCAAACCATAATAAAAAGGTACAAATTAATGAATCATGGCACTCCAGGTCGATATGAACCCTTTGGCTGGCATCACTGGCCGGATCATTTTTTTATGTCATATCAATTTAGGAGGACATTAGGGGAAACGCAAGAAGGTGGCGGTGCTGTTAGTGAATGCTTTCAAGCAGCTGATCGCATGATTCCTGGAGATTTGGATAGCTGGCATAAGGAGTGGATGGTTGTTGCGGATCGTAATGATGCCAGAGGTGACCTTGCAGAAAAAAATGGGCATATTCAGACAGCGATGAATTGTTGGTTGAGAGCCACGGAGTATTACAGGTCTGCAGAATTTTGGCTAGATGCAAATGATCCAAGAAGATTACCTACTTTTACGAAGTGTGAAAACGCATCTCATAAATGGCTGAAGTATTTGCCCGGTGAAGTGGTTGAGATTCCGTATGAGGATGGAAAAACGTTACCAGCTTATTTTATTAAGTCACCTGTGGGCGGAGAACATCAACCGGTATTGATTTCATTTGGTGGTTTGGATTCTTTTAAAGATGAGTTATGGTTTATGACAGGCCGCGGTGCCGTGCAGCGTGGCATTTCTGTTTTATTAGTAGACGGACCTGGGCAAGGAGGAGCGTTGCGACGTCAGGGTATCGTCTCCCGATATGATTACGAAGTTCCCGTAGGTCGTTGTATTGATTGGTTAGAGCAACGATCGGATATTGATCCAAAAAGAATTGCTGTGAGTGGATCGAGTATGGGAGGATATTATGCAGCTAGAGCCGGATCAATGGAGCACCGTTTAGCAGCATGTATCTCTCATGGCGCAATTTGGGATATTGAAAAACGTTTTGCAGATCGTGGAGAAAATCATGCCCTCGCAGGACATATGAAATGGGTTATTGGCGCTGATAGTATGGTCGAGGCAGTCAAGAAAGCAAGCAAATTTAAGCTTGAAGGTGTTTTAGATCACATGCAGTGCCCTTATTTAGTATTACATGGTGGCCATGATGTGTTGGGTGTAGAGACGGTACAGTTAGTGCATGATTATGCAAAGTCAAAAGGCATTGATGTGACACTTCGCCTGACTTCTGCAGAAGAAACTGGTGCTGAGCACTGTCAGCATGATAACCCTACCTTAGGTCAGGAAATCATGATTGATTGGTTAGCTGATATTTTCGGAATCGATCAGAAGAATTTTTTTCATCAGTAATGCGAGCCCGCCTCAAAGCTTACTCGCTTGCCAACTGATGGATGTCATTTTGAGAAATTTAAATGCTTAGGACTATTCGTTCAAAAATTTTAATTGTTACTTTAGTAATGCTTACTGTATTCGCCATTAAAGTATTTTATACAGTACATTTTAATCAAAAAGTTGTTGAGGAAATGCGTGCAATCACGCAATACCAAATTCCTATCGAGCAATATATCTCAAGTATTGATGTGTTGACATATGAGCTAGAGCTGAAGGTGAGGCGAGGTGTTCAAATCGGGCAATTGACATCTAGTGAAATTGCTAATTTGAGACAAAGTTATGACAAAACATCCAATGTGGTTATAGAAGACTTTATTAAAGCTAATAGTAAGTTAGACGCTGGAATCAGTGACGATCAAAATGAAACTAATTCTAGAGTTGCTCTGTCAGAACTAAAAGGTACACTTAAATTTTTACAAGGTCGAATAGAACCTTTTATTGAGGTAGGTAATCAAACGATTAAAGCATTGGAGGCTGGAGATATCAATAAAGCCAAATTAATGATTGAGCGATATAAAGAATTTGAGAAATTATTCGGAAATGATATTGCTGATATTCGCAAATCTATAGAAAAGTTAACATTAGCCTCGTTGAATAAAACTGAAAATAATGCGAAAAATTTATTGCTATTAAATATTCTTTTATTTTTTATAGCAGCTATTTTTGGGCTTGGTATTTTTACCGTTTTGACAAGTCGGTTGCATCAAAGTTTAAATAATTTAATAAAGGCAACCAAGAAAATTGAATTGGGAAATTTTGATGTACACATACAATCAAAATCAGAAGATGAGATTGGTGAATTAACAAATTCATTTAACCAAATGGTTGATCAGATTGTTGAGAAAGATCGAGTCAAGGATACGTTTGGAAAATATCTTGATCCTAGAATAGTTGGAAAATTGATAGAAAGCCAAGGAGATAATTCTAGCGCATCTGAGAGACGTCCTGCCACTGTGTTTTTTTCAGACATAAAAGGTTTTAGTGGCATGAGTGAGAGTCTAACTGCGAGTGCAATGGTAAATTTACTCAATCAGTATTTTTCAGCTGTCACAAGAGAAATCAGAGATAAACAAGGAATTATTGATAAGTTTATTGGTGACGCTGTTATGGCGTTTTGGACAGCACCTTTTTCTGTCGGTGATCGTTACGCGGCAGATGCATGTCTTTCAGCACTTCAGCAGCAAAAAGCAATTGAAGTATTTAGGGGGGAGATCTCAAACATTACAGGTCTGAGAAAAAACGTGCCTGATTTTTTTGTTCGCATGGGACTTTCAACTGGAGAAGTCGTAGTTGGGACAATTGGTTCTGATATTGCAAAGTCATATACCGTGATAGGGGATATTGTGAATACAGCCTCTCGGCTTGAGGGAATTAATAAAGTTTATGGAACTCAAATTATTATTGATGAGGCAACCTATAAATTCTCACAAGGACTTATTGAAGCTCGAGAATTGGATTTATTAACAGTAGCTGGTAAAACAGAAGCCCTACGAATTTATGAACTGGTATGTGCAAGTGGCGAATTGTCTAGTGAGATAAATGAAGCGTTTGAATTATTTGCTCATGGTTTAAAGGCATATAGAGATTTAAATTGGGGGCTGGCTGAGCAATATTTTAAAGATTGTCTTAAATCTAAACCTGGCGATGGCCCTGCACTTATGTTTCTTGAGCGGATACAAACGCTTAGGAAATCTTCCCCTCCTTCTGATTGGGGCGGTGTGTGGCGATTTACAGAAAAGTGAAGCATTGAATTTATACAAGACGACAAACTAGAAACTAGGAGTAAAAGCTGAAGTAGCAAGCATTCTTTGATCCTGGGTTCAAGTTATTTACGGACGCTAATTACGCTCAAAACTATCAAGTTAGATTTACCTTTATTCTTGTTAGAACTTAAGGTAACTATTAAAATCTACTAAGCTTGATGCAATGTTAAGATACAACGACACTAATAAATAGATGTTCTAAAGAGATTTTTTCTAGAAGAAAATTAGTTGTCTAATCGGAATTTTTTAAATCATTTGAGTTTTATGGAAACAGAAAAAAAAATCATCTCACCCCTCCCTTCAAACTGGGAATAGCCGGCTTAATTCCTTTTGTCGTTTTAGCTGGGTTAGGTTTTGCTATGGAATCTGCTTATAGAGATATCATTATTTTTAGTCTGCTTGCCTATGGAGCCAGTATTTGTAGTTTCCTTGGAGCCATTCACTGGGGGCTAACCATGCGTGACAAAAATCCCGATAAGTTATCTTTAATATGGGGAGTGATTCCAAGTTTGATTGGGTGGATCAGTCTGCTGATCGAACCAACATTAGGCTTACTCGTAATAACAGCATTATTATGGATTTGCCTATTTATTGACACCAAGATGTATCCTAAATATGATCTTGCACAGTGGTTACCAATGCGTTTACTTTTAACCATCGTCGCTAGTTGTGCTTGTCTTATATCTACAAATTACTAAGTAATGCAATGGTAACAATGTAAGCCTTAGTAACTGCAATTTGTTATTAGGTCACTTTTTTTCTGGATGGGGAGTTTTGTCTAATTTGTCTACCAAATCAATGGGGACTAATTTCGCAGTGATCATGTTTTTTCCATCCCAGACTTGACCACACCAACATTGTCCCTGTTCATTAATAATACAAACTCCTCTTCCACAGCATCTTTGATCTTGATCAGTCACTTGCTTTCCTTATTAAATTTTATTCATAATCTTGTAGGTAATGATAATTTGTTTGAAAAATAATTGTTTAATACGCTATTAATTTGAGTAACTCGCCAGTTATTACTGGTCAACCATTATGTTGGCTAGCACACGGTTTTTTCTGAATGATTCTTTAGGATGCTAAGTAGATTAACTTTTTCTAATGATCAATTAAAAAGAATAAGGATATGGACACTCAAAATCAGTCAATTATTCAAACTATTTTTGCACGGCATTCTATTCGCTCTTATTTGTTTAAAAACATCGACAGGACACGATTCATGTCTTATTGCAATGTGCAGTGAGAGCACCTAATAATGGACCTTTACTAGTCATGTGGTTTTGTCTTTTGGCAAATATTGAATTTACTTGTTATGCTTAGTTATGTACTTAAATTATGTAATGTAATAAATGAATATCAATGCTGATTACAGTAAAAAAGTCGCGATTAATCATCATGACTTACCATGGATCCCGAGCCCTGCATTAGGGGTAGAAAGACGTATGCTTGAGCGTGTAGGTGAGGAGTTAGCAAAAGCAACTTCTATTGTGCGCTATCAACCAGGATGTGGGTTTCAAGTTCATACCCATGAGCTTGGAGAGGAGATATTTGTTCTAGATGGAGTTTTTAGTGATGAGACTGGGGATTTTCCGGCAGGTTCTTACATTATGAATCCTCCAGGCTCTTCTCATGCGCCTTTTAGTGAATCTGGTTGTACTCTTTTTGTGAAGTTGAGACATCTTGGTTCAGATCAAGTGGAGAGAGAAGTAATAAATACGAAAACAGCAGATTGGTATCAAGGGATGGTGCCAGGTCTTCATGTCTTGCCCCTCATGCAACAGGGGACAGGTTCTACATTGGTGCGCTGGGCTCCCCAAACCTACTTTAATCCTCATCGGCACTTTGGTGGTGAAGAAATCTTTGTCGTTGATGGGGTATTTGAAGATGAACATGGCCGCTATCCTGCAGGATCATGGATTAGAAGTCCGCATATGAGCCTACACCAACCCTTTAGTAAAGAAGGCTGCACTATTTTTGTAAAAACAGGGCACCTATTAGTCTAGAAGTCAGTATTAGTTTTTCTGATAGCAAGTGCAATTAAATAAAGCGAGCAATAAGTTCTGCTAATTGTGCTGGCGGTAATGCTCCAGAAATCCGTTCAATTTCAGTAGCATTTTTAAAGACTGCTAAGGTTGGAATAGATCGAATATTGTACTGTTGTGCAATTGATGAATTGGCTTCGGTGTCAATCTTAACGTAAAGTATTTTTTCACCAAATTTAGCTGCGCTTAATTTAAATGTTGGAGCGAATATTTTGCAAGGACCACACCAGGGAGCCCAAAAATCAACAATGATTGGCAACGTGCACGATTTAAGTATTTCATGAAAGCTAGCTTCATCGGCATCAATGGGAGATACAAGTAAACTGGATTTACAAGATCCGCAAATAGGGCTCTCACTAAGTCTCTCGACGGGTATTCGATTAAATTTTTGGCAGTGGGGACATTTAATTAACATGCATACCTTAATGTGAGACTACCTTTTCATTTTAATAGATTAGTTCTAGCCTTAATTTGATTTTAATCAACTGGCATGTAAATAAGGAACCCTCTTTTTTCTAATTTCGAAAGTAGGTATCCGTATAAAGTGTAACGAATGACTCAGCTTATCCACAATAACCATGTAAACAACTAGACTTTTTAAATTTTGTAGAATTAAAATTTATGAGGAAAAGATGAGCAGGAGTAATAGAAAAACTCCTATCTTTGGGATGATAAACTGCAAGAGTGAAAAAAAGGATAAAAAGATTTGGCATTCACGTTGGCGTTGTCATGAGAGAATAAATATCACCCAAATTTCTTTTTCAAATTTAGATAGCTATCAAACAGTTCTTAAAAATCAAATTAGTAGCACTTGGGATATGGGAAAAGATGGCCGACAATATTGGACATATGAAAGCCAAAAGAGGATAGCTCATATGTTGGCAAGAAAGTTAACTCAGTCCCCCAGAGAAATTAAAAAAACAAAAGAACGCTTTATTCACAAGTGGAATTCAAAATAAATAAGAAGTTAAAAACATACCTAGCCATCTCAATAATAGTTGTATCTTTACCATTAATGGGTGGGGCAGTTATGTGCTTTAAGTAGAAGCTGTTAGTTATCTTTTAAACGAGAGCTTTTACGTACTTTTTCAAAAAAATGATTGGGTTTTGTTTTGATCCATTGAATAAACTTCACCATCTCAGGGGCCTCTTGAAGGGCCGCCGCAGTATTGAATTGAACGGCAAGTTCCGTTTCAGTAAAAAGAGCATGAATTTGGCGATGACAAATACGATGTAGGTATTCGGTAGTTTTTCCGCCCTTAGATTTGGGTACGAGATGATGGGCATCTTTTTGTTGTTCCGGTATGGGACGATCACAAATCGGGCATACCACCGCTACTGTTTTTGGGGACAGTAAAGGCTCAAGCGCAATGAGTTTTTTGCGAGCTTTTCCAATCATGACGTATAAGGGATTGTGTAAGGCACTAGTATTGAATCTGTTGATAAAATGAGTATGTTATGCGAATTTAGTAAAAAAGTCTTAAACTTGCATTGTGCAAAAATTTCATCCCAAAACACTCTCTGAGTCTGATAAATCTCGCTTGATTGAAATGGCGTGGGAAGACCGAACTCCATTTGATGCCATTGAGCAATCGTTTGGCTTGTTGGAGTCGCAAGTTATTCAACTCATGCGTCATGAACTTAAACGGAGTTCCTTTGAAATGTGGCGCAAGCGCGTCACAGGAAGGGCGACCAAGCACGTTGCACTTCGAAGTGAATTAGTGGATCGCGCATATTGCCCAACCCAATACAAAAATAAATGAAAAAACTGATCCTTATTTTGGGGGACCAATTAGATTTGAAGGGGGCAGCTCTAAGGGGTTTTGATTTTAAGACCGACGAAGTAATCATGGTTGAGTCAATGCATGAAGCTCAGTATGTTTGGACTCATCAGGCCAAGATCGTCTTATTTTTATCAGCAATGCGGCACTTTGCTAACAATCTCAAAGAGCTCAGTTACCCTCTTTCATATATTCAAAACTCACCCCTATCAATCATTGCGGTTTTAAAAGAAAAATTAGTTGATAAAAAGTTTACCCATTTAATCTGTATTGAGCCTGGAGAATGGCGCTTAAAGCAGCAGATTGAAGAATTAGCAAGAGATGTATCCATCAATCTTGAGATGCGTGAAGACGACCATTTCTATTGCTCCCATCATGAGTTTGTAAAGTGGGCTGCAGATAAAAAAGAGTTAAGGCTAGAATATTTTTACCGCTTGATGCGCAAGACCCATCATATTTTGGTGGACTCTGAAGGCAATCCAGAGGGTGGTCAATGGAACTTTGACCAAGATAACCGCAAGCCCTATCCTAAAAAAGGCCCTGGCATTCTTGAAGACCCCATTTTGTTTGAGCCAGATACGATTACTAAAGATGTCATTGCATTTGTCAAAGAAACCTACGCAAACCATCCTGGCTCATTAGAATCATTTCGGTGGCCGGTAACCCGTATCCAGGCATTAGAGGCGCTTCATTATTTTGTAGAATACCGCTTACGAAATTTTGGTGTGTTTCAAGATGCTATGTGGACAGATACACCCTTTGGTTGGCATTCTATTCTTTCAAGTTCGATGAACCTGAAGTTACTCAATCCACGTGAAGTAATTCATGCTGTTTTACTTGCTTGGAAAAAATACTCCTTAGACCTATCTACCGTTGAAGGTTTTATTCGGCAAATTTTAGGTTGGCGAGAATTTGTCAGGGGGATGTATTACCTAGATATGCCCCAGATGGCAAATGATAATTATTACGATCATCAAAGACCGTTGCCTAAGTGGTATTGGAGTGGGAAAACCCAAATGGCTTGTATGAAAGATACCATTAATCAAACGCTGCAGTATGGATACGCACACCACATTCAGCGTTTGATGGTTACTGGTAACTTTGCACTATTAGCCGAGATCTTACCATCTGCAGTGTGTGATTGGTATTTAGCTATCTATGTCGATGCGATTGAGTGGGTAGAATTGCCTAATACAGCGGGTATGGCCTTGTTTGCTAATGGTGGACGATTTACAAGTAAGCCTTACGTCGCCAGTGGCGCCTATATTAAACGAATGAGTAATTACTGTGGCTCATGTAAGTACAAGCCAGAGGTTCGTTTTGGTGAAACTGCGTGCCCAGTGACAACACTCTATTGGAACTTTTTGATCAAACATCGCACCCAATTTGAATCAAGTCCACGCACTAGATTGATGACTGCCAACCTCAACCGAATTAGTCACGAAGACCAGAATTCGATTAAAGAGCATGCGCGGTATCTATTGAGTCATTTGGATGATCTCTAGAGCTTTATATGAGTACTTCATTTAAAGGTAATAAAAGTTTTCTACCAAGTAAAATCTGTGTTGTCTGTAAAAAAGAAATGACATGGAGAAAATCTTGGGCCAAAAATTGGGAATCGATTAAATACTGCTCAGATGCTTGTAGAAAAAAAATTTCTAAGGCGCAGACCTAGAATAAGTAATCACTTTTTACCAAGGTAATTTTTCACCTGAATAGGAAACAAAGCTTCCCGAATCTTCTTTCGATAGGTTGTCAATGACTGCAAACATATCCTTGACTGCCTCGTTCGCTGGTCTGCCAATTTGCTCGCCTCTAAAGGGTTTTGAGAGTCTCGAGTTCACTGTCCCAGGATGCATTGCAATCAAAGCAATATTCGGTTTTGTCCGAGCCCATTCAATAGAAGCTGTCTTGATCAACATATTCAGTGCTGCTTTAGAAGCGCGGTAGCTATACCATCCACCAAGTCGGTTATCTTCGATACTACCCACCTTGGCTGAAAGTGTAACCATGATGCTACCCTTTGGATCTAGCAATTTAGAGAAGTGACGCATCGTTAGGGCAGGACCAATAGCATTCATTTTCATTAGCTCCATTAATTGTTCAGCATTGACATCGTCCAGTTTCTTTTCAGGCATCCACGCGCTACTATGTAATACCCCGATCGTATTAATAATGAGTTGGAAAGATCCCTCAGCAGCAAGCGAATTAGCACAGCTTTCTATAGATGCAGGGTTTTGATAATCCAATGGGTATTCTGAATGACGATGAACACCGACAACTTCCGAGCATGAGGGATTACATCGGAGAAGTTCTATAAAAGCAGATCCGATGGTGCCAGAGGAACCGATGATTAAAGCACGAAAGGGATTCGGAAGTAGATTCAAGTGAGTTAAATTAATGGTTGTATTACAGCAAGTTTATTGAATAACTCTTAAACTTGCAGAATGGCTAATGATTTACAAAAACTGACCCTGTATTACGATGGTACTTGCCCCTTATGTCAGGCTGAAATTTTGTTTCTTTCTGGGCGTAACCAAGATGGACTTCTAGACTTCATTGATATTAATTCAGATCGTTACGACCCCATCGTAGTTGGGGTGTCATGTGAGGAAGCTTTGGCTTCCATGTATGGGCAATATGAAGATGGTGGATTGATCAATGGTGCAAAAGTGTTTCCAGAGGCTTATCGTCGCGCACATCTGCCTTTCTTGGCTTGGTTATTTTCCCGCCCTTATTTAGAAACCAGCTGTAACGTTGCTTATCGCTTCTTCGCAAGGTATCGTCATCAGATATCCAGGATTTTTGGACCTAGTGTTTTGTTCCTCGTAAAAAAAATCTCTAAAGTCCGTTGATGATGAAAGTAGAGAATATTGCAATTATCGGTACGGGTATGGCAGGCATTGCTTGTGCAAAAGCACTTCTTGCTACGGGCAATAAAGTCACATTATTCGATAAAAGTCCTCGACCAGGCGGTAGGATGAGTTCCCGAACATTTGAGCACTGGATCGCTGACCATGGCGCACAGTACTTTACCGCAAAAAGTGAGTCTTTTAAATCGGTCACGAATTCATGGCTTACACAAGACTTTATTAAGCCATGGTTAGGAAAAATTGTTGCTTACAAGAATAACCAGATCGTAAATGTTGATAATACGGTACAACGTTATGTTGGAGTTCCAGCCATGAATGCACTAGCAAAACATCTTGTCGCCGACATGAAAGTATGTTTTTCACAGACGATTTGTAAAATTGAGCGAGTGAAAGATTCTTGGATTCTATTTTCAAAAGAGCAGGGCCAGATTCAAGATTCATTTGATTTGATTATTATGGCGATTCCTCCCAAGCAAGCAGCAGATCTCATTCCAAAAAGAATAACAAACCTTCAGGAGGTTTGTTCTCGGGCAAAAATGCTACCTTGTTGGACCCTTATTGCGTATCAAGATAGCAAGATTGTGCTCCCATTTGATGGAGCTTTTATGGAAGAAAATCCTTTCTCTTGGATTGCTCGAAATAATTCTAAACCTGCTAGGTCTAATCATGAGTCTTGGACAGCTCAGGCTCATCCTGAATGGTCAAGTAAATATATTAATTACACTAACCAAGAGGTCGAGCCCTTGTTAGTTAGTGCTTTTGAAAAAATTACTGGACAGTCCTGTACATCTTATCAAAGTCATTTATGGAGATATGCCAGAGTAGAGAGTCCTGGAAATGAATCATTCATTCTAGATAAAAATAGTCGGATTGGCATTTGTGGCGATTGGCTACTTCATTCCACTATCGAAGGTGCGTGGACTAGTGGACAAATGCTAGGTCAGCAGATCAATAAAATTTTGGATTAGTTTTTGAAAAATTACCAGAATGGCTCTTATTTTACTAAGGTAAGATAGATAGTAGGAGTTAAGATTTAGGCTGAAAAACTTACTATTTAGGAAAAAATTGTCTATTAAAGCCATGGCAGATTATTTTGTTACGCGAGGAGTCCTCGTTATTTGCATCATTTTTTATTTCACATTCGTTGTGCATGCACAAGTAAACTCGAAAGATCTTCGAACGTCAAAAACGATGGCGCTTATTTCAGAGGGTGCATTCACTATGGGATCTAATACTGGACCGGATGACGAAAAGCCAGAACACACTATTTTTTTGAAAGCTTTTTTTCTCGATATTCTTCCGGTAACTAATGCTGATTTTGCAAAATTTCTGAATGATCGAGGGTTACAAAATCAGCAGGGTGAGACCTTTTATGATGATGATGATAGTGATGCCAGAATTCATCAACAAAACTCAATATGGCGAGCAGATCTTGGTTATGCATCACATCCAGTAAATGAGGTGAGTTGGGTGGGGGCGCGTGATTATTGTGCTTGGTTAAATAAGAGATTACCTACTGAGGCGGAGTGGGAAAAAGCGGCACGGGGTATTGATAGCCGGAAATACCCATGGGGTAATACGCCACCAAATGCAAAACTAGCGCATTTTGGAGCGCCCTTTAACTCATCAGCACCAGTTGATGCATTTCCAGGCGGAGCGAGCCCCTATGGAATTTTAGATATGGCTGGAAATCAATGGGAGTGGGTATCTAGCGCCTATCAACCTTACCCTTATAAAGCTGATGATGGTAGAGAAAAGCTAAATACAGGTCCGGTTCGTGCCACTCGCGGCGGAGGGCATGATTCAAGTGCAGAAGAAATTACTACTACCCAGCGGGGTAAATATTTATCTCGCGCACCCAAAGCTGGGCATCACAATATTGGCTTTCGCTGCGCTAGTAACTATAGACTTGAAAATTGAATTGCAATCTATGGATTTTATCCCTAACAGTTAGAGACACGTTCGACTATCGGTGAATTGTAGTTTAGCCAAGTTGGAATATAGACCGCCTTGATGGATTAAGTCAGTATGATTACCTGTTTCAATAATGCGCCCATTTTCTAGAACAATAATACGATCTGCTTGTTTAACAGTCGAAAGACGATGGGCAATGACCAAGGTTGTTCTATTTTTCATAGCCACGTCAAGAGCCTGTTGAACAAGGTGTTCGGATTCTGCATCAAGGGAACTCGTCGCTTCATCAAGTAATAAAAGTGGAGGATTTTTTAGTAAAGCCCTTGCAATAACAATACGTTGTTTTTGACCGCCTGAAAGACGCATACCTCGATCACCTAAAAAAGTATCATAGCCCATTGGTAAGCGTGTAATAAATTCATCGGCAGCAGCTAATTTTGCTGCATGAAATACTTCTTCATCACTAGCGTCTTCTTTACCATAACGAATATTTTCCATTGCATTCGTTGAGAAGATAACTAAGTCTTGAGGAACAATGCCAATAAATTTTCTTAAATCCCGTAGATGTAAATCTCTAATATCAACACCGTCTAACTTAATGGACCCATGTTGAGGTTCATAAAAACGCAAAAGTAATTGAAATAAAGAGGTTTTTCCTGCACCGGATGGACCTACTATGGCCACTCTTTCCCCAGGCTTGATGAGTAAATTCACACCAGCTAAAACTTGGTTTGTATTAGAGGGGTAATAAAAAGTGAGATTTTCAATCCCTAACTGAATGCCTTGCGATGGAACCACTTGTATCGACTTTGGAGAAATAGGATTTTTGATATTCGAATTAAGTCGAAGAAGTTCTAAGAGCCTTTCACTTGCGCCGATGGCCCGTTGTGAATCGCCAATGACCTCAGCAACAACTGCAATCGCCCCAGCTACGATCACCGTATACAAAATAAATTGCGTGAGTTCGCCACTGGAAAGCTCATGACGTGTGACCGCATAGGCACCTAACCAGAGAATCAGGATGATGCTAGAAAACCCAAGCAAAATCGCTATAAATGTAAGATTAGATCGTGCAAGATTTCTGTGTTTAGCCGTTAAAAATGAAGTTTCAATCAATTGATTAAATACTTTAGATTCGTTAGCTTCTTGAGTAAAAGATTGTATTGTGGAAACGGTATTTAGTTTTTCGCCAGCAAGTGCTGAGGCATCAGCGATTTTATCTTGTGAGTTCTTTGATAATTTACGTACCCGCCTCCCAAGAATGACAGTCGGAATGACAGTTAATAAAAGTAGGGTAAAGATAAGAATCGATAATTTTATGCTCGTAATAAACATCATCACAAGGCCACCGAGTAGTAAAAGTGCATTTCTAATAGCCATAGAAACGCTTGTTCCAACCAGTGTTTGAATCAGTGTGGTATCAGTATTAAGTCGTGAGAGAATTTCACCACTCTGCGTTACTTCAAAGAACTCTGGGCTTTGATAGAGAACATGGTCATAGACTGCTTTTTTGATATCGGAGGTGACCCTTTCTCCAAGCCAAGAGACCATATAAAAACGTAATGAAGTAGAAAAAGCCACTACACAAGCGATTAAAAATAAGTTAATAAACGTTGAGTTAATCTGAGAACTACTCGAGGAACTAAAACCAAGATTAATAATTTCGCGAAAGCAAAAGGGGACGGCTAGCGTTGCGCTAGCAGCTAAAACCAAACTGAATAAAGCAATCAATAATTGTGTTTTATAAGGCTTTACAAATGGGAGAAGGACCTTTAGAGAGCCAATATTAGATAGATTTTTTTTTGTCATTAGTAATATTATCGTTATTTTGGAACTTTGTTAGCTATCTTATTGCAGGATTTGGGTAAGATGAGAAAAATAAGTGATTAATCCCTCGTGATTGTTTTGCAAGCGGTACGTATTTTTTGCTGGTTAATGAATTGTGTAAGTTCTGTGCCGAGTTGATTAATCTTTAATTGCCCAATTTGAGGGTCAAATTTCATTAAGATTTGATAGGTGTCTTTAAATTTCAGTAAGTTCACTAAACTTGATTTTCCATCATAGATGAAGTTCGCAGTTAGAGTGCCTTTTGAAATCACTATTTCAAGATTTTGATCATTGAGTATGCAATTAATCGTTTTACTACGATCTTCGATGGATACTGATTTTGGAGGTTGCTCATTACAGGCAGTTAAAAATAATATAAAGAAGATTTGAAGAATTAGTAAAGAGTTGTGACGCATTAGCGACTCATCCCAGCTAACGGTGCGACACCTATAAGCCACTGATGTAATCCGAAGATAAATGCAACCCAAACAGCACCTCCGAAAAAGATAACGATGAGGGTTGCTTTTAAGCTGATAATTGGAGTTTCATTTGAGGAATTTGGACGATTTCTTGCTGATCGAAAATCAAGTACTGCCCAGATCAGGAAAGACCCAAATAAAATCAAGTCGATGAGACTTCCATTGGCAAGTAAGTGGGCTAAGGCCCAGACTTTCACACCTAAAATCATCGGATGCTTTAGTTTTAGCCGAATTGCGTTATTGTTCGGTGCGCTACTAGCTAAGAGAATAAAAGTAAAGAGATTGAGCAACACAGCAAGGTGTGTCATAAAAATGGGTGGTTGCCAAATAATGATCGTATTTTGTTTAGCTTGACTATATCCAATGATTAGAAGAATAAATCCAATTAATGAGAAAAGTGCATAGAGTCCTTTCCATTTTTTTTCACCGAGCTGATGAATCATCCTAGTGCGCCAGGGGTCAGCAAAAATACGAACAGAGTGACTGCCTAAAAATACAATGATTCCAATGATAAAAATAATCATGCAACACTCCTAAAGTTATGGATTTATTTTATAGAGTTATTGCCTGATGGGCTATTGAATTGATTCAATAGCCAGACGATGTCTAGCGTGATGATTCAAGTGAGGCGTCTTTTTTTGACGCCAATTACTTAGTTGTTCAGTCAGCTCGGTTGACTGCTGGCGGCTAGCTTTCATTATCGATTGAGTAAACCACCGCAATAGCAATATTATTTTTTCTTGAGGGGGTTCTGAACTAACATGCCCGCAATCAGGACACCGAAAAATATCGCGGCAACCCATATGCCAAAAGAGCCTAAGGAGCCAACCGGCATTAATAAACGAAATAGAACAGCAGCAATAATACCGACAATAGCTAAGCCGATATATTGATTAATGTTTAAGCGTCCAAAATTCATATGTACCTCCTTAATCAATTTAAGCAAATGATATCAATCTCATCAATTAATACCTCTTTTGTTTGCTACTACTTACTTCTTTGGTGTTTTGTCTTTATTAAAATAATTAGCTAGCAAAAAAAATACTACCAAGAACCATATCATGAGAAATAGTTGGTAAGTTTTCAATTCTGTTCTCCTAAGTAAATATAAATAAATCATACTTTAAAACTGGTACTTATTTTTTAAATCCTCAAACTATTTTAAAACTAAATCTTAAATAATTGAAATTTATTACGATCTTTTATGAGGGGTATCATGGCAATGATTGTCATGATTAGCATGCAAATTTCGATAATGTAAACAGTTCTGTATCCCACTAAGGAAGAGTTAGTTTGATGTGCAACCAGGTCCCTAATGATTCCTCCCAACGTAATTGCTACTCCAGCGGCTGAGGCCTGAACGGCGCCCCATGCTCCAAGGGCTAAACCACTTTGTCCGTTAGGTGCCAGGTTCATCGTTGCCGTTAAAGTGCCATGCCCAAATAGACCAGCTCCAAATCCAATTAAAAGAGTCCCTAGGGCAAATAAAATAGGCTCGTTGATTTGACCAGAGATAATCACAGCCATAAAGGCTGGAATCCCAATTAAAGCGCCTAAGCTAGCCATTTTAAAAGGATCCGCCCCTTTGCTAAGGATATGAGAAGCCCAAGCAAAGCCAAGAAGACCACCACCGGCGAGAGCAGCAGTAAGGCTTGTGGTTTGTGAAACGGTCAGTTTGAGAATATCGCCGCCATAGGGTTCTAGCAAAATATCCTCCATCGAGAAAGCCATTGTGCCAAGACCAACCGCAATTAAACGGCGCGTTGCATAATTACTTTCCAAGAAAGCATTCCAAGACTCTTTGAATGTTTTTTCTTTTGGTGGGGCGGGATATAAATGGGCAGGTTTTCTAGCTTCTTGTTTCCAAAGCGCAATAACATTCAAAATAATGGTAGCAACCCCCGCTCCTTGAACAACTTGGATTAATCGACCTGGGCTAAATTCACTTAATAAATTACCGAAAATGACTGCACTAAGAATCATTCCAATTAACAACATGACATACATGAGTCCAACGACTTTAGGTTGAGACTCTGGAGGGACTAGATCATTAGCAAGAGCTAAGCCAACAGTTTGCGTTGTGTGTAGTCCTGCCCCAACAAACAAAAAAGCAATGCCAGCGCCAAGTTGACCGACCCATTGTGGCGCATTGCTAGATTGACCTGCTCCAGACAAAACTAGGAGAGCAAAAGGCATCATTGCAAAGCCACCAAACTGAACTAAAGTTCCCATCCAAATATAGGGGACCCTTTTCCAGCCTAAGGCTGAACGATGTGTGTCAGATCGAAAACCAATCACTGCTCTAAATGGAGCGAAAATTAGGGGAATTGAAATCATGATGGAGACTAGCGATGCAGGTACATTAAGCTCCACAATTAAAACTCTGTTTAAGGTGCCAATTAGCATGACTAAGGCCATGCCAACTGACACCTGAAAAAGCGACAATCGAAGTAAGCGCGTTAAAGGGACATCAGGGGTTGCGGCATCTGCGAAAGGCAAAAAACGCGTTCCAAGCCTAGACCAATTATTCATTAATTTATGGCGGATTGATGTCATTATTTATTTTTATATTTTTTGAAAGTTAAGTAACAAATCAGGATGAATTTCATCCTGATTTGTTCTTTCGAACCATCTACTGCGACTTCGGCGCTTCTTTTGCAACTACAGCAGCAGGAGCACTTCCATTTAAAAAAGCTTTAACCCATGTGGTATTTTGAACTAATTGCAGATGTACATTGAATGAACCAAATGCAACAGCAGCAATAATAATTGGAATACCAACAGAAGGTTTAACTACACACCACAATTTTCCGTAAATCATTTTGTGTTCCTTCCGTTATTTGAGCCAAGGTGAATAAATGTAAGCCAGCAAGTGAGCTAACGCAGCAATTAAACCAAAGAACTGAGTTCCTTGAATTAAGTGTCTGTGGATCTCTTCTGACTCTGCCTCAGTTAGACCTGTCGGCCAAACTTTATTTGGATCTGACATTGTGATATCTCCTTTTGAAAGATCTTTTCGTGCAAAGCCCGCACGTGGGCTATTCGTGGTTAAAAATATCTAAAGATAATTTTTAACCACTCCTACTCGTAATTTAAATTAGACACAAGAATATGTCAATAATTAGTTACACATGTGATGTAATCGTTTAAACTTTTATAAGTAATTGATTTATATTAATATTTTATAAATTATGGTAATTTTATATACCACCACCCAGAAAATAATCTGATTTAGATAGGTTTAAATCGGATTAATTGAGATTACTTCTGCGAGTTGAAGTAGCCAGGATTTAAAACCGGGAAAAGATGTGTAATAAAAGTAATTCGTAACCAATGTATCCATAAGTAACTAATGGATACATCGGAGCTCATCTAATTGTTTATTGATTTAATTATTTTTTAGATGCGAAATTGAAGGATTCCTGTTTATTTATGCGCCTTCATATAAACCAAGAACCCTGAGATGATAAAAATAATAGCCCATAGTTTTAGTTGATGTTTAGCTAAAAATTTAATCGATATTTCTTCCCACATCAAATAAAAGGGTTCTGCTTTTTTCTCTGAGGGAACTGAGTTGCCAGATTTAACTTCTAGATTGAGTGACCAATCTTTCATACTGGAATTCAGAAATTCTTGAGGGACTAGTTCTGATGAGGTGATATTTAGTTGTTTTTCTAATTCTTTAATTTTTGTATTAGATGCTTCTAATGCCGCTTCTAAAGTGATAGCGCGGTGAATTAAAAGATACGTTGCATTTGGTTGCGTATCAATAGATTCCCTGATGTATTTATTGGCTAATGGATCTATAAATTTAAATCTGGTTTGATTTAAAGATCTTAAAAAACCCATGAGTAAAAAGCTTTCATTGTCTGTCATATATATCTTTATAGAGAATTAAAAAAATCTGTATTTAAAAGAAAAATTTAGTACGCATCATCGGTTGATACTTTTCTGATACACGTAACATCAGCAGCAAAATCGGTAGAAATAAAAATAATAATAAAGTTAAGCTAGAGTATCCGCCTAGCCCAATATTAATAATAATAAAAATTGCTGCTAGATTAGCATATAGAAAGTTAGTCGATTTAATAAAACAGAGTCCGACATTAATTTCACCGATAGTCAGTATCCAAGCAATGGGGAAAGAACATGGGATAGCAAAAGCGGACAAATACCTATAGCCAATCGAGTTAGGAGGTATTTCTAAGAGCCGTTCTATAAACATTTCTTTCAACTTGTCCGTAAACAAAATTCCGATAAAGACTTTAAATATGCCGGCAAGTAAAAAATACCATCCATAAAGCTTACTCATTAGATGAACAAGCTCTATAAAAATCTCATGTTTGCCCATTAATCGAAAATCTATTTGCTTTAAAAAAACCATAAGATCCTTATACATCTGGAGTCTAAAGACCCCTTAAAAGATATAATTTATTACAGATATTGAATAAAATTATTATATTGACAATTTAATGCTAATTTTGAATATTGGTATATTCCCTAGATAATTAATGTATTTTTTTAAAACTTTACTTCAGGATTTCAATGCAACCATATCTCTTCACTTGTTTCGTGGTTTTGTTAACGGTCTTTTTAATGCTTGGACTTATGCTAAATGTTGGTAAGGCTAGAGCCATATATCAAATAAAAGCACCCGCCACATTGGGACATGAAGTGTTTGAAAGAGCATTTCGCGTACAACAAAATACGCTTGAAAGCGTCATCATGTTTTTGCCAGCACTATGTTTATACGCATTGTTGATTGGAGATAAGGGAGCTGGTATTGCTGGTTGTATTTGGATCATCGGCAGACTTTGGTATGCAGTTGCTTATCAGCGTGACCCAGCGAAGAGGGGCATGGGATTTATGATTTCATTTCTGATGATTGTGGGTCTATGGATTGGTGCAACCTATGGTTTGTTTCTTCAGTACTTTAAGGTTTAATTATTTAAAAGTCAGTTCTTCTGACAACTCCCCATAGCTAAAGCAAAGGGCTTTACACTGCTTTTGGTAAGAATTTTCACCAATGGTTTAATCATAAATAGGCAGCAAAAATGGGTCATACGGGTAGAGCCCTAAAACCTATTACTTAACTTTAGGTAAGTTTTGTATGAGGTCTGCTGCACCTTGCCCCAATAAATCTTGAGCAAGCAACAAACCCAAAGCCTCGGCCTCAGTAACGCTTTTAACTGAGGCGTTACCCTGGGCTCTACACATTTTCTGACCATCAACACTTGCCACAAAAGAGTTTAAGTCGATATGGTCATTTGCCCATACAGCATGGGCTGCAAGAGGAACTTCACACGAGCCACCTAATTGACGGGAGATCATGCGTTCTGCAGATACGGCTAATAATGTGGGTAGATCGTTGAGTGGATCAAGCCACTTTTTAATATGGGGATTATTCGTTAGGGTTTCAATACCAAGCGCCCCTTGACCAGCCGCAGGAGTATATTTATCCAATGGTAGAAACGCACGAATACGATGTTCTAGGCCTAAACGTTTTAAACCCGCGGCAGCTAAAATAATGGCTTGATATTGACCCTTATCAAGTTTGCCCAAACGTGTATCTAAATTACCGCGCAAGGGTTCAATTACTAAATGAGGAAAGTGGGCTTTTAAAATCGACTCACGTCTAAGACTTGAAGTGCCGACCACAGCCCCTTTCGGTAGATGCTCTAAACTATCAAAGTCATTCGAAACAAAAGCATCTCTAGCATCTTCACGCGCCATTACGCAAGCAAGTTCAAAGCCTTCTGGCATCACCATAGGAACATCTTTGAGAGAATGAACCGCCAAATCTGCACGGCCTTCTTGCATAGCCGTTTCTAATTCTTTAACAAATAGTCCTTTACCACCAATCTTCGAAAGAGCTTTATCTAAAATTTGATCGCCGATGGTTGTCATACCCAAAATCTGAACATCACATTGGGGATACAGTTTTTTTAAGCAGTCTCTAACATGCTCTGCCTGCCACATCGCTAAACGACTTTCACGAGAGGCGATAATTAGACGGGTTGGTTTGGGCAAAGAAGTACTCATTGATTTAATCTAACTTGAGTGGATGATTTTCGGACAGCTTCAATTAAGACTTGAACATTTTCAGGGGGTGTTGCTAAATTGATGCCGTGACCTAAATTAAAGATATGTCCTTGCAGAGGACTGTCATTACCAATTTTCGCCTCCGCCAGGTTCGACATGCTTTCGTGAACTCTTTTCTCAATTTCATTTTGATTTGCTAAAAGAATCAACGGATCTAAATTTCCTTGAATCGCAACTTTTTTCCCACTGGCGCTTAAAGTTTCTCTTGCTACTTTAAGATCAATCGTCCAGTCAAGACCGATAACATCTGCATTCGTAGAGGACATTGCATTTAGCCAACCACCCCCACCTTTAGTAAACAGAATAATGGGTATTGACTCATATTTTTTAATAGATTTAATGCTTTGTATGATGCGAGACATTGGATCTAAAGAGTATTTTAAATAATCTGGGGTACTTAACATACCGCCCCAGGTATCAAATAGCATGACAGCTTCTACCCCCGCATCGATTTGAAGTTGGAGATATTGAGTAACCGACTGAACATTAATGTCTAAGATTCTTTGTAGTAGGTCGGGGCGGTTATAAAGCATTTTTTTTGTATTGACAAAATCTTTTGAACCACTGCCTTCAATCATGTAGCAGGCTAATGTCCATGGACTTCCAGAGAACCCAATGAGAGGAACACGTTGTTTGCCATTTCGAAGTAATGATTGTTTAATTGTTTTGACAGCATTAAAAACGTAATCAAGTTGACCCATGTCAGCTTCTACAAGATTTTTGACAGCACTTTCAGATTGCAAAGGATGAGCAAATTGTGGACCTTCTCCATTGACAAAGCTAAGTCCTAAGCCCATAGCGTCAGGTATGGTTAGGATATCAGAAAATAAAATAGCAGCATCTAAGTCATAGCGATCTAGAGGTTGAAGAGTTACTTCCGCTGCATATTCAGGATTTGTGGCTAAACCCATAAAGCTTCCAGCTTTAGCTCGTGTTTTTTGATATTCAGGTAAATATCTACCAGCCTGTCTCATCAGCCAAATAGGACTTCTGTCTGTATTCTCGTATTTACAAGCTCGTAAAAAAAGATCGTTTTCTATGTTCATGATGTCTACACTATGCTTTGTTATTTAAGAAATTATTCCATACTTTGAGATTGAAATAAAAACTTATAAGAAATATGGTTAGTCAAACAATTGTAGAGTTAAATTGATGTATAGGTAAAAACCTTAATACAGTCAAGCATCTTAAGACCTCAAGTAAAGGATGAAAAACTTAGATCCCTATTTGATGACTCTCTAGCCGACTTGCTAAATGATGTAGTCCCTGATGGACAGAATAGGCTGGTTGGTAACCTAACTGTTGAATTGCTTTTTCGATGGATACAGTAAATGGTAGGCCAGTTAGCCTAACAATTTCTCTTGTGATAGGTGGGAAACCTTTTAAAGGTAAATACTTCCAGCCGTTTTCTGTAAATCTCGCTAAGGGCCAGGCTAGATTGATAGGAACCGATAAGCTTGGTATTGGGAAGCCGCTGATACGTAGCCTTTCGCTCATAAATGACCTAAAACTGACAGCATCACCATCAGAAATAAAAAATGCTTCACCAAATCGATTTGTAGAGATTGCTTTTGTGACAGCTCCACAAAGATTCTCGATGTAGCAGGTGGAGTATAAATAATTGCCTTGGTCAAACCAGCCAAATTTTCTATTTTTCGCAGATTGGCCAATTTGACGATCAATGATATCTCCCTGGCCCCAAATAAAAGCAGGGCGAAGGGCAATAGTTTTAAAGTTCTCAGAAGCGGCTTCTAAAACTAAAGCCTCTGCTAATGCTTTTGATTTTGCATAGGGAAGCTCAACTTGATTCGTTAAGGGAAGAGATTCGGATATTTTTAAAAGAGCCTGACGTTGTTGCATCACGACAGATGCACAACTCAAGAAAATAAAACGTTGCACACCAGCTTGTTTAGCTGAATCCAATAATAATTTTGTTACTAAAACATTATTTTCATAAAAGACTGCTGGGGGGCTCCAGGCGCTTACATGAGCGGCGCAGTGAATCACCGTATCAACATCACTTAGGACATCTAACATTTCAGGGGGATTGAGAAGATTACCCTGAGAGAATTTATGACCAAAATGATTCTCTGAGCCCTGATAAGCTCGAACATGTCCGATTACATCATGACCTTGGTTGATGAGAAAAGCCATCAAGTTTTTGCCAACGAATCCCGATGCCCCTGTAAGAAATATGTTCATTTTGCAGTATGCTAGTAATTAAATGAATATAAACGAAAACTTAAGATAGCCATAGATTAGATGAAAAAAATCCTACGTAATCTTTTATTGCTCATGAGCGTAAGTGCATGCTTAGCAATCATTATTTTTTGGAGATCAGATCTTTCAGAGGATTATGTATTTAAAAAATATAGTAACGCATCTTCACAGTTGATTGAAGTTGAAGGGAGTCGAATACATATGAGAGATACCGGCAACCCTCAGGGGCCCGCTATTCTTTTTATTCACGGTTTTGGTGCCAGTTTGCATACATGGGAAGACTGGTCCAAAGAATTAGAGAAAGATTTTCGTGTGATTCGTTTTGATTTGCCGGGATTTGGTTTAAGTGGATCTGACCAAAAACTAAATTATTCAGATGAAAGAAGCAGTCAAATTATCCTAGGTCTTTTGGATACCTTGAAGGTACAGAAAATAAATGTGGTGGGAAATTCGATTGGTGGAAGGATTGCTTGGTATTTCACAGCAATGCATCCAGAGCGAGTTGAAAAGCTGGTTCTGATATCTCCAGATGGTTTTAAAAGTCCTGGGATGAACTATAACAAGGCTCCAGAGATACCTAGTTATTTAAGTATGATCAATTATATTTTTCCGAAATTCGTCTTTAGAGAAAATTTAGAGTTCGCCTATTTCAATCAATCTGTTTTAACTGACCAATTATTTGATCGATATTATGAATTGGCTCTCTATCCAGGTAATCGTCAGGCAATGATTGATCGAATGCGTCAGACAGTGTTAAAAGACCCAGCCCCATTCTTGAAAAAAATTCATTGTCCAGTTTTACTTTTATGGGGGGGGCGTGACGGGATGATTCCAGTTCAGAATGCTCAGGACTATTTAACTTTGATTCCACAGGCTGAGTTACAAGTTTTACCCAATATAGGGCATTTACCTCAAGAAGAAGACCCTCAAAAAAGTCTTCCCTACCTGCTTCAATTTTTGAAGACTACGCCGAATATGAAACTTCAATAGAGCTGCGCATAAAAAGATCTATCAACTAATGCCAAATAGTTTTCTTCAAAGATTCGTATATTTGCAAAGGTTTTAAGATTTTTGGAGCAGGGGCAAAAGTCATATTTAGAATGTCTTGCTTTAATTCACTAGAGATATTGCAAATTAAGTCAGCACCGACATATTCGAAGTTTTTCGAAAGCTTGGAAAAGCCACGACCTTTAATGATGACTTTTATCTTCGAGTTCAGAGAGTTTGTATGAATATTCTCGATGAGCGTTTTTAAGCGAGGTAATTGATCGTTCTTAAACTGTGTAGGACTTTGAGATAAATCTAAAATATCAATGTTGTTGTTACGGATTAAATGAATAAGTTCCTCATCTGTTCTAGGGAAATGAAGCGATACATTCATGCCCGCTTGCCACAAAATTTCATAGTCGATGACGCTTGAAATAATTTGATTTTCACCCGGCATATTGATGATGTTCACTTTTGGGGAGATACCATCAAAAGTTTGTGAGTTACGGTTCCGTAATTTTCGAAAAAAACATAGTACGCGATGAAGGGCAATGGTAACTTCAAATTCATTAAATACATCTTCAGCACTTAAATCACCTAAATGACTAGCTAGAGGACCAATCACAAAAGAATAGTATTTATCTAACGCATAGTGACAGTTTTTATAATACGAGTTTAAAAGTTGCTCTGGAAGATGAGATGGATCTTGAACCAAAAGGTGAGCTAACTTATCTATTTCATAAGCATCACTGTTGGTGTTGGAGAGGTGAAATTCAAACTTTTTTGATATCTCAGGCCAGATGTCATTGTTGACGATATTCAACAACACATCAGAAATTTGATTGTTATTGGTGATAATTCTTTTGCCTTTAGATGGACCGTATTTATCCTTAAAAAGCCTCATATTCCAACCAGAGTACATTCTGATTGATGAAAAACTAAGGGGTTGAACCTCGGTAATAGAGTGTCGATTATCCGCTAGAATTTTTGACCAAACTTTTTCTAGTGAGTCTGGAGGACCTTCTATTGATTGGAAAAAATCGCCATTACTGTATATAAAAACCCCGGTAATACCAAGCTTCTTATTTGTGCTGGCGGCGGCAATTTCAAGCTCATGCAATTCATGGTCATTAAACTCTTGAAGAGCGGCACTCCGATAGGAGAGATGCGCAAACCTTGCGGGGTCTTGCGCATCTTTTAGCCCAATGAGATTCTTGGCTTTAGACAGAACTTGAATCACAGCATCTCCGAATGATTTAATCTTTTATATAACCGCTCGGATGATTTTTTCATCCTATATTTTGGTTAGCGTAACTATCAATTTATTAAAAACGAAATAAAATGTCAATAAAAATTGACACTTAGAATGTAAAATTAGGGAAATTACTGACATTTAAATTTTACAGTTTGTAATCTAATATCTCATGCTATCCCGTGTTAATCATTATCTAAATCATTGTTTAGCATTGCTTTAATGAAATTCAACTTTAGCAAGTCGATTTATAAATGTTTAATATAGGCATGTTTACATCACAATAAAGAAAAGAAAAAATGGCATTTAATTTCCCTTTTACAGCAATCGTAGGCCAAGAGGAGATGAAATTAGCAATGATTTTATCTACCATTGACCCAAGTATTGGAGGTGTCCTCGTTTTTGGTGATCGTGGTACAGGAAAGTCGACCATGGTGAGGTCCTTGGCAGCTCTATTGCCACAGATGAAGGCAGTGGAAGCATGTATGTATCATTGCGATCCCTCGAGTAGCAATCTCTGTAGTAACTGTCTAGCTTTAATCCAGGTTGGGAAAAAACTAAAAGCAAAAACGATGAGTGCACCTGTAGTCGATTTACCATTAGGGGCAACGGAGGATCGCATTGTCGGCTCTTTAGATATTGAAAAAGCCTTATCTCAAGGTGTGAAGTCATTTGAGCCTGGTCTTTTAGCAAAGGCTAATCGTGGTTACTTATATATTGATGAGGTCAATTTACTTGAAGATCATTTAGTGGATCTTTTGATTGACGTTGCTGCTTCTGGGGAGAACGTTGTAGAACGTGATGGTTTGAGTATCAGGCATCCTGCAAAATTTGTCTTGATTGGCAGTGGCAATCCCGAGGAGGGTGAATTGCGTCCACAGTTATTGGATCGATTTGGTTTGTCTGTTGAAGTTAAAACGCCACGAGAAGTCATGACTAGGATTGAGATTATCAAACGTCGTGAAAAGTTTGAACGTAATCCAGAGGCCTTTGTTGAGCAGTGGTCGGTGGCGCAAAAAGAATTACAAGATCAAATCATTTCTTCGCGGACGCGTTTATTAAAAGTTTCTGTGAGCGATGAATTATTGATTCAAGTTTCGCAATTATGTTCACATCTTGGTGCGGATGGATTACGGGGTGAGTTGACAATGATGCGAGCAATTAGAGCGCTTTGTGCTTTTGAAAATAAAAAGGTGGCGACACTGGATCATCTGAAAAGAATTTCTCCTTATGCCCTAAGACATCGCTTGCGAAGAGATCCCCTGGACGATACAGGATCTTCGGTTCGCATCGAACGTGCTTTAGAAGAGTTATTTGTAAAATAAATGAATCCAATCATGGGGCAATCGCAGCAAGATCAACGACGATGGTTAGATGCTTGTTTGATTGCCCAGATGATTGCCGTTGATCCAACTGGATTGGGCGGTGTTTGGGTTAAATCCCAAGCCGGTCCGGTGAGAGACTTGTGGCTCAACGGTTTACAAAAACTGGTTCAAAACCAAGTTGATTTGATCAAAGTTCCTAGTAATGCAGATGAAGGAGCTTTGATTGGAGAGTTAGATTTATTAAAAACCTTGGCTCAACAAAAAAAAGTGTATACCTTGGGCATATTAGACCAAGTCCAGACTGGTTTGCTTTTACTGCCAATGGCCGAGCGCATAAAATCACACGTGGCTGCTTTATTAACTCAAGCATATGATTTGAAATCTCAATTTGGTATGGTTGCCTTTGATGAAAGTCTTACTGACGAAGATCTGCAGTTATTGCCTCGCTTCGTCGATCGTCTGGCTTTTCAGATGAATTTAGAAGCATTGTCTTATCGGGACTGTCACTTTCCCTCGGAGCAACTGGATCTTCTAGAAATTCGAAATCGACTGCAACACATTGAGTTTCCTATGGAGGCCCTTGACGCTATTATGACGGCGGCACAATCGTTAGGCATTGATTCTTTAAGGGTTGGTTTATTCGTGGCTCGCGCATCGAGAGTTTTAGCAGCATTACGTGGCAGTGATCTGCTGGAGCAAGCGGACATTCAAACTGCAACACGTTTAATTTTTGCGCATCGTATTACGAGATTGCCAGAATCCAAAGATCCTAGTCCCGAGGAAGATTCTTCTGAAAAAAATGAGCAAGAAGAAAGTCAGGCATCTCCTCAGGATGAAAGTCAACCACATCTTCCAGAGGATACATCATCGAACGCAGATGAAATGCAAAATCAGGATGATACGCAGAATGCACCAGCCCCTCTTCGTCAAGAGGATTTAGAAGAGATGATTATTGAAGCCAGCAAGGCTCATTTATCTCAGAATCTTTTAGATTCTTTTGATCAACATAAAAAAATTATCAAAACAAATAACAATTCACAAGGTAGGGTAGGGCAACTTCAAAAGGGATTATTAAGTGGTCAAGCGCTTCCGTCTCGAAAAGGTCGACCAAGTTATAAACACAAAATTGATATTTTAAAAACGATTCAAGCTGCTAGTCCTTGGCAGAAAATACGTCGATTAGAAGCCCCAACCAAATTGTCTTCTTCTCAAAGAATCATTGTGAAGGCCGATGATATTCATTTAAAACAATTTGTGCAACGAACGACTACGGTTACGGTATTTGTTGTGGACGCATCAGGCTCATCAGCTATGGAGCGATTGTCAGAGGCTAAAGGCGCTGTTGAATTATTGCTAGCTCAATGCTACATTCGGCGTGATCAGGTTGCCTTGATGACGTTTCGCGGGAAGCAAGTTGAATTGATATTACCTCCTACACGCTCACTAGTGCGAGCCAAGCGTTTATTAGCAGGTATGCCTGGAGGCGGTGGAACACCACTAGCTAGTGCGATTAGAGACTCTGTACAGTTTGGTAAAAAATTAAAGTCTAAGGGACAAACACCCTTGATTATTTTATTAACGGATGGCAGAGCCAATGTGAGTATTGACGGCATCGGTGGGCGGGATGTGGCCTTTAAGGATGCATTATCTTCCGCTAATCAAGCACGTCTGGAACAATTACAAATTTTGTTTATAGATACTTCTTTGAAACCTCAAGAAACGAATCAACAAATTGCTATCCATTTAGGGGCGCAATATTTGCCGCTACCCCAAGGTAAATCTGCGTCCGTTGTTCAGGCCGCCAAGATGTTAATGAATTAGTTTTTGTCAAACCGATCTTTTTTATCGATTTTATTGAGCGTTTCGTTCCCAAGGTGATAGGCTCTCATAAAGAGTCCCACGCCAAAAATACCGAGAACTACACAAATAGTTGTTAGCGTTGTGTTCATTTTGTTGATCTCCTAGTAGGCACTTCTATTTTCGAGTACTGATAGAGTAACTTCGACGATTAGTTAAGTGTTTACCCTAAGTAAACTTCATTATATTGACTTTAGTACTCCAAGTGTCTATATTTGTTTACATGTTAAGTGAATAAATTTATTTACACAATTAGTCCATATATAGATGAAGGAGGCAATATGTCACCTAAGTTGCTGATAGAAAAAGCTTTAGAAAGTACCTTGAGTTCCTTTGAAAACCAAGGTGGTCCTGAGTTATTAAACCGCGCGATTCGGCATGCTGTGATTCCTGGTGGAGCCAGAATTCGGCCCCAACTGTGCCTGGCTGTGGCTGCTGCATGTGGCAATGATGACCCTAGCTTAGCAATGGGCGCTGGAGTTGCTTTAGAGCTGTTGCATTGTGGCTCTCTAGTTCATGACGATTTACCATGTTTTGATAATGCAGACTTACGCCGAGGTATACCTTCTGTGCATAAAGCTTACGGCGAGCGTTTAGCTGTTTTGGCTGGTGATGCATTAATAGTGATGGCTTTTGAAGCACTTTTGCATTCAGCAGAGCAATCTTTGAATCGTTTAGCGCCGGTCATGAAAATAGTGATGCAAGGTGTTGGCGTCCCCCACGGCATTATTGCTGGACAAGCTTGGGAATGTGAGCCAAAGGTATCGCTTCAAACCTATCAAAAGGCAAAAACAGGATCCTTATTTTCTGCAGCGACAGCTGCAGGAGCCGCGGCAGCTGGAGGTAATCCTAAGGTATGGCTGATCTTGGGAGATAGTTTAGGTGAGGCTTACCAAGTTGCCGATGATATTCGAGATGTCTTAGGTGATATTCAGAGTTTAGGAAAGCCAGTAGGTAAAGATCAGGAGTTAGATCGTCCAAGTGCAACACGACAATTTGGTTTAGATGGTGCGGTGGAATATTTTGATGAGTTGGTTGCATGCGCTATTCGATCAATTCCAGATTGCCCTGGTCAAGACATGCTCAAAAAATTAGTGTTATCTGAATCAGAGCGCTTAGTGCCGAATGCTCTATATGACAGAGTTTTGAGAGAGCAGCGCGCTCCTTCCATCAAAAAAATAATCGCTTAGTTGTATGGCAAATTCATTATCTGATAGGTTGCCATCCCAAAAGGAGAAATATTCCGTATGGGACAAGTTATTCATCTGGAAAGATCGCTTAATTGCGAGTCGACAGTTCCAAAAAGACGTAAGTCGCATACCACTTCTAAGCACTATTTCTCAACATCGCGCTAAAGGTGTTTTTGACTTAATGGCAGGGTTTGTTTATTCCCAAATTTTGTTGGGATGTGTGCGTATCAATTTGTTTGAGCATTTAGCTAATGGACCATTGACCATTGATGAATTAGCCACCAAAGTGGACTTGCCATTGAAAGGTTTAGAGCGTTTATTGTTAGGTGCACAGGCTATCGACTTGATAGAGACAAGGCAAGGACGATTTGCTTTAGGAACCCTTGGGGCGCCTCTCGTTGGTAATCAAGCGTTACTATCTATGATTGAGCATCATAGTGCCCTGTATCAAGACTTACGTGATCCAATCACTTTATTGCGGGGTGATCTAAAAGAAAAAGCCCTTGAAAGCTATTGGCCATATATTACTGATCAAAGCGAAGAGTTAAAAAGTCTTTCTGCTGTAGAAAAGGTGGCGCAATACTCTGAGTTAATGTCTGCTTCATTACCGTTAGTCGCAGATGAAATTATTGATGCTTATAACTTCTATCAACATCAATGTTTGTTAGATATTGGAGGTGGTCAGGGGACATTTATTAGTCTTCTCAGTCCGCATGCTAAAAATCTAAAATTTAAATTATTTGACTTGCCCGGTGTAGCCACTTTAGCTCAAGAAAAACTGAATACTCAGTTAGGGCAAGGACGTGTCCAATGTATTGGGGGGGATTTTTTTAATGACCCAATCCCAACTGGAGCAGATATTGTGACTTTAATTCGGGTAATTTTTGATCATGACGATGCAAGAGTCAAGCAATTACTGAGGTCCATTTATCAGTCTTTGCCACGTGGGGGCAGACTTCTTATCGCAGAGCCGATGGCTGATACCCCAGAATTACCGGCGATGGGCCAGGCCTATTTTGGTTTTTATTTATTGGCAATGGGGCGGGGTCGTCCTAGAAGCGTGCAGGAAATAACTAATTTTTTAAAGCAGGTTGGCTTTCAGAAAGTCAAACCTGTCAAAAATATGATGAAAATCAATGCTCAAATTGTTTTGGCAGAAAAGTTAGGGTAAACCCCGTAAGGGTTTTAACTGATGCTAAGTTATGAATAAGTGTATAAATTAGTTTACATATGAGATGTAACGTTAATTAAACAGGGTGAAAATAGTGGAAGCGCATGCAGTAGTAATTAACCAGCCCAAACAAGTTGCTTTGACCAAGCTTCGTATTGAAGAAATGGGTCCTGAAGATGTTGCTGTCGAAATGGAATACAGCGGCATCAGCACAGGTACAGAAAAATTAATTTGGAGTGGTACGATGCCCCAGTTTCCTGGGATGGGATATCCTCTTGTGCCTGGTTATGAATCTGTTGGACGCATTACACATGCTTCTGAAAATGCTGGTCTACAAGTTGGTCAACGTGTGTTTGTGCCAGGCGCTAAATGTTACGGCGAAGTGAAGGGTTTGTTTGGTGGAGCTTCCTCACATGTCGTCATTCCATCTCAACGTGTAACAGTGCTTGATGAAGATTTTGGTAAAGAAGGCATTCTTTTAGCATTAGCAGCCACAGCCTATCATGTCACGGAAGGCAAGCTTGAAGCTCAACCTGATTTGATTATTGGACATGGCGTGGTGGGACGTTTATTAGCACGTATTGCGATGGCTAAAGGAAAAACCCCAGTGGTCTGGGAAACCAATCCGATCAGAATGACAGGTGCCACGGGTTATCAAGTAGTCAACCCTAAAGATGATGACTATCACCAATATGGCGTCATATGTGATGCAAGTGGTGACGCGAGTTTAATCAATCAATTAATTAGTCGTTTACGTCCGCAAGGAGAAATTGTTCTTGCAGGCTTTTACGATCAAGCTATTTCCTATATGTTTGCCCCAGCCTTTATGCGTGAAATGAAAATGCGCATTGCAGCACAGTGGCAACCTAAGGATATTCAAGATGTACATCATCTCATTCGATCTAAGCAATTAGCTTTGGATGGTTTGATTACACACACCAGCGATCCGCAAGACGCTGATTCAGCATATCAAACAGCATTTAACGATATGCAATGCCTAAAAATGACTCTTAATTGGAGACAGTGATATGAACAGTCCTATACAACAATCAACAGTTCAGTTTATGAACTTAAAAAAAGAAGCAGCGATTGAGCCTGATGCGGTATCAACAAAGCCAGTTACTAAAGAAACACAAATCATTGCAATTTACGGTAAGGGTGGAATAGGTAAGAGTTTTACTCTAGCCAATCTTTCTTACATGATGGCACAGCAAGGTAAAAAAGTTTTACTGATTGGTTGTGACCCAAAGAGTGATACGACATCACTCTTATTTGGTGGTAAGGCATGTCCTACCATTATTGAAACATCATCTAAGAAAAAACTCGCAGGTGAATCCGTCGAAATTGGCGACGTATGTTTTAAACGTGATGGTGTTTTTGCCATGGAGCTTGGTGGACCAGAGGTGGGTCGAGGTTGTGGCGGGCGCGGAATTATTCATGGTTTCGAAACTTTAGAAAAATTAGGATTCCATGATTGGGGATTCGACTATGTGCTTCTAGACTTCTTGGGAGACGTAGTGTGTGGAGGTTTTGGTTTACCGATTGCACGCGACATGTGTCAAAAAGTCATTGTCGTTGCTAGTAACGATTTGCAATCATTATATGTCGCTAACAACGTTTGCTCTGCAGTGGAATATTTCCGCAAATTAGGTGGCAATGTTGGTGTGGCAGGTATGGTAATTAACAAAGACGATGGCACTGGAGAAGCAGCTGCGTTTGCGGAGAGAGCGGGAATTCCTATCTTATCGGCGATTCCTGCAAATGAAGATATTCGTCGTAAGAGTGCTAACTACGAAATCATTGGTAAGCCGGGTACAGAATGGGCAAGCTTATTTGATCAGCTAGGTGAAAACGTTTCTAAAGCGCCACCGGTTCGACCCAAGCCACTTACGCAAGATGAATTACTAAACTTATTCTCTGGTGATCAAGTAGGACGCCACGTTGTGTTAGAGCCAGCTAGTTTATTTGACATGGTTGGTAAGCACGAAGTTCATAAAGATTCTTTAGAAGTGATTTACGACAAAGTCTAAAAAATGAGTGAAAAAATCATACCAATACTTGCCAATCCACAGGCGGCTTCAGCAGATGGATTAGGTTGTCATTCGGGGGCAGAGCAAATGATCGAGGCCGCTAAAGCAGCCAATAAATCAGAGGTTCTACAACGTTACGCAAAAGACTATCCTAAAGGTCCACATGACCAACCACAAAGTATGTGTCCAGCATTTGGATCATTGCGGGTTGGATTAAGAATGCGTCGGACATCGACAATTTTGTCAGGTTCTGCATGTTGTGTTTATGGACTAACATTTACCTCACACTTTTACGGTGCCAAAAGAAGTGTTGGGTATGTGCCTTTTAATTCGGAATCATTAGTTACCGGCAAGTTATTTGAAGATATTCGTGAAGCGGTATATAAAGAAGCTGATCCTGAAAAATATGATGTTGTTGTGATTATTAATTTGTGTGTACCAACGGCTAGTGGTGTTCCTCTCCAGTTATTGCCAAAAGAAATTAACGGAGTAAGAATAATCGGTATCGATGTTCCTGGATTTGGTGTACCAACACATGCTGAAGCAAAAGATGTTTTGGCAGGAGCTATGTTGAAGTATGCTAGGAATGAAGCTGAAGCAGGTCCGGTAACGGCACCACGTCAAGGTATTTCAGAAAAACCGACAATCACTTTACTCGGAGAAATGTTTCCAGTTGATCCTGTGGGGATTGGTATGATGCTCGAACCTATGGGTTTGGCTGCTGGACCTGTGGTTCCCACGCGTGAATGGCGTGAGTTATATCAAGCTCTCGACTGCGCTGCAGTGGCTGCAATCCATCCTTTTTATACGGCAAGTATTCGGGAGTTCAAAGCTGCTGGGAGAAACATTATAGGTTCAGCACCGATTGGTTACGAAGGAACAGCCTCATGGTTAGAGGCGATTGGTAAGTCCTGTAATGTTTCAGCAGATATGATTGCTGCTGCACAAAATAAATTTTTACCAATGATCAAAGGTGCGCTTGCAGCAAAACCGATTCAGGGACGTATAACCTTAAGTGGGTATGAGGGTTCTGAGTTATTAGTAGCGCGACTACTTGTTGAAAGTGGGGCAGATCTTCGTTATGTAGGTACCGCCTGTCCGAAAACAGAGTGGAGTGCAGACGACAAGGCATGGCTTGAATCTAAAGGAGTACGCATACAATATCGTGCTTCCTTAGAAGATGACTTAGCTGCTATCGATGAATTCAAGCCTGATCTAGCTATTGGTACAACTCCGGTAGTCCAAAAAGCAAAACAACTTGCCATACCTGCTTTGTACTTTACCAACTTGATTTCTGCTAGGCCTTTAATGGGAGTAGCTGGGGCCGGTTCATTGGCACAAGTCATTAATGCTGCGATTGCTAATAAACATCGCTTTAATGTCATGGAAGAATTCTTTGATGGTGTTGGCACGGGTCATGCGACAGGTGTTTGGGATGAAGTGCCTGTTGATCGCCCTGACTTTAAAGCCGATGTTCGTCGTCGTTTAGAGAAAGCAGCAAAAAAACGTAAAGCTGAGGAGATGGGCTAATGTTGATATTAGATCATGATCGCGCTGGCGGATATTGGGGTGCTGTTTATGTTTTTACTGCGATTAAAGGATTGCAGGTAGTAATTGATGGACCAGTCGGATGTGAAAACTTACCAGTAACATCTGTCTTACATTATACCGACGCTTTGCCTCCTCATGAGTTACCGATTGTTGTGACAGGCCTTGCTGAAGAACAGCTTGGACGTGAAGGGACAGAAGAGTCGATGAAACGGGCTCATAAAGTATTAGATCCAGATTTACCTTCAGTAGTTGTCACAGGATCAATCGCTGAAATGATTGGTGGTGGCGTTACTCCTGAGGGAATGAATATTGCTAGATTCCTGCCAAGAACAATTGATGAAGATCAATGGCAAAGTGCGAATCGTGCCATGTATTGGTTATGGACAGAGTATGGTGTTAAACACATTCCAGAAAGACCACCCCGTCAAGAAGGTGAGAAGCCACGCGTTAATATTATTGGACCAGCCTACGGTACTTTTAATATGTATAGTGATGTTGCTGAGATCAAGCGTTTAGTCCAAGGTATCGGTGCAGAAATCAATATGGTGTTCCCGCTCGGGTCTCATCTTGCAGATGTTCCTAAATTAGTAGATGCTGATGTCAATATCTGTATGTATCGTGAGTTTGGAAGACTATTGTGTGAGAACTTAGATCGTCCTTATTTGCAAGCACCAATCGGGATGCACAGTACGACACAGTTCCTGCGTAAGCTAGGAGAATTATTAGGTATTGATCCAGAGCCGTTTATTACTAAAGAAAAAAATACTACCTTAAAACCTATTTGGGACTTATGGCGTTCTGTCACTCAAGATTTCTTTGGTACAGCGAGTTTTGGTATTGTTGCAAATGAAACGTATACCCGCGGTATGAGAAGTTTCTTAGAAGATGAGATGGGCTTACCTTGTAATTTTGCAGTTCCTAGAAAACCTGGCGACAAAACCAATAATCAAGAGATCCGAGAATTAGTGCAAAAGAAAACTCCTCTTATTTTGTATGGTAGCTATAACGAACGGATGTACGCTGCAGAAGTAGGTGGAAGAGCAGCTTATATTCCCGCATCATTTCCTGGTGCAATTATAAGACGTCATACGGGTACACCATTTATGGGGTATGCGGGAGCGACCTACATCATTCAAGAATTCTGTAATTCTTTATTTGATGCTTTGTTTCATATTCTGCCTTTAGGAACTGATCTTGATAAGGTTGAGGCAACGCTCGCTAAACCTGGTCAATTAGCCAATCTTCCTTGGGATGAAAAAGCACAGTTCATCTTAAATGCAATTGTTGCTGATCAGCCTGTGCTTACACAAATATCAGCAGCAAAACGTTTGCGCGATCGTGCTGAAAGAGAAGCTCGATTAGCCGGAGCAACCCGCGTGACTGAAGAGTTATTAAAACGTATCCAAGCTACAACTGGATCAGGAGTGAACTCATGAGAGAGCTATTAAAAGACGCTGATGAGTGTAAAGAATATGACGTTTATCGTTATATCCCAAAGCTACACGGGGTGAGTGTAGTAACTGCAGTATGTAATTTGAGGAGTAATCAACATGAGTGAAAACAGATCTCTATCTGGTTTGACAGATGATGAAGCAAAAGAGTTTCATACATTTTATGTTCAAGGACTAGTTGGCTTTGTGTCAATTGCCGTCGTTGCACATATTCTTGTATGGGCTTGGCGTCCTTGGTTCAATTGATTTTTTATTAACAAATAATAAAGGAAATACCATGCAAGAGAGAACAGAATCAATATCAGAACTTATGAAGAGTGATTCCATATCATTCAAAATAATTTTTATTTTATGTTTTGTCATTTTCTTTATGGTGGCTTTATTTACGTTATTTCTCCCGATGCAATGGCGTGGTTGGTTGCCTGGTTCTGAAGGGGATAAATCATTTTTTGAATCAGTAAATGTAGGTGTTTATAGCTTTATGTCTTACTTAACATAGGAGAAGCATTATGTGGAGAATTTGGAAACTGTACGACCCATTAAGGGCGATGGTAGCTCAAGGCGTTTTTCTCTTTGCATTGGCAGCTATGATCCATTTAGTTTTATTAAGTACCAATCAATACAAATGGCTCGACGGTATGTCTCAAGCGCAGTATATGCAGTCCCGCGCTGCGAAGTAAAAAGTTTTACCAAGCCTTGGAAGTGGTTGGTAACAATTTTCTTCCAAGCACAAATTCGGTAGTTGTTTAAATTTATGAAATAGGAGAGCACATCATGGCGATGCTCAATTTTGAAAGAAAGTATCGGGTTAGAGGTGGAACCTTAATTGGCGGTGATTTATTCGACTTTTGGGTTGGTCCGTTTTATGTCGGATTTTTTGGAGTGACCACTCTCTTTTTTAGTTTTTTAGGAACTGCCATGATTTTGTGGGGTGCTGCGCACCAGGGCACATTTAATGTCTGGACCATTAATATTGCACCGCCAGATCTAAAGTATGGATTAGGGCCAGCACCGATGATGGAGGGTGGTTTATGGCAAATCATCACGATCTGCGCTCTTGGTGCATTCGGATCTTGGGCCTTACGTGAAATGGAAATTGCTCGAAAATTAGGAATGGGTCTCCATGTACCCTTTACCTACTTAATGGCTGTATTTGCTTACTTTTCATTGGAAGTAATTCGACCAGTAATGATGGGTGCTTGGGGTCACGCATTCCCATACGGTATCATGAGCCATTTAGACTGGGTTTCAAATACCGGTTACCAATACCTACATTTCCATTACAACCCGGCGCACATGCTTGCAGTTTCGTTGTTCTTCGCAACAACGTTGGCTCTATCATTGCATGGCGCATTAGTGTTGTCTTCTACCAACCCAGGTGTTGGACAAACCGTCAAAACTCCAGAGCATGAAGATACTTTTTTCCGAGACCTTATTGGTTACTCTGTAGGTACTCTCGGGATTCATAGAGTTGGCGTCTTTCTCGCTGTTGCCGCTGTATTTTGGAGTGCAGTTTGTATTATTTTAAGTGGACCTTTCTGGACTAGAGGTTGGCCAGAGTGGTGGACATGGTGGTTAAACATGCCTATTTGGCACTAACTGAATAAGAGAATAAAAAAATGGACTATCAAAATCTATTCACTCAAACCCAAGTTATTGGACCAGAAAATCATGGCGCACCAATTAATTCCTACGATCAACGAGAGCGCTCAAAAGGTATAGGTTTTAATTATCTATTAGGAAAGATTGGTAATGCTCAGCTAGGTCCGATTTATTTAGGTCGACTTGGTGTTGCATCCATCATCTTTGGCGCTTTAGCATTTTTCATCATTGGTTTTCATATGCTTGCTCAAGTGAACTGGAGCCCGATTCAATTTGTTCGCCAATTATTTTGGTTATCTCTAGATGCTCCATCACCTAAATATGGATTACGCTTGGCACCTTTAAGCGAAGGTGGTTGGTGGAATATTTGCGGATTATTCCTGACGGTATCTGTTTTACTGTGGTGGATGAGAACCTATAGACGAGCCAAAGCTTTAGGCATGGGAACTCATGTGGCTTGGGCCTTTGCTGCAGCTATTTGGTTGTTTTTAGTATTAGGGTTATTCCGTCCAGTTTTAATGGGTAGTTGGAGTGAGGCAGTTCCGTTTGGAATATTTTCTCACTTAGACTGGACTGCAGCTTTGTCGATTCGTTATGGTAATTTGTTTTATAACCCGTTCCACATGTTATCGATTTTCTTCTTGTATGGTTCAGTTCTCTTGTTTGGTATGCATGGCGCAACCATTCTTGCCGTTGGTCGTTATGGTGGTGAGCGTGAGATTGAGCAAATTGTAGATCGTGGAACAGCATCAGAGCGTGCTGCATTATTCTGGCGTTGGACGATGGGTTTTAATGCAACGATGGAGTCGATTCACCGATGGGCTTGGTGGTTTGCAGTTTTATGTCCAGTTTCTGGCGGTATTGGAATTTTATTAACAGGTACCTATGTTGATAACTGGTATGTTTGGGCGATGCATCATGGCATGGTGCCATCTTACCCAGCTACCAATATTATTGATCCTGCAATTGCTACTCCACCATTCACACCTTCTATGGAGGGAGTTAAATAATGAAAAAAGCATATCTTTCATTTATCGTTTTAATTGGCACAGTAATGGTCTTGGCAGGATGTGAGAGACCTGCATTTCAGAAAGCCCAAAATGGCTTTCGTGGCACTGCGATGGTCGATATTCAAAATCCTCGAATCAATGCAGATAAAGCGAAGCTAAATGAATTACCACCCTCTACTGGTGCCGCTCCTGCAGAGGGTGATAAAGCATCTAAGGTTTATCAGAATGTAAAGGTGTTGGGTAATTTAAGCCAAGCACAGTTCACAACATTTATGGTAAGTATGACTAACTGGGTTGCTCCAACGGAAGGTTGCGTTTACTGCCATAACCCAGCAAATTTTGCAGAAGACACTAAGTACACCAAAACAGTTTCTCGCCGAATGATTCAGATGACTCAAAACATTAATGTGGGTTGGAAAGATCACGTGCAGGGAACTGGAGTAACGTGCTACACCTGTCACCGTGGAAATAATATTCCACAAAATGTTTGGTTTAAAGAAAATCCTCAAAATGCAACTGGAACAGCGCTCGGTAATCGTAATGGTCAAAACCAAGCTTCTGAGAGTGTTGGATATTCATCTCTAACATATGAACCATTCTCTAAATATCTCTTGGCTAGTAATCCTGCACGTATTCAGGGGAAGGATGGTTTACCTAATGGTAACGTGCATTCGTTGCAAGAAACTGAAGATGTTTATGGTTTGATGATGCATTTTTCACAATCTTTGGGTGTCAACTGTACCTATTGTCATAACTCGAGAGCTTTTTCGGATTGGTCTCAAAGCACTCCGCAACGTTCTCAAGCATGGCATGGTATTCAGATGGTCAAGGATATCAATAACACGTATATGAACTCTTTATCTGGAGTATTTCCTCAACATCGTTTAGGTAAAGAGGGAGATGTTGCTAAGACGAATTGCTCGACTTGCCATCAGGGTGTAAATAAACCCCTTTATGGCAAAAGTATGATTGCTGATTTTCCGTTTTTAGCACAAGCTTACCCAACAACAGTAGCAGCTGATAAAAAAGTTGCCGCTAAATAGGTGTATTGGTGTTGTAGCGCTGTTTTATGGCGCCCCCGGGCGCCATTTTTTTATTAAAGGTTACGGTAATGGATACTCAAGTGGATCGTTTTAAAATTCCATTCCTTACGAGTGAAGATAGTTCTCCACCAGAGAACAATCGAGTAATTGTCATGGGTACTGGTTTTGGAGGATTGGCAGCGGCCATTCGATTAGCTGTAAAAGGCTATGAAGTCACCGTCCTTGAAAAACTCGATTCTCCAGGTGGAAGAGCATATGTTCATCGGCGTAATGGTTATACATTTGATGCTGGTCCTACCATTATTACTGCGCCATTCTTATTAGAGGAACTATGGACGCTATGTGATAAGAAAATGAGTGATGATATTGATTTGCGATTAATGGACCCTTTTTATCAAGTCCGTTTTAATGACGGGCGAATTTTTAATTACACTGGTGATCCTGACAAAATGCGTAAAGAGGTTGCAAAATTTGCGCCTAGTGATTTACCTGGCTATGAAAAATTTCTAAAAGAAGCAGAAAAATGTTACAAGCTCGGATTTGAAGACTTAAGTGCTGTTGCGTTTACTAAATTAAGTGATTTATTAAAAGCCTTACCGAGCATGATCAAAATGAAAGCTTGGGAAAGTATTTACCAACTCGTCGCTCGGTACTTTAAAGATCCGCAGTTACGTCAAGTGATGAGTTTTCATCCATTATTGATTGGCGGTAATCCATTTTCTGTAACTGCTGTTTATGCTTTGATTAATTCCTTAGAGCGTAAATGGGGTGTGCATTCTGTCATGGGTGGAACAGGTGAATTAATTCGTGGGATGGTGAAGCTTTTAGATGGATTGGGAGTTAAGATTCGTTATGAGAGCGAAGTAACAAAAATCAATATTCAAGAAAATAGAGTCAATGGTGTAACTTTGGCTAATGGGCAAAAGCTCTATGCTGATCATGTGGTTTCCAACGCAGATTCAGCATGGACATATCGTTATTTAGTAGAAGAAAAATATCGCAAACACTGGACCAATCGTAAGGTTGAGAATGGCCGCTATTCCATGAGTTTGTTTGTTTGGTATTTTGGTTCGAAACGTCAATATCCAGAAGTGCCACATCACATGATGTTATTGGGCGATCGTTATGAAGCCCTCTTAACAGATATCTTTAAAAAACATCATTTAGCTAAAGACTTTAGTTTATATTTGCACAGACCTACTGCAACCGATCCATCCTTGGCTCCTGAGGGGCATGATACTTTTTATGTGTTATCACCTGTACCGCATCTTGATGCAGGAGTGGACTGGTCGGAGCATATGGAGTCATATCGTCAATCTATACAGACATATTTAGAAAAGACCGTATTGCCAGAGTTGGGCGAGAATATTACCGAATCTTTCTGTATGACCCCACAAGACTTTAAAGATCGTTTATTGTCGTTTAAGGGGGCCGCTTTTGGATTAGAGCCTTTGTTACTTCAAAGTGCATGGTTTAGGCCACATAATATCAGCGAAGATGTTCAGGGTTTATATATGGTGGGTGCTAGTACTCACCCAGGAGCTGGAATACCAGGAGTTTTATCATCAGCAAAGGCATTAGAGAGTGTCATGCCTACTGTAAATACAAGGAGTAAATATGTTTTCTAAATTACTTTTAAGTCCATCAATTCTCTTGCAGAAAAATTTTTTAATGGCGCATAGCTCTGCCAGTAATCGGACAGATACGATTCAGTGTGAAGATCTTATGCGCGGTGGATCAAAATCATTTTTTGCGGCTTCTCGTGTACTTCCCAAGCGCGTTCGAAATCCAGCAATTGCACTCTATGCATTCTGTCGATTAATGGATGATATTGTGGATGAGGGTGGTGAGGATATTCGTATTATTCAAACCTTAAAGCAACGCCTTGATTTGATTTATGAGGGCAAGCCTTTAGAAGTTCCTGCAGACCGCGCTTTATCCTTAGTGGTTGCTCAATATAAGATTCCAAAAACCTTACTCGAAGCATTGTTAGAGGGCTTTGAGTGGGATAAGATGGGGCGCCGCTACAACACTATCGAAGATTTATATGCCTACGCAGCCCGCGTGGCAGGTACTGTCGGTGCAATGATGGCTTTGATTATGGGCGCTCGACAACAAATACCTTTGGCTAGAGCTTGTGAATTAGGACTTGCGATGCAACTCACAAATATTGCACGTGATGTTGGAGAAGATGCACGTAATGGTAGATTATATTTGCCAATGGATTGGATGCTTGAAGAAGGTATTCATCCTGATGAGTGGTTAAAAGATCCAATCTTTACTCCCGCAATTGCTCGCGTAGTAGATCGATTATTAAAGACCGCGGACATGTTGTATCGACGTTCACAAAACGGAATATCACAACTTCCAAGGGACTGCCGTGCTGCAATTTATGGTGCAAGGTTAGTGTATGCCCAAATCGGTCGTCAAATAGAAAAGCAAGACTTAGATTCAGTAACACAGCGGGCTATCGTTTCGAGTGCCAAGAAAAAACTGTTGATGTTAAAAGCCTTATCCGCTGCAGTCCACGTGAGTAAAGTCAAAGCTGATTTAGAGCCGATTGAAGCTATTCAATATTTAGTGGATGCTGTGCCCTATGAGGATCCTTATGCGCACTATGCCGGCAATTTTGAGCAACGGATGGTGTGGGTCATTAATACCTTAGAAAAAGCTGAGAGACATCGTTTAGCTCGCATGTAGCCTTCTTAGTCCGCTAAGTAATTCGAGGCATTCTCCAAGGGAGCATCATTTGGACTGCTGTCGAAGAAAAGCGTGGGACATTCAAAGTCTCGTGCATGCAAATGAGATTATCCTCTCCCAACCAATCAGCCTGAAGAATTGAACGACTGTAAAAAGGTGTGTCTTCTAGGTCTTGAATAACCATAGGCTTGGTCCTATTAGAGCGCAAATGTCTTTTAATCTTCCATAAGGTTGGTGGTAAAGAAAAGCGTTTACCGATTTCAAAATTTCCTACTGTGCCATCACGGTTGAACTTGAGAGCTAGTAAATTTTCAGTGCCATTTTTTTCTCTCACATCATAAATAACTGCCGTACTTTGATCTTTTAATAAGGCTCGAGCCCAGTCCCATTCTTGAAAAGGCCGGTTAATAGGCTCATCACCTTCATTCGAGTCTAGATAGGCATGACCCGACCAATGAAGATTGGGTTCGGAAAATTCTACTTCAATGCGGGAGGTTGGTGCTAAAGGACCCCAACGGTGTTTTCCAGATTGGTCTAAGGGAACTGAATAGTTAAACAACTGATCTGGGTGAACTGTTACTTTACCAATCACCTTTTGTGCAAATGGGACGGCACGTTCTTTGATGTTGATGACGAGTGACTTACCATTCCAATGTAAATCACTTGGCCCAATCTGAAAATGAGTTTTATCACGATGAACAAGACGTTTTCCGCGTTCTGTCATCGTCCAGCGTTTTTTATCTGGGCTATAAATAGCAACATTAAGACAACAGTAATGATTCGGGTCAGCCAATTGTTTGCGATTGGCCCATAAATAATAGGGGGAAAACACACTACCAACAAAAGCAATGATCGTAATGCCATGCTTACCATCATCACTGATGCCATCTACATACCACCACAAGTACCCACCATTTGGGACTAGCTGGTCAAAGGCAGGTGATCCATCAGAGTTGCGGCCGCCAATCTTCCTGACAGAGCTGCCATTGGAACCCCCGGCCCCGGATGTACGCTCCCTCCCGCTAGGAACAGATTCTTGATGTTGGACACTGAGCTGGGACGTTGAAATGAGCTCATCCAGCCGTGGGTTGCCATACCGTAAAGTGCTCCACCTGTTGCTGGAAATAGTTGATGAAAATCTTGTGGTGTCGTGCGCACCATTTGCCATGTGCTTGGGTTGATTTGAAAACCACTCTTGCCAAGTAGTTGAAAGACGTGTTGTTGACATGACTCGATTTCCTTAGAAGATTGGGGTTGGTGGCCATTAGCAGGGGCATTGACGAGTAGTAAATATTTTTCTGTTGATTGATCAATCTGCTCCGTGTGGATTCTGCTTTGTGCGCAAAGATACACCGTGGGCTTTTTTGGAAGCTGATGTTGACTAAAAATGTCAGTAAATTCAGAGGCATAATTTTGATCAAAAAACACATTATGGTGACTAAGATCAAATTGATTACTAGGGGCTTCAACCGACCAAGTGATAGCTGATAGTGAAGGAATAGTTGGCATTGGTGGAGTTGCAGACTGGACAGGATTGCCCAATAAACCTGATCTTAAAGCAGCAATATCCCCATTAAAAATGACAGCATCTGCATGTAAGATCTCCCCAGTAGATAGTTCGACTTGAGAGATCGCATTGTCAGATAAGAGTATTTTTTTGACTTCGGTGTCACAAAGTATAGAAGCCCCTCTTGACTTAGCTAACTGGGCAATTGTTTGCGGTAACTGCATCATACCCTGCTGAATTGACCATACACCTGCCATTTCCACGTGAGCAATTAACATCAACGTGGCAGGTGCTAAAAATGGGGAGGATCCGCAGTAGGTGGCATACCTTCCAAATAATTGTTGAAGTCTTGGGTCAGGGAAAAATTTCTCAAGGGATTTCCAAAGACTTTTAAAAGGACCAATGCTTATTAATGCTTTTGTGCCAGATAGACCTAATTGACTCATCATGCTGGGCAAAGTTGGGCGGTTTGCACGGATGTAGGGAGTTTCCAAAGATTCGTATACTTTTTTACTGACACGACAAAATTCTAAAAATAAATCCGCTTGTTTTTTCCCAGAAAACTCTTCAATCGCTTTAGCGCTTAAGTGTTGATCAGCAAAAAGATCGAGTTGATCTTTACCCCAAAAGTGTCGCGCTAAGACAGGTAAAGGCGTCGTGGATATATATTGACTAAAGCTTTCATCACATTCACGAAACAGCTCCTCAAAAACCCAGCGCATGGTAAAAACGGTTGGTCCTGAATCAATTACAGAAGAGCCAGCAGAAACGGTTCTGATTTTTCCACCGACCTGATTTTCTTTTTCTAGGAGGGTAACTTCATATCCTTGGTGAGAAAGTTTCAAACAAGCACACAGTCCAGCGATACCTCCACCAATAATCACAATCTTCTTTTTAGCCATATGTTCTACCCCGCCATACACCATGGGGATTAATGGGAATAAATCTGGTAAACATGGATTCAGAAAAGAACTGCCCTTTATAGGCGGTTTGAATCGCTTCGAGATGGGCGCCACTTCGGGCATATTGATCCATCGCAGCGGTAGATTCCCACATCGTAAAAGTTGCTTGGCGAAGGTAAGGTGCTTCACCTAAACCTGCGGCTAAAAGGCATCCTGGAGCTTGTTCGAGTGATGCTTGTGCTGGAGGCGCTTTACGCCAAAATGTAGGGGCTTTGGAAAACTTAATAGATGCTCGTGTTACACCTGCAATAGGACCACTTAATGGCGCTTCTTGGGTAACTTCTATGGTTTTTTTTGACCATGAGCCCTTTGATGAATAGGCTTGGAGCAGGACTGTAAAGTATTCACTTGAGTGGTCTTGATAGGCTCTGAGTATCGAAGAATTTTCTAAAAATTGTTGTGCTTGCTCAAAAGTGTTGAAGACACAAAATAGCCCTTGTTTACTGAAGCTTGGTTTTAAGTCAAATCCGCCGTGCTTGCCTGAGCCAAGAACTTTGACAAACTGCAATCCAGGAATATTTCTAAAGGGGTATTGACCGACCACCAGGCGCGAAATCCCCCAAGGTAAAGAGCTTTTGTAGTAGTTCACCAGACTCAGTACCGCAGTTTGTTGCATCATAAAATCGAATTAGATGTCTTCTGCTGATCCGTTAGGGTCGGTGATGCCGAAACGGCGCATTTTGATATAGAGACTTTGTCTAGATAGGCCTAACATTTCCGAAGCTGAAACACGATTGTTCATGGTTAATTCTAAAGCAGACATGATGCACATTTTTTCGATCATATCTGTGGTTTCACTCACAATATCTTTGAGTGGAACACGCCCTACAAGTTCAGTGAGTTTAGTAGCGGTTTGTTTGAGATCACTTGTTGCTTGGCTTCGTTGAGAAAGGCGTTGACCAATATGACGAATACTAAAGCCGATGTAAGACTCGAGATCATTCACGACTTTGACAGCCGATACTTCAACTTCCATGCCACTTGAATTACCATGTGGAACAATACTGGTGATGTAATGTTTGATGGAGTTTTTATCTTTTAAGTTATTGAGGATCACGCGTAAATCGATACTAGCTCTTCCTAGCCAGTTATCGATTGGCTCATCTTGTAAATCAGAGGCTTTTTCGACTTGAGTCATTTCCAAGAAGGTTTGGTTGCTCGTCATAATTTTGCCTTCTAAGTCGGTAATCACGAAGGCATCGGTAGAGAATTGAATCGCATTTAACAAGCGCTCACTATTCGGATCAACTTTAAAGTCTTCACGAATTTGTGAAAGTGGCATGATGTTAATAAGAAATACAGTTTGATTTTCTTCTCTTAAAAAATTTACAGTTATCTCAGCAAGCGTGCCATTTTTTACTAACTTTACCCCAGCTTTTTTAGGAGTATTAATGTTTCTGGAAGCATTGAGTAGTTCTTGTAATTGTGTGAAATTATTCATATCTACAAACTCAGCCATCGAGCGACCAAGCACACGACGACCTTTATCTACCATTAGCGCTTGTGCAACTGAATTTGCTTCAATAATTTTGAAAGTGCTACCATCAATAATAACGTGCGCATTAATACTTAAATCGAACAGTTGACGGTAGCGCGCTTCAGCAAAGCGTAAGCGTAAATAATCTGTTTCTATAGCCTGTTGAGCCTCAACTAAGCGCTGTTGAAGATTGGCTAAATTTCGAATATCACGGCCAATGCCTAAGATTTTGTTATCTTTTTTCAGATGTAATACTGAAACCATTAAAGGTAGGTCAGGATTGTTTGGCACTGAAAGATTAATTTGGCGCCATTTTTGCGGATTTTCTGAGCTATCAGGAGATAGCAGGGACTCAACCTTTTTTCGACTTTCGGGGGTTGCGCTTTCTAGCCAAGATTGCCCAATCAACTGTTTTAAATGACTAAACCCTGGGGTTTGGGTATTTAGAACATCTTCAATAACTCCGTTTTGATCCATGACGAGAACAGTGTCGGCCACATGACTAACTATATCAGCTGCTATAGCAGAATCTAACGAGTCAATTGAATTAGACGTGTTATTGGGTTGGATATTCATATTGAAGACCAAGTGTAAATTTGTTTAATCATAAATTGTAATATCCTTTTGACAGAGTCTTCAACTAATTTAACCCCAAGTTCTTTTTTTGCCCAACAATGATTTCTGCCTGCCGAATAGCATCATTGGCGTCGCAGGACTTAATATCTGCTTGTATATCTTCAAATAGCTCTGGATTAGAGGAGTAAAGTGGTCCGCCGACCATAAAGGCCACATTAGGATTCATGGATCTGGCTTTTAAGGATGAGATGAGATGGTTCACTCCTTCGAGTTGTTCACTATATCCAATGGATATACCAATCACGTCAAACCATTGTGAAAATATCAAATTATTAATTTGCTCTAGGGACAAATTAGGCTCCCCCCAAACTCTCCACCCTGCTTTTCTAAAAAACTCTGCCACAATAAATAGACCAAGGGTATGTTGAGACTTTGGCGCAGGAATCAATAATGCATTCAGGTTGTCAATCGGGAGATTATGCTTTTTCTGAAAATCCTTGGTTAGATCATAGAGGATATGCTGAAGGCGCCACAAACCAATGGTGACATCCGTGAAGATGCATATATCTTGCTCCCAAAGTTTACCCAACTTTCTAGCTGTCATGGGAATTAGATCAAGATAAATTGATTCGATAGAGACCTGCTTACCCATGAGTTTTTTAATAAATTCCATGCAAGTTTCTTGATTACCGTTGACGCATAAGCTCACCAAAAGATCAATTTCTTGATGATGAATTTTTCGCTGTCCTATGGTAGCAAGTTCCTCTATAGGAGAATTTGCTTGGTGACTCACTAATAGTCTGGGAATAATATCCTTATCCAACATTTGAATCAGGATATCAACTGTTCCTTGAGTGGATGCATCATTACTACTCTCAATATCAAGACAGTTTTCCTCTTCAGTAAAGCTTAAGTTAGGGTTATGCCTCATTAGCGTCTCCAAATGACTGGTTTTTAATAGTTCTAGACGCTTAACCATACTCCGCTCCGTGTAAATTAAAATTGGGGAAAATACCGTAAAGTTAAATTTACGCCTATTTATTCATTATGTCTAATTAATTTTACATATATAAGGGAAAGCCCTATATTGTGTAAACAATTTTAAGCGTAAACTTTAGTTGACAGTTGCATTGAATAATACCACTAGGCCTATAAGATGAATGAGAAGAGCAAACTTCTTTATACACCAGAACAGCGTATCAAGCGAGACAAATCTATTTGGACACTCGTCCAAGGTGTCTTAGCGCCTTTACAGTTTTTAGTGTTTTTAGTCAGTATTACGCTAGTGATTCGATTTCTGATGACAGGAAAAGATTATGAGATTGCTAATTATTCCATCTTGCTGAAGACCTTTTTTCTGTTACTCATCATGATAACGGGCTGCATTTGGGAAAAAGTGGTGTTTGATAAATACTTATTTGCTGAGGCTTTCTTTTGGGAAGACGTTTTTAGCATGCTCGTGATCTTCTTGCATTTGTCGTATGTGTATTGTTTATTTACACAGGCACTAAGCCCACAATCGTTGATGATTTTAGCCTTGTGTGCTTATGTTGCTTACTTCATCAACGCCGCGCAGTTTATTTGGAAATTACGTGTGGCACGTAAAGAGTATGAAATATTACAAAAAACATCTACTTATCAATCACCAGAAGTCTTTCATCAAGGTTATGCATCATGAACGCAGTGATTCCTATCCAACAATTACAATCCACCGGGTGCGGCACACCTCCAGAAGTCATACGTGAGCGTGGTCAACGCGAGGTGTTTTGTGGTTTAACAGGAATTATTTGGATGCATCGTAAGATCCAAGATGCATTTTTCTTAGTGGTTGGTTCTAGAACATGTGCGCATTTAATCCAGTCTGCAGCTGGCGTCATGATATTTGCTGAACCACGTTTTGCCACAGCTATTATCGATGAACGCGATTTAGCGGGGCTTGCAGATGCCAATGCTGAGCTTGATAAAGTGGTGCAAAGATTACTCGCAAGAAGACCAGATATTAAGTTGCTGTTTCTAGTGGGATCATGTCCTTCAGAAGTTATTAAATTAGACCTACATCGTGCTGCAGGTCGTCTAGATAAGCAGTTTGGGCCTGATGTCCGGATACTAAATTACTCTGGTAGTGGTATTGAGACTACCTTTACACAGGGTGAAGATGCGTGCTTAAATGCACTCGTTCCGCAGTTGCCACAGACTCATGAAAAATCTGTAATGGTAGTAGGTTGTTTACCGGATATTGTGGAAGATCAGTTTTCACGTTTATTTAAAGAGATGGGAATACATCAGGTTAGTTTCTTTCCCCCAAGAAATTCAAGAGCATTACCTGCAATTGGTTCTAATACGCAATTTATTCTGGCACAACCATTCTTAGGCGATACCGTAAGATCGTTAGAGTCTCGTGGCGCAATCATGCTCAGCGCACCTTTCCCATTTGGTATTGAAGGAACTACAGCCTGGTTATCAACCATTGCGATCGCGATGGGGGTTGATCAAGACTTATTTGAAAAAGTTGTAGCCCCGAAGAAGGCGCGAGCTGAAATGGCCTTGGCGCCACTAAAAGAAACATTACAAAATAAAAAGATATTCTTTTTCCCAGATTCACAACTAGAAATACCACTGGCTAGATTTTTAAATCGTGAGCTAGGTATGCAGCTTACTGAAGTGGGTACGCCCTATTTACATAAGCAAATTTTAGAAAAAGAATTAGAGTGGATGCCTAACGATGTGCAATTATCCGAAGGGCAGGATGTTGAAAAACAATTAGATCGTTTGAAATTGGCTAATCCAGATATGGTAGTTTGTGGATTAGGTCTTGCTAATCCACTTGAGTCAGAAGGATTCACGACCAAATGGGCGATTGAGCTTGTTTTTAGCCCCATACATGGTTATGACCAGGCTGCTGATTTAGCAGAGCTATTTGCAAGACCACTGCGCAGAAAAGCAAAGCTACAGTTCAATACGGAGGTCTTATGCAATTAACTTTGTGGACCTACGAAGGACCTCCCCACGTAGGGGCGATGCGTATTGCAACCGCTATGAATGAATTGCATTACGTACTTCATGCGCCACAAGGAGATACCTATGCGGATCTCTTATTTACGATGATTGAGCGTCTTCAAAAAAGACCTCCAGTTACCTATACAACATTTCAGGCGCGTGATCTGGGTGGAGACACAGCGAATTTATTTAAAAATGCAGCTAAAGAATCTTATGAACGTTTTCAACCGAAAGCGATGATTGTGGGAGCCTCTTGTACCGCTGAATTGATTCAAGATGATCCAGGAGGATTGTCAAAAGCCCTTAATTTACCAATACCAGTCATTCCCTTAGAGTTACCTTCTTATCAGAAGAAAGAAAACTGGGGAGCGTCCGAGACTTTTTATCAAATTGTGCGTCACTTGACTGTGCAAGATACAAAAATACCTGCTGCAACTCATATTAGTCAGCGTCAAGAAAAATTAGCTGCTGGTAAAAAGCCGAGTTGTAATATTTTAGGGCCTACAGCGCTGGGTTTTAGACACCGTGATGATTTAAAAGAAGTTACTAAATTGCTAACGATGTTGGGAATTGAAATCAATGTCGTAGCTCCACAAAGTGCAAGTCCAGCAGATATTACTAGAATTCCGCAAGCAGATTTCAATGTGGTTTTATACCCTGAAATTGCTCAAACAACAGCTTCTTGGTTGTCCAGAATGTTTGGTCAGCCATATACTAAAGTAGTACCGATTGGCGTCAATGCCACGATAGATTTCATGAAAGAAGTTGCAACTCTAGCTGGAGTTTCAGAAGAAAAAGTGCTGAAAGAAATTAAGTCTAACTCTTCATGGTATGCCCGCTCAGTTGACTCAACATACCTGACAGGTAAGCGTGTCTTTATTTTTGGTGATGCTTCTCACGTGATTGCAGCAGCCAGAATATCTCGTGACGAGATGGGTTTCCAAGTCGTTGGCATGGGAACTTATTCAAGAGAGTTTGCCAAGGATGTCCGTGAAGCCGCTAAGTTATATGGCATAGAGGCGCTCATTACTGATGATTATTTAGAGGTCGAAGAAAAAGTTGCTGAGCTTTCACCTGAGTTGGTGCTTGGAACACAAATGGAGCGTCATATAGCTAAGCGTTTAGGGGTTCCCTGTGCGGTGATTTCAGCACCTGTTCATGTGCAAGATTTTCCAGCACGATACGCTCCGCAGATGGGCTTCGAAGGTGCCAATGTGATTTTTGATACATGGGTTCATCCGCTTATGATGGGTTTGGAAGAGCATCTGATCATGATGTTTAGAGAAGATTTTGAATTTAGTAGTAATGTCCCAGCCTCTCATCTAGGACATGTAGGAGCAGCGCAAACGGCCTCAAATCGCGCCCCAGATTCACCTGCTTATTTTGAAACAGAAGTGCCGATGATTCATCAGGAGCAGCATGACCAACAAGAAAAGCATATAACGCAAGAAACTTCTACAGCACAACAAATTATTGTGGATGGGCCGGCATCATGGTCCGCAGATGCATTAAAGGAATTAGGCAAGATCCCATTTTTTGTCCGCGGTAAGGCTCGTCGTAATACAGAAAAATTTGCGCAAGAGCATGGCATGCAACAAATCACGTTGGAGACACTTTACGATGCAAAAGCCTATTACAGTCGTTAATAAAACTCCGCTCAAGTTTGTGCTGATTACGATGGATACCCATCTGATGAGTGCAAGTGAGAAGGCAAATTTCGCACTGAGGCGCGAGTTACCTAATTTAGATTTTAAGATTCATGCAGCCGCAGGTTGGGCAAGTGCGCCAGAGAAACTCGAAGAGTGTAAAAAAGATATTGCAGATGCGGACATCGTAGTGACTACGATGTTATTTTTGGAAGATCACTTTAAGCCAATCTTAGAAGATTTAAAAGCACGTCGCGATCATTGTGATGCAATGGTATGTGCGATGTCAGCTGCAGAAGTGGTGCCACTCACTAAGATTGGTGATTTTGATATGAGTAAGCCCGCTAGTGGTCCGCTTGCTTTGCTCAAAAAAATGCGTGGTTCAAAAGAGAAAAACACAACTGGTGGTGCGGCGCAAATGAAAATGTTGCGTCGTCTACCTAAGATTCTTAAATATATTCCAGGCACTGCCCAAGATGTACGCGCTTATTTTTTAACATTGCAATATTGGTTAGGTGGCTCTGAAGAGAATATGTACCATATGGTTCGGTTCTTGATTCAAAAATACGCCAAAGGTCCACGAGCAACATTAAGAGATTCTAAGAGCAAAGTTGTGGAGCCCGTAATGTATCCCGACTCAGGTGTTTATCACCCAAGAATGAAGGGTCGTATTGGTGAAGAGTTAAGTCTCGTACCGAAATTAGTACCCGATGCTAAAGCAAAAGGCAAGATTGGTATTTTGCTACTTAGATCTTACGTTTTAGCAGGTAATACTCAACACTATGATGCTGTGTTTGCAGCACTTGAAGCTCGTGGCTTTCAAGTAGTTCCCGTCTTTGCTGCAAGCCTTGATGCAAGACCTGCAATTGAACAATTTTTAATGAAAAATGGTAAGTGTACAGTTGATGCTATGATTTCCTTGACTGGATTTTCACTCGTTGGCGGACCTGCTTATAACGATGCAAAAGCAGCTGAAGAAGTTTTAGGTAAGCTCGATGTGCCATATATTGCTGCCCATCCAGTAGAGTTTCAAAATCTTTCTGATTGGGGTAGTTCTGAACGTGGCTTATTGCCCGTGGAAAGTACCTTAATGGTCGCTATTCCTGAGCTTGACGGAGCCACGAATCCCATGGTGTATGGTGGACGTTCAGGCGCACCAGGTACTACTTGTACAGGTTGTCATCGTAATTGTACATTTACTGAAATTAATAACGTGAACGACATGTTTACTTGCGTTGAGCGTGTTGACATGCTCGCAGCAAGAATGGATAAATTAGTTTCACTCAAAAAATCTACACACCACGATCGCAAAGTAGCCATTGTTATTTTCAATTTCCCGCCAAATGCTGGCAGAGTTGGAACAGCTGCTTATCTTGGTGTATTTGAGTCTATTTATGAAACCATGGCGCGCATGAAGCATGATGGTTATCAGGTGGATATGCCCGCGAATGTGGACGAGTTAAGGGATTCACTCTTGCATGGTAACGCGCAAGATTACAACACGGATGCCAATGTACATTTCAAGATTGCAGCGAATGATCATATTCGTCGCGAAACTTGGTTAAAAGATATTGAAAAGCAGTGGGGACCAGCACCTGGGAAGCAATTGAGTGATGGTTCTAATATTTTCGTTTTAGGTAAACAATTCGGTAATATTTTAGTAGCCGTACAGCCAGGCTTTGGTTATGAAGGTGATCCAATGCGTTTGTTGTATGAAAAAGGTTTCACACCAACGCATGCATTCTCAGCATTCTATCGCTACCTGCGTGAAGATTTTGGAGCGCACGCAGCGCTTCATTTTGGAACACATGGCGCTTTAGAGTTTATGCCAGGTAAGCAGACTGGATTATCAGGTAATTGCTGGCCAGATCGTTTGATTAAAGATCTTCCGAACATTTACTTATATGCATCGAATAACCCATCTGAGGGAGCTATTGCAAAAAGACGTTCTGGTGCAACTTTAATTAGTTATTTAACACCGCCGATTGCTCAAGCTGGATTATATAAAGGCTTAGCTGACTTAAAAGCATCTGTAGAACGATATCGTTTATTGCCGGAAGATGATCACGATACGGCGAATGTTCATGAGAGAGAGCAACTGAGTGAGTTAATTCTCAGCCAAGCCACAGCGATTGAGGTAATTCCAGCAAATACTTCATGGACTGATTTGAATCAAAAACAGATTAGTACTGAGGTGGTGAAGTTAAGTGATGAGTTACTGGAGTATGAATATGCATTGATTCCAGAGGGATTACATGTCATTGGTAAGAAAAAAGAATTAAGTGCCAGTCTTGAGATGTTAAAGAGTATGGCGAAATTTAGTGTCGAGGTCACACTTGACGATACAGTGTTTGTGGATATCGCAAAGGGCTCATTACCTCAAGAAATTATCTTGGCTCATCAACTCGGCCGGATTGAGAATATTGACAAGATTATTACAGACTTGCAAACAGCCTATAAGTTGATGCAAATGGATAGTGAGCTGGATGGAGTTATGAATGCCCTTGATGGTAAATACATTCCGCCTGCTCCTGGTGGCGACGTATTACATAATTTAGATGTGTTGCCAACCGGCCGTAACTTACATGGTTTTGATCCGTTCCGTATACCGAGCCAATATGCCGTCAAAGACGGCGCTCAACAGGCGCAGCGTATTTTAGATCGCCATATGGCAGATGGAAATGAACTTCCAGAATCCATCGCGTTAGTGTTGTGGGGAACCGATAACTTAAAAACAGAGGGTGCTCCTATTGGGCAAGTACTCGCTTTAATGGGGGCTGAGCCACGTTTTGATAGTTATGGTCGCTTAGCGGGTGCGACTTTGATTCCATTAGAAAAGTTAGGTCGTCCACGGATTGATGTGGTCGTATCAATTTCTGGAATCTTTAGAGACTTAATGCCATTACAAATTAAATTGCTTGCTGAAGCTGCATTGATGGCAGCAAGTGCAGATGAGCCAATTGAGCAAAATTATGTACGTATGCATGCGTTGGATTATCAAGCCAAAATGGGCTGTGATATTGAGACTGCTGCATTAAGAGTCTTTGGTAATGCCGATGGTACTTATGGTTCGAATGTTAATTTACTCGTCGACAACAGTAAGTGGGAAGACGAAAACGAGTTATCCAACACATTTATGAAACGAAAAGGCTTTGCATATGGAGTTAGTGGTAAGCCTCAATTGCAAAAAGCTGAGTTACTCGATGGAATATTTGCTGATGTGTCACTTACTTATCAGAATTTAGATTCTGTCGAGCTTGGTGTCACCACAATTGATACGTACTTTGATACCTTAGGTGGTATCAGCCAAGCTGTAAAGCATGCTAAAGGTGGCGTTGGTTCCCCGGTATATATTGGTGATCAAACATCCGGAAAAGGTACTGTCAGGACACTTAATGAGCAAGTCAATTTAGAGACTAGAACTCGTATGCTCAATCCCAAGTGGTATGAGGGTATGTTGCAGCATGGTTTTGAAGGTGTTCGTCAGATTGAGACCCATTTGACTAATACGTTTGGCTGGTCAGCAACAACAGGTCAAGTTCAGCCATGGGTATATCAACAAATTACTGAGACATTTGTTCTCGATGATCAGATGCGTGAGCGCTTAGCAGAGTTAAATCCTAGCGCAACCGCAAAAGTAGCCAATCGTTTACTTGAAGCAAGTGAACGGAAGTACTGGAATCCATCCCCTGCGGATCTCGCGAAGTTACGACAATTTGCCGAAGAGTTAGAAGATCGACTTGAAGGCGTTTACCAAGGAGTAGCAATTTCATGAACACAGTCACAGTCCCAATGTCAGTATTAAATACGGCAAAACCACCAGATGGAGATGGTAGTGTTCAAGTACATCTTGATCCGAATCTAAAAATTGGTAATGCTAAAGTATTTGCCATTTATGGCAAGGGTGGTATTGGAAAAAGCACCACATCTTCTAATTTGTCTGCAGCATTTTCTAAATTAGGTAAGCGTGTATTGCAAATTGGTTGTGATCCCAAGCATGACTCGACATTCACACTGACGGGCACATTAGTTCCGACGGTGATTGATATTTTAGAAACGGTTGATTTTCATGCAGAAGAGCTCAAGATTGAGGATTTTGTTTATAAAGGTTATAACGGCGTAATGTGTGTTGAAGCTGGTGGTCCTCCAGCCGGAACTGGATGTGGTGGATATGTCGTAGGCCAGACTGTCAAACTCCTGAAAGAACATCATTTACTTGAAGATACTGACGTCGTTATTTTTGATGTGCTTGGTGATGTTGTATGTGGTGGTTTTGCTGCACCGCTGCAGCATGCTGACAGAGCGCTCATTGTTACTGCAAACGATTTTGACTCTATCTTTGCGATGAACCGAATTGTTCAAGCGATAGCAGCTAAAGCTAAAAATTACGATGTACGTTTAGGTGGCGTGATTGCTAATCGAAGTGCTGGGACTGATCAAATTGATAAATTTAATCAAAGAGTTGGCTTAAAAACCATGGCACATTTTCCAGATTTAGATGCCATTCGTCGGAGTCGTTTAAAAAAATGCACTATTTTTGAAATGGAAGAAACTCCTGAAATCCTAGCAGTGCAAAACGAATATTTACGTTTAGCGGCATCTTTGTTGGAAGATCTGCCACCGATTGAAGCAGAAAGTTTAAAAGATCGTGAAATTTTTGATTTATTAGGATTTGATTAATGACAACGATACGATATGAAAAAAAACGTAGTGAGTTAGAAGAGTACTTTGATCGCACTGCAGCCCAAGCTTGGGCGAAATTAACTTCTGATGCCCCTGTTAGCGGGATTCGTGCAACTGTTCGGGCAGGTAGGGAGCAAACCCGAGATATTTTGCTGAGTCGGTTGCCGCAAGATTTATCAGGTACCAGAATATTAGATGCTGGTTGTGGAACTGGTGCATTAGCCATTGAGCTAGCCAAGCGTGGTGCGCATGTGATTGCAGTAGATTTGTCGGCTACTTTAACGGATTTAGCCAAAGAAAGAATTGATCCTAGCCTTGCTCACCTCGTGGAGTTTCATGCAGGTGATATGTTAGATCCTAAATTTGGATACTTTGATTATGTAGTTTGTATGGACTCTGTGATTCACTATCAAGGTGGAGATAAGGTTTCTGTTTTAAGTCAGTTAGCAAAAAATACCCAGAAAAAAATTATTTTTACATTTGCTCCGAGTACGATCGCCCTTGAACTGATGATTCGATCTGGAAAGTTGTTCCCCAAAAAAGATCGCTCGCCTTTTATTGTGCCGATTGCAGAATCAACAATCCGTAAAGATATTGATAACGCTGATGACTTGCAAGATTGGAAAGTTACTTTTACACAAAAAGTATCGAGTATGTTTTACAAATCACAAACCATGGAAATTACTAAAAAATGAAGCTACCCTTCATGGTCAATAACAAAACTTGGCAAGCGCTAAGTCCAAAGCTACTCCCATTCGCGGATGTGGTGAGTAAGGACTTGCCTTTATCTAGGTTATTGCGCCTTTCCTTATTCCAAGTGACAGTTGGGATGGCAGCCACATTATTGATTGGGACTTTAAATCGTGTATTAATTCTTGAAATGGGTGTAGCTGCATGGTTGGTTGCCCTAATGGTTGCTTTGCCCTTAGTCTTTGCACCGTTTAGAGCTCTTGTTGGTTTTAAGTCAGATCAACATCGATCTGTACTGGGGTGGAGACGTGTTCCTTATATATGGATAGGGACATTATTACAATTTGGTGGTTTATCCATCATGCCGTTTGCATTGATACTTTTATCAGGTGATACGCATTGGCCAATTTGGTTTAGTTACTTGGCAAGTGCCCTTGCATTCTTACTTGTAGGTGCTGGGATGCAGACGACACAAACTGCTGGCTTAGCTTTGGCAACAGATATTGCTTCTGAGCAATCCCGTCCTCGCGTTGTCGCCTTGATGTATGTCATGTTGTTAGTGGGGATGGTCATTAGTGGGATTATCTTTAGTTTCTTTTTAAATCCTTTCACACAATTTCAATTAATTCAAGTGATTCAGGGTGCGGCATCCGTAACCTTGATCTTCAATCTTATTGCACTTTGGAAGCAAGAAGCAAGACAGCCACATATAACGAACTCAGCTAATAAGAAGCCTGACTTTAAAGAAAGTTGGAGTCATTTTGCGAAACAGGGAAAGATTAAACGATTCCTAATTACTTTAGGTTTAGGAACAGCTGCTTTTAGTATGCAAGATATTATTTTAGAGCCGTATGGTGGTGAGATTCTTCACTTAAGTGTTTCACAAACAAGTTTACTTACAGCACTCATGTCTAGTGGCGCACTTTGTGCGTTTGCGCTTGCAGCTCGTTGGTTATCCAAAGGATTAGATCCATATCGTATCGCCGGATTTTCCTTAGTTGTTGGGCTTGGCGCATTTTCTGCAGTGATATTTGCGGAGCCAATGGACTCCCCATCTCTCTTTCGATTTGGTGCCACTTTTATTGGATTTGGCGCAGGTCTTTTTTCTGTTAGCACACTCATCATTGCGATGCAAATGGAAAATTTAGGAATGACAGGTATGGCGATTGGTGCATGGGGTGCAGTCAATACCACTGCTTCAGGGATTGCTATTTCAATCGGTGGGTTAATTCGTGATGTTGTATCCGATCTTGCACAAAAAGGGTATTTAGGTGATGCCTTAGAAAATCCAGCAATTGGATATATGTTTGTATTTCATCTAGAGATTTATTTGATTTTTGCCACCCTTATTGCCCTGGGACCTTTGGTTGTATATCAAAGAAAAAGGGTATCAACACAATTTGGGTTGGCTGATTTACCAGGCTAATTATTTACAAGGAGGAAATGATGACTGGATTTGGAGCAATAACAGCAGGTTGGGATGTGGCATCACTGCTATTTACGATATTTATCCTATTTTTTATTGGTTTAGTCGTGCATTTGACATTAGAGAGTAAACGCGAGGGATTCCCTCTTGAGTCAGAACGATTTGGTCAGATTACCAATGAAAATGGATTAATCATGATGCCAAAAGCAAAAGTCTTCCATACAGAATCTGGAATAGACTATCAAGCACCATTAGCAAAGGTACCAGCACCTGAAGTCTTGAATGCTGAACCCGCACATTACATGAGTGGCGCACCATTGGTGCCGATTGGTAACCCTTTGCTTGCAGGAGTTGGACCCGGTTCATACGCGAATCGAGCCGATGTCCCTGACGTTGGATTACATGGCGAACCACGCATTGTTCCGCTATCTAAATTACCAAGCTTTAAGATACATGCTAAAGACCAAAGCCCGATAGGTATGACAGTTTTTGGGGCTGATCATCAAGCCGCTGGAACAGTGAGTGATGTTTGGGTTGATCATATGGAGTCCATGATTCGCTATTTAGAAGTTCGTTTACCTCAAGGTGATCATGTATTAGTCCCTCAGAATTTTGCTTTAAATAAACGTGATGGTGTGAAAGTTCATGCGATCTTAGCAGCACACTTCACACTTGTCCCAAAGACAAAAAGTAACGAACAAATTACCTTGTTGGAAGAAGAAAAAATCATGGCATATTTTGGAGCGGGTCTTTTGTACGCAACTCCTGAACGTCAGGAGCCACTCATATGAGAACCCAGCTCAATAACGGCCGTGAATATGAGTTAGAAGCTCAACATGGATTGCCAGAAAAGCTTCCACAGGATGAGCAGGTTCTTTGGCAGGGTACCTCAGATATTTGGCGTACAGCTAAAGACGTATTTTTTATTCGCCCAATCATTTTCTATTTTGTTTTTTTGGTGATGTATAGAATTTATGATGGCATTGCGTTAGAGCATAGTCTTCTTGCAATTTCGATTTCGGCAGCGTGGATGTTGGCATTAAGTGTGGTGTGTGTTGGCTTGGTATATTGCTTGGCTTATCTTGCAGCGACCGCTACTGTCTACACGGTCACCAATCGTCGTATTGTTATGCGTATTGGGATTGCTTTAACCTTATCTTTTAATCTACCTTATAAAGAAATTATTAATGCTGACTTTAAAGAAAAGAAAGATGGTTATGGAAATATTCCCTTGCGTATAAGTCCAGATACGAAAATTTCCTATTTTCATCTATGGCCACATGCTAGACCATTTTGTATTAACAATCCCGAACCAATGCTTAGAAATATTGCAAATGTTAAGGAAGTTGCAACAATCATCGCAAATGCCTGGGCAATTGAGAACCAAGTCTCATTGGTTCAGGCTACAGCAAAATCCCCAATGAGTTCACCTGACCGTGTAAAGTCAAGTTTAGGGGTTGGACTTTCAAAAGATTTAAGTCTAACGTAAAGAAACCCTTATGAACTACGCATCCCTTCAACCTAAATTGTCCGCTTCATTTAAAGCTGCAATTATTTGTTGCATGATCAGTCTTTTTGGCTTTTTAATAAATAAGTTATTTTTAAATGAGAAAAATCAAAATTTTGATTCACGACCTGCTCAGATGAAGGTACTTAAATTTGAAGATCAAGAGGATGGTGGTGTCACAGTGATTGATGCAAATACGAATCAAGTGATTGACGTAGTCCAAGGAGAGGCGGGTTTTGTAAGAGGCGTATTGCGCACGATTGCTCGTGAGAGACGTATTCGAGGGATTAGCAAGAATGAACCACTCTATTTAATTTCGTTTGCGGATGGCAGGTTAATTTTGCAAGATACAAAAACCAATACCAACATTGATTTAGAGTCTTTTGGGTCTAACAATGTCCAAAGCTTTAGAGTTTTCTTAAAAAATAACGAGTCTTAGGAAATTATTTATGTCAAGGCAAGTCAATTACTCATTAGATATGGCCAATACCTGGGAAGATTTATATGCTCATGTCGATATTGAGGGGGTCGATATTGGGCCAGGTGATGCTATCAAGTTGCATCGGGTTCCAGTTGAGTTGCCGTATGGACAAAAAAAGTTCGTAAAGGGTCAAGCATCCTATTTCAAAGCCAGTGCCCTGAAGAGGTGGTTGATTAAAACCTTCTCACGCTTTGAAATCACGATGTTATATGAAGTTAGTTTTTCATCAACCAGATTTTCAAAACAGCGCCATCAACAAATCAATCAACATCTAAAAAATAAAAGGAGAGCTTCATGAATACATTAGCTCCAGAGTTTAATGATGATCATGCTATTAATCTTTCAACAGATAAAGCATTAGAGAACACCGTATTAAGTCCACGTTTTTATACCACTGACTTTAAGGAGTTAGATGGTATGAAAATCGATAGCATGCGTCAAGAATGGGATAAATTAATGGCTGAATTTGCCGCCGATCCTAATCAAGCCCATTTTCAAAGACCAGACGATATGCTCAAAGACTTTTCTCAATTGCCGGAAGGTTTGTATCAAGAGTTTTTAGACTTTTTAATTAGTTCGATCACCTCCGAATTTTCGGGATGTGTTTTGTATGCTGAAATTAAAAAGAAAGTAAGTAATCCTGACTTAAAAGACCTATTTGGTTATATGGCTCGCGATGAAAGCCGTCATGCTGGATTCATTAATCAGTGGTTAAAAGATTTTGGTATCGGTGTAGATTTGGGATTTTTGGCGAGAACTAAAAAATATACCTTCTTTAAACCTAAATTTATTTTTTATGCAACGTATCTGTCAGAGAAGATTGGTTACGCAAGATATATTAAGATTTTTAGAATTGTAGAAAAAAATCCTGAGATTCGTTTTCATCCGATCTTTTTATGGTTTGAGAGATGGTGTAACGACGAGTTTCGTCATGGAGAAGCCTTTGCTGTTTTGATGCGCTCAGATCCTAAATTACTTTCTGGCATTAACCGGTATTGGATTCGTTTCTTTTTGCTAGCGGTTTATGCCACGATGTATGTGAGAGATCATGCTCGAGTCGAGTTTCATCAGGCTTTAGGTGTATCTCCGACGCAATACGACAAAGAAGTACTACATTTAACTTCCGAAATTAGCAAACAGGTATTTCCATTTACGATTGACTTAGATAATGAAAAAGTATGGGGTAAGTTTGCGCGTTTAAAAGAAATCTCTGATCAAATGGAAGAGCTGAAAGAGCACCCAGGAATCATCTCTAAAATAAAACGTCTTGGATGTGGTTTAAAAGCTGGAGCAACCTTTGTCAGCTTATATTTTATTCCAGTCGTTCCGAATGAGTTAAAAGTAGATTTCCGACTTAAGCCTATTTGGTAAAAAGTAATGACGTTAACAGGAGCCCTAATCCCATTTCTATTTACCATATTTATATGGTGGTTTAGCACGGGATTTATTTTGTGGCTCGACCGCTTACCTCCTAAATATTTTAAATGGATTATGGTCTTTAGTACGGCTATGCTTTTTGCAGCTTTTTGGGGTCTTTATATCAGTGGACAAACAAATAGTACAGCTAGTGCTTATTGCGCGTTTACGTGCGCATTACTTATTTGGGCTTGGCAAGAGATTGCATTCTTATTAGGATATGTGACCGGTTCACGAAGGACCCCTTGTCCAGATGGCGCAAGAGGTTGGAAACGTGCTCGCTATGCTTTTGAAGCACTCAATCATCATGAGTTAGCTTTATTGCTTCTTTTTATAGGGGTGGTGATATGTAGTTTTAATTCTCAGAACATGACTGGATTTTGGACATTCGTTATTTTATGGATCATGCGTCAAAGCGCTAAATTAAATATTTTCTTTGGCGTACTTAATTTAAATGAAAACTTTTTACCTAAGCACCTAAAGTACTTACAAACTTATTTTCGTCGTCGCTCCATGAATTACTTAATGCCGATTTCGATTATCTCATCTTGTTTAATTGTAATTCCCTTATGGAGTGATGCTTTGATAGAAGGACCTCAATCATTTGATATGGTATCCAAATCTATCTTAGCTACCTTGTTAACGCTTGCAATTATTGAGCATTTATTTTTAGTTTTGCCATTCCAAATTGAGTTTTTGTGGAAATGGGGCTTTCGTCAAGAAGGATAAATCATGGGACATCTAGAAGCAGATATATTATTGGCTCAGCCTAGAGGATTTTGTGCAGGAGTTGATCGTGCGATACAAATCGTTCAGGAAGCGCTGCATCGTTTCGGTTCTCCTATTTATGTTCGTCATCAAATTATTCATAATGCTAGAGTGATTGCTGAACTTAGTGCACAAGGTGCTATTTTTATCGATCAATTATCTGAAGTGCCAGATGGTTCGACGCTGATCTTTAGTGCGCATGGTGTTTCGGCTGAAATCAAATATCAAGCTAGCCTACGTAATTTACAAATCTTTGATGCGACGTGCCCGTTAGTTACTAAAGTTCATGTTGAAGTGCGTAAATTACATGCTGCTGGAATTCCCATTGTGATGATTGGTCATCAAGGTCATCCAGAGGTTGATGGAACAATGGGACAGGTGAAGGGTAACATTTATTTAGTAGAAAAAGTTGCTGATGTAGCACACTTAATACTTAATAATAATCAACAAGTTGCTTACGTAACGCAAACGACTCTTTCTGTTGATGAAACAAAAGAAATCATTTCTGCTTTAAAGGCTAGGTTCCAGAATATTGTTGAGCCCAAAAAACAAGATATTTGTTATGCTACGCAAAATCGACAAGATGCCGTAAAAGAACTTGTACCCTTAGTTGACATCATGATTGTGGTTGGCAGTGCCAATAGTTCTAACTCCAATCGTTTACGAGAGTTAGCTGTGCGAATGGGGGTTGAAGCATATCTCGTCGATGATCCTGGGCTAGTAAGACAAGATTGGTTTTTAAATAAAAAAAGAGTTGGCGTTACTGCTGGAGCTTCAGCTCCCGAGGTTTTGACCCAAGAAATCGTTGCCATGATCAAAAGCTTTGGCTTAAGTGTGGTAAAAACTTTACCCGGCATCGAAGAAAAGGTTGTTTTTACAATGCCTAAGGGTTTACAAGCTTAAAGCTTTACTTCGAGCTTTTTTATAGCAAAATCAATGGATAAAAAAATCACTAGGGAAAATACCTAGAAATTTCAAGCATTTAATCCGATTAAAAGTGTCTAATTTAGTTGACACTATTCTAAGTAAATGTAAAAATACATTTATGAAATTACCCGCATTCATCGAGCTTTTGAAACCGATTACATGGTTCCCCCCCATGTGGGCATTCTCATGCGGTGCTATAAGTTCGGGTGAGTCTTTCAGTGAAAATTGGCAAATTGTTTTATTAGGAATTATCTTAACTGGCCCTTTAGTTTGCGCATCGAGTCAAGCCGTGAATGATTGGTTTGATCGCCATGTTGATGCGATAAATGAACCGAATCGCCCGATTCCATCAGGTCGGATCCCTGGCCGATGGGGGCTTTATTTGGGTATCATTTGGTCATTACTGTCATTGATCGTGAGTTCATTTCTTGGAACTTGGGGATTTTTTGCAACCTTGCTTGCAATCATATTTTCTTGGGCTTACAGCATGCCCCCGATCCGCTTAAAACAAAATGGTTGGTATGGAAATTTAGCCTGTTCAGTGAGTTATGAAGGGCTTGCATGGATTACAGGGGCAGCTCTTTTATCCGCAGGTAATACTCCTAGTAAATCGTCATTATTATTTGCAGGGCTCTATAGTGTTGGCGCGCATGGCATTATGACCTTGAATGACTTTAAAGCGATTGAGGGCGATAAGAGGATGGGCGTGCGCTCACTTCCCGTGCAGTTAGGCGCTAGTATGGCAGCTAAAACTGCTTGCTTCATTATGTTAATGCCGCAATTAGGGGTATGCGTCTATTTATATGCCGTTGGGCAAGTCTGGAATTGTATTGCCATTTTAATTTTGATTCTTATGCAACTTGGACTCATGAAGTACTTCATTGATAAACCAGTGGAACGAGCACTTTTCTATAGTGGTTTTGGTGTGCCATTGTTTGTCAGTGGCATGATGATCGCAGCATTTGGTATTCGTCATTTAGGAGCTTAAGATGTTCATGACGAATGTATCTTCCACATCAAGCTTGACAGCAAAGATCAAAGATAATTCATTGGGTTGGTTGGGAATTATCCGCTTGGGACTTGTACAAACGTGTATCGGCGCGATAGTCGTGATGACAACATCTACTCTGAATCGCATCATGGTCGTGGAGTTAAGTTTGCCAGCCCTGATTCCAGGTTTGTTAGTAGCGCTGCATTATTTTGTGCAAGTCATACGTCCTAAGATGGGTTTTATATCAGATCAAGGCAAGCATAAAACGCCGTGGATTATTGGGGGGATGAGCATCTTAGCAATCGGTGGAGTAGGAGCCTCTCTCGGCACAGCCTTAATGGCGATGAATCTAATTCTTGGTTTAGTCGTTTCATTTATCGCATTTGTCATGATTGGTATCGGCGTCAGTATTAGCGGAACTTCTTTATTAGCACTCTTGGCAAAAAGTGTGAATGATCAACGCCGAGCTGCGGCAGCGACGATTGTGTGGTTAATGATGATCTTTGGATTTGCCATCACCAGCGTCATGATCGGAAAATTGATCGATCCATATACGCCAGAAAAAGTGGTCATGATTGCCTGTGGCGTGTCATTAATTGCCGTGTTATTAACCGTGGTAGCTCTATATCGCTTAGAGGGTAGCGTTAGTCAATATATTAAAAATCAACCCGAAATTAAAAAAGACAATACGCCATTTAAAGAAGCTTTAGCCCAGATGTGGAAAGATAATGATATCCGTCATTTCACACAATTTATTTTCATATCGATGTTGGCATTTAGTTCGCAGGATTTAATTTTGGAGCCTTTTGCAGGCATCGTATTTAACTACACAGTTGGGCAAACAACCAGCTTATCAGGGCTTCAGCATTCCGGTGTATTGCTTGGGATGTTGCTCGTACCACTTAGTGGGATTGGTTTTTTACGAAAATATGTGGGATCTTTAAATTTGTGGGTGATCTATGGATGTATTGCCTCGGCAATTGCGATGGCAGGCCTTTGCTTGGGAGGCATCATTGGCCCAGCTTGGCCACTGAACTTAAATGTTTTTTTATTAGGCGTTGCTAATGGAGCATTTTCGATTGCTGCGATTGGTACGATGATGCGTCTTGCGGTAGCTGATGGATTAGGCAAAGAAGGTGTCAGGATTGGTTTATGGGGAGGTGCCCAAGCCATTGCATTTGGTTTGGGGGGATTACTTGGTGCAATAGCCAGTGATGCAGCAAGATTATTCATCACGGATACAGCACATGCGTATTCTTCAGTTTTTGCAGTAGAGGCGTTTTTATTTATTGTGTCGGCTAAATTTGCCACGCGTATTCAACGATAAAAGTGTGAGGGTATAAAAATGGAAAAAGAAATTTTTGATGTCATCGTCGTCGGTGGTGGTCCTGCTGGCGCTACTGCAGCGCAGACATTGGCCAAACAAGGAAAGCATGTTTTGTTATTGGATCGTCAAGGGAGAGTTAAGCCCTGCGGAGGTGCTATTCCCCCTCGTCTGATTAAAGATTATGAAATCCCTGACGAATTATTAGTTGCTAAAGCAACTTCGGCACGCATGGTATCACCAAGAAATAATAAAGTTGATATTCCGATTGATAATGGTTTTGTTGGTATGGTTGATCGGAGTGTATTTGATGAATGGTTACGCGAGAGAGCGAAGCAACATGGAGCGATTCGGCGGGTTGGAAACTTTACTGATTTGCAACAAGAAGGAGATTTAGTCAAAATTTCCTATCGAGTCAGAACAAAAGGTGAAATTGGCGAAGGCGTACTATCTCATGTCTATGCCAAAGCAGTAGTTGGTGCTGATGGTGCAAAGTCAGGTGTTGGAAGAGCCGCGGGAGTACCTGGTTGTTCTGAGGCAAATTATGTATTCGCTTATCACGAAATTATTCGTAAACCACAACATACAAACTCTGACTATGATGGCTCAAGGTGTGATGTTTTATATCAGAAAGATATTTCCCCAGATTTTTATGGTTGGGTATTTCCGCACGGTGATACTTTAAGTATTGGCACTGGAAGTGCTGATAAGGGATTTTCTTTACGCAATGCGGTAGGTAAATTACGAGCAGATATTGGTTTAGCGGATGCTGAGTTGATCCGTCATGAAGGTGCTCCTTTGCCAATGAAGCCGCTCAAGCGTTGGGATAACGGCAAAAACGTCATTCTAGCAGGTGATGCTGCTGGCGTTGTTGCACCGGCATCCGGAGAAGGTATTTATTACGCTATGTTAGGTGGACAACTTGCCGCCGAGGCAATTGATGAGTTCTTAGCTACAAGTCAGGTAAGTAAATTGCGCCTTGCTCGTAAGCGCTTCATGAAAGAACACCGCTTGCCATTTATTGTCTTAGGCGTCATGCAATATTTTTGGTATACCACGAATAAACGGCGCGAAAGTTTTGTCAAAATGTGTGAGGACAAGGATGTACAAAAACTGACCTTTGAAGCATATATGAACAAAAAGTTAGTCCGCAAAAAACCAATGGCTCACGTCAAAATATTTATTAAAGACATGGGACATTTGTTGGGAGTAACGAAAGTTTCATGAAGTCTTCTTTTTACAAACAGCCTCATATCATTGCTGCAGCAGTTTGGCTGTTGATGGTCATCATGTCCGGAAGATTATTGACAGATATCGGCCCGTGGTACCTCGCCTTAAAGCAGCCCGATTGGAAGCCGCCAGATTGGGCTTTTGGCTTGATTTGGACGACTATTTTTTTACTCGCTTCATTCTCATGGCATTTTGCATGGCGAGGGTCTTCAACCAAAAAACAAAAAATTATCTTATCTTGTTTGTTTATTGCGAATGGGTTGCTAAATGTATTTTGGAGTGTGCTTTACTTTCAATGGCATCGACCAGACTGGTCGTTAATAGAAGCTATATTTTTATGGCTTTCTGTTTTTGTAATTATGACGCTTACCTGGAGATTTAGTAAATTTGCCGCTCTATTTTTAACGCCTTACATCATTTGGGTAAGCTTAGCAATTTTGCTTAATTTAGAGACCATTCGTTTGAATGGTCCATTTCCATAGTCTGACACCATGTTAAATCTTTTAAGTATTGGCATTAATCACCAAAACGCTCCTGTAGATGTGAGAGAAAGGGTCGCATTTGGTGCGGATTTATTACCTGATGCTTTAGTTGATTTACGACAGTATTTAAATCACATGGATCAACATACGAATTCAGAAGTTGCAATTTTATCTACCTGTAATCGTACCGAAATCTATTGTGCAGCCAATGATCAAAGCTTATCTCCACATACATTACAAGCTAAGGCAATTGATTGGCTCTCCTCTCAACAGGGCATTCCACAAAGTGAAATCTCTGACTTTGTACAAACAACGATTGCTTCTGATGCTGTCAGACACGTATTTCGTGTGGGGTGTGGTCTTGACTCGATGGTTCTTGGAGAGACTCAAATTCTTGGGCAAATGAAACAAGCCATTCAAACCGCACAACAAGCTGGTTCAATGGGAACCTATTTAAATCAATTATTTAATCGCACCTTTGCCGTTGCGAAAGAAGTGAGAACGAATACCGAAATCAGTGCACATGCAGTATCGATGGCAAGTGCAGCGGTAAGGTTATCGAATCGTGTTCTTGGCGATATCAGTAAACAACGAATTCTGTTTATTGGTGCTGGTGAGATGATTCATTTATGCGCCGTTTATTTTCTAGGAAAAAACCCGGCCTCAATTACGATTGCCAATCGCACCTTAGAAAGGGGTGAGGGTTTAGCGAAATATATTTCTGACCAAGGCTATGCTTGTGACTCGATACCTTTATCAGAGGTCCCAGAAAAACTATCCCAGTTTGACATTGTGGTTTCATGTACGGCAAGTTCTCTCCCAATTATTGGCTTGGGCATGGTCAATACGGCATTGAAAAAAAGACGTTTTTCTCCAATGGTCATGATCGATCTTGCAGTACCTAGAGATATCGAACCTGAAATAGGTAATTTAAGTGATGTGTATTTATATACGGTTGATGATATTGGTGATGTTGTCCGCGAAGGAGTTGAACTGCGTTCAAATGCTGTAAAGAGTGCGGAAGTGATTATTGATTTACAAGTCAATAATTTTATGCAGTGGTTGCAACAACGATCATCAGTGCCATTAATTACGAGTTTGAAGCAACGCAGTGAAGAGCTTCAACAATTAGAATTAGAAAAAGCGAAGAGAAAAATACAACGTGGTGATGATCCATTAGAAGTAATGGCTGAACTTGCAAGGGCTTTGTCGAATAAGTTTTTACATGGATCGTTGCATACCTTAAATCATTCGGAAGAATTCAGTATTGATGAGTGCCAAAAACTCGTATCAAAAATATTTATAACTACAGGACGCAAGGGCTGACTATGTTAAAGATGACTAACTTATTAAAAACGATTCAAGCACCTGCTGAGCTTCGCGAGTTGGCGCGTTATCAATTACCGCAATTGGCAGATGAACTGCGAGAATTCATTATTGATTCAGTCTCCAAGACTGGTGGACATTTATCCTCTAATTTGGGTACTGTTGAACTTGCCGTCGCTATTCATTATGTTTTTAATACCCCAGAAGATAAGTTGATTTGGGATGTAGGTCATCAAAGTTATCCACATAAAATATTGACAGGAAGACGTGATCAAATGTCAGGGCTACGTCAATTAGGAGGTATTTCTGGATTTCCTAAGCGTAGTGAGAGTATGTACGATGATTTTGGAACAGCGCATTCTTCCACAAGTATTTCGGCAGCTACGGGAATGGCACATGCATCATTACTGCAAGGTAAAAAAAATATTTCGATTGCCGTGATCGGTGATAGTGCCATGACTGGTGGTATGGCTTTTGAAGCGATGAATCATGCCGGTGTTACACGCAACTTACCATTGATCGTGATTTTGAACGATAACGATATGTCTATTTCCCCGGCCGTAGGATCGCTGAATAAGTATTTAGCTAGACTGATTAGTAGTCCTTTTTATGAAGCAACTAAAAACGGGGTAGGCAATGTTTTGTCCATTGTGCCGCCTTTGCGCGAGTTTGCGAAACGTTTAGAAGCTCAAGCGAAAGGGATGGTCGTCCCTGCAACAATTTTCGAAGAATTTGGTTTTAACTATATAGGCCCGATAGATGGACATGATTTAGATTCATTAATACCAACCTTTGAAAATATCAAAAAAATGGCTTTGGAAGGTGATGGACCACAATTTATCCATGTTGTGACCAAAAAAGGTAAGGGCTATGAAAAGGCTGAATCGGACCCTATTAAGTACCATGGCCCTGGAAAATTCGATCCAAAAGTTGGCATATTACCTTCAACCCCTAGCCCTAAAAAAACCTTCACACAAATCTTTGGTGAATGGATTTGCGATATGGCACAAGTTGATGAAAAATTAGTAGCCATTACGCCAGCGATGCGTGAGGGATCTGGACTGGTAGAGTTTGAGAAAAAATTTCCTCATCGTTACTATGATGTGGGCATTGCAGAACAACATGCAGTCACGTTTGCTGCTGGCCTTGCTTGTGAAGGTTTAAAACCTGTCTTAGCAATTTACTCGACATTCTTGCAACGTGGCTATGACCAATTGATTCATGATGTTGCATTACAGGATTTGCCAGTCATGTTTGCATTAGACCGTGCAGGCATCGTTGGTGCTGATGGACCAACCCATGCTGGGGTCTTTGATATTGCTTATTTACGCTGTATACCCAATATGGTTATTACGACCCCGAGTGATGAAAACGAATGTCGTCAATTACTTTCTACCGCTTTTCAGGCAGGCCATCCAAGTGCCGTTAGATATCCTCGAGGTAACGGAGTAGGCGTTCCTGTTTCACCGAGTCTTGAAGGGCTACCAATTGGCAAGGCAAATATCAGAAGAAACACCTCCCAAGTTGGTGGCAAGCGTTTTGCGATATTAGCTTTTGGAACTTTATTACATCCCTGTTTAGAAGTGGCGGAAAAACTAGATTTAACTGTAGTAGATATGCGCTTTGTCAAACCGCTTGATGAAGCGCTGTTGAAACAGATTGCGCATACACACGATGGTTTGATTACGATTGAGGAAGGGGCAATTCAGGGTGGAGCAGGAAGTGCTTGCACAGAGTATCTGCACTCCATCAATCTGACATTACCGACTTTACATTTAGGATTGCCAGATGATTTTAGTGATCATGGTGATAGCGCTAAATTATTAGCGGGATATGGTTTAGATCAAATTGGTATTGAACAATCAATCGTGCAGAAATTTTTCAATTAAGCGAAGGCTTAATTGCTGGGGTTACTTTTTTGAGACGGCATTAACTTATTGATTTCTTCTTTATTTGGGGATAGTCCATAAGGTTTTACTAAATTCCAAATATGATTTGGTACCATGGAGCCCATTTTTGCCGGATGCTCTCTTCGCAAGTGAAGAACAGATTCAATCGCTTTCATTTCCACACGTGTTCTAGCAAATTCAAGCCCACGAGGACCTACTTTGGGCATTAACCAGCCAACAATAGGTCTTAACCAATTGGGCATTTTTCGAAGAGGTAGACCACCAGCAGCAAGTTCCACATTTTTCATAAAACCAACAACCGCAGAGTGACGTTTGCCAGCGGTGCCAGGTGTGGAAAGAAGTACCTCTTCACTTAATAGATGGAGTAATTCTTCACCGCGTTGATTACGAACAATCAGCCATTGCTCGCCTTGACCACCCATATAGCCAACAGTGATATCAGACAATACATTGGTGTAATCGACACAAGTTTTGCAAGTGACGGGAAAAAAATCATTGGGAAGCGTAGATAGAGGTAATTGCAAAAAAGGGATTTCTTTTTTATTGCCATTTTTAAAGCGTACTTCCACGTGATAGTCAGCCCTGAATTCAAGATAATTAATTTCTTCGGGTTCTGTGCTGATAAGGGATAAAAAATGGTGAAAGTTTTCCGTTGTTGTATTGTCTGAACAAGGAGTACCAATTACATATAATTTTTCTAAACCTAATTGTTTTTCTAGAGCCCGAAGAGCATATACCTGACAGGGTATGCCGATGACACCAATTTTTTTATAGCCCTTGGCGATTGCAGGTTCTAGTAAAGAAAGTAATGGGGCATAACCCATGCGCATACCTCGGCATTTAGCCATATCACTAGCGCGATCAATGAGAACAGGTAATGGCTTCCAAGAGTCGTTGGGATCTTGCGTCATTGTCAGGATGGCATCGACAGCTTGGGTTTCTAAAAGCCGCTCACCAATACGGGTGGTAATTCCAGTCCATTGCGCACCAGGACTTGGATTTTTTAAACTTGCGCGGTGCATTTGGATAAAAGGTCCAAAATGCAATTCATCTGGACGGTTAAGATCTCTGGGCCTGCCGTGCACCTCGGTCTCGAGATAGGGATAGTTTGGCTTAATAAATTGACACGCCTCACCGCAGCGCTTAGGATCACTTGTGCGAGAAATCCCGCAGTCAGTACACAGCGCACGATATGGCGCCTGATCTACATTCACATCATTCCCTTAAATGGTTTACTTCTAAAACGATTAAAAGTTAATTGCTGAAAGAAACCATAAACAAATAGAGATAGTGGTGAAAACTCCAACAAAAACAACAATGCCATTACGGTAGAAAATTTTTGCTTTATCACGTGCTTCAACTGCGCGTTCTTGATTCATATTGTCTCCTGTGCAAAATTTAATTTTATATGAAAATTCGTAAGAAATGAAGTAATTTACTATGTTATCGAAACCTTAAAACAACTGTATTTATAAAAGAAAAAATGTCTTTAAAAGATCCAAAAATGATTTGTACAGATACGATAACAAGGTAAATTATTTAGAGATTTCAATAACCATACTTCTGCTTAGGGTTTAAAAAAAATTGTATTATCTTTTTCCCCAACTTAATTTGACGTTATACGCAACTTGCGTAAAACGTCAATATGAAAGCATTATTTATTGAATTACCTCCTTTTCAAAGATATCGACAAAATTACTTAACTGATAAGCGATACCGTGAATTACAAATTTTTTAACTTTAAGCCCCAAAAGCTGGAGAGCTTATTGCTGGAACAGGGGGTTTAAGAAAGTTAAGGCATGGAGATCAATCCAGGGGTAAAGGAAAACGAGGTGGGTTAAGGATTATTTATTATTGGCATGAATTGAAATCACAGTTTTGGTTTTTCACACTTTATGATAAGGACGAAATGACTGATTTAGGACAAAGGGAACGAAAGATATTACTGGATTTACTCAGTCAAGAAATTGGAGCAAGAAAATGACTAAACGTAATTTGATGAATGAAATGAATGAAGGATTTGAGCATCTAAAAAATGCTCATTTAGATAAAGTTACCTTACGGACTATTGAAGTAAAGTATAGGCCTGCGCCTACAATTGATGCAAAAACAGTCATTGCAATTAGAGAACGTTTGAATCTATCTCAGTCTTTATTTGCTAATTATTTAAGAACAAATTTAAGGACACTAGAAAATTGGGAGCAGGGTAGAGCCAAACCTAATGCGCAAGCTGCATTACTAATCTATTTAGTTGATCGTTACCCTGATACTGTAGAAAAAATTGCTGCTGTTTAGAAATTAAATTAAAAAATAAAGTAAAAAAATCCCCATTAAAAAAATGGGGATTATTAATTATTAAAAGCTTAATCATTCTTATGCAGCTAAAGCTTTTTCTGTTTCTGGAACAGATAATCTGATTAAATAATCAAAGGCTCCAAGAGATGCTTTAGCACCTTCGCCCATCGCAATGATAATTTGCTTAAATGGAACTGTTGTACAGTCACCTGCTGCAAATACACCCGGTAATGAAGTCTCACCTTTGTGGTCAATCACAACCTCACCATGCTTAGAAAGTTCCAAGGTTCCTTTAAGCCAATCGGTATTTGGAAGTAAGCCAATTTGCACAAAGATACCTTCCAGTTCAAGACGGTGTTCACTGGCATTGACTCGATCTTGATACATCAAACCATTTACTTTTGTGCCATCACCCAAAACCTCTTTAGTTAAGGCACTCTTGATTACTGTGACATTTGACAGACTATTTAATTTTGTTTGCAACACAGCATCAGCACGTAACTTATTATCAAATTCGATTAATGTAACATGGCTGACGATACCTGCTAAATCAATTGCTGCTTCAACCCCAGAATTTCCACCGCCAATGACAGCAACCCTCTTACCCTTAAACAAAGGCCCATCACAATGTGGGCAGTAAGCAACACCTTTATTGCGATATTCCTGCTCTCCTGGAACATTCATTTCTCTCCAGCGCGCTCCAGTACTAATGATTACTGACTTACTTTGAAGAACAGCACCGTTCAATAACTCTACTTCAAGGCCATGACCCGATTGACGTAATGCTTTCGCACGTTGCAAATTCATAATATCAACTTCATAGCTCTTTACATGTTGTTCAAGAGCTTGAACTAATTTAGGACCCTCAGTTTCTTTAACAGAAATGAAGTTCTCAATACCTAATGTGTCCATGACTTGGCCACCAAATCGCTCAGAGATGACACCCGTTTTAATTCCTTTACGAGCGGCGTAAATTGCAGCAGAAGAACCTGCAGGGCCACCACCAATGATTAACATATCAAATTCAGGCTTAGCATTGAGTTTGGCAACATCTTTTTGAGGACTGTTGGTATCGAGTTTGGCAATGATTTCTTCGACACTCATCCTACCTTGTCCAAATAACTCATTATTAAGAATCACTGTGGGTACAGCCATGATTTGATGTTGATCTACCAAGTCTTGGTACCAAGCACCGTCAATCATTTCATGTTGAACCTGAGGATGTATTGCAGCCATTAAGTTTAAAGCCTGAACTACATCTGGGCAGTTGTGGCAGGATAATGAAATAAAGGTTTGGAAGTGAAAATGCCCCTCTAAGCCACGAATCCGTTCAAGGATTTCGTTTTCAACTTTTGGTGGATAACCACTTGCTTGTAAGATCGCCAAAATAAAAGAGGTTAATTCATGTCCCATGGGTAAGCCAGCAAACGTGA
>Ga0209191_1000010_pt1 | contig 168871 bp, 158 predicted proteins | sample S_130626_EF_Meta_FD_187320 | JGI IMG/M metagenome (GOLD analysis project Ga0209191, IMG submission 187320) | Freshwater microbial communities from Lake Simoncouche, Canada to study carbon cycling - S_130626_EF_MetaG (SPAdes) (version 2) | ecosystem: Environmental > Aquatic > Freshwater > Lake ...
TAAACAAATTTATATGCCTCTTCAATTTCATCCACAATGTGTGGATATTTTTTCTTATGCATTTCTTTGTTTCTTGTTACTAACTCTTCCCAAGTTTCTCTTCTTTGTAGTTCTGGCATGTACTTAGCATATTTCATATGTACGGTAATATCAGATAAAATTTTTGTTGATAAATCCATTTTAAATTAAATTTGTTTTTTGGTTTTTAATTGTTGTTATTTTCTTCGTCTGAGACGTTATCTGTATTGTTAAGAACTTTTTTTCTTTCTTGCATTCCGTTTAATAAACCAGCAACATAGTCGGTAGTTTCTTTTTCTTTCCCTTTATTGAATTCTCCTTGGGTCCTAGCTTTTTTATTAGGGTTCATATCTATTTGAATTCTAGAATTATCAAAGATTATGTCTTCTAATATTATACCATCCTTAGCAAATCTAGATTTTAAGATGGCCATGGTAGCCGTTCCATTTTCTTTTTGGTCTAGGGTTTTAGCTATTGAAACAACGAAGTGACCTATTTGTCCTTTCTTGATTGAGCCACCCATTTGGTCAGATTCAACAACTGTTGCTTTGATTGAACTTCTATTGCCCTGAACAGCGGTCCATCCTGCCATATCTAATTCAGATAATAATGTTTCAAATTGTCTCATTACATTACCTTCGCCAACATTAACATCATCAAATTTCCTAGATGGTTGTACGCAGTCAATATAATCAACTAAAACGATATCTGGTCTAAAGCCTTGTGCTATCAACTTTCTAATATAGTTTCTAATAATTGGTATTGTTGTTCCATCACTAGGAAATTTTTTAAGCCTTAGTACACCTTTTTCAGATTCTTTTTGTTTAACTAGATTCTTTAATTCATCCTTGTGTAATGATAAGCTATTAAGTTCGTAACCTGACCAACAAGCCAAATGCTTTCTTTGAATAACCTTTGCGGCATCTTCAAAAAATATTTGCAACACATTGTAACCTAAGTTCTTGGCTGTATTTGCTATCTTGGTAATCATTGTAGTTTTACCAACACCAAATGGTGCTAATATAATCGCAAGTTCACCTTTTGATAACCCACCATCCATGATTTCATCTAAACCCTTTATACCAGTCGGTATTGGCTTTCTGAAGTCATCTAATAGTACGGACTCAATATTTTCTAGAACATTTATGCCATTATCTTTAAGGTCACCATGTTCTAATGCTTTTTTTAATAACTCTTCACACTCATCGTATCTAGCATCATCACCAACTTCAATAATACTGCTAATTTGCTTGATTGATTTTTTTAATTCTTGTGTTTTGCAAAACTTCATTGCTTTTTCTTGAACACCAAGAGTATCATTTAGGCTAACGTCTTTTATTCTCTTTAACTCCGCAAGCGCCCATTTTTTATCAATTTCATTAGTTATAACATCTAGTAGTCTGTATTCTAGACTACCGATATCTATTATAATGTTATGTTTTGCATAGGCCTCCTTTATTGTTGAAACAATAAGTTTTAGCGCATTACCCTCAAAATAGTTTGCATCAATTATTTCAATTATTGATTCGGCAAATCTGTTGTCAACAAGAAGTTGTGCGATTAGTCTAAGTTGAAAATCATCCCCTAGATACCCAAAACCTTCTCTATTTATTTTTGCCATTTAATATTAACTTTTTTTGAAAACTTGTGATTTTTATAAATATATTAAAGTTGCACATCGGCATACTTTGTTGTGTATTTTTTTTGACTTAACGTGTCCTTGATATCAGATATGATGTTGGGTATTAATTCTTTAATATCTACTTGATACCTTACTTGTGGCGGAAAATTATTTCCAGAAAACGTGCTCTGTGCAATAGGGTTTTTGTCCACTCTAATCTCAAAATCAAAAATATCTTCTTTTTCAAAAATGTTTTTATATGGTTCTTCTTTTGAGGGCGCATATGGATTGTAAAATTTGTATAGATACTCACGCGATTTCTTTTTTAAATGGTTAGGAATCATACCCATAGCACCAAAATCGTCATTGCTCATACCTACGATTCTGTCCATCAACTCTTTTAAATCTAATGATTTTGTTGAATTTTCATTATAGTCTCTGATACTAAAATATCTTTGACAAATAATGTGCTTGTTGATGTACAACAAGAATTCAAATCTCTGTTCTTCAATTTTTTTGTTCATAATGTTTGTTTTTTTAATTTGTTTGTTTAATCTCTCGTTCAATTAATTGTTTAAATGGTATTAAATAGTCAGCATATCTATAAGAACCTATTGTTTTTTCTAACCCATCAACCTTCATTTGTTTTAAGACATTTTTAAGACCCCTATCATCCATATTAAACTCACCATCAATTAGTTCGTTTAATTGTTCAATAGCCTCATTGGTTATTAACGGGTTATTTAAATCAACCAAAGCAGTATTTATTTCGTAAAGTTTATCACCCTGTACACCATCAGTAATGCCATTGATAATATTATCTAACGATTTTAATGGTTTTTGTTTGGAATTTAATCTTTCTTCCTGTAAAGATTTTGCTGATTCGATTAAGAAATCTAATGTAACTTTCTTGGTTTTGATATCGGGAAATAAAGCTATTAGCGTTGCTTCTTTTACACCCTTCACACCTTTGATAGTATCGCTATTATCACCAGTAATAATCTTTATTAGTGCAGAATTTTCGTGGTAATGATTAAAATGGTTTGAGTAGTTGTTGGTATCAACGTATGTTTTTAAATCACAAAAATATATTCTAACCCTTTCAGATATCAACTGACACATATCTCTATCAGTGGTACAGATAGTTATGAATTCATTTTCACCCCTATTTAAACAATAATAACCGATAAAATCATCACTCTCAACAAATTCATGTTGTGTTTGTCTAATACAAAGTTCTTCCAAATAATCCCGTATCATATTTTTCTGTTTGATTTCGGATTCATCGGGTTCAGTACCTTCGATATAATTTTTACCACGACCACTTTTATATGGTTCGTATATGTTATACCTTAGTTTACCACTAAACTTGCCATCCCAAAAAACATAAACTCTATGATATAGATTTTCACCTAATAGCTTACGCAATATAGTTAAAAACTGATATAACCCACCTATGTGTTCTCCACGATGGTTATATTCACTCTTGGCTCCGTGAAAACCAAATTTAAATAAGGCATTCCCGTCAACCAAGAGTGTATTTATAACTTTAATTCGTTCACCATTTTTTGGTGGTCTTTTGTTCAAAACTTAATTGTTAATGAGTGAAAAAATGTTTTAATCGCCTGTTTCAACACTACCTGAAATTAATTCAGTCTCAATGACAAAGTCGTCATATTCTGTGTTTAACTTTTCTTTGATAAAATCTTTGTGTATCTCTTTGTAAGAGTCAATTTTGTCAGGGTTCCAATATCCGTGAGGTGTAGATGCAATGCTACCTTTTTGTTCAATACCATTTACCTGATTCTTTTCACAACGAATTTTTGTAACGATACCAAATTGGTATTCTTCACCTTTGTATGTTGCTTTTAATTTTTCAGTACTATGTGTTAAGATACCACCAAAATGGAATATCATTCTTGGAGCGTAGAAGAAAGCTTCACCGCCTTTGTGTTTGATAACTTTGTTTTCATTATCCAACCAAATCTGTTGAACAACGGCAAAGCTTGCTGTGTATGGTACGTCTTCTCTTCTAGACGCTGGAATACGATAGTTGATTAATGACTTAAAACATGTTGCTAACGCACCTGCAGTCCATTGGTTGTTAGTTGTTTTAGATGTGGCACCCTTAAAGCAGTTGATTGAACCAACTGAATCCCAAAAGAACGCAACATCTCTAGGTAATGAACCCTCTTGTTGTTTATCCAATATGAAATGCATGTATGTTGATATGTCTTCAACAACAGGTTCATATCTTAGTGCTTTGGTCCCCATCTTGCTATGCTGATGGTCGTAGTTTTGATATTTTTTTAATAGGTCTGGACCTTGCATAAAGATGAAGTCACCTTTATAGTTAATAATCTCACCAGTATCAGGGTCAACAACTTCTTCAAATTGCATACCAATGTTTCTAGCATGTTCCCAATTCCAGTTATTTTCAGTTTCAAAAATTATTGGTAACACGCCAATCTTTTGACAACCTGCAACGGCCTCATAGATTGAAGTTGATTTACCAGTATTTGAATATCCTCTGAATGATACAAAATAACCCATCGGAATCCCAGGCACTTTTACAGCCTCGTGAAAAGCTTCTGACAATGGAATCCATTGTATTTCTTTCTCTTTAACCGTAAAATCTAACCCTTCACTCTCTTTAAATGAATCGATATTAAACGATTTTTTTTCAATAATTTTTTTCGGCTTTGTGCCCATATGTATGTTGTTAAAAATAATATTATTTAGATAATAAAGAATGGGTAGTTATGTACCACCCATTCTTATTATAAATTATTAGAACGGCAAATCGTCGTTTACATCTTTTTCACCTTCATTATCATCATCATCATCATCATCAGGCTCAGTAACTTTAATAGATGGTGCAGTTTTTTTTGAAGCTGCGGTAACGTTTGACTTAACGTTTGGTGTTCCTAATGTTAATTCTTCATCTAGGCCGTCGCTTTCTTGTGTTGTTAAAGAAGCTTTATCCACGAATTTTTTTGCTTCTTTATCCCAAGTAGGTACACCGCCTTTAACGATAATCTCAAGATAGTCGTATGGTTTAACACTGTATACATCTTCCCAAGTTCTAGAATCTGATAACCATTCAGCTGAAACTTCAGCATCTTCAGAAAGTGGTGATGGGTCTAAATGAGAAATACTCTGAACAATTGGACGATTGTTTTGGTCTCTAGCAATCATAACCATCAAATCTCTACCAGTCTGTGCATCAGTAATGTTTTGTTTAATCGCAGTCAAAACACCATAGATTTTGTCATAGATACCTTGTTTGCGGTAGTCATGGTTAAAACGCCAGAATTTAACACCATCAGCTTCATTATCTCTATCGATAATTTTTACAACGTACATTTTTTTAGCACTGTATTTTTTAGCTAACTCTTTATCTGAATCCTTGCCAGAAGCTAAAAGTGCTTCACGAGCTTCGCAGAAAGGACAGTCTTCATCTTTTTCGTGCTTTAAACACATAAATGTTTTCCATTCTCCGTCAACCTGCATTTTGTGTCCGTGAACTTCTTTAAATGGTGTTGAGCCGTCAGAGGTAGGTAATACTCTGATTGTTTTAGTAGCTGTTTTTTGTTTGTCAGAAAGGTACGTTGTGAAGTAGTTCTTCAAATCATACTCTTTAGCTGAATTGTTTTTAGCATAAGAACTAGAATTGTTCTCATACTGTTTCATCATCGCTTCAAATTGCGCATCTTGTTTACTCATAATTGTTGTTTTTTAAAATATATGTAGATGTTATTTACTCGTTTTTAATTATACAAATATACGAAAAATTCGGGAAAAGTCAAGTAGCGGGAAAACTTTTTAAGTTAAAAATATTACATCAATAAAGCAAATATACTAACTTAATTAACATAGTGCAAATAAAAAAGGGATGTTTTTTAACACCCCTTTTTTGTACTTTATTTACTTATTATGCTTATACGTCTTCTTCTTCGTAGTCTTCTGGAACATCAAATGTTTTTTTGATTGATGTGTCTACAACTCCGCCTGTATCTATATCATCTTTTTTTAAGATGTATTCTTTAGGTTTTTGTTCTCCAGTTGCGTCATACCCATCAACATCTTTCCAATAGTCGGTTAATTTTATATTGTACGGGAAAGAATCCATAGACCTCATTTCTAATTTTTCTACAGGTGTTGGGTTTCTTTTTACAATTTCTTTTTCAAGCGTATCAATTTTACTAGCTATTGAATCCATAGCAGCAACTCTTTGTTCTAAATCATTAAATTTATTTAAAAGTTCTGTTGTTTTTAAAAAACTTAAATCGGCAGATTTTTTAGCATCTTCACCACTCTTAACAAGTTGTGTTACGTCAATATCAACTTCTTCTTCCGCACCAGCATCCTCGGTTCCAGCATCTTCCGTGCCAGCGTCATCGGCGCCTGCGTCATCAGTTCCAGCATCTTCGGTTCCAGCATCTTCGGTTCCAGCATCTTCAGTTCCATCGTCTTCAGTTCCATCGTCTTCAGTTCCAAACATATTTGAATCGTCAGTATCAGCTTCCGCACCCGCATCAGCACCAGCCTCGGCACCTGCTTCTGCTCCAGCTTCTGCTCCAGCCTCGGCAGTTTTTGAATCATCAACTGGTTCTTCATCAGCTTCCTCTAGATTAGAACCTAAGATTAAATCATCTTCTGTTCCTTTAGGTTCTTCTGTATAAAATGAATATTCAGATAAGAGTCTAAATTTTTTAAGCTCTTCGTTTAGTAATTTTTGATTAATTTTCTTAGCCATATTAAGTTAATAATTGTCTTCCGTCTTCTGTTATTATCTTTTTGTTGATTCTTTCTAAAATGCTTTTATCATTTTTGATAATGCAAACACCTGAGCTGCAATCCATTTCTTGATTTGACTCGTCTAGTGTTGGTTTTTCACCTAAAAAACTATCCATAGCTTTTTTAAGGTTTTTTTCATTAGTTTCGTTATACATAAAATTTATTTTTTTGTAAATTATTATACTAATAAATATCTTAAATTAATTAAAAAACTCGTTTTAAATCCAAAAGTACCAATTCTTTCTTATCTATCAGTATCATTTTGTCTTGATACTCAGACCAATCTACTTGATACGACTTGTAATCTATATTACCAATGTCATCACCAAATTTAGATTCGATAAGTTTGTTTAGGGCATTTATAGTGTAAAACGCTGTACCTTTTTTGTGGACGATTATGGCGTTAGGAAAGAAATTTTTAAGGTCTATTTTTTTACCCTCAGGTAATAATAATTTAAAAGTTAGTATGATTTTTGAGTCGTCATTTATATTATTATAACAGAAGACTTTATCTTTTGTTACATTAAATTTTGTATCTAAATAATTTAGAAACCAATCTAATCGTTCTGGAAATATAAAGGACGCTAATAATATTGATTTATTCATTTTCTATAGAGTATAAGTATGGAATGTACTTGACCTGATTATCAAGGTTTTCAATTCTAGTTTTATACTCAATAAATATCATATTTTTTTCTAAAAACACTTTACTTTTATTCTTTATTTTCAATAAGAATTTTTCAACATTCAAACCAATAAACTCAATAAGTTCTAAATCAAAACCAAATATAAAATTATCAAAATATGTATATACCATTCTATCATGTCTATACGATATGATGTTGTTTGTTTTGTTAATCTTTTTTAATAGTTTTATGATTGTTTTTCTATCAAATATAATTGGGTCGATGAATGTGTATTTGATATCTTTGGTAAGTTGTTTGTAAACTCTTTCAACAAAATTGTATATGTCTTCTTCGTGTAGTTCTCTTCTTTCGGTTTTTTTAAATGTCCAATATAGATTGTCGGATAATTTTCTATCTATGATGTCGTAGTCTGGATAATGTTTCTTGATGTAATCCCATCCAATGATTAACGTGGGTAATCCCTGAACCGTTAGGTCCAAGGATTTAACCACATTAAAATCACAAGAAACATTTACATTAGCAACTGAAACAATATTCGCTATAAGCATAACGCAAATATACGAAAAGTATTTTAAAAGTCAAAATTATCCAATAAGTGATTTAATTTCATTTGCCAGTACAGGATAGTGTAACTTGTAAGGGCCAGTACAATTATGTGCTTCACCGTCTGATGCTGAATAACCAACACCTTGATTTAAAACTGTAACATTTGGTTGACCATTTAATACAGAATAATATGATATGACGTCAGTGTTATCATAAGTTGTTGTACCGTTTAATTTTGTACCGTATATTTTATTTATATCCCCATTAGGTTTATATTTTATATTTCCTATCCAACCACCACTTCCTCTGACAAATAGGTATTTTGCACTTGGAAATACTCTTCTAAGTTCTGTTAGTACTTTTAGTAAATTGTTTGAATTTTGAAATCCATCATTAGTACCTATTGATACTACAACATTTTCTACCCCAGTGCTTACTGGATATTTTTTAAGTGCACCTATTAACCATGTAGTGTCTTTTCCACCAAAATATAATGATGCATCACCTTGGGTTGGTGAAATTCTTCTTGCGGAAGAGCCTGCGGTTATTAAAATATTTTCTAAACAAAATAACAATGAATCACCAACTAAAATGTTTTTTAAGGTTGTTGGTGTGTTGGTTGAAGTTGGTTGTGTTGATGAATTTAATGCTTGTGGGTTATAACCGCTTATTTTTTTAAATAATTTGAAATTATCTATCCCTACTTTAACAAATCCCTCTGTCATTATATCTGCATCATATTCATCATAATTTAGGTATCCACTTTTACCCTTAAACGACCTTGTTATATATGGTTTATATACGTCATATTTTTTTCCCATTTGGAACATGCCAGCATATCCACTATTTGGGTCTGTATATGTTTGTAACCCATTTTCCTGCATCCCCATTGTAATGATATTGTCAAGCGAAAAACCTTCATTTGGTTGTTCGTATTTTTTAAATATATCTTTAAGTCTTGAATATGGTCTACCCAAGTCATCCTTCGCACTACCATTGATTCGTGTTTGTGCCTCTGCTGCTTTTATTGGAAGTTGTTTAGTCCACACGTTAAGAAATCCATTGGCTAATTTTTTAGGGTCTGACCTATATAGTGTTGAAATGTCTGATTTTTTAACACCGTTATCTGCGACTAATGTACCTGGCCAATTGTCTGTGAAAAAATCAGTATTTACGTTGCTTTGATACGATGCTTGGGTACCACTAGCAACTTTGTAATGTTGAGATGCGCCATCAGGACCTTGTTGCCATGAAAAATATATCCAAAGTAAATCTGATGTTGATAATTCATAATTTGCTGTTCCTTTAACGGTAATAAAATCACAACCGCTATAAACAGCTTCTTTTCCATCTGGTTCTTTAGGATTTTTTACAACTGGGTCATATTGTGCGTTTGCTGGTATTGTTACGGTATTTTTTGGATTATTGACATATTTTGGTTCTTTCGTCTGCCATAGACATATTGCTGATGTTCCGTGGTATTCAAAATGCCAAAACTCTTCGACACCGCTACCATCTCTTAAGCTGGTTGGCATCCAGAATCCATATCTCCAGCAATTTTCTAAAAACCATTTTAGTGATATGTTTATATTTTGGTCAAAACCTCTTTTTAAATTATCCGCACTAGTTGATATTTGTAATGCATTACCATCAGCATCTATTGTTTGTAAATCAACAGCCAACCCCCATCCATGATAAGAAGTTCCAACAGCAGCAACAGCACCAGGGGGTTTTTTATTTTTTATATTATCTCTTACTAAATTTGTTTGTTTTGTTGCGTTACGATATAGGCTAGTAATAGTGATATAGTTTCCATCGCTAAATGTTTTATAATTATTTTGTTTTGCGTGTGTAACAAAATCAGTTAACATTTTTTCTAACGCATTTGCAGCTTCTGTTATTAATGACTCGTTAAGTTCGTTTTCGTTGTCTGGGGCTGGAGCTTCTACCTGTGTACCAGCTTTTTGATTACCAACACCGTTAGGTGCAACAACTTTTTTCATTGTTATTTGATTGTTTGTTTGAGTCAAATACGCATTTTTGCCATCATTTCTAAATATTGTTGCTGCAATAGGTGCTAATAGTTGAGTTGGGGTATACGTTACTGTACTACCAGCTGTTGCCGCTCCAATTTTTTGGCCAGATATCAATGAAGAATAAAGCGTCGCTTTATCTATCAATGGTGTTTTTGCTATTCTAATTCTTGTACCAGTAAATACGGTTGTCATATTATTTGGCACAATGCTATGAGTAACCTTTGTGATTAAATAAGCACCATGAAACATTGGTATGTTATCCAATTGAAAATACATCATTGGTTGAATCATTGCATCGCCAAGCATTTCAACTTCAGCTTTATAGCTTCTTACAGAATAAACATTGTATAGGTTTTGACCAACATATGACTGGTTTGCCGAACTTAGTGAGTTTGATATTGCGTCTGTTATTGCTAATGATTCGGCCGTTTCATTAAATTCTGATTGGTCAAGCCTGATATCCTTAAATATGTTTTGATTTTGTTGTCCGTATTTAACAATAAATGCAGATGCAAAATCCTCCCAACTGGCTTTTTCTTCTGAAAAATCTTTAGGCCATGTTTTATCGTTTGTTATATCAAAACCATCGTTTGGATATTCCGAATCTGGACCGAAATCTAGCTTGGTTGATGTTTGCCCAACATATACGCAAACAAACGATGGGCCAGTTGCTGTTTCTTTTTGTGCCATATAATAAGGGTATGGTTCAAAAATGGAATGCAATTCTTTGGGGTCGTTAAAGTTAATAAAATTTGGTAATGCAATAAATTCAAAATTATTATCTGTTAATATTCTACCAAATAAATCATAAATGCTAGAATCAGGACTCTCATACAGTTGATGCGTTACCATTACTGGATGTATTTGAAATTGTTTGCTAATATCTTCAAATGACCTACTGACAAATCTAAAACTATCAATAAGGTTTAATCCAGCAGGTGTTCCTTTACCGTATTCGGTATTTATGGCTGTATCGCCAGCTAATCTATATGGTTCATTTGTTCCTTTAGAACAACATTGAAATAATATATCATTAAATGGTCTTGGGCTACCACCGACACCAGCAATCCATTTATCATATATTTTTTTACACGTTCTGTATATCTCTAATTTAATTTTTTCGTTTTCGCCTGGTGATACAATTGTTTTCTGGTCGTCAGTAACTTTGGCTATTAATGCTTGATTAATAGTATCGATATATTTTGCAAATTTTGATTTAAGAAATTTAGGTGTTGGGTTTGTATCTTTTATACCATTTGACCATATAAATACTGAGTTATTTTCAATATATTTATGTGAAAAAAGTAATTCTTTTAATTTTTTTTCTGCTGGACCATTTAGTTTATATTCAATAAATAAATTATAATCAAATTTACCTAGTGTTGGTAATGCGTAAATATATGTCATAACTGAATAGTTATCCTCTAGTTTACCAATATTTAATTTATTACCATATAGTTCGTTCATTTTGGCAAGCGTGTTAACGGTTATCTCGGTGTATGTACCATTAACGTCATATTCTTCCAAAGATTTTGCATCAGTTTTAACAACTGTGCTACTTCTTAATATGTCCCATTGTGCTTTCCACTGGCTATCGCCAAAAAATGCTGTTCCGTCCCCTTTGGTTATATCCAAAAGTGGTATGATATCATTTGTAAACTCTTCTTTAACAAATGTATCAAATTCACTAACAAATAAATCTTGAACTTTTGGTGGTAGTGCTAAAATTTCTGGGTCGATTTTTTCATAAGACATACCAAGTCTATCACAAAAAAACATTGAAAAATTGCTTTGGTTATCATTTAAAGCATCGTTACCAGTTGCAACTTGTAATCCAAAAATATTTAAATTTGTTTTAGACGTTTCAAATGAAATAACCTCTGGATAAGCTTTTAAATATTCGTCATTTTTTGGATAATCGTCGTCATTTGTACTAAACCCAGGTATTAAAGATTCGTTACCTATTTTAAACGTTACTGGTATTTTTCCAGCTAACCCTTCTCTGTATCTCCAAATTAAAGAGCCTATAAATGCTGGCCATAATTTTGGAACTTTAACAAATCCATTTCTTATAGCAAATGTATTAAAAATTTCTTTTTGTTTAAAAATACCAACATCATCTGTTATACTCAATATTCCAGTAGACCTTGATGATTTTCCAACTAGTCCTTTCCAAGGAAAACAATGTAAAAATAAAAAAGCTTTTGGATAAACGCTTGTTTGTGCGTTATATAACCTACTACCAAACAATGAAAAGTTAAAAGAATATTTCCTAGTCTGTGCAGCAAAATTAAAAAATGGAAAAGAAACTTGGTCTTGTGTTGTTTCGTTTGAAAACAATGTTATATTTTTACCAACTGATTCGTGGTTATTTGAAAGTACATTATATCTTTCTCCTGGTATAAAAGTATCAATATATTCACTTGTTGTTATATTTTCAAATGTATAAGCGGCAAAAGCACCACCAGAAAAAGTTAAATCAAGAGGCGTTTCACTATTAATTCTTCGTGTTGATAACCCATTTTGAATTCCTTCCCAACCATTTTCAATTAGCGGATTATCATAAAAAATACTATGATAACCTAACTGACCAGCACCATATTCAGATTTTGAGGAGTAATCGACCGATGAGTATTCTTGGACGCCATACTTACCATTACTAAGAAAAAAATCAGCATCTACTGGTGAAGTTAAATCGTTAGACAATAAGTCGTATTTAAAAATACTTGGACCCCTAGCAAGAGGTGGTTGCGTCGTTATACTATCGTAATCATCGGCGCCAATAATACTAATATATTTTGCGGTATCTGCAGATTCGGCGTTATCATCGTATTTTACACTCCCAGACCTATTTGATAATTTAAAATCAGAATAATTACCATAGTAAGGGTTTGTTATACTGTTAAAACCTTTATCAGCAGGTATTTCGTATCTATTAAAAGGAGTACTTCCTTTAAATGGTATTTCAATATATTTATAATCCCAATGTTCAATATTATTATATGTGGATGCTGATAGTAGATTTTTTTCTGTACCATTAACAATACCTTTTACTGCAGAATATTTATCAACTGTATTGTAATTGCTAGTTAATGCTGGTAAAATAATTTTATTTGTTTTGTATTTTTGAATTATTAACTCCGCTTCAGCCTTTGCAAATGATTCTATTTCTTTATCATCAATTAAGTTGCTAGGTTGCCAACCTAATACACCAGCAGCTCTTAAAACAATAAGTCTGGCAATATCATCTTGATTTGCGCTGTCTGGTAATCTATCGTATGGAGTTTTATCTGGTATTGACCTAATTGAATCAATTGGGCTAAATGCTTGCCAAGCTACAACACCATTTGAGTTTAATTGTACTGCCTCGTCCTCTTGTATATTTTTAACCATTTGTACGTACAAATCTTCAACGAATTTAACTTCTGGTACTAGAAGTGGGTTTTCAAGAACACCCGCAGAACCAAGATATCTTTCCACATCGTTTTCAATGTATTCTGGCCATGGATATATTACAGCGTCATCAGTTTTTTTAATATCTAATCTTTGATTGTCAAGAGATTGTGATTTGAATTTTTTTAATTCATCAATTCTAGTTGTTTCTAGATACCTTGAAGAAACCTTAAACATTAGTTCTAGGAATATTTCAATATGTGCTGTAAACATTTTAAAAATATTCCTTATATTTGGTTCAAATGTTAACTTGCTTTCAATTGCATCTGCAATATCTAAAGCTAATGAGTCTGTAAAATCTTTTTGAGCTTTTTCTAATTCTGTTCTAGCATCTTGTATATATTGTCTAGTTTCTGTAACATCGCGTACTATAATATATGCCTCACTAGGTGATACCGTTTTTGGTAATGCATTTTGAAATCTTTTTACAATACCACTAATTACTTCATTATTGGTACCGTCTATTAAATCTTCATAACTTTCTTTTATATTATCAATCATGTCGGCGTTATTAACACCACCAGTTGGGCCAATTAATTCATTTACTTTTGCTATCGCCCCACCAGTAATTTGATTTGTTTCTATTAATTTTGCGCTCAATAAATTGCCAACCTTTGTGTTATATGCATCGCGTTTTTTTTTATATTCTTCTCTAAAAGTCTTACCAATTTTATACACATTAGTATTTTTATATGCATCTCCAAAACTAGTTTCGCCCTCTTTACGTGGGTCTGGAAAAAAAACAATACTAGTTTGATAAGGCTCGGTTGTATCTCCAAGTATTGCCTCGCATATTGTTGGGTTTTTAAGGTCTCCAATGTAGCTATCTACTAAACCCTCGATAACCGTTAAATCACCCTGTAATTCATTAATTAATGCTACGTTATTTCTATTTACATTTGATGTATTTGCTAATTGTTCTTCCACTAATTTATCAATGTTATTCATATCTTTCATGAATTGATTGATAGAAATGGTATCTTTACTTTTTAATAAATCAATTCCATCTGGTGTTCTAACAGCAGCTCTCAGATATCCAAGAATCATATCAGCAAACATCGCATATGTATAACCAACAAAGCTTGCACTAATTTCAAAATTACCAGTTTGTGAATTAAATTTAGTGTTGCATTTAACCATGTGTAAACAATATACAACAGGTTTACCATAAAACCCTTTGATTTTTAATTCAAATAATGGATAGGGTAATCTAAATAAAACATTATATATTGATTTTGCACCAGATTGGAAAATTGCTCCACCTCTAACATCAATAAAATCTATATTGACCATTGGTGCATATGATGAGTTGAACTCTATTTGAATATTAGTAATTCCTAATGCTTCTTCAATTATATTTTCAGTTCCTAAGTCTGTATAGCTAGTGGTTAAAAAATTACCATAACCTGTACTTCCGTCTTTTTTACCTTTGATAAAATTTACAATACTAGAACCTTCGCTATTTTTTTTTTGTGTACCGTTTTGAGTATTAATTAATACGCTTCTTGCTTTTTGTGTTGTAAGCAATTCAACAATAATACATAATTCTTCTGGCGGTACGGACATGTTATAATTTGTATCACCAAAAATACTATCATTATATTGATAACCAAAATCGTTTGGGTCAACTATGCTGAATCTGCCACTACCTTTTCTATCACCTTTAGCCATGCTGTAAATTGTTTTTTATTCTAAAATTATACCCCATAAAGTAGTTTATAATTGTTTACTAATTGTATATATCTGCCTATTGCATCTTCAAAAGGAAACGGTACAACGATTATTGTTTGGTCGGGTATTAAAAACTCCAAACCCCCAAATTGTGGGTTTGCAGACATTATTAACCAACCAAAGTATGGTGAATTATAATACGCATTGCTTACTTTGTCAAGTCTTGTTTCACCTAATTTATATAATACAGTTTTATCACCGCTTGTTTGGGTCAGCGTAAGGCCAGGTATTGGCTTCATCTTATCGTTACTTCTAAATTCTTCGTATCTATCGAAATATCTTGGCATATGTTTTTATTTTTTTATTTTGGTGGTTTTGTTACTGGTAATGTGTATTTAGCAAATTTTTGCCAGAAAGTACAAGTTTCTGTACCAATTTTTGATGAGAGGTTTATAAAATCACCTAATGCTACTAATTCTACACTGCTAGCGTCAGAAGGGAAATTTTTCTTAATGTTTTCAAGCAATCCTACTGTTGGTGGGTTTGTATTTGGATTTCCGTCATAATTTTCATTTGCTACCGCTAGGCTAGTTGCACTACCCCTGCTTGAGAATCCAACCCAAGCTTTTCCATCAGTACTTCTATCTATGGTAGCGGTCCAAGTAACTACAGGCCCCTTTACCGTAACTTCTACAGATATGACCGTTGGATTTATTCCAGCATCATATAGTGCATATAAAACTTTTGCAACTTTAGTATTCATTTCACCGACATTTCTAGAAACTCCATTAATTGTTGTACTTTGAAATGCGTGTAGCTTGTCACGATTGTTACCAAAGTTAAATGTTGTTACGTCATAACTATCTTTTAAAGCATATGGTAATTGATATGGTGATGTTGGTGTAGATGTTGGAGGCGGTGCTGGTGTATTGTCTAGATAAAAACTAATACCTGGTTGTCCGCCAGTTTCCCAATTTATTATAAATCGACTACTAGGGTCTTTTTGTGCTGCCAATATATTATTTTTATTATCTTCGTCAATATCTCCCAAATCTAAAACTCCCTGCCAAGTTGTACCTTTTTCCCAAGCTTTACCACTAGGTTGGTCTGCGGCTACTTCTGTATTTGCCACAATAACTTGACTACTTGAATCAGAACCAGAATCAAACACAACTGAGGTGTCGTCATTTCTACTAACATTAAATGTTCCGTCAACACCTAAACCAAGATTAAGGCTAGCACCATTTATATTTGCCTTTATGGTAACCATACCTTTATATGTTTTTGATGATTGTAATGCAAATGTTGGTAATTTATCTGTTCTACCCCATTCAAAATCAACGGTTATACTATTCAATGATTTATCATAAGGATAAACTTTTTTAATATTAATTGCATTAACAACATCAGCATCTTTACTATTACTAGCAGCTACTGGTGTTGGTGGTGCTGGTGCTGGTGTTACCGATGATGGTGTGGTTGGTTGTGTAAATGGTTGACTTACTAGATTTAATTTATTAGGGTTGGTTGCCCCGTCAGGGTAATAGTCAACATTTAGCGTATATGTACCATCTTTTTTATCATTAACAATACAGCTTTGAGCATTTGCTCCTAAACAAACATTCGACACAATTTTACCCGAGTCATCTTTAAATTGTGTATTACCAACTTTCATAAAGTCATAGTTAGGGTCAATAATTCTTAACACTAAATATTTACCAGTTGTTTGTTCTAAATTAAAATAACTAGCATCATTACCTTGTAATGTGCTAAACTCACCTAAATAATCAATAGTTATACCAGGTTTGCTTACGTTCGTATTTGCAGTATTGGTTAGCATTTCTGTATTTAATTGTACCTTTGTTGTATCGTTATACACTAACGTTTCTAGGCTATATTGTTTACCCTCTGTAAGCCCAGTGCACGGTGGTGTTACATTAGCAAGAGGAATTGAAAGAGCATTATCCTTTGTATTTTTTTTAAATGAAAAAGGGTCAAATTGAAGTAGTTGAGTACTATCGCTAGTGTCAAGATGTATATATTGATATTGTTCAAGTCCGTCAGCGCTTTTTATTGTCGATTTAACATTTAGTTTATACTGACTAAGTTCAGGTCTTGTTGGGTCTCCGTTATTATAAAGATTAAAACTAATAACCCCGTTTTTATTGTTTGTATTTGTAGTTGTTACATCTTTTACCGTTAAATTTTTAATAGCAGATTCTTGTTCTTGTTGAGAATTTGTTAATCCGTTAACATCTATATCATAACTACATGGGATTGAAACACCAGCAAAACTAAATACAATTTTATATGGTATTTCATTTCCCTCAATTAATTCAGGTGTTTTTGGTTCTGTATTTGAAAAGTATAAATTATTGACTACCGAATTTGATTTTGTGAATGCGCTAGATACATCTATTGGTGTTTTCCATACATAGGTATCTTTTTCATTGATTTTACTAATTAGTGTTACCGTTAACTTGTAATCCTGAGATAATTCTACAGTTTTATCTGTTGCGTTAATAAAAAAGGAGATATAATTACCTTTGGTAGCATCTTTAAGTACTTTTAAATCTGGGTTTGACGTATCTGATTCTGATACACCTATAGAAATTATTTGACCGTCGCTATCACATTTGGTTTCTGATTTGGTTACGATTCCTGTTGCTGTATCAAATATAATTTCACACGTTGGGTCATTAACACCCACTAGTTGTATTGATACATTATATTCGCCACTATCAATTAATGATTGTGGTGGTGGGTTATCACCCCATATACCATTATCAGTTGGTGTACAATAAAAATTATTATTCTCTGGTGCGTATGTTTTATTATCTTCAGCATAAAATAGTTTATTTGGATTAGTTGCTACATATATAACACTTAAATCGTTTATATCGTAAACATTAATATATGAGTCATATGGTTGTAATATTTTTACTGCTGAGTCATTATAATCAAATCTAAAACCAATAATATCTTCAAAAAAAGAAATTGGTTCATTTTTTTCATCTTGTACATTAAACCAATATAGGTTATCTTTATCTCTTTCACAAGAAGATGAAGTACCATCACCACCTTGAGTATCTGAGCTTGTTTGTTTTTTATCTTCATCACTAGTTGCTGTTTGGTCAACAGTCGGAGGTGCATACGTTGGTACTGTATCGCCAAAAGCTCCCATAGAAGTGGTAACGGAATCAAGACCTAGTACCAAGCCGTATGCTGTTTCTTGTGTACCTTCTGGCATTAGTTCTGTTTTAGAAGCAAATGTTGTTCTTGTATTTTCCCCCTTGTAATTCTTATCAAGCAATTTAATATCTTCAACAGTTGCGATATAATCAGCTCTGGGGTCATAAACTTGCGAGTTTGCAAAATAATTAAACGATAGTGCGTTTTGTAATTTATTAATTGGGCCGTACATACTAGAACCACCAATATATTTAAAAGATATTGTTACATTAGCAATCATTGGTTGTACACCAACACCTTCTGGATTTAAATCCCAAACCAGCGGTTCGTAATCAATACTTAAATTATCCATCATTATTTTTGTATTGTAAAAATCACCAATTCTTAGTATACAAACTGGTGCTGGACCAAAAGCTAAATTGTTTGGGTTGTCATTTGCATTGCTTGTTGGCCCTTGTCTAGTGCATTGTAATAAGAATGTTAATCTAGAGTTTAAACCTTCTGGTGTTGTTGAATGAAATGCTGGATGAAAATATCTTATTTGTTGTCTAATTTTATCAAAAACAAAAGAATCGTCTCTTGTTAATTTTTCAAAAAAATCCTGTTCAGTATAGAATCTATTAGTTACTTGTGAATTTAAGGCTATTTGTTCAGGCTCTACTACTGTTCTTGGTTTTTTTGTTTTAGTTCCTTCAGCTTTATTTGTAAATTTAACTCTACCGTATCTGTCGTATTTAGGTCCTTGAGAATCTACAGGTGTTTTTGAAGTATACGGAAATTTTTGACCATCTTTGGTAGCTGTTTTTACTGTACCAACAATTCTTTTCTTTTCAATAATGTTGTTATCTAATAACCATTTTTCCATTGCCGCAGCTCTATTTTTTGATAGTTGTTCATTCGCATATGTTTGTCCACCACCTTGACTACTGGCATACCCCTCGATTTCAGCAACACAACTAGGGCACGTATTTTTTAAATAATCTCTAAGCGCAGTCTTATATGCTTCGTCGTTCCATGTGTCAAATTCTTTATCTGGTGGTACTTTTAATTTTTTATTACCAAGAGACTTAGAAGTGCCAGGCTTGTTAAAACCATAGTTTGTTGAATCTGGCCAATACCCCGTATATCCTGTTGGTGGGGGGATTGTGGCATAATAATCAAGTTTTGGATTTGGGCTATCGTATCCCTCCGTATCCGTCGCATCTTTATATTGTTTTTCACCATTGTATTTTCCGTGTCCTGTAAGACCACCATCTTCGTAGTTCCACGCTAGAACAGTTTCTATTTTTGTTATATCGTTAGGAAAATAAATAGTAATTTCGCTTGGTGCCTCTACTGGGGGTTCTGTTATCTCGTCAACATAAGTTTTAACTGTTTGTTTAACTGTTTCTTGCTCTTCTCTTGTTAATAAACTAGCATAATAGTCATCATCAATACAACCAGCAAACCATGAACGTATATATTCATCTGTTGGTCCGTTGTCACCTTTAAACCCATTCATCGAACTAGGATGGTCAACAACTATTTTAAACGAAAGATTACCTGTTCTTTCAGTATTATTATATGTATATAACGGTTCGCCTCTACCAATAAATAAATTACTTTCAAGACTAACTGAACTAGATTCACTAAATGTTAAATCATATGGTGGAAACCACATTATTCTACCAAACTTTCCTGTTAGTAGGTCGCCTGGTCCTTGTTCAATTGGTAATAAATTTACCGCTGGCGAACCAACCCATGCTAAATTCTCAATTGAGAACATGTATTTTTTGGGTATCGTTGACCTTCTAGTTAAATCGTCTGTTTTATATGGTGCAATTTTTGCAAATCCATTATCATCTAATACAGACATTCTTTCTGAGTTGTGTAATCTCCAACCTTTTGTTCCACCTGTTAATATTGGACCTCCAGAACCTTCTTTTTGATTTAAACCACGACTTCTAATTAACTTATTAACAGTATCATATCTGTATTGTGGTATCCATGTTCTACAAAATGTATTTGTTGCTGAATCATTTGAGCTACTATTCCCAAGAGTACCGTCTGGATTAAATCTAAATTTAGATAAAACACCAGAACCTTTAGATATAAATCCATTTGGTGATATGGCTGTTTGTATTTGTTCTTTGCTATTACCACCTTCAGCACTACCATATGCTGAAACCATTGTCCTCATACCCTTGCTATTAAATAGCATTTGTGTTTTACTTAATAATGATTTTTTTTCACCAACAAATTGAGCGTTACTAGATTGGGGTGCTGCTGGTCCAACGAATTCTGCTTGTTGTGCTAATAAATTTGTTGTTGCACCTTTATTTGATGTCCAAGCAAAATTTTGTGCAAATGGTTTTGAATCTGATGCACTTGGTAACCCAATAAATCCAGAATCTGCAACCAATTTTTCACGATTCCAATTTAAATCAGGAATAATTCCATCTGTAGGTATAAGAAAATTTTGTGTAAGAACCCCTTGAGGATTCATAAATGCGTACCCTTTTATATTTTTTACACCCTCGAAACCTGGTACATATCCACTTCTGAACGGACCTTGTATATTTTCACCATTTGCATTTATATTATATTTTAAAGCTTCTTTTTGACCCTTACCAGTATTTTTTAACATACTGTTTGCACGTACAATATTATCAACGTATTTATTTTCTTCTGCAAATATTGAACCTTCAGGTTGTAAAAGGCTTTTAGGTACTTGAAATCCTAATATCTTTTCACCTAATCCAAGTAATTGACCACCTAGTGTTGATGATACAGTAATCTTGTAATCTGGTCTAAGACCTATTGAACCTATATCCCCTTGAACTAAATTTAAAAGATTTTCATTAAGATTTAATTTACCTAATATTGCTTGCTCTGTATTAAATGCTGCGTTGTTTGCTAGGGCCAATGCTAATTGTTGGGCACCTATTGTCCCTAATTTTGTATCGTTAAGAACACCAGCAACGCCTAATACTCTACCAGCCAAAGATGACCTTAAATCAAAATTTGGTACCACATTAATTCCACCAGCACCACCAATACCACCAGCGATACCAACACCTTGACCATTTAATAGACTACCTAAAATATCTGCGGCTTGTGTCGCATCTTTACCAACACCCAATAATTGACCATATGCTTCATCATAACTTGGTAATTGTTGCGCTGTTTGAATTGGTTGAAGTGATATATAGTCAGCCATATCAACTTGCTTGGTAGCATCTAAATATAGATTTTTAATTGTTGCTTGTTTTCTATATTCAGCAAAATCACTTTTTGCTAGTAAACCATATTGTTCTGTTGTTGAATCAGGTGTTGTTGGGTATTGAGTTGTTCCATTTGGCGGAACAGGATATATTGGTGTTGTTAAGGTATAATTAATATCTAAAAACTCTGGTGCAGCTGAATCTTGGTTTTTATATAAATTCATTATGATAGCGTTATCATAACGAAACACACCATCAATAACAAGTGGATTTTGTTGAGGTACAGAACCATTACCAACCATTGTATCTAAAAATGGCTCTCCACCTCTTGGTGAACCGTTGATAGATGTTGAATACTGTGGGTACCTAATTGGGTTTTGAATATTTAAATGTAATAAAAAATCACGAATACCAAAATCTAATGCCGTTCTAGTAATTGAGTTCTTATTTCCTGCCGTAGGTGCTGTTGTATCATAATATATTAATGGCATAACTGTAAATTATTTAATTATAAATATAATACCATAGTATTTTATGTAAATAAACCTAAAATTGTTTTATCTTTATAACAAAATAAGCCCACGACGGGCTTACTATTTTTATTATTGATTTAATTGTTTATTTATAATTATTTTATTTTTTTTATTAATATTAATAATATATTCAAATATACGGTTTTTTTTCCAATAAGTCAAGTACTAATCGTTTTTACCTTTAAGTGCTTTATTTGCCGCTTCATTAACTTTAAGTGATAACTGTCTAAGAAACAATGGGTCGCTCATTAAATCCTTTCCAACTTCTCTAGATTCTTGAGTTGATTCACCATTTATTCTTACGTCAATTACTCCACCTATCTTCATATCATCAACCCTTACACTAGCAGACGCGTTTGAATTAGCCGAGCCAGGCGACCCACCATACATTGACATTATTGACCTTGCAAGATTATTATTACCGTTAGCATTTGTACCAGCTATCATCGTTGAGTCATTCAACTTCATAAATTTATCTTTAGCATTAAAACTAACAAGACCATCATCTAATTGAGCAGTTGCGGCACCAGATACAACATCATCTGGATACTTATCTGGATTTGCCTTGATATCAGCAATTAAATCTTTATTAGATGGTATAATATCTTTTACTTCGGGGTGTAATTTTCTATAAACAGCCCTACCTAATGCAACATCGTCTGTCCCCATACCTTTGATACCCAAACCAAAACCTTGTGTATCTAAACCAAAAGCTTTAGGTAGTATTTCAAGTATCCCAACACCAGTACCACCCAAAGCTTCCAACCAACCAGCACCGCCTGTACTTCTTGCACTTTTTGACGAAAAAAAGTCAACTTGGTCTTTTACTGTTTTAGCTACAGAAACTACAGCTGCCGCAGTAGCAGCAGCGGCTCCAGCACCACCAGACCCAGCAGCTGCAGTACCAGTAGTAGTCGCACCTCTAGCAGCAGTACTCGCCGCAGCATTACCACCCATACCAAATAAACCTGAACCCATCATTCCCATTCTAAAACCTACAGCTAAAGACGCACCATTAGCAATCCACATAGCAGCTTTACCAGCTAATGCAATAGCAAAAGATTTAATTGGGTTTTCAGTAACGTATTCAATAAATTCACTAATTTTACCACCAACCCAATCAAGAATAACCCCAATTTTATCAAATATTTTTTCTTTTTCAAACCATGCGGTGAATTTACTAATTGCTGCTCTAAGTTTATCACCAACACCACCTTTTTTACCAAAAGTGTCTGCTAATTTTTCTGCAAACGGCATTAAAAATATTTTAAATTGTTCAATTAACCCATTAATTTGTTGGTCAAAACTCATAGCATCCTTAGCTCTTTTTTCAAGACCAGCTTTTTCTGCCATTTGTGCTCGAATAACCTCTTTTGCTGAACTACCTAATTGACTAAGTAATTTTTCGTTTCCGTCAATTTCAATATACGCTTGCCCCTTATCATTAAATTGTGATATATTTTCCAGAAATTCTTTTTCATCATCTTTTAACCCTGTAACATCCATTTGGGTTCTAATTTTTTTAAACTTAGCCATATTTTTACCTGCCGTTACCAATGTTTCCAACTCAACACCAGTTGCTTCAGACACCTCTCTAAGCCTTGCCATCTCAACAGCCGCCAATTGTATATTACCATCTTTGTCTATCCTTGCATTTTGAGATGCAGCATCAGCAACGGCTTTTGTTAAACCCTCCATATCATTACGAGCCATATACATCAACTTAAAAGGGTCAGCCAATTGAGACCATTTACCACCTAAAACTTGAAGTTTAGCTGACATTTCAACTGCACCCTCAATATTCATCAACTTATCAGCCATACCAGCTACAGAATTCATATTTATACCTAACTTGGTAACTGTTTCTGCCATTTTTTTAAACCCTTGAACCCCACCTTTAAAGTTATACCTATTAAGCATTTTCATATTAGATGTGATATTCTTAATAACCTTAGATGAATTTAACCCCATTTTACTCGCATCTTCCATGGTGTTATTCATAAACGTTGCAACCTTTTCAACGGACATACCCTGAGCCTCAAATTCAGCGGCCATTTTAGCAGCTTCATCAGCCCCCATACCAGTTCCTTTAGCAATGGCGGTAATATTAACTAAATTTTTAGCACCCAATAGCACCGACCTTCCAATTTCTTCACTATATGCTGATTGCATCTTTGTGGTCTCTTCAAGTGTACCACCCATTTCGGTAATTTGACCTGAAGCAACCCTTATACTACTACGAAAAGAATCACTTCTTTTTTTCAATAACCCCATACTTAAAGCCGAACTCCTAACCGCTTTATCCATATCAAAAAGTCCATAACCCTTAATCTTGTTGTAAACATCTACTATAGCACCAGGCAACTTACCCAACGCCTTAGAAGTTTCATTAACAAGCATTTTAGTCTTACTAACTGCTTTAAGGTTTGCTTCGTATAGTTGTTTTTGTGCTTTTAATTTGTCAATTTCTTCGTCTAAAGCTTTTTGTAATTTTTCGGTTTCGGCCGCGTTTTTTCCAACAGCTAACGCTTTTTGTTTTTGTAAAAAAAGGATATCTTTTTCGAGCTCTTTAGTTTTTTTAGCATATGTTACGTATTGTTTAGCGTCACCAAGTATGGTTTTTTGTATATCCATACTTTCTCTGGTATTTTGAAGATATTCGTATTGCGACGAATTTAAACCCGTTGATAGTTGATTTGCTTTTTCTAAAAGTTTTATTCTCTTAATTAACTCTTCATTAGTTAATTTTGATAATTCATAATCATTCATATATTAAATTCTTAGCAATATTATTATTATAAATATCTAGAAATAAAAAAACCCTATAAATAGGGTTTTATGATAAGGGAACTTCCCCAGATTTTATTTTATTTTTTAATGCTTCACCACTCACCTTTGTTTTTCTACTACCCTTAGCGTTTGGATTTCCCCTATTTGTTATCTCTTCAGCCTTAGCTTGTTCTTCTTGTTTTGACTTAATAAGCATTCCCATGTAGTATCTTCTTTCATTTGTTGGCATATTTAAAACGTCATTATAACCTATTTTTAAATATTGCATACAAACAAATATCTCTTCCCATAAAGATGGTTTATATTGGTAAGTCAGGCCAAAAAAATCTGACGTTAAGGGGAAGAAAGGTAGAAATAGACTCACCTCTAGGAGTCTTAACTTCGATTGATAGGTCAACCCCACAATCTATTTTTTCAATGTAATCTTTTAATTCTTTAGAATCACGAACCCTCATTTTTTCGATAAAATCTTTAATAAAGCCTTTATCTCTATTACCATTTATATCTACAATTTGTCTCTCTAATCTATATGTAATTACACTATTTACAGGTATTTCATTTTTTTCATCCTCAGCAACCAACTTTTCAATTTGGTTTAAATCACCTACTGTCAACAATTTAAATTTAATATTTGCCTTTGCTATTGGTAAATAAAAATCAAAATAACCTTCAGCATCTGGCTCTTTCGATAATTTAATAGTTTTTAGGCTATTTAAATCAACTTCGCTTTCAAATGGTGCACCATCTTCATCATACATTGTAATCGGGTACATTTCACCATAACTTGTTGCTCTTAACCATAACATGATAGCATTTCTATCACCAACATGTAAATCATTATATCTTAGGTCTGGTTCCAATAATTTTCTATTAATTAGAATTTCCAAAAATTCACCACTCTGTAATAGATTCGGAGACGTTAGGATATTCTCATCTGCCGTTGTCATATAGGCAACCTTAACACTTGATTTTTTATTTTTATATAGTTTACCCTCAGAAGGTAAAGGAATAACGTCAAAAGCTGCGTTATATTGTGGTTGGCTTAATTGTTGAATATACATATCACTGTTATTCATAATTAAATTAGATGGTCCCATATTAGTTATTGGTTGTTTAGATTCTGATTTCAAAGGAACTTTTTGTGGTTCTTGATACTGCGGCTGTTGTTGTTGATATTGCTGCTGCTGATACTGCTGCTGATATTGTTCTTGTTGTACCTGTTGCTTTTGTGGTTGTTGTGGTTGTTGTTGATACGGTTGCTGTGTCCTTTCAGACGCCGTATTAAAACTATTTTGATATTGTTGAGTATTCTCAACATTTCTTTTCAATTGTTCATCTCTTAATCTAATTTGTTCTTCAGTCCTTTGACGCATAACTTCGACCGCTGACATGTTAGTTTCGTTCATCGAGTTGGTATATATTTCGTTTGCGGCTTCGATTCTCTTTGCTTCGTAATCCGAATCAACATTAACTGGTTGTTGAGGTGTGTTTTGGCTTTGTGGTGTGTTTGTTGGAAACACATTTGGTTTTTTGTCCATAATTAAAACTTTTTATTTACTATAAATATAGAACATTCGTTTTTTTTGTAAATAGGGTTTACAATTTTTAAATTTTTTTGTAAATTTGTGTATATGTTAAAACTAATAGTAAAAATTAAAAATTATTTTGTTAAAAAGCAGAAATACAAAACTGCTAAATTTTTTCAAAAGATAGAACTTAGATTGCAAGATAATTAAAAATACCCCATGAAAATATCACAGGGTATCTTTAATATATTTTTTTATATCTTAGAATAATAAGATTGCTCTGTCAAATCTAAGTGTTGCGGTGATTTGAGCGATACCATCATCATCCATTGCTAAGTCACCAAAGCCAACGTTTGTAAGCATAGTACCATCTAATAACCATTTTTCTACAACAACACCCGTCGGGTCAAGCATTTCAAGTTCAACAGGTCTTTTGTAACCAGCTGCGTAACCTTGACGACCAGTAATAGATTCAGAGTGTAAACGAACCCACTCCATTATAGCTTGAGTAGCTGAAGGACCAATAGGGTCTCTAAAAGTAACATCAATAGTTTCCCATGTAAATCTACCAATAACCCAAGTAGAAGTATTCAAGAATGGAATCTCAACTTCATTTTGTGTGATTGAAGGTCTAGAAGCAGTTTCTAACCACCATTGCTGAATACCCAAATCAGCTGGGAAAGTGATAAGCCAACGATTCTTTTTCTTCGGTTCGTAAGGCAAGGGCATCTTCATGAGTAAATCGGCCATATTCTAAAAATTTTAATTTTTTGTTTTATTATTATAAATATGTAGTTTTTTATTTTTTTATATTAAACTACTCATTATTTTTTTTATTCTTTCTATCTCTTCAGTCAATACTTTATTTTTACCATTAACCGATTCATATGTTGCTGGTTTAAATGGTTTAGGTTCATCATCTGATGATTCACCACCACCACCAGACTCACCTGAAGACGCATCAGCATCTGAAGCTCCAGCATCACCACCACTAGGCGGCGTAGCCGTAGGTGCACCACTTCCACTAGCAGCACCCCCACCAGTACCACCTCCACCAGCAGCACTTCCACCCTTTCCATCTGGTTTTGACTTAATACCTAATTTAGCAGCCTGCTTATCTGTATTTTGTTGTTGACCACCCTTTGCAGCCATATTTTTTTTCTGTTGGAACATATATTGAAACAAACCTATTGCATCAGTCATAAATTGCATTAAATGCTTTTTAAATTTACCTCTATCTTGAGCATCTTTTTCTATTTGTGTACGTTTAAATTGAGCCTCAGCCTCGTCAATATTTTTAGCACCAACTTTACCCATTCCAGCTAACTTATCCATTAAATCACCTTTTTTAAATTTACCAGTATATACTGTTTTAAAAATGTCATTGATAAATTTAGCTAAATTTTCATACGTTTGTGGGTTAGCAGATGAAAGATTAAACATTTTATTAAAATCAGTTAATATAATTGGATTTTGTTTAAATGTTTGAAGTTTTTGGTTAAAAACTTTATCATCCCCACTTTTCATATTTCTAAGCTTATTCCTAATCTGCTCAATTCTATTTAAAAAATCTTCAAACTCTTTAACTCTTTTAGGACTAACGTTTTTATTAAGATATTTAACAAGCTCTTTATCTCTAAAGTATTTAGCTTCAGACAAAGGCTTTTTTAAATCTGCCGTCTTAACCGCGTATGTTTTTTTCTGAGGTCCGTCACCATCAGCATCTATTTGTGTACTTCCTGGTGAAACATCTGGAATTGTAACTGTAACGTTTCTACCTTTGTAAATTGCTTTATCACCCTTTTTAAATGTTGTTACATTTGTATCTACATTTGATTCATCATCTGATTTACCCTCTGCTCCAGCACCAAACTTCTTATTGCTAGCAACAACAAATCTAAATAAGTTTAATAATGAATTATATAAATCATCGTTAAAACCGCCTTTACCATCACCTTTACCTTTATCACCACCTTCTTCTTTACCTTTATCTTCAATTTTTTTAGGGTCTTGTGCTTCATCTTTATCAATGGTTGGACCTTCTGGTTCTACAATACCAGCACCACCCTCAATGTTTAACATTGATTGGTATAGGTCATTAAGTGTTTTTGCTCTAGATTGTTTTTGACCTTTCATTCTCATTATCTTAACAAGAGCACCAGCACCCAAAAGAGCAACACCGATTGGGCCTAATACGGCACCAAATCCTTTTGCTACTAAATATCCAGTACCAGTCTTAATACCTGTTTTAATTGCTACTTTGGTAACAATTTGTGGTACCATTTTAATAAGAATAGATGTCAAGTTTCTACCAGCTATTGTACCGTATAAAGTTGTGTCAGGAGTTAATTTACCCGTTCCAGATGCGCCACCGTGGAACATATCATTAAGTGTTTTAAATTGGTTTGGGTTATTAACTAAATCATGAAGACCTTTAGCTGCTTCAGTTGGTTTCATCATTACACCACCTCTCTGACATAATAAATCAATACCCTTATTAGCATCACCACCACCAATTTGCTTAAGTGCGTCAACCAATTCTTGAGGTTTTGAATTTGCATCTAACGGATGCTCTGTAAGACGACCTAAAAGTTTATAAACACCTTCACCAGGCTTAATATCATTTAATATTTCACTTTTTGTTTGCAGTAACTCAGTTGTTGTTTCTGTGTCAGTATAGTTATACGGTTGGTCAAATAAATGCTTAAACCATTCTGTATTTGCTATCCAACTAAATGCACCCATTGAACCACCTATACCTGCTAATAACAATGGAAGTTTATTTGACTTAAGTGTTTTCATTCTTTCACTGTCAAAATCTTTACCACCATCACCACGTTTAGCTTGCAATGTTTTTCTTACATTTGCTGCATCATCTTCATTAATTGAGTAGTCAACACCCTCTTCATATCTAGAAGCTAATGTGCTAGGACCATCCCAATTACCTACTTCACCTAATCCTAATTCTTCTCTACAATCATTAAGTTCTAATAGGTATAAATAATTTAATTTATCTGAGTCTGTAATACCTTTTGATATAGCAAGGTCAACAATTGCTTTTGCTCTTTCTTCACATTCTTTAGGACTACTTATAGAATATTTTAAATTTTTACCAGCTTTTTTAAGCTTGTCACCAATATTGTCAAAAAAACCTTCTTCTATTTTTGTTTCACCTAAACCAAAACTTTCGTCTATTTCTTTTAATTCCTCTTCAGACACTTCAACAACGTTTCCCTCAGCCTCATCAACAACTGAATAAGCTGCTGTTAAATCAACATCTAAGAATTTTTTAACATATTCTCTAAGGTCGTTGATAATACCGTTGGCCGCATCGATAGGTAAATAACCCTCTTCATTTGGTTGTTTTAATGTTGCAGCAACAATTGAATCATAAACAGAAGAAATACCCATAACGGTATTTAAAAAATCAGCACCCTTTTCATTATTAGGGAATTCTGGATTTTGTTCTTTCATTTGAGCATCAAGGGCTTTAATCATTTCATTACCCTTTTTATCTATGATTTGCTGAATTTTAGCTGCGGCCTCTTGGTCAATTTTTCCCTTGCCAAAAATTTTACCACCAGCCTTATATCTACCCAATTTAGATAGACCATATTTAATTTTTTCCCACATTCCTTCGTCAATCATTTCTTCATTCATTGTTGGGTCAACTTCAACCATCTCTCTTAACATGTGGTTGATAACAACATAATGTTGTTCTTCTGTTAATATAATTTTTTGCGGCATAATTACTTTTTTTATTATATAAATATCTGTTATTTTAGTAAAATTTAAAGTCTGGAAACTTTTTTAATACAAATTCTTTTACTCTTTCTGGGTTATATCCTAATAGTATCCCTATCTCGTATGTTTCCTCTGGTGTTTTGGTTGGTAGATAACCATCTCTTTTTCTTGCTATGCTAGCCAATCTTGTTGCTTCTTCCTCATGGCCGTCACGATAAAATACATACGCTCTATTTATACCCAACGGAAAATACTTTAATCCTGACGCTTCCAATGCGTCAACATCTGCAAATGTTGCACCGCCGTAAAATCCAACACCTCTTTTTCCGTCAATAACTGTCTTTAATGCTCTTGGATGTGAATATGCGTCCTCTGGTTCAATCTCTTCTGATAAGTGTTCTTTAATAAGACCATATTGTCGTTCGGTTATTATTATTTTTGCCATAAATATAAATATCATATAAAATAAAAAACCCCCTGATTTAGGGGGTTCTTTACTTATTCTATATTTAGTTCAAATTTCATATTACCACAATCCCATATTCTATCATAACCCTTAATTTTCATTATTTCAAATTCAGATAGTTTGTTATCAAAACCTTCTTTAACTAATACATCCTTTCTAAAATTAAACCTATGATACCTATTGTTATATTCACCTATTTTAACATACCAATAATTTGGTGGTGTATTTTCAATAAATGTAAACCCATTTTTATAATAAACAGTATTTTTATAATCTAAACCTGACCACCTAATGTCGGCATATGTTATTACTTTATTTGGTTTGTAATTATCAATAAAATATTTTAATAGTCTTGAAAACCCACCAACAACCCTGTGATTTTTTTTATTAACAAACCTCATTAATTCGTATTGATTTTCTTTATCACACCTACCCATTATTTTTCTTAATTTACCAAATGTAATCAGACTAACTAATTCGTTATCATAAAATAATCCAAGTCTTATTTTATCGATTGAAGAATCTTGAATATGGTTTTTATTTAAAAATTCATCGGACACTTTCTTATCAACGCTCATTATTGAACATTTTCTAGCATATATTTTTTTATTATTTATCATTAAAAAATTTGATAACCTAGAAAGTACTATATCTTTCTTATATAAAATTTCATCTTCAAATATATGAACTAATTTTATGTTTGATTCGTGCGCTAGCTTAGATTTATTAATATGGTAATTTCTATCCTTTTCACCATTTATCTCACTATGGTAAAAATTACCATTAACCTCGATTCCTAAATTATAGTCATGTAATAACAAATCTATTTCCTGCCCGCTTAATAGTTTTCTAGAATTATCTAAATGGTCAATATTATTTTCGTTTAAAAAATCACGTATAAATGCTTCTAATTTAGAATTTTTAACCAAAGGAAAACATTTTCTACATATTGGTATTTTACCAGAACCCAAAACTGTACTTGTAAACACGTTATTGCATTTTAAACATTTAAAATTATACGGCATAGATGTTGTCCCACTTTTATTTGCTGTATACTCATCTAATAACAATAAATTATTATCCTCTAATTTTGGTAATAAATTATTTATTTGTTTTTCTTTTAACGTATTCTTTAATTTGGTAACCAACCCTTCATGTTTCATTGGATTATCAACTCCGTACTTATCCACCAAAATTTTCTTTAACCCATTTTTAAACTCATTTTTTTTAAAAATGGAATCAACTCCGTGTTTTTCAAAAAAACTTTTTTTACTAGCTAATATTCTTTTATCTTTATTCTCCTTAATTTTTCCCCACTTTATCCTACATTCACCAGAACATAACTTTTTTTTATTGTTTATCTTAACTTCAAAATCATTGTTACACATATCGCATTTTCTAACCTCCCTAATACTTTCATCTTTTTTTCTACCTATCGTTTTGTTTTTGTTGGCAAATTCAAAATAGCAACTTCTTGAACAATACTTCTTATCCCTATGTTTATATTCGGCAATAAAATTATTATCACAATTAATACATTTTAATTCTATGTTCATGGTATTATATTTTTTAATCTAACAAGGGCTTATCTACAAATAAATATTTGCAAATATACCTAAAAAACAAAAAAGGTGCAAATATTTGCACCCTTTTTTAATTTATTTTATTTTTTTATTAAATGTTATCAAATGAAGCCCCTGTATTCATAATATTAAATTCTACAATTATAAATTCTAGAGCTCTTGTTGGTTTAAGGTAAATCTTACCAGTTAATTGATTTCTATCGATATCTTCTGGGTCGTTACTTAAAACAACTCTGAAATCTACTAAACCTCTTTCGGTTCTAATGCTATCCAATATTGGATTAACAAGTGACAAGAATTGATTTCTTACGATAGTATCATTTTGTTCGAACAACAATCTAATAGCCACAGCAGAGATAAGTTTTCTAGCTTGTAAAAGAAGTCTTCTAACATTGATTCTGTCAAGAGCACTTTCTTTAACTTGTAGTGTTTTATTACCCCAAATCTTAATACCATCAGATGTAAATGTTGCGATTGGGTTGATTCTATTTTCGTAAAGAACATCTCTTTCACTTAAAGTTAACTTCTTACGAGCTTTAAGAGCGTCAACGTCACCTCTTTGAATACCTGCTACTGCGAACCAAGGGAATGCTATGTTATCAGTCAAAGCGATGTTTCTCACAACGTCTCTTGTTGGTGGAACGTAAACATACACATTGTTCTCAGCATCAAGGATTTGAATCCAAGGCCAGTATGTTGCTGTGTAGCTACTATCATACATATCTGATAATTGGTCTGTTACGTCACCAACTGTTAATACTGTTCCTGCAGAATCGGTATCAGGCGTTGTTACAACATATAAAGAGTCAGCTCTGTCTTGCTCAATCATTTCGATACTAGCTTCAACAAGATTTGTGTTATCAAACGTATCAATACCAGGCGTAGCAAACACATTAACATTTACAGCCTCTGGGTTTTTAAATGTCCAGATACCCTCTAAGTAAGCGTAGTAATCAGATGTAATACCTAAATCACCGTTAGTTAGAGTTTTGTTTGCAAACGTACCTACTGCTAAACCAGCAGCACCCTTGGTACCATTGATAGTAAAGCTATCTAAGTTAGTTCTTCTTGTTCTGTAAGGGTCGAAACCGTCGAATCCGCCATAAGGTGCAAAAGTAAATTTACGAGCGTACACTTTCTCATATGGGCCGTTAGCTAAACCAGCGTCAGTTCTAAACTGCCAGTCACCAGTATCAAATAAGAATATTGGACTATATGTGTTACCTGAGTTATCAATAACAACTTTAACATTGTCAATTGTAGCACCTGTAGCGTCGATATCCATGTGGAAACCTTTGGTTAAACCAGTCCACATATCATAATCTTGTCCAACAGGTATACCTTTGTAATCAAAGAAATCAGCGTCTATACCTATTGTATTAGATAAACCTAAATAGTATTTACGTTTGTTTTCAAAAGCGCCATATTTTTGCTTATACATTATGCTTGGTGTTTGAACATCAGGGTTAGAGTTAATTTCATAATCTCTAACTGGGAATCCAACAAAACCAGCTGGGAATGCATCACTTGTATCAGAACTTTCATCAAGTTCAAGTAAAATGTGAGCAGATTTTGATGCATATACACCATCTAATGTACCGATTCTTCTAGCAACAAAGTTGTTTGAAGTTGGGTCCATTGTACAACGTGTGTAAGCTTCGATGATATTAGGTGCCGCATCTGTATCATAAAAACCTCTTACCAATACATCAAACTCTCTTGTATCTGGTTTAATGTTAGCAATTGAAATTTTATATTGTTCGTTTGCTGCGTTACCGTCAGATATTGTCCAAATTCTAAATAATCTTAACAATTTATTACCTCTTAATTCTGATACAACATAAGGTGTAACAGCTGGTTGGTATTCTTGTAAGTAGTCAGAGTATTGACCAGCGTAGTCGATAATATCTAAATTGATACCTCTAACTTTACCATCATTAACATACTCAACAAACATTTTATCAAAGAATTCTTCAACGTATACTGCAGTTTCACCATCTAAAGCAGTTCTACCAAGAACTTTTGTTATGTAATTTCTTTGTGTTCTATCGAAAGAGCAATCATAAGAGAATGCACCCTGTGTATTTGATGTACCAATTAAAGCGAATGAACCGTAAGGGTTTTGTTCTGCTGTGGTAATGCTTGAATTAAAATTCAATCCTGTTGTTGCACTAACTTGGAATACTGGTAATTGAGTTTGAGCATTAACTTTACCTCTAGAACGAAGCAAAGTAATTAATTTATCCTCAACATCTGCGTATCCTTTACCAACAGTATATGTTGTAAAACCAGATGTTGTACCTGTTTTATACATTGATATTGAAGTACCTGAGTAATAGTTTACAACTGCTGATGTTGTACCAGTATTATAAAACAAACCAGTACCTGAATATACACCTGTAAAACCAGATGTTGTACCTGTTCTATAAACTGTTAATGGGTCACCAGAGAAGTAGAATACATTACCAATAGTTGTACCTGTTTTATAGTTAATACCAGAACCAGAATAGAATGTTGTAACACCTGAGGCTTGGCCTGATATGTATGCTGCTGTTTGAGCGCCACTATACTGTATTGTAAATCCAGATGTTGTACCTGAGATAAGTCTAGTGTTTGAAGCACCAGTATAATATTGAATATACCCACTTGTCAAACCAGTATAAATATTTGGTGTTGATGTTGAACCTGTACTTAAAATAATTGCAACACCATAAACACCAACATAAGTTGTTGCATTTATTGCGGTATAAGAACTAGGAACACCTTGTACACTATATAGTAATCCAACACCAGTTCCAGGTGAATTTTTTAAACCAAAATAATTACCTTGCAATATTCCAGCGGTTTCCATTGTATTATATGGTTCACTAGTTGTTAAATAAGTAACATTTACAGTGCTAGATGTTGTAGCGGCAGTAAATCGTATAAATGAACTAATAAGTGGTGTTGCTCCGCTAAAACCTACCGAACTTTGATTTAAACTTTGTGGTGTTACACCAGAAGTTGCTGCAGAGAATACCGCAGAAGCACCAACATAAGATGAACCGCTTTGTACAAAACTAAGAGGTACACTAAACGATGTACCAACTGGTGCACCACTAAACAATGTGGCTAAACTAAAGTTATTAGCAACATACATTGCATTAAGAACATTGTTATTAATAACATAACTTGTGCTGTTTGTTATTGGGTTTGTTTGATAAGTAATTAACGGATTAGCATTTATAGGGGTGGCAACACCACCTGTAGCACCAGTAGTTGTTGTATTAATTGCTGCTGGAACAGTTACTTTACTTACAATAATATAACTTGAAGAAGCACCAGTATAAACCGCACCAGAACCTGTCATAACAAAAGGAATTACACCTCTAACACCAGAATTTAACCCAGGTAATGAAGCTAAACTAAATAAAGAAGCGCCATAAAATGCACTTGTTAATGGGTCTGAAATTACAGTATTTGTTAATGAACCACTAGTTGTTGCTGTATATCTAATTAATGGGTTATAGTTTGCTGTTGTTGAAACACCAGTACTAGATGCATTGAAATAGTATGGTGTAATACCTGTTTGTGATACAGTATATGTTGAACTAGCACCAGTAAAAATTGAACCGTTATAAATAAATGATAAAGGTATTGTACTAGTTGTACCAGTTGCTGTTGCGGGTAATCCGCTAAGACTAATATTACCAGCTTGGTATAAACTATTAGTTAATGGGTCTGCAATAGTTGCGGTAATTAATGTATTACCAGTTGTTGCTGTATAATTTATAAATGGTACAAAACTACCACTAGTTGTAGCCGCAGTTGTTGTTGTATTAATACCACTTTGCGTTAAGCCAGTGGCAATTACAACGTAGTTAGATTCATTACCAGTAAAACTAGTACCTACGTTTACATAGTTTCTAGCTATTGAACCAGTCGCACCAACTGCCAAGCTAGATAACCCAGTTAAACTAAAATTTGAGTTATTATAACCAGCATTTGTATTTGGCTCGTTGATTTGAACAGCAGAAAGAACACCACCAGTTGTTGATGTATAAACAATAAATGGATTTGTATTTGCGCTACTAATTAAAGCAACACTAGCAGCACTTAAAGTCATTGTTGTTGTACCAGCAGAAATAAGTGTATAAACTGCACCAGCACCACTATAATTTGAACCACCAACATTTATAAATGAATTAGAAATAACATCAGATTGACTTATTGTTAGACTAGGCAATGTACTAAGACTAAAATTACCGTTGTTATAAAGGCTTGATAATAGAGTATCATTTATAGTTACTGTTACCAAATTATTTGAGGCGTCTGCTGTAAATGATGCAAATGGGAGGATACTTACATTTGTTAGTGTTGCACCTGTAGTTGTTGGGTCTAACACATTTGGTGTTGAACCAGCGTTAACAACCAACAATTGACTGCTAGCACCTGTAAATAAACCACCAACTTTTTCTAGCGAAACACTCAACGATAATATTTGACCATTTGTTAATGTTGGTAACAAAGCTAAACTAACACTACCATTGTTAACTAAATAACTTAATAATGGGTCACTAATAGTTGTACCTATTAATACGTTAGAGTTTGTTGCAGTATATACAATACTAGGATTATACGAGCTTGTTGTTGCTGTTATTGTTGAATTATCCAAAGCAGCATCCATCGTTATACCCCAAGCTTTACCTGCATCATAACCAGAAAAACCAAGAATTCTTGTTACAAATAATTGGTTTGATTGTGATAGATATGATTTTGCGATATATGGTAATTCATACAAAGGTGCGCCGTTTCCGTCTGGACCGTTTACCAATGTATTATTTAAACCACCGAAAAACGATTGAAACTCGCCGTAGTTACTTACGAAAATAGGTTGAAATGCTGGTCCTTTGGTTGTTTCACCCACCAAACCCAATGTCGTAACACCTACTTGACGTGTTACAAATGTTAAGTCTTTTTCTGAGGTGTAGACACCTGGACTAACGAATACTTTTTCTGCCATGTTATTTTTTTTTTACTTTTTTTAAAAATTATTTCTTGTTACTAAATAAATATTCAAGAAAAACCGAAAATTAAATATATAAGGATAAATATTTGAAAATTACCATTCTAGGTTTTTTTATGAAAAAATATAAAAATAAAATAACATATTTTTTAACCAAATATTACCAAGGTAATGGTAAATTAACTATTTGTGGGGATATTTTTTGGTTAATTATATTATCTAATTTTTCTTGTAATAAACTTACGTTTTCTGTACCCTCAATCCAACTTATAACGGTATTTTCATTTAAACTACTATAATTAATATACTGTCCATTTAAATTATTAAAACTTGATTGACCTTCAATATTTGCTGTTAAACCAGAATCAGATGTTGCATTATATCTCCAGCTTACACCTGTAACAAAATTTTCATACCCCTCAAAATTAGGGATAGTATTAAGACTGTATATAAACCATCTATATGTTCTTGGATAAACAATATTATATATTTTAATATTAATTTTATTCTGAAAATTACCAATATCATTAGAACTAATAACCATATTAATCAAATCATCTTGTATTATTGACGTGTATAAAGATTCTTCAGTATAATAATTTGTACCATCTTCATATGATGTTATATTATTTTCATTTGTACCACGATACCTCCAATCAATTCTTGATATATATGTAACATTATTTTCAGAATCTATCGATTCAACATAATTAAGTATTTCAAAAGCATATACTATATTCATTTTATTATTTTTTATAATTTATTATTACCATGTATAAACCCTTACTTCACCACGACCACCAGTACCACCAGCACCACTATTTCCAGTGTTGGTAGCATTACCACCACCACCACCTCCACCACCACATGCACCACCATTTCCTCCTGCTTCACCGTTAATATTACCAGAAGCAGCCGCAGCACCCCCACCACCACCACCACCATTACCACATTTTATGGAATTTCCGCTAGCACCTGTACTACCAGATGTTGGCGCTGTTGAACTATTAGCCCCAGGTGCAGAACCACCACCTGAAATATATGACCCCGAAGTGCCACCAGAAGTCGGAGCAACACCAACATTACCACTACCAGTACTACCACCAACACCACCGCCACCAGCACCAAATATCGAACTACCCCCATCTTTAGGGATAAGGTTAGTAACACCTCTAGAACCGCCAGAGCCACCACCATATTCAGCGTTTCCACTACCTAAACCAGCTGTACTAGAACCTAGTCCAGACGCTCCTTGACCACCTATAGCTATTAAAGATGCTACTCCAGGTACCCCACCACCGTATGTTGCAGTTGTAGTAATACCACTTAAACCAGCACCACCATTACCACCACCACCACCACCAACCTGAGCTGTCGTTGCTGACAAACCACCAATACCACCACCACCAGCATAACCAATTAATTGTGTTGCTCCAGAACTAAAAAAAGAGTTTTCACCATTACCACCACCTCTTCCAATACCAGAAATAGTTACACTAGCCCCACCAATACCGCCAGAACCAACAAATATTGGTTCTGTACTAGACAACGTACTTGCTAAATAAAATTTTTCAGCATATGCGCCACCACCACCACCAGTCCCACCCGTTCTATTATTACCGTTGTTTGCTTTTGCGCCACTACCACCTCCACCCCCAGCACCAATACATACAACATATACGAATTTTGCACCTGTCGGTTTTACCCAAGTCGAATTACCAACAGTTGTAAACACCTGTAAATCTGGTACTTCGTTTATATTATTATTTATTGCCATAATTATTTTTTTTTAAAAAGTATACACTCTTACTTCACCACGACCACCAGCACCACCATTACCAGCACCAATATCCGCACCACAACCACCTCCACCACCTCCACCGCCTGCACCGCCTACACCACCATTACCACCTATTGTGTTTGGTGTTATTGTTCCACCACCACCACCACCACCAACACCATATGAAGTACCTGTACCACCTGATGTTGGTGATGCACCATTTGTACCGCCTGAAGCACCACCACCAACAACATAAGAACGACTAGTACCGCCTGAGGTTGAATTTACAAGTATAGTACCAAGATAATTTGAGGTTCCACCAGCACCACCACCGCCACCACCAAATAATGATGAACCTCCAGGACCAATTGCTGGTGTAAGACTACCATCATGACCACAACCACCTCCACCACCATATTCAGTTAAACCTCCATTAGTTGGGTTACTACCACCACTTGCCCCCGTACCACCAATACAAGTTTGAGCCACTACAGGGCTTACTGCGGCATAACCTGGTTGCCCTCCAATAGCAACCAATGAATCACCAACACTACCAGCCCCACCAGTACCACCACCACCACCACCACCAGCACCTATATCAATACCACCTCTAGCACCACCACCACCACCATAACTAACCAAATATGTTGTTGCACCTGTACCAAAAAAAGAACTACCACCAATTCCACCAGATGTTGTTGACCCTGAAAGTCCACTGGTACCACCAGTACCACCAGCACCTACAACAATAGGCACCGTGTTAGCTAAATCACTTGCACTAAATACTTTATAAGCAAAAGCACCACCACCACCACCAGCACCACCCCATTTAGGTGCTGTTCCTAAAGAGTATGAAGCACCACCACCACCTCCACCAGCACCAATACACACAACATATACGAATTTTGCACCAGTCGGTTTTATCCATGTCGAACTACCAACAGTTGTAAACACCTGTATGTTTCTTGCAGAATTTATACTATTATTTATTGCCATTTTTAATTTATTATTACCACGAATAAACCCTTATTTCACCGCGACCACCAGCACCGCCAGTGCCACCACTGCTAGCACGTGTACCGCCCCCACCACCTCCACCACCGCCACCAGGCGCACCACCAACACCACCATTAGTACCTGCTGTATTTAAAGTTGCGGTTCCACCGCCACCTCCACCTCCATCGCCAGAACCATTACCTTTATTTGTACCTGTTCCACCCGAAGTTGGTGATATACCACTTGTTCCAAAAGCACCACCCGTAATACCAGTATAAGTACCTGAACTTCCGCCTGGTTTTGCGTCATAAACAGTCGGTACGCTATTTGCACCTCCACCAGCACCGCCTCCGCCACCACCATATAATGAACATCCGCCTGAAAAATTAATACCAGTCGTCGAAGTTCCACCACCCCCAGCACCACCATATTGAGCAGCACCACCCGACGGAGCAGCAATTGTTCCAGCGCCACCAGTGCCACCAAAAGCTAAAGTGGTTGTACTTGCTCCTGCTGGATTACCACCTGCAACAGCGGCACCAGCACCAGCAGCACCAACACTAACAGTACCACCTCCACCACCACCTGAATTAGAAACTGCCGTAACTCTACCCCCAGCACCAGAACCACCTCCATAGGCTGTTAATATTGTTAAACCTGAACTAAATATTGAATTACCACCTGTAGAACCAATAACACCTACGTTAGAGGCATTACCAGCACCACCCGCACCACCAGTCCCACCCGAGGCAACTGTAATTGGTTCTGATAACGATAACTCCGAGGCTAAGTAAAGTTTTGAAACAAAAGAAGCCCCTCCACCGCCACCACCACCCATTCTATATGTTGCTCCAGATGCTGAACCTCCGCCACCTCCGCCACCTCCGCCACCAATACATTCAACATACACGAATTTAACCCCAACGGGTTTTATCCAAGTATTAGAACCTACGGACGTAAATATTTGAACGTTTGAAACTTCATTTATACTATTATTTACTGCCATAAAACAATTAATTTAATGTTATCGTACCTACCGCAGATACCACAGTAAATACCGTATTTGCACTAGTACAAACTAATCTAATAGAATCACCATTATTTTGTGAAACTAATGTACCTGATGTTTGTGTTGTCGTTATAATACCAAATCTTATAAATTGATTTACGTTTTGTGTTATTGTAAATAAACTATCTGACGCTGAAACAACTTCAATAACACTACCCAAGCTTGCGGATACTGGCAAATTAATTAATGTTGTGCCTGTTGTTATATATCCATTATTAGTTGATGCTGTTATTGGAGACGTTGCAAATTGCCATGTTAATCCACCACTACCAGTACTAAAACCTGTTATTGTGTTTCCATTAACATTTCCCGTTCCACTTAATGTGATTGTTCCGTTAGAATATGTTCCACCTGTAACAGCATTAACATTTTGATATGTTGTTGCTGATATTGTATTTGCTGTTAACCCACTAATAAATGATGTTGCACCACTAACTGTACCACCTGTAAAAGATGTTGCTGTATTTGTACTAAAACCTGTAATTTGTATTCCGTTAACACCACCACTACCACTAAGCGTAAGCGTTCCGTTTAAATAAGAACCACCTGTAACAGCACTAATGGTGTAAGTAACTGCCGCACTACTATTTGATGTAACACTCAATACATTACCTGATAGTGTAGTTGCACTAATATAAGTAGGTAAATTAAGATACGTTGTTGCACTTATTGTATTTGCCGTTAATCCTGATAATAAAGTATTACCTGTAACATTTAATGTGTTTGCGGTTAATCCCGATTGGAATATTGTATTTCCCGTTACCGTACCCCCACTTAATGGGAGATACGCTCCCGACGTAGATGAACTACCCGTATATGCGGACAGGCTTATTGTAAATGCAGAATACTGTCCTGTTATATTTTGCCTTAAAGTTATTGTATTACTAGATAACGTAAACCCCGTAACAAACGTATCAGTTGTAACTGGTAAGTTAAGATATGTTGTTGCAGATAACGTATTTGCTGTCAGACCACTAACAATTATATTGTCAAAATTACCACTAGCGTTTAACTGCGGATACCCATATGGCTGATTAGCCCTATCTAATGTTATTATTGTCTTCATATATTAATTATGAGAATTTACCACCTCTCCATTTATCTTTTATTGCAACAAATTGATATTGGTCTGTTGAACCAATTGAAGTAATTTGTGAGTTACTACCTTTATCATATGGTTGAAAACCATTATTATTTATAGTAATACTGTTACTACCATCACTATTTATGACCGTAATTGTTTGACCCGTTAAAGTTGTTGGGTTTGGAAAAAACAATTCATTACCACCCGATGCGGTAATAATTTCATAAACACCTCCACCCGATATAGTGTAATTACCACTAGATAAATCAATATCTGGATAGGTTGGTGACGCTGTTGTAAATGTTGGAAACGAAGAATTTCCAGTACTATTGGTTACCACCAATTGACCTAATGAGTTTAATGAAAGTATTAATTTGCTTACATCTGATGAAGCTGGGACACTTGCGTTTTTATCTAATTCTATGTAACTTGGCATATATTTTAATTTTTGTTTTTATTCTATTATTCCTGAACCTGTTATAGTACCTCTATTATAAATAACCCCACCAACCTTTAAAGTTCCGTCAACAACAATATCACCATAATTATATAAATCACCCAATATATAGTAGTCGGCGTTAGTATCAACTATAAATACACTTGTACTTAATACCGTTAAGTCAGAAGGATTAAAAATTGATTGATTTATTGTTATTGTATCTGTCGCACCTGAATTTGTCTCGTTTCTTAAAAATGCACCACCAACTGAAGATGATGATACTTTATGTATAACACCACTTCCATCTATTGTTAATAATTCAGTGTCGGTACCTGTTTGTACCCCTTCTACTTTAATTGGGTCGGTTGCTGCAAATACATGTAATTTATTTGATGGTGATACTGTTCCAATACCAACATTACCACCACTCTGTGCATTTAATACTAAAGGGTCGCCTTCTACATCTAAACGCCTCCAAGTTGAACCATTTTGAATTGAATATATTTGCCCAATATTTGGACCAGTAACTGGATGTCCAAATGAAAAGTGTAATCCATTTACAGTACTACTTGTATTCCATTGACCTGTTATGGTTGTAAGTCCACTAACTTGTAATTTTGATTCTGGTGTTCTTGTTCCAATACCAACATTTGTACCACTAATAACAAACGTATTGGTATTTGCGGAACCACCAATAATAGAACTATTTGAATTTACTTGAAATATTGAATTACCAATATTATTATTTACTGTTAATAACGAACCAGTTAATGTATCCGTTACCGACATCAATTGACCACTAGTACCTCTAACATCAATAAGTGTTGAGCCGCTTGTAATACCAGTAAACGTCGTTGTACCAGCTGTTGAAACAATAACCCTGTTTGTGCTATTTGTTGATAGCTTTAACCCTTGTGTTTGACTATAGAATGCTCCGTTATTTACTGCCATTTAATATATTTGTTATTTATAAATATTAGAGTTTATTATTAGTTTCCATTAAGCCTAATTAAACAATTAGCAGTTACACCATCATAAGTTGTAAAATTTCCACAAACTAGTATTTTTCCATCTGATTGAATTGTACCTGAGCGAGTCGAATCATTAAATCCAACACCAGTAATAAATGAATTATCTTTACTACCATCAGAATTTAATCTAATTATACGGTTTGATGTGCCTCCATTATATAGTGTATACGAACCCATAAAAATTATTTTTCCACTACCATCTATTATATTACGAAACAATGAATTGCTATTAGCAAACCCAGTACCATAAACGAATAAATTATCTTTGCTACCATCTGAATTTAATCTAATAATACCATTTGCTGATATACCACTGTATGTTGAAAAAGTACCACCAACCAATATTTTTCCATCAGTTTGCAAACTCAAACCTTGAACAGTACTATCAAACCCAGCACCTATATTAAATGATGAATCTTTGGTACCATCAGAATTTAACCTAATAATACGATTTGCTGATATACCACTGTATGTTGTAAAAGTACCACCAGCCAATATTTTTCCGTCACTTTGAATTGCTAAAGCGAAAAGAAAGTTTGTATTGAACCCAGTACCATAAACAAACGAATTATCCTTGCTACCGTCAGAATTTAATCTAATAATATTATTTGCTGATATACCACTAAATGTTGAAAAAGCACCACATACTAGTATTTTATTATCAGACTGAATTTTAATATCCCAAATTTGTACACCAATAATATCTTTACTAAATCCAGTACCTATATTAAATGATGAATCTTTACTACCATCTGAATTCAATCTGATTAATCCATTTGCTGATATACCACTGTATGTTGAAAAAGCACCACCAACCAATATTTTTCCATCTGTTTGTAAACTTAAACTTAGAACAAGGCCATCAAACCCAGCACCTGTATTAAATGATGAATCTTTACTACCATCTGAATTTAATCTAATAATACCATTTGCTGATATACCACTGTATGTTGTAAAATTACCAACAACAAGAATTTTATTATCTGTCTGAACTGATACCGAATGCACTAAGGCATTAAACCCATCACCGATGTTAAATGATGGGTCGGCAAGACCTGGGATAGTGTTTGGATTTGGTCCAAATATTGCATTTCCTTTTATAATAGTATTTCCTAGTATATTAACGCCCATATATTACATTATTTGAACCCAACCAAATGATTTATATAAAAAATAACCCTCATCGGCATCGGTTTGATAAACAATTAAACCAGCTGTTGCAGTTATTGCCAATCTTTGTGCTTCAGTCATTCTTGGACCTAAAAACCCTTTGGTTGTTGAAGAAATTTCAAACAAGGCTGAAGCAGAAGGTGTTGCTGTTCCAATACCCACACTACCACCACTTAGTACAAGATTATTTGCTGACGTAGATGAACTAAAATTTAATGTCCTTCCACTTAAATCAACTATCCTATTACTATTTAAAACACCATTACCCGTATACAACGTGTTAGGTAAATTTTGATATGTTGTTGCTGATACCGTATTTGCTGTTAAACCACTAATAAATGATGTTGCACCACTTACAGTACCACCACTTAATGGTAAAAATGCCCCACTTACAGATGTTGAGCTACCAGTATATGCAGACAGGCTTATTGTAAATGCAGAATACTGTCCTGTTCTATTCTGTGTTAGTGTTATTGTATTTGACGATAATGTAAACCCTGTGACAAAAGTGTCGGCAGTTACAGGTAAATTTTGATATGTAGTTGCAGATATTGTACTTGCTGTTAAACCAGCTAAAAGTGTATTACCAGTTATAGTTAATGTATTTGCTGTTAAACCAGCTAAAAGTGTATTACCAGTTATAGTTAATGTATTTGCTGTTAAACCAGCTAATCTAGTATTTCCAGTTACAGTTAACGTATCAGCAGTTACAGCGGCTAATCTAGTACTGCCAGTTACATTTAATGTATTTGCGGTTATAGCAGCTAATCTAGTACTGCCAGTTACGGTTAATGTATTTGCAGTTATATTACTTAAATTTGTATTACCAGTTACATTTAATGTATTTGCTGTTAAACCACCAGTAAATACCGTATTACCTGTTACCGTACCACCACTTAATGGAAGATAAGCACCTGATGCAGATGAACTACCTGTATACGCCGATAAACTAATTGTAAACGCTGAGTATTGGTCGGCTCTATTTTGTGTAAGTGTTATTGTATTTGACGATAATGTAAACCCTGTGACAAAAGTGTCGGCAGTTACAGGTAAATTTTGATATGTAGTTGCAGATATTGTATTTGCCGTTAGCCCACTTAAGAAATTTGTTGCACCACTAACTGTACCACCAGTAAATGTAGTACTAGAAGTAATACCACTAACATTAAATGTACCGCCTGTGTTATTTGTAAATATAAGTGTACTAGCAGCAGCGCTATATGTACCACCAGTTACAAATACATCTTTAGGTAAATTTTCATACGTTGTTGCTGATATTGTATTTGCTGTTAACCCGCTTTGGAATACTGTTGGACCACTTACTGTTCCACCAGTAAAAGTAACCGCATTAGAAATAACTTGCGTACTTAGTTTACCTGTACTATCAGCAACAACCATTCTTGTAGTACTACCTGATAGATTACCAAATATTATATCACCTGTTTTATTTTCAAATGCAATATGTGTTGTACCCGTTAGTGCAGAAAGAGTTGGATTATAATATATACCCCTGACTTTAGTACCTGTTTGTCCTGTAATATTAATTACTGGGTCTATTAGTAATGTTGCTGCTTCAAAGTTAATATCATTAGGGGTTTGCCACCCATAATTAATGTCAACTATAGATGAATTAGTTTGATTCCATTCTCTAGTTTGCCCATAACTAAATCTTGATATAAATGCCCATTTATCTTTAGCACCACCTTGTTCATCTTCCATGAAATATGTAGATGCACCATTTATCTTTCTTCTCCATATACCTACATATCCACTTGGGATACTTGTAGATGTGGTATCTATTTGAAAATAATTATTTATATATAAATTTGTGTCAACATATAATTCATTAGTAAATCTACCATTCCCAAATACATCTAATTTATAAGTAGGTGTATCTGTTCCAATACCTATTTTACTATCGTTACTTAATACTAATAGATTAGTATTCCATGTACTTGCTGAACTACTTGTTGTTTCTAATATCAATTTAGCACCTGTAGTGGTTAATCCACTAGGATTTGTAGAAAGTACACGAGCCCCAGGCGTATACGCCACATTTACATTTGAATGACCAAATTCTAATACATTTCTATTTAGAGGTGCGCTACCTTTATCCCATAATCTTAACGCAACATTTTCAAATGTGCTAGCTCCGCCTATGATTGATACTCCTGGACCTGCACCAATACCATAATCAACTTCTAATTTAGCTGTTGGCGTTGTTGTCCCTATACCGACATTACCACCACTCATAACAAGCGTGTCAGGATTTGTTACTGAACTAAAATTTAATGTTTTTCCACTTAAATCAACTATTCTATTACCACTTAAAACACCATTACCCGTATACAACGTGTTAGGTAAATTTTGATATGTTGTTGCCGATATTGTATTTGCAGTTAATCCACTAGTAAATACTGTTGCACCATTAACAGTACCACCTGTAAATTGAGCACTAGCGATTATTCCCGTTAATTTAGAGCCATCCCCATAAAACGTATCACCACTTATTGTTGTTGCTGATATCGTACTAGCTGTCAAACCACTTTGGAATATTGTATTACCAGTAACAGTACCACCACTTAACGGTAAATAGTTACCAGACGCTGTTGATGTTGAACCTGTTGTAAAACCTGTAACTTGAAATGTACCGCCTGTTGAATTAACAAATGTTGCAGTACCTGTAGTATTATTATATGTACCACCAGTCACATACACATTTAATGATGAACCAGTAAGTCCTGATAATGTTATAGTAAAAGCTGAATATTGGTCAATTCTATTTTGTGTTAGGGTAATATTGTTTGATGACAAGGTAAACCCAGTCACAAAGGTATCATCAAGCACCAACGGCTCAATTATAAATGTTTCATTAATATCCCCAAAGTTATTTATACAGCTCATATTGTATTACCGATTAATTGAAATTTACCTGTTGCTAAATTTGATTTATATACTCTTATACTAACAGTGCTATTGGCACTTATTGCTATTGGTGACGTTAATGTCAATCCATCAAACACACCAACACCATTAACTGATATTACAATCCTGCTAATATCCTCAACATTTATTAGTTGGTTAAAACTAATAGCATATTGCGCATTAAATGAAAACCTAGGTTCAGACCTTGGTTTAAATACAAACGTATACGTCGCGGTATTCCCCTTTACAATAGGGTCAAATATAACATTATGAAATGTTTTATTTTCATCCAACTCAATTAGTGTATACACCCTATTAATAGTTGGGATAACCTCAAAATCATTTTCGTCTAAAATATATCCAAGTAATGTCATATCAAATAATTGAACATAAAATCTTGCATTTTCAAAATCATCAATATCACTCTCGTCACTAATACCCTCTAAATGAACGGGCATTGGATGCCCTTTAACATTAATGTATGCTTGTCTAGATTGAAATGTTCTTTGAACCAACGAATTTAATTTATTTAAATCCTTCATTCTATTTGTAAAAATCCTAATCTCGTAACTAATATCAACAGATGTCGGTTGCGGTACCTTATATACATCAACACCCTTTCTAGCTCCATCCCAAGTTGGAACTTTCATGTATGTGTAGGTTCTATTTCCTGGAATATTGTAATTACCTGCTTGGTTTTGACCTACTTGAGCATCTGGTTTTCTAACAATTGTAATAAAAGGTAATTGTATATCGTTATACTTATCACTAAATTGCCATGTTTTTGTAAATTCAGACCATCTTTGTATTGTTAAAAATAATACAGGCACCTTTCCATCATCAACAGTAATACCTAATTCATTTTTAACAAAATCAACAAATGTTTCATCCATATCTTCTTCAGAAACACCTCTTGGTAAAAAAGTACCGTGGTCTGCAATATCGTCAAGAATTTCTTGTCTTCTTTCTGGGCCAATCTTACCTGGATTAATATTTATGTTATTTCTAAAGCCTTTTGGAACTGCCATTTTTTTATTTTTAATTTAATTTTTATTACAAAGCGCGAAACTCTGAAGAATCCACAGGTGCACAAAGAATTGTTCTAAATGCACCCTTCCACCCCATTATTGTATGCGCGTTATCAAAATTCTTTTTTCCATCATTTGATACACTAAAATATATTATACTTGTTTCAGTTACTGGATATCCGATATAATCACCATAAAGAATATCAATTTTTTGTTCGGTAAGCTGAGCATCATAAATACCGAATGTTAATGGTCCATCTAGTAAATATCTAGCCGAACCATTTGGGTTATAGGTTCTATTTTCTGGTTCCGCCATTATTGGTATTACCTTAAGCTCAATTGGTGGTAAAAATCTAATACCATCTTTGGTTGCTTCGGTATACAAATCATCATACTGAGTCATCTCTCTATCAACTCTATAAAGAATAACGGTAAAATTACCATCACCTTCAATAGCTTCTCTACTCATACTAACTTCTAGTTCAAAATCTTCACCAGAAAAAAACTTGTTTATTCGCGTTATTGGTGTTATTTTAGAGTTTACCATATCTTTTATTCATAAATATTTAGATTAGGTTAAATATTCTTAAGTACTTGATTTTATTTGATATTTTATTATATTAGTAATATAATATTTATATTAAAATACAGTCAAATTGATTAATTTAGACGATATCAAGGGTCATTCAGCACTTAACTTATTGGAAGAATATTCTGGTATAAATCCGTATATTCGCAAAATGAAAAAGGAATATTTAAAAAATAAAAAAATTACATTAACGGAAACGCAAATAAAATACATTATTGACAACCATCAAAAGGAACCTATACCGATAAATAAAGTTGTAAATATCACACCTTTCTTAGGTGAAGAACTACAAAAAAAAGAAGAACTATCTTTTTTACCTGAAAGAGTATTGATTGAATATATTTTAGCAGAAAACGAAAAAACATTTCACATATATGGTAAGCTAAAAAGAAACCAAACAGAATCAAAAATGTATTGGTTACCAAAAACACAAGTTTTAGACGACCCATATTATGAAAAAATAGATATAGATGTAAATTTTGATAAATATAATGACGTTTTAAAGAAAACAGGAAAACAATTATACAAACATCAAGAAGAAGGTATAAAATTTTTATTATCTAGAAACGGTAGTATCCTAGCTGACGATATGGGATTGGGCAAGTCAATACAATCAATCATTGCAGCGCTAGAAAGCGGTGCTAAAAACATACTTGTTGTTTGCCCCTCAGCTGTTAAAATAAATTGGAAACGAGAAATAAATGTATTTTGTGACGACGTCGCTATCGTTGAGGGTAGAAAATGGCAAAACGCAAAATTTACTATCATTAATTATGACATCCTTAAAAACTTTCATACACTAGGTGACGGTAAAAAGAAAAAAGATACCGACCCAGTATTAGAATATAATAGACACATAGTAAATGCAAAGTTTGACCTTGTTATTGTAGATGAAGCACATTACTTAAAAAACAATAAAAGCATTCGTGGTGAAATAATGGTCGACTTGGTTGTTAACCATAATATTGAAAGAGTTTGGTTATTAACAGGAACACCTGTGGCCAATAGACCAATGGACTTCTTTAACTTATTAAAGATAATTAAATCACCAATAGCGGATAATTGGCAATATTTTGCAACCAGATATTGCGATGCAAGAAAATTCTTTAGAACATTAAAAAACGGACAAAGAAAACAAATATGGTTAACAGACGGAGCATCAAACCTAGACGAATTAGCAGCAAAAACAAAAAATTTAATACTTAGAAGATTGAAAGAGAATGTGTTAGATATGCCAGATAAAGTTATTACACCTATGTACCATCAATTATCCGATAAAGGTTGGGACGAGTACGATAGACTTTGGGAAGATTATTTAGATAAAAGAAAAGCTGAAAAGAAAAAAGGTTCAATACAAAGAGATTTGGTTGAACTAATTCTTTTAAGAAAGTTTATTGCTATTGAAGCCATCCCACAAACTATCGAGATGGTTGAAAACATATTAGAAACAGGTAAAAAAGTTATTATATTTACTAGTTTTACCGACGAACTAAATGAACTGGCTGAACATTTTGGTAAATTATGCGTAACACATAATGGGCCCATGAATGATAAACAAAAACAACGTTCGGTTGATGATTTTCAAAACAATGATAAAATTAAAGTATTTATTGGTAATATAAAATCGGCTGGTGTTGGTATCACATTAACAAAAGCTAATTTTGTTGTCTTTAATTCATTTGATTGGGTGCCAGGCAGCAACGAACAAGCCGAAGACAGAGCATATAGAATTGGACAAAATAATAACGTAAATGTTTACTATCAATTATTTGAAGATACAATATCAACTAGAATGTGGGAAACACTTAGAACAAAAAAAGATATCATATCTACAATCATAGGTGATAATCAATTATCTGAAGAAGAAATAATTGAAATAATGACAAATAAATTAATCGATGAAGACAATGGTTAGATTATATACTGTTGAAAACTGCCCATATTGTGCAGAACTAAAAGAAATTTTTATAAATGAAGGTGTTGAATTTGTTGAGGTTGATGTTAACAAACCAGAAAACGAACCTGAATTTAATAAGCTATATGAAGTAGCAAAATGTGATGATGTACCAATGGTTAAAATTGGTCCACAAATTCTTATCCCACATACTAGTTTCAGGTCAATTCGAGAAGCTGCCGATTTAACTAAGAAGTTTTTAGTTTAATTCGTTATTTTCAAATATTTATAAGAAAATAACAAATATGTCAGTTAGCTCAGAAGACCGTGAAAGATTATTCACACAATTTAGACATTCAGTTGGCGCACCTATTCGTCAAATAGAAATGACAGACGACCAACTGTGTACCTTATTGGACATAGCCGTAGAGGATTATGCCCAATATGTTCAAGAATGGCTCGTAGAACATCAATGGTTATCAATACTTGGTAAAAACATCGATACAATCGATATGGCATTTGCTCTTAGCGTTAGGTCATTTGATTTTGTAACACAATATACATACGCGTACTCAAAACAAGTTGGACTACAAGCAGCTGGTCCATGGGAATTAAAAAAGGATTATGTTGAACTTGAAGAAGGTAGACAAGTATATCAAATTCCTGCAAACAGAGAAATAAACGAAGTTCTTTGGTTAACACCAACAGCCATTAGCCAAGCACTATTAGCAAACTATGGTGGTATTGACTACGGTTTTGGTGGTGGTTTTGCACAAATGGGTGGAGGATACGGCACAGCTGGTACAGGTACTGGTGGCGGTAGAAGCGGATACTATATATCCCCAGCTTTTGATATATTATTAACAGCTTCGGATATGAATCTTAAAAATAGAATTGTAAGAAGCGAATTAGTATATAAAATAACCGCTGGCCCTAATGGTACAAAATTATTACATCTCCTAAGTACACCTGGCTCAAGACTATCATTTGGTCAAGGTATTGGTGGTGTCGGAAACTCAATTAACTTATCTGGTTGTCAAGTATGGTATCACTATTATGATACAGATGGCGCAAACGTAGACGAATGCAGAAGAGACAATCCAGATATCATTAAATTACCAAACGAAGTACCACTTTCAAAATTAGATTATTCAACATTTAACGAACCAACTAAAACTCTTATCAGACAATTATTTATTGCTGAAGCAAAGAGAGCGCTAGGTAGAGTAAGAGGTAAGTTTGGCGGTATTGTAGGTCCACCAGAGGCAGAAAGAACAATGGACTATGAAACACTTATTAGTGAAGGTAACGACGAAAGAAAGGCTGTTTTAGAAAGGCTGGACGCAAGACTTGATAGACTTTCATCTACAAAACAACTTGAAAGAGCTGCAAATGAGTCAGAGTTTTTAAATAAACAATTAAAATATAGACCACTAGGTTTCTGGGTGTATTAAAATATTAATGGGAGGCAATGCCTCCCATTTTTTATTAAAAGTTCCATTCATCATCTTCTATTTCATCTCTTTCTGTTTTTAGGCTTTCCATCAGCACTTTAACATAATCAACCTCAGCAGCTGGCTCGGTATCAGGTGTAAAACTTTTCGTTTCGATTTCAAAATGAATCCTTTCAAGTTCTGGAATAAATTCATCTGTAACATCTAATTCTTCGGTATCGTCTTCTTCGTCTTCTTCGTCACCATCATCATCCTCTTCAGTTTCTTTCTTTTGTTTAACGGGTTTTAATTTTAACTGTGTTTCAATCGGTGCTATATTTTCTTTTAATGAAAGGATATCTTCACTAGACAATTGTTCGCCACCCAAACCTATTTCTATCGATTGCTCCGATTTGTATTCCAACCATAATTCGTATCTATTATCAGAATGTTTGTTGGTGTTTTTATACCAATAACTTCTTTCAATCGCCTCATTCTCATATTTAAACATTTCATTAACATGGTATAATTGAGCACCCCATTTTCTAGAAATAAAATATCCACCCTCATTAACCGTTGCGATGATTAATATCTCTTTTGGTAGAATTAACTTTTCGGAAACATCATCTAATTCATTAATTTCCATTTGTTTAAAGATACTATCTAATCTATCTAATTCAAACTTAATACCATTTTCTCTTTCAATAATCATTCTTTGACGATAGTCATCTCTAGTTGCGTACCAATCATTTTCATCCATATTATTTGGTACTTTATTAACAGAATCCCAGAATCTTATTTCTTTATCTTCCATTGTCATAAGTTCTTCGTAGGTATCTTGGTCTGTTGGTTTATTTGGCATACCTGATACAAGCGTACATTGCTCTTCCGTGAATATATTTTTATCTGTTAACTTTTCAAGTTTAGTTTTCTTATCCTTTTTAATTGTCAATAATATCCTATCTCTAATATCAGAATGAAAACAAACTAATAGTGGTTTAACTTTTTTATTAAATGATTCCAAATATTTTGCAACATTATAATCATCAGTTAACAATCCAGATTCAATCTGTTCAATTTGTGAATTGATTTCGTTTATTTTATCTTCATCAGCAACACCTACCAATAACTTTTTAAGTGTTTCAATCTCTTTAATCATTTCTAGGTTTGAATCAACAACTAATGTGTCAATTAATTGACAATTGATTTGTATTTCCGTTTCAAACTTAGGGTAATGACCATTAGCATTAAAATACGTTTCCAATTCTTTTTTTGTCATCTTAGACTTATTCAAAGTCTTTATATCACCCTGCGTTTTACCCTTACCTGTATTAACATAATAAATTGTATCACCAAGATTAACATTTAAATCATGTTTAAGTGCCAATTCCATGTGCGCCTGTTTAGGCATTGGATTGCCAGCTTTATTTTTCTTATTCGCTTTAGCCTTATATTCAGAAATAGAACATTTAACTTTTGATTTAGATGCAATTTTAACTAGCGGTATGTTGAAGTTATAAATCTTATCTACATAGTCATGATAATGGGTGATGAATTCCTTACCCTTACCATCAAGCAATAACCTAATCGCCTTATCTAAAAAATCTTCGATATATACAGGCATCTTTTTAGACTTGATAGAGTTACCAACAAACTTAATTTTACCACCTATATCATTTGCGTAGTTCTTTCTAGAAAAGTTAATCGTTGAATTACAAATATCATCAATATCTAAACCCATCCTACCAATCATATAATTTTCATTAAACTCGGCCAACACTGCCTCTAACCCAACTAATTCAACACCAGCATTTTTTTCTGTTTTCCAATGTGAGCCCCTAGCTAAATATTTAATATCATTAATATTATCAGGGAACGAAAAGTTGAAACCATCCGTATCACCAACAAGCGCTTTAAAACCATATTTCTCACTAAAATGCCTAACCATCAATCTAAGATACTGACGACCACGACAAGTAGTTTCTTCTGCACAGTTTGTATCACCCCAGTTAAAAATATACGGGGCACCATAAGCACCGAACCAAGAGTTAGCTAATATCTTTAACGGCAATTGTTTTTTGTCATAAAGACCAGCCAAAGCTTTGTGTTTTTTGATTTCTTTTGTATGGTTTTCCAAACCATCACCGAGAGTGTTTTCAATAAGTTTTCGAAGCCCTTTAACAATATCTTTTTCTTCTGACGTAAGAAATTTAAACTTATCACGGGTATCAACAATGTATGTTAACAACCCTTCCATAACACCACTAATATCTAAATCTGGAAAAATACCCCATGTTATCTCTGTTTTAGGATAAAGAGCAGCATAATCAAGTTTAACAACATTCCTAGCATAACCCACTTCAAGCAACCTAGAAAGACCACCAGTAAATTCTCTTTTTGGTTCAGTCTCTGGAATTGCCAATTCATTTTCATATGACCAAGCGGCCATGATTAATTTCCACTGACTAGCGGTACCCATAGTAGAACTTCTACTATATGTTGTTGGTAACAGTTTAGAAATCAAAAATGCGGCCTGATTAAATATATTATCAATCTGCTCCGTTTCCCAAAGGTCATCTAATAGATATCTCTTAACAATATAATCACCACCAACCTCTTCATACCCTTCTTTTAACGGCATTCTATCTGATATCTTGTAATAATCTCCGTTGGTATCGTTTAATGCGTATTTGCTTTCTTTGTCAGACCATGTTGAATGTATTTTATCACCAGCGACGTATACCCGATTTGGTTTTGCAACATCAGAATATTTTGTGATGTACTTTAACCCCCAACTTTTAATATCTGAATTAATAGCCTGTGCTCTACGAACAGAGTGAGCAATATCGATGATATTATAACCCCACATGTACGTTTGTTCAAAAGTCTCTTGCTCATTACCTAGCTTAAGCATTGCAGGTTTTCTTTTCAGTGGGGTTTCCCCGTCCAGCGTTATCGCAATATCATTTGCCGATATATACAATCTTTTGCAGGTATCAATAATAAATTTCCAGTCAAAAGACTCTGAGTTATAACCACTAATGATGTCGGGTTTAAGATGATTAATAACTTTAAAAAAAGTTTTTAAATTTTTTCTTTCTGAATCTCTTCTTTCTTTATGTGTATCACCAGTTGTTTCTAACACGTATTCAAAACCCCTATTGTCTTTCATTCCTATTTGGAATATTGCATTTTTAGAACCCAACAACCCCTCTGTCTCCAAGTCAAATTGAAAACGATGTAGGTCATTATAATCTTCCATACCCTTAAACAACCTAATACCTGATTGAATCATAAATTGTTCAACAGGTGAGAACATGAAAAATAGTTTTGAATATTTTTTATCAAAAACATCAATACCACCCTCCTTAAAAAATTGTATTAAATTATTATAAGACCCCTTACATTGAGCAATGTATTTATATCCGTTTTCTAATCTTTGGGGTACATCACCATTATCGTGGTGTGTTCTAAGGGCTTTTATCTTGATATTGTGCTTTTCTCTAGCCGCGATAATTTTACTTCTCTTGCCCTCATACATTATTTCCGTAACATCATGTTTAAACCATAAAAACGGTTGGAACTTATGTTTCTCTATTTTTTTACCCTCATCAGGGTCGTTTATAATAAGGTGTACAAATGGCTGATTGTAACTAGCTTCGATACTTACAACGTATTTTTTAGGGTTACTACCATGTAAAAAATTCTCAATAACTTCAGGGTCTACCTTCTTTTTATTATCACTCATTATAAAATATTTTTACAAATATACAAAGGATATTACACCAAAACAAATTATTTGGGATAAAAAAATTTGAGCCCTTATGTAGGGCTCAACAAATATACGAAATATTTTTTAAAGATACAAATCAAATCCCTCGTCAACATCATTTTTTTCGGATGAATTTTGTGCGGCAACTTTATCAATTTCATCGATGATAAATTTAGCAACATCAGAAATAACTTTTATGTTTGCTAAAATTTTTTCTTTATTAGCTTTCCATAACGCTAGGTATGTTGTTTGATGAGTAACTGGCAATCCATAATGTTTCATTACAATATATGCAACACTTTCTGCTTGTAATTCTTTAATTGCACTATCATATTTAACCTCATCACCTTGATAGTATATTGATGATTTTTTCCAATGCATTAATTCGTGTGCTAATTCATGTATAAGTGTTGACACTTCACCAGCACCCTCAACTTCAGATGACATATTAATATGATTACCAGCGGAATAACCTTTCTCACCAGCTTTTGCATCACCCTTAGTTAATTTAACCCCCATAACATCAAGAATTTCTGATAAGTATTTATATAATTCTTTTGTTCTTTCGGTTGGTTCACTATCTTGAAACCATTTTGGTGTTTCAGGAACATCACCTCTTTCGTCAATTGCCTCTGTATCAGAAATATCAAATACGTATACAGGCATAAACCTAACTGGCATACCCTTTTTAACTTCGTTATCTAATTGTGTATCATTAACTTGGGTATCATCTTTTGCTGTTTTTGACATAACAGGTGCAAATATCATAATTCCTTTTGCACCTTTTTTAACCCTTCTAAATTTCTTTTCCCATTGTCTAAAACCAGCAACTTTTTTTGCGTCTGGTTTTTGAATCCATATAAGTAATGTGTTATAAAAACTATGACCTCTAAACCCAGCAAAAAATGTAAGATATCTTTTAATCTCAGCGGTCATTGCTTTTTCATCGGTGGCATTTGCTAAATCTTGAACATACATGTTGATTTTATCCATAAGATTTCCCTTACCTTTAAAATCTTCTGAATTAGAAACAAATTCTTCTAAGTTTTCAAGTTTATCAATAAATTCACCTGACTTATTAATATCAGACAAAACTTTTTTAGCGTTTTCAAAATTATCCATATCTGTCACCCAAACTGGTGCGGGATAATTAGCACTTGGGCCCCATTTAAAACCAGAAGCTTTAAGTGTTTCTTTATTTCTAAATGTTTCTTGTGATGCTTTTTTTGCGTCAACCTCATTTGATTGAACAACCAGCATATTTTTATCTTTATCAGCCTTAAGTATCAATGCTTCATCAAGCATTTTTTTTATTAAATCTATCATTTTTTATTTCTTTAATAATAAATATATTATTATGGGCAAACAACAACGCTGCTACCCTTAATTGTAACATTAATTGATGAAACCAATCCTTTTGAATCTTTAATAGTACATACATACGTTCCAGCTTTTAACCCTGTATAGCTTGTTGTTGTTGTAAATGCTGAAGTACCAACTTTATACGTATAAGGCGCTGTTCCACCAGAACCACTTAAAGTTATTGTCCCATCATTTCTAGTTTTACATGTTGTGTTTGTTGATGATACCAATACAACATTTGGTGTTGCTGAATATTTGTATAATCCAATATCCATCGTACTAGTTAAAGGTGCACCAGCAAAATCTTTATTAATTCCACTAATCAATGAACCATTACCAATACCATAACTCCCAGGCACCAAAGTAAAATCCCAATTTTCAGGATTTGGTGACGTTGTATTTTTAAATATTTGTTGTGAACCAGTATAAAGCACTTCTCCTGAATTTAAACTTGCGCCATCTCCGAGTCTAGAAACATTATTAAAACTTGTTCCTTGTCCTGTAGGGAATGTATGTGAAAACCCACCATTCACATAATAGATATTGTTTTTTCTTTTTATTCTTGTTCCATTAGAATTTGTGACTCTACTATCAGGATAAATTAATTGTAGTCCAGTCGTACCCCAAATAATATTATTTCTCATGTCGATAAGTGTATCGTAATCATTACCATAACATGCTGGACCTGAAAAGAACGCAAACAATCTATCATTATCTGCATTGTTATCAAAACCACCATAGTAACCACTTGACGATGGATTGTTTGGTTGACTCCACCTAATACCCTTGGTAGATAATGGCGGGAAAGCCAAAAATTCTACATCAACTCCTGTTCTTTGCGGCGCTTTGTCTAGTGTTATTGAATTTACACCTAAAGATGTTACTGTTGCATAATCTCTATCCCCACCAGCAAAATATGGTGGGACCGCTTTTTCAGGTCCGTACACTGTTGACCCCACTTGAATACCATCCATTCTTGATAAGGATGTTATTTGGTTTGAACCTGATGTAAAGGTACCTGTCGGGTCAATATTTCCAGTTGTTAAAAAATTCGCACCCCAAAACCACCATTTAAAATCTTGGCCATCACCATACACATCACCACCAAATCCATTACCTGAAAATCTACTTTTGTCGTTTTCTACAACTATATTATTCCAAATTCTTATATTATATTGCGCTGCGGCAAAAACATCACCACAAGGTAAATGTAAACTAATAACATCCAACGAATTTATTATTAAGTTAAATGCAATTGTATCGTTATTCATACCTGAAGTAATATCATCATTGTCTATGCTTCCTGCTTCAATAAAACTACTACAGTCGATTACTTTATTATATACTATTTTTGAATTTTGTAAATTAAACACGTCTAAAGTTATACCACCCATTCCTTGTGTTGATGAATTTCTACCTGATTTGGCCCAAGCACCTTTAAAATAATTATAACTAATTTCCAGATTTTTACCATTTAAAGCTTCTATTGCGCCAGCTAATACATCATTAATCCCAAACGTATCAACCGTACTTTTAAAGTTGGTGAATACATTTTTAGTAATCTTACTATTAAAAGCACTTACTGAACCAATACCGAATGACATATTACTAAAATAACAGTTTTGAACTGTAAAATTAAATACACTACCTTTTCTATCACCATAATCTCTGTTAGTGCCCCAAATTGTATCGGTACCATTAACTTTAGTGTCTTGGTATTCACCCATTAACATTCCACCGTAACTATACGCAGGATTTTGTTTATCGGCAACAGGAAAACGGGTATCATTAAATTGTAACCCATCTATTATTATATTGCTAACACCACCAAATTGTGCAACCCAGTGAGTGGGACCATCTTTATATGGGGATTCAGCCGTTGGAAAAACAAAATTAGGTAATGGCAAAGACTTGTCACCATAACTTGAAAACACAATCGGTTTTTCAGGTGTTCCACTAGGTGCGGTAAAATCGTCATACGGCCTATCAATATATGAAAAACTCACAAAATTAAAATAACCAAGGGTACCATCATATCCGTTTGCAAACATGTCACCTCTTTTAAACAGTATTGAATCACCAGGCAAGAAAGTAACATTTGGACTTGATGTCATATTTTGAAGAGCAATCAACGTTTTTTTAGGTGTACTTGGTGATAAACCATCATTATCATCGTTACCTGAAGTACTAAAATAGTATTTTTTATTTGGGCCAGCAGCAAGTGTTGTAAATGTAAGTTCATTACCATACGAAGTATCAACAGCATTTATAGCAAACGCTCTGATATAATAAGTTGTTGATGGTAATAATGGCATAATTCCACCACCACCATCTGGATAATTCGGTGGTATAACGGCAACAAAATGATTAACATAAGGACCAGTACCTGTAGAAGGATAACCTAGTCTATAGTATTTAACATAAGGGCTTAATTTTGGATTTGGAGAAGTACTCCAAACAACACCTCTTTTTGTTACTGGAGAACCCCCATCACTTGTTACATTACCACCACTTTCTGCTCTAAGTGCCTCAATACGACTTATCGCATTAGTTGTAACCGTTGGCGCTGTTTGACTAAAACCAAAAATCGTTAATAAACTTAACGTTAATACTAGTAATACTTTTTTCATTTTTTTTATTTTTTTAATTTTTTATTTAACAATTAGTTACATCTATAGTCCATCCACTTGAAACCAGACTTGTATATGCGCTATATCCTAATGTATTGGCAGATAAACAACCATTACCAGTTTGATTAAATAATGTTATTGTATTTGGATTTTGCCAATACGTAGTTGCACTCAATTTAATTAATGTGTTAGTTATACCACTATTAGGCAACGAATTATCGTTCAAATATATATACGAAATAAAATTAGGGAATGGATTACCTAACGACCATGGATTAAATGTTGATATTGAATTATAACTTAAATCTAACACCTGCAATCTGCTAGGTAATGGTTGATACGGTGTAAAATTAGTTATTGAATTATAGCTTAAATTTAATGTTTGAATACTTGGTATTGGTAATGATGGGTCATAATTTGTGATTAAATTATTATTCAAATAAAGATTTGAAATACCCAAAGGAAAAGGAACTGTTGGGGTGAACCCTGTCAATAAATTATTATTTAAATATAAATCAGTCAGCCCTTGTGGTAAACTAGTCGGTGTAAATGCTGTTACACTATTATACGATAAATCCAACGTTTGAACCGAACTAGGTAATGTTGAAATTCTACTATCAAAGTTATTGATTAAGTTACCACTTAAATTTAAATACGTTAAACCACTTAAATTCTCTAAACCTATTATATCCCTTAATCTATTATTACCATACCCTGAAGATATGTCCAAATTGTTAATTAATATTGGGTTGTTAATAGCTGTTGATGCGGTATAGTTACCGTTAATTGAATATGTGTGTGATGGTGTATAGTTATCAGAACTTAAATATGTATTTTGAGAGCCATCACCCCAATTTACTGTCATTGTGAAATTAGAGGAGCCCTGAACAAAAAAGTTTAACGAATTACCTGTTGAATTAAAAACAAATTTTAATTGTCCTTCCGTAGATGCAGATGTTTTATATGATGAGGCTGTTAAACCAATATAAAATAATTTCATATTTTATTTTTTTATGCTCCCTTCTAAGACATTTATAAATAATTCTTCTCTAATTGGAACAACCAACGTTCCACTACCATCTAAAAATTCTATCGTAAAAGTACCAACATATCTTCCAGCCTTTTCAGTATCCCTTTCAGAAAATTGATAAACTAGATAATATTCCTCACCAACACAATCAACAGGTATTACAAGTTGGGTACCAGCAATTTTTCTACCGATTCTTTTAACGCCTGTTGTTACATCAGACATACTAAAATATATTGTTGCATTTTGAATTTGTTCAAAAAATCTTCTGAAATCATTTCTACCATCTTGAATTAGCTCAAGCTTTAGGATAGGTAATGTTGCGCCTTTATTTATAAAAAATTCCATATATTATTTTAATATTAATCATAAACTCTTATTTCTATCACAGTATAATAGGTATCGCCAAATACCCTATCTGAGGTTGCCTTAGCTACTTGTATTTTACTTGAATCTACAAAATTGGTAAACATAAAACCATAAGTAGCTACTGTTATATCACCCCCACCCTTAGATACACCACATGTAGCAAAAATTGCCGTTTTATCAGTAGTAAATGGTGTACCAGTAGATGCGCTAATTGTTATTACTTTTACACTCCTATCGTAAACTACACCAATTGTTGTGTTAAGTTCATTTTCTAAAACAATAGGATAACCAGCAGTCATATTATTTCCAGAATCTATATCAACCGCCGCAACATATCTTTTATAAGGGTTTATTGTTCTCCACATAGTACCATCATACAACTGGAGACCAGCATATCTCCTTGTAGGAGTACTTCCAGAGGCATCTGAATGAACAATAAGTCCTTTTGCTGGACTACTTGGCAAATCTCCACTACCTACTCTTGGTGGTAAAAAACCTTTAGATGTTGATGTTAAATCTAATATCGCACTAGAATTTGGTTTATTAATGCCAATACTTACAGCACTACCAGTAATTGCGGTAAATATTGAACTTGAAACATCGTTTGAATTACATCCAGTCCCAAATAAAACACCACCTATATTAAACGAATTTACTGTACCCGAACTTAATGTTATATTAGTACCAATAATAATATTATTGTTACCAAATCCACCACTAGAAGCAGCTTTACTACCTATTATGATACTTGAGTTAGATGTTGTTCCGCTACCAGCACTAGGGCCAATAATTATTGTGGATGCGGCTGTTTTTACATTCAACCCCGCATTAACACCAATTGCTATCATGTTATCACTAGTACCAACACCAGACCCAGCTAAATTTCCAATAAAAATACCATTAGTTGTACCTGTTACACCTTCACCAGAATTACTACCAATAAAAATACCCCTGTCAGCACCTGTTGAATTCTTACCAGCATCAGCACCAATCATAACTGCATTTGGGGCGATATCACCAGCATTACCAGCATTACTTCCAATCATAACTGCGGTACTAGAACCATTTGCTCCGACACCAGCATTAGTACCAATAAAAACAGAACCACTAGAAGTATGAGCTAATTCACCAGCACTAGTACCAATATACACCCCATTTAGGCTTGTACTACCCGTAATACCCCTAGCTGTTCCATTACCTATGATTACAGATGATGTTGAATTTACCGAGCTTTGACCTGCTTGGTATCCTATATATACACCCTTATCGTTATTTGAGGATGATTTAAGAGCCTCATACCCAATAGCAATACTATATTCTGATTTACCCGTTAAATTGGTGGAATTATCACCAGCACTTCGACCAATAAATGTTGAACCACTAGCACTTGTTGCATTTTTACCAGCGTCCTCACCAATAAATAGTGAGTAGCTAGCGTTAGTTGCACCACTACCAGCATTTTTACCTATAAAAGCCGAACTAGTAACAGAGCTAGCACTCCAACCAGCACCAGAACCAGCAAAGAATGAATAAGTTGCACCAGTAGCACCTTTACCAGCGCTAACGCCAAAAAATTGAGAATTATTAGCAGATGTTGCACCATAACCCGCCTGACTACCAATCATTATTGAGTTATTTGCGCTAGTACCACCTAATCCACTTTGTGTACCAATAAATGTTGAATTACTAGCGCTACTAGCATTAGAACCAGCACCAACACCAATAAATGTTGAATTATTAGCGTTACTGGATTGATAACCAGCTTGGTCACCGATAAATAAAGAATTATCGGCAAAAGTTGCACCAAAACCACTTCTATCACCAATAAATGTTGAACCACTAGCGTTAGTGGCTGATGTACCAGCGCTTAAACCAAATACAAACATACTGCTAGCTAAAGCTTTAGCTCCATTACCAAAAGCTATAGAACCAGTACCTGTAGCTACTGGAATAACAGCAGGTGGTGTATTATTTTCATCGTACCAATAAAGTGTTGCACCAATATTACCAAGAACATTACCACCAGTTATATCAGTAATGCTCTTAAACGAAACACTTCCGTTAGATTCTCTTGTTAATAACTGAGGAGCTGTAGTACCACTAGAAATACCAGATAATGTTAATGTATTTGCAGTTAAACCACTAGTAAATACCGTACCACCACTTACTGTTCCACCACTTAATGGAAGATAAGCACCTGAAGCAGACGACGAACCTGTATACGCAGATAGGCTTATTGTAAATGCTGAATATCCGTCTGTTCTATTTTGAGTTAAGGTTATTGTATTTGATGATAACGTAAACCCTGTTACAAAAGTATCTGCAGTAAGATTACCACCACCTATATCATTAATGTTTTTAAATGAAACATTTCCGTTAGATTCTCTTGTTAATACCTGAGTAGCAGTAGCAGCACTAGAAATACTAGACAATGTTACATCACCACCAAAATATGTTGTACCTGTTTGAACCTTTAACGCATATGTATCACCTGATACATTAGACCCCTTTATTGGTGCACCAGCAATGTATACGTTACTTAAAGCACTATACGTAACACCAGATGTAACACCAGTATAATATGTTGTAGAACCTGTTGTTATACCTGTAAAAAACCCAGGGTCGGTTAAACCTGTTTGAGCAACAATTTGCGAATACGAAACGCCCCTATATCCTGTACTAGTTGCGCTTAATATTTCCCCTAATGACGATGCGGTTCCAGCACTTGATGTGCTCAAACTAGGTAATGCAAACAAACTAGCATTATAAAAATTACTAAGTAAAGAATCGTTTATTGTTATTGATAGAACAGTACCACCAGTAGTAGCAGCTGAATAATACATCAAATAACTTGATAATGTTGTATAATTTTGGGTGCTTGTAATTAATGTTGTATTAGCACTAAATGTTGGAATATTAAAACTATTAGCCACTATCTCACTACGTGTTGCTGGTGTAGCAGTACTATTTGCCTCAGTATATACAGCGCTTTTAATATTAAGAGCGGAACCAGCTGTACCCCAAAAACTCCTTATTGGGTTTGGCGGTCCAACAGTACTAGTTTCATTTATAACCACCTGCCCACCAAAAGCGGCAACTGGTGCGGAAAATGTAAGAACACCGTTACTATTTAAAAACTTAGAATTTGGTCTATCAAGATGCGACATTACCAAATCGTTGTTATATGGTTTATTTCTAAATACAAACATTTTGGAAGGGTCTGGATATTGATTACTAAGACCACCACCACCTGCATTATATGACGTTTCAAAATATAGTCCTAATGGGGCAGCTGGAGAGTAAATAACAGCCCTAGAAGTACCAAAATTTATCGCTGGGAATGAAGAAGGTAAAAATAAAGTACCCGTACCCGAAGCACCTTGTGAATATGTAAAATCAGCGTTAGTTGTAATTTGATTAGAACTAAAAAATGGTATCCTACCAGTTGTAGCAGAAAATGCACGTAATACACCATTTGTATCAACACTCGTAAGATACGTATCAGCTGATATACCCGCTAATCCTTGAAATCTAACTGGGTTTGTTGTTGCGGTTACATGTAGTGTATTGGTTCCCGATAAAACACCAATACCAACAGTTCCACCAGTACTAACCGTTAAAGCATTTGGTATTGTCGAAGAACTAAAGTTTAATGTTTTTTGATTTAAATCAACAACCCTATTACCGTTTAAAGCACCGTCACTAGTATATAAGGTATTAATGCTTGAAGCGACTGTTGAAGTAAGTGAAGCAACAGAAATTGAATGTACCACACCAACATTGTCAATTGTTAAAACATTTGAATCAGAAGAACCTCCTATACCCTCAATTCTAATTGGGTCAGTAGCTGCCGAAATATGTAATTTTGTACTAGCCGATAAAACACCAATACCAACTGTACCACCAGTACTAATTGTTAAACTGTTTGGCGCTGTTGATGAACTAAAATTTAATGTTTTTTGGTTTAAGTCAACACGCCTATCTGATTTTATTGAATCATCTTTACCATACAGTGTTGTTATACCTGTAATACTTAAATTTTTACTTGGGTCAGTAAAATCTAGCGCAATTGAAGCACCTGTTTGATTATATGTTGCAGCTGTTGTATATATGTTTGTATAACCTGCAGTAAATCCAGTAACAATAAATACACCACGAGAACTAATTGGCCTCCAATTAGCTGTATCCCCACTAGGTGGTGTTGGGTTTGCACTAACATTTGCGATTGAGTAGTAATCTAAATTATTAACAGTATATGTAACAACAGTACTAGCTGTGTATGCAGAAGATGCGTTCCAGTTACCAGCATAAAATAAACCAGTACGGGTATTTGTTGTGCTTGATGAAAACGTAACAATACCGTTTAAAGAATTATAAGTACCACCTGTAACGGTCACGTCTGAAGCCAACGAGCTAAGATTTTTTGTTATCCCACCACCAAATGTGTTTAATGTCAAATCATAACTCCCAAGGTCCCAAGTTAATCCTGTAACCATTTGTATTTGACTCCATGTTGTGTTACCACTATTTAATACGTAATAATCATTAAATGCGCCATTTTTAACACCAACAATCATTCCCGCTCTTCTTCTTTCAGAAGGTATTTCATTCCTAGCAGTAATATCATTAACATTTCTTAAACTATCAACACCATAAACTGGGTCAATAACCGCATAAGTATCTTGGGTATCTGTTGGTGATATAAATCCAGTTATGCGTACTCCGCCATCTATAGTTGCCATATATTTCTTTTTTTATTTTTTATTTTTTAAGAGCACAACCACGCATTTAATGAACCTGCAAAAGCGTTTGTCGTTCTGTATACATTATATGTTGTTGATATACCATATATATTACCAAATGATAATGTTCCAACTACAGAGTACGGTATATTACCTATACCACTACAACCAGCTGTAGAATCTTTTAAATTAGTTGGTTGTGATAAACTTTGTGGTATAACTAAATAACCATATTCAGGGCTTGCTGTTGACGGCCAAGTAATATAATTATTTGTAACATTAGCAACCAAAGCAGTATTAGTAAGACCACTTGCTTGTGCTGCAGTTATGCTAGTATTAGGTGACTTGCCATAATACCACCTATTTCTCCAAAAAGCTGTTATATTTCTTGTAAATGTTGTACCTTGACTATTAGTTGCTGTGATTTTATACAAATCAAGTGCTGTAACAGTAGCCGTTGAACTTGAAATATTAATTGATAATGTTACAGGTTGCGTTCCGTCATTTGCCGAACCACTAACCAATGTTGTTGTACTTGGTGATAACTGCTCTATAGTTATCGTGTTCGCACTTACATTTGTTGAATTTGATGTGGCCCAAGTAAATGTTTGAGAACCAATTGAAATTGGTTGCCCAACTTCATAAACTGTTGTTAAGTTAGTTCTAGCGAATGATGTAAATGCTGGTACTTGATATGGGTATAATAACGCATCAAACATCTGTTGCATTGTTTGGTTTAAAAATGTAGTCGATTGCGGTATCCCACCCAACCCTGCTGTTGTGGGTGTAGAATTTGTGTAAGTGGGTGTACTACCAGTAGAAAAACCATTTATTATGATTGATGAACCATCACTATTATTTAAAGTTAGTGTACCTAATGTACTATCAGCCGAACCACCCGTTATGAACCCATCAACATTAATAGATGAACCATTGGTATTATCCAACGTTAAAATACCTGTAACACTAGAATATGTTGCAGCTGTAACAGAACCAGCACCATCAGCTCCAGCAGCACCAGCAGGACCAGCAGCACCAGCAGGACCTGTAGCACCAGCTTCACCTTCGGGACCCGCAGGACCTCTAAAATCATCTAAGTTAATAGACAATGTATCACCATTAAGTCTATTTAATTGTAGTGTTGTTCCGTTTAAATTGACGTTATCTATATCTAAACCTTTTAGAAATATAAAATTATTGTCAAGTTCGGCTTGACTTAAGACACTACCCTTTGTTTCGTCACCGTATGGACTTGTTTGAGTCCTTAATATTAAATTATTTGACATATTTGTTGATTAGATACTATATTAATAAAAAATACCCAAATATAAATATTCACCAAAATTGTTTTGACAAATAAAATATTTGGGTATTCTTATAATAAACTAAAACACTATTGTTTTACAAATAATATTGATTGATTATATGTAATAGCAACATAACTACCTGAAGTTAAGTTTCTCACACTAACCCAATCACCACCAGACGAATAACTAGAAGTTTTAACTGTAACCCCTAATATATTTTTAATCACCATAGTTCCAGACGTGTTAGAATTTATATATATTGACCTTCTATCTGAATTATAAAAAAACCTTCTAATATTAACTGAAGAACAAGACCTACTTAAACTATCCGTTGACGGAAGACCAATGCAACCTATAGGTTCACTAGTATATGTTCTAGATTGTAAACCATTAATACATGTACTCCATTGACTATAAGTAAATACACATGGTGTTGGAGAAACACATGCTCTTTGAACACTATCCGCAGGAGGAACCCCTGTACAACCTACTGGTGTGGATGTATATGTTCTTGTTTGAGTTCCATTAGCACATGTTGTCCAAATTCCATATGTAAAATTACAAGGTACTATTGGTGATGTACAACTTCTTTGAATACTATCAGTTGGCGGAAATCCCACACATCCAGTTGGAGATGTTACATATGGTCTTGTTTGAACCCCATTATTACACGTTGTCCAAGTTCCGTATGTAAAAATACAAGGTGTTGGAGCAACTGAATTATACTGATATATTCCTATTGAAGGTGTTGCACCAACAATATTTCCTTCAAAATCTCTATTAAGACCTACATTTGTACCATTATTTATGGCATAAGACGTATCACTAGCAATGTGCATATCCCAATTTTGTGGGTATATGCTAGAACTATCAACAATTAATTTACCATTGATAATTCTTTCGCCTATCGCTAATGTGGTATTAGGCCCTAAAGACGTAGGTGTAAATGAACCAACCGCTCCCTGATAACCACTAACTAAGTGATAGATATTATTTCTATAAAACGCTTTAGGTCTTTCAGATTGTGTGTATTTAGCATAAAACCCATTATTAATCCAAAATACATTATTACGAATATCAAATACAGTATCTGCTGCTTGAACACTATGGTCACCTGACGCTATCGGCCTCCAAGCGTTTTGGAAGTTTTCTGATGATGGATAACGAGTTGATTTATTAATAGGGTATGGTGGCCAATAAATGAATCCTGTGTTTGCATATGTTTGACCATCACCCATAGCATCACCACCAGCATTGTTACCACTAAAACGTGACATAGAACCTTCTACAAAAAAGTTATTCCAAAAATGTAAATTTTTAACCTGTGTTGCATATGTTCCTGTAGTATTAACATACGCAATGTTGCTACAATTGATAAATTTATTATAGCAAATTGTATCGTCATCTGGGCCTTGTATACCGCCTGGTAAATTTGTGCCAAACTCCATACCACCGCTACAATCAATGAATGTATTATAGGCAATGAATGAACTATCAAAATTATTAATAGTTTCAACAGCTCCACCTAATAAACCTGAACTAGATGAATTAAAAGGATTGGCATAAGCCCACGAACCTGTAATTCTATTATTTGTTATTCTATATTTACTTCCCGATAATAACATTGGGTCAGCACCTATATCAGCTTGACTTGCAGTATCTGTTATCCAACCTGTAGATTTAAAATTACTAAATGTATTATTTTCAATCTTAAAATCTCTAACAAAGGCAACAATACCATATGCTGTATTACTAAAGTTACAGTTTTTTACCGTGATGTTACTACATTTACAACCATCACTTCCACTACAGTATCCACTATCCCCAAACCAAAGTCCTAGCGTTGTAAAAGCACCCGAACGTTTGTCATTGACAGGGAATCTTGTATCATTAAACTGTATACCGTCTATCACAATGTAACTTACATTAGCAAACGCCAATACACCTTTTTCGTTTGACCTAACTGAACTTGGATAAGGATATAGTAAGTTTGGGCTTTCTAAATTAATATCACCATAATATGTGAATACAATTGGATTAGTAGCAGTACCTGAAGGGAAGCTTAATCCTTCATATCCACCACCATACCATTTTACAGAAGCTACTGTGCTGAACTCGGTACCATTAGCAAATATTTCACCTCTTTTAAAAGCAAATGTATCACCAGCAGTTGCAATACTACTTAAAGTATTTAATTTTGCTAGTGTTTTCCAAGGGGTCAATGGATTCTGTGCTTGTGTAACACTATACGAATCATTACCAATTGAACTAAAATAAAATTTTCTACCTCTTGTTGTTGGGGATGCACATGTTCTTGTTAAACTGTCTGCTGGAGGAACTCCCGTACAATTAGTTGGGGAACTCGTAAACGGTCTTGTTTGTATTCCATTACTACATGTTGTCCAAGTTCCGTATGTGAAAGTGCACGGTACTATCGGTGTTGTACAACTTCTTTGAATACTATCAGTTGGTGGAACCCCAATACAACCTGTCGGTGTAGGTGTATATGGTCTTGTTTGTGTTCCGTTAGAACATGTTGTCCAACTACCATATGTAAAAGTACATGGTGTTGGAGTAACCGAACCACCGTATTGGTATATACCCATCGAAGGTATAGCACCAACACTATTACCAACAAAATCGCTTGTAAGACCTACATTAACTCCAGAATTTATGGCTGGTGATGTACTTGTTAATGTATAATCCCAATTTAAAGGGTTAGAGTTTGTTGTATTTGTCCAAATAATTCCAGATGTGGAAATCTCAGTACCGTCTAATGTGAAATTAGTAACACTACCATTAGATAATTTATATATGTTGTTAGTGTGACTTAAGTTAGCACCATTTAACTGTCCATTTCTTGTTAATGATAAACCATTAGATACCTGAATTATATTATTTTTAAGGATTATAATCCCAGCTGTAGCCTCTGATGTTGACATAGAAAACATAATACCGCTACTACCCCCTGGATTTGTATTAGGAACGGTTTGTAACATTACATTATTATAAAATTGTAAGTTTCTTACCGCAGTTTTATACTGTCCACTATTACTAATATAAACTACTGTGTTGTTATTAATAATCTTGTTGTAATATATTTTATTATTTTGAATTAAATTATTAGCAACACCATCATTATTGCTACCAAATTCAAAAATACCATTACAGTCATAAAATGTATTGTAAGCAATCACGTTATTTTCAATAACAGAACCCTCTTCAAAAAATTCTACACCACCACCATCAAATGTATAATCATAACTAGCGGCATAACAATCGTGAAAGTAGTTGTTAGTAACAATATTATTTGAACTAGATAGTTGAACAGGCACCCCACCATAATCGTCATCTGGATTAACAGATGTTGGTGTGTTTCTAATCATCCTTAAATTTCCAATATCACAAGAATCCACGGTGTTATTATTATTGCCTGGTGGAAAATACACGCCATAACCAGTTCTGTCCATCGTACACTTCCTAATAACTATTCCTGTACATCCTTGATACGTAGCAAATACATTTTGTATCTTAGCTTGAATATATCTATCAGTAGCTGATATTGTTGTATCGCTAATCTTCCAACCATAGAAAGTTAGGTTTGTACAACCATTCAATGTAATTAAAACACTTACTGTAGAGTTTGTCCCCCAGAATAATGGGTCGGCTCCTGTTCCATACACACCAAAATAAATGTTAGATTTATTTGATAATGTTAATGTTCCCGAGAATTTAGAATCTTTTGCAAACAATACAGAATCACCATTAGCAACATTGCTTTGTACTTTAGATAATGTTTGCCAAGGCGTTAATGGATTTTGCGCTTGTGTTGTTGTGTAACTATCACTACCCGCTGAACTAACGTAAAATTTTCTAGCGCTAGCAAATAATGGAATAAATAAAAGAATTGTTAAAAACTTTTTCATTTTAAATTTTTTTTAAAAAATTGTTATATTATAAGTACAATAATATAATAATTAATATATTAATTATATATTAATTATTTATACCGATATATCACCCGATAAATACCAAACGTCCCCAGACTTCTTTATTAATGTTGCAAAACTATACTGGCTTCTCAACTTTAATGCACCTCCAGAGCTTAATATAGTTACACCAGTACCACCACTGATAGATGTTTGACCAGTACCATTTTGAACAATACCAATTTGAACACCAGTGCTAAAATTGGTTGTAGCACTAGGTGGTATGGATACAACATTAGCCGTAGAACTAGTCATTTCAATAATGGTATTATTATTAGCCGCTGAAAGCTGTAAAGTATATGCCGTTCCAATAATAGCACCAAATGACACATTACTACTTGCTGATGTAATTCCTGTGATGGTATTTCCATTTACAGAACCTGTACCTGAAAGAGTGATTGTACCTGTTGCAGAATTATATGTACCACCAGTTACAGCATTTATTGTATATGTAAGTGCTGTACTACCACCTGAAGTAACACTCAACACATTACCTGACAATGTTGTTGCGCTTATATATGTTGGTAAATTAAAATAGGTTGTTGCTGATATTGTTGTTGCTGTTAACCCAGATACAATTGTATTACCAGTTACTGTTAATGTATTTGCTGTCAGGCCAGCTAATCTAGCATTACCAGTCACGTTTAACGTATTTGCAGTTAATCCACTAGTAAATATTGTTGCACCATTTACCGTTCCACCAGAAAATGTAGATGAACTAGCAGTAAACGGGTCAACTTGAACAATTTTTGTAACCCCACTCAATCTAATTCTTAAATCATTATTTTGAATCCATATATCACCATCGTTTGGTGATGTCGGCGCTGTTGAACCAGTAATGAGCCTTAATGAAGCTTGAGTTGCAGTTGCGGCTGGAAGTGTTAATCTAGCAGTAGGTGTTTCTACACCAATACCAATCATACCTGTCGCTGTTGCACCTGTTGATGGATTACCAGTTGTTGTTGCATATGTATTTGAACCAAAAATAACACCACCAATATTAATTCGATTTGATGGTGTTCCAGACAAACCTATATTTGTACCTACGATAATATTATTTGAACCTAAGTTACCACGCCAACCCGTTTGATATCCTAACAATATTGATTGGCTACCACCAGTCATAAAATAGCCAGCTCTATAACCAATAGCCACTAAATCCGATGGTCCGCCAACAATTGACCTACCTGATTCAGAACCCATGATTATTGATGTTGTAACACCTGTCGAGCTAATACCAGCACTTTGACCAACAATTATTGAAGTTGATGACCCCGAAGCGTCCAGCCCAGCATTATTACCAACAAAAACAGAATTTAACGCAGTTGTTGCACCATTACCAGCAGAACTACCAATAAAAATAACGTTTGAAGTTACAAAACCACTAATTGATGAATCAGCACCAGCAGCATTACCAATATAAATTGAGGATGAAGGTGTATAATTTCTAGCACCTGCCGACAATCCAATACCGACAGAGCTACTTAACGTAACACCATTAATACCCGCATTAGAACCAATGTACACTGACGCAGAAGCACCATTTGTATTTAAACCAGCACTATTACCAATAAAAACAGAATTTGTTGAAGTACCTGACAAATCTTTGCCAGCTTGAAAACCAATAACTACTGTATTTGCAAATGTGCTAGCTGTATCAGCAGTATATTGTCTAGATTGAAAACCAGCTTGATTACCAATAATAACCGCACTAGTTGCTTGACCCTTATTAGTTTTATACGCTGATGTCCCAATAACAACACTACTCGATAACCTACTAGATGCACGAGCGGCTTCAGTACCAATAACGACCGTATTTTGCGAATTACCCGAAACAAATGCCCCCGCTAAATTACCTATAAAGGTTGAATTAGCAATTGTACCTGCATTTGTCGAACCAGTTGCTGGAAAATAAGGATTTGTCGCAGCATTTGTTCCAATTGCAATAACATTAGCCGCATTATTTGCTGTTGCCGCACTCAAAAGACCGTTAAAACCTATAACAACACCATATGTTAAACCAGTAGACCTAGAACCAGCATCAGTACCAACTAAAACACTACCATATGACAAATAATTATTAAGACCAGCCCTGTAACCAATATAGTCAGAATAATCATTACCCGTAGCACCACTACCAGCTTGATAACCAATGAAATTAAAAAATTTAGTATTAGTTGTACCACTACCAGCTTCATAGCCAATTATATTACCATATTGTATATTACTAGATAATTGACCAGCTGAAGCACCAATAAGTGTTGTACCTGTTATAGCTGACGCTTGATAACCAGCTTGGTTACCAATAAAATTTAAATCACTATTTACGGTTACATCTGAAAAAAGAACACCCAAACCCGCATTGTAACCAATAAAATTTGAGAAAGTTATACCAGTTGATGATTCACCAGCACTAGTACCAATAAAATTTGAAGCTGATGTGTTTCTAGCACCATCACCAGCAGCAGAACCAATAAAAGATGACCCCCCTATATTCCTAGCACCATTACCAGCACCATACCCCATAAAATTTGAATAACTTGACTCACTTGCACCACCACCAGCATCACTACCAAATAAATTTGAATTAGTAATATCCGTTGCCTCCTTACCAGCATCCTTACCAATAAAATTTGAATTGGTAATACCAGAAGCAGAACTCCCAGCATTTGAACCAATAAAATTTGAAGAGGCTAAATCAGAACCGTTCGATGCTGCATTGTAACCAATAGCATTTATTTTTAATATATTACCAAACCCATCAGTATTATTAATACCATAACCAGCAGTATCACCAATAAAATTTGAACTAGTAACACCCGTTGTAAGTCTACCAGCATTATAACCAATGAAATTTGAACGGCTTGTCGCACTTGCCCCATCACCAACATTACTACCAATAAAATTTGAATATATTGAATCGTTAGCGCTAATTCCAGCAGAATTACCAATAAAATTTGAATATGTTACACCAGTTGCATTTTGACCAGCATCTGAACCAATAAAATTAGAGTCATCTGAGTTAATTGCTTGATACCCAGCACCACCACCAATAAAGTTTGAATTACTAGAACTAGACGCATAAATACCAGCATTTTGACCGATAAAATTTGAACCAGTAACACCAGTTAGTTCAGAACCAGCATAATTGCCAATAAAATTTGAGCTTTGAACATTACTTGCCAAATTACCAGCTCCGATTACAGCAAAAAATGAATTAGTTATACCACTCGAAGAAGCACCAGCTTCGGTACCAATAAAACTAGATTGATATATATCAAATGTGTTAGTACCAGCGTTATCACCAAAAAAATCTGCCAATTGGGAATCAATATTATTTGCCCCAGCATTTTTACCAATAAAGTTCGAGCGAGTAGTGCCCGTACTATTACTACCAGCACCTTGCCCAACAACAAACATATCGTTACCCAAAGCCTCAGCACCAGAACCGATGGCTATTGAATCGCTAGCTGAAACAACTGGTGGTGTTGTTGGATTTGTTGATGGTTCAGCGTAGTATTTTAAAGAAACCGTTGACGCACTGCCTGTTAATCCAGAAACTGGATAAGCATGTAGAACACCATCAGTATCAATACTAACAACAAATGTATCAGCTGTTGTTGCTGTTAATCCTTGAAATCTAACAGGGTTTGTTGCTGCTGATATGTGTAATGTGTTGGTTGCAGCTGTTGTACCAAAACCAGTGTTTCCTGATGCATCAACATATAATCTAATTGTACCAGCACCGTTAGCGATAACGATGCTATTGGTTAAACCACTTGTAAGTTGTGGTATGTTATTACCAATAACAAGGTTATTGCTTCCTGTTATAATACCCTTACCAGCATAATTACCAATATAAATATTATTATCACCACTTGTTTGTCCAGAGCCAGCTAGTAAACCAATTAAAATAGTATTGTTTAAATTAGCAATACCTGTATAACCACTATTTAATACCCCCGTAGCCCACCCAATACTAGTATTACCTGAACCCGTTTGATTATGATACAATGCTCCTTGACCAACACCCGTGTTATTAATACCTGTTGTATTATTATATAACGCGGCGTAACCAATACCTGTATTATAGTTACCTGTTGTGTTAAATCTAAGAGCAACGCTACCAGTACTAGTATTTCCAGTACCAATAGTACTAGTAGCTAATGACGCATAACCAATTGCTGTGTTTGAGTTACCTGTAGTGTTTACAAGTAGAGCACTAGACCCAACAGCTGTATTAAAACTACTACCAGTTGTGTCTCTTAATGTACCATTACCAACACCTGTATTACTACCACCAACAGCAAGTTTACTCAACGAACCGTAACCAATCGCAAAATTTAAATTACCTGTTGTATTTGCAGCTAAAGCACCAGAGCCAATTGCTAAATTTCTAATTCCCGTAGTATTTAATGATAAACTACCCGCACCAATAGCAGTATTTTCATAACCAGTAGTATTGTTAGTTAACGCACTAGTACCAATTGCGTTATTAGTATATCCAATTGTATTTTTTGCTAAAGCTTGATAACCGATTGCAGTATTGCTATAACCACTTGTAACCCCTGATAATGAACCAGCACCAATACCCACATTACCACCAAAATTAACACCAGAATCAATTGTTGTAAAATTACCAGCACTATTACCTAAAAATAAGTTATTGGTACCATATGAATGAATAAATCTATTTGAATTCTGATTAATAACACCAGAACTTGATGATGTGGTACTAGGTATACCAACAGTTGTTGCCGATAAATCACCGTTTACCGTAAACCCACTAACTGTATTAAAGTTTGTTGTAAATGTTCGACCACTAGAATCATTTATTGTAAATGTATTTGCTGAAGATATATATCCAAAACTAGTAATAACCGTATCAGTATATCCACTTGTAAATCCTGAAACATCAAACACACCACGACCACTCAATGCCAACCAATTAAGTGTATCACCTGTTGGTGGTGTAGCACTAGGCCCAGCATTAGCAGATATTACAAAATAATCTTTATTATTACCACTATATGTAACAACCGTATCTGCTGTATATGCAGACACCGCCCTCCAATTACCAGCATAATACAAACCAGTACGGCTATTGCTAACATTTGAATAAAACGTAACAACACCACTGTTTTTATTATAGGTACCACCAGTTACAGTCATATCTGTAGCCAATATACTTAGGCTTACTGTTAATGGTGAGTTATTGTTTTGATTAATGGTTAAATCATAATCACCCTGACTAAATGTAAAACCAGTCACATAAACATCTTGTGGTAACCCATTATATTGTGTTGCCGATATCGTTGTTGCTGAAAAAGTATTTGCTGTTAAACCACTAGTAAATATTGTCGCACCACCAACAGAACCACCAGTAAAAGTATCTACTGGTAAATTAAGATATGTTGTTGCTGATATTGTATTAGCAGATAATCCACCAGTGAATAAAGTAGCCCCATTAACGGTACCACCAGTAAAGTTACCAACTGGCAGATTAAGGTATGTTGTTGCCGATATTGTATTACCACTAAGTCCGTTGGTGAATAAAGTAGCCCCGTTAACGGTACCACCAGTAAAATTACCAACTGGTAAGTTAAGATATGTTGTGGCGCTAATTGTATTTGCGGTTAAACCACTAGTAAATATTGTCGCACCACCAACTGAACCACCAGTAAAGTTACCAACTGGTAGGTTAAGATATGTTGTTGCTGATATTGTATTACCACTAAGTCCGTTGGTAAATAAAGTAGCTCCGCTAACAGTACCACCATCAAAAGGGTCAATGGTTTTTAATACTAAATCATTATCTGCAATACCATTATTATACCAGTATTCAATCACACCAGAACCAGAAAAAATACCAACGGTCAACCCCTTTGTTCTTTGTAATGATAGTATATTAGTATTAGCGTCTGTAACACCACTCCATGGACCGTAACGGTTGTCCAATACTTTTGGTGAGTTACTATTTATATTGTCACTAAGATTTATTCCCATATTATTTAATTATTTCTAAATTCTAATGTTTGTTGCACAGTAGGATAAACACTCCAATGCATTTTATAGTTAATTCCAGACCAATAAGATTCTGGACTTTTAACGGGTTGTAAAACGGCTGTTGTAATAAAACTATTATCAATATTACCAAAATTAAAACCAGTCTCCCACCATAATGTTTTTGTTGTATATCCAGAATAATAAGCAACCCAAATAAATTCACCAGTATTTAGTGTATTATATGGTATTGATATCGTACCAGATGCTGATGATAAAACTTTATTTGCTGTACCAGCAGATATAGTATCCGCAATATCCTGAGCCGTTGGCAATGTATTTGATTTACCCCAGAAATATGGGTATATACCTGTTATAGTAAATGTTGTTGAAGAAAAATTACTACTAGCTGCTTGTGGTGCGTTAACAGAACGCACAGCTGGTGTTCTTGTATCAACAACTCCTTTGTTATTATTTTTAGAAGACCCAGAGGCATAATTACCGTCACCGTTATAAATTGTTGTTGATGAATTACCCACCACAGGTGCTGGTATAACATACGATTCGGAATACGACGGTGTCATTGTGTACCTAAAATTAGGGTTATTAGGATTCGGATAGGTAAATTGATTTGGAACAGCTGTTGTTGAAGATACCGCAAACGTCGTATCGGTAAATAATGAAGAACCATCCCTTAATACCCTTAGCTGTGAAAAAGCACCTGCGTCATTTTTAACACCAAACACACTAATAGTTGGTGAATATGTTACACCAATCTCTAATGTTTGTGTTGATGGACCAGTCATTGTTATTGTTGGTATTGTGTATGTTGGATTAGCAACAGGAAATAAAATATCATCAAACAACTGAACCAATGTTCTACCTGTTAATAATGAAACAGTTGTTCCAGCTGATAACCCACCAATACCCCTATCCATTGCTAACCCTCCATCTAAAGCAGTATTATAAAGAGAATATAACGAATTACCGTTCCTACCTAAACCAGTATTTGCTGATACCGTAATCCCAACGTTTGAAAGATTTGAACCATCACCATAATATGTTGATGCACTAACAGTCGTAGCTGATATGGTACCCATATTAGCAGTTGTTGCTGAAATCAGTCCAGAACTAATAGATACAGCATTTAACGTATTAAATGTTGCAGCACTATTAACGGTTAAATTACCACTAATAGTTAAACCTGTCATACTATTTACCCTCTGCGTAAATGTTGCACCGCTAGAATCAAAAATACTAAATGTATTATTTTGATATGTAAAACCAGTAACACGTATATCCGTATACCCACTTGCAAATCCAACAACAGGAAATGTACCACCACTATTATTAATAAACGTAACAACACCGTTATTTTTGTCATAAGTACCACCAGTTACCCTCATATCTGTAGCTAGTATCGATAAAGATTCCGTTGTTGACCAAGTGTCGTTTCTACTTATGGTTAAGTTATAGTTAGCAACATCAAAAGTTAAACCAGTCACATAAACATCGTCAGATGGTTTAAAAAATCCAGTCACGTCAAACGTTCCACCACTAATATTAGTAAAAGTGATAATACCTGTAGTATCATTATAAGTACCGCCAGTTATTACAGCTTCAACATTCAATCCATCGGTTATAAAATTAGCTAAAGTACTTAATGCAACTTTTTTTGTTTGGTTACCATTAACAATAGGCATTACATCATTATTGGTTAATGATGTGGCAAATGTTAATTGACTAATTTTTTTATTTTCGTTTTGTGCTGGCATCTTTTTTAATTTATTCTTGTTCTATTGCAAAAGAATCTTCCTGTAAAATCCAATAATAATTCTCCAAAAGAATTAGGTTTGCGTTTGATGGATAATACCTAGATACTTCGCTTATATAAATATTCTGTATATCTGTAAAATATAAATCACAGATATTAAATTTAAATTGAGATATACCCCCAATAAACGTTCCAGCAAAATTTTCTTGTATTGGTAAACCTAAATCATTTTGGTCTCTACCATCAAATGTTTGCGTTTCAATTAATCCCTGCGAACCGCCACCTAAACTAATGTTAAACGGAACACCAACTTGCTTTTCCATATGCTCTTCAAGCCTTCTTGCGATAAATTCACTAAAATTATTTACAGTAAATTTAAGCCTACCATTAATATAAAACATCAACCTACCAGTTCTTGGTTTTTTATATTTAAAATCACAATCATCATAGTATTCATCCATTGTATATCGAATAACAACATTTGTCCATGCGTCATTCTGAACCATTCCGCTTGAAGAATAACCCTCTTGTATTGTTATTCCACTAACATAAGTTGTTCCAGAACATTGACCAGTCACACTTAAAAGCCTGTATCCAATACTACCATCATCTTTAATTCTAAACCCTAATGCGTTATCTAGGATATCTAATTTGTAATCTAAATTATCAAATTCAATTGATTCACTAAAACCAGAAAAACTACAAACAGTTTGATTACCAAATCCACTAGGATTAGAATTACCGCATGAATGACATCTTGTTGAACCACTACCAGCCCTACCATATATTAAAAACGGATTTTCTGTGTTAGTTATTACTGTTTTTGGTGTTGTAATAACTAATGGCCCACCAGAATAAGTACAAACAGTTTTGCTACCTAGACCGCTATGATTTACAGCACCGCACGAATGACATCTACTTGGACGCATTCCAGCTCTACCATAGATTAAAAATGGATTTGTAATATATTCGGTATTTACACTATCTGGATATAAAGATATCAACTCACCACTCGCACCAGTAATAAAAATTTCTGGTTCTTTAGGTATTGTACACCAATCACTTAGTGTATCGGTACAACCAGCTGGGACGGTACAACCACTGGTACAACCAGTATCAGCACCCTCAAACAAATTCCAAAATTTATTTTCAGCACGCGTACCCATATAAAAGAAAAATCCTTTATTGTTCGGGTATGTGTCATTTAATATTGTATCTGTATAACCAGAACACTGGTCTTCTTGTTTTTTTAACCAAAATTGTGCGGCCCAAGCCTTATTTACTCTATTTGGTAAAACATCATATGTTGAACCATCTATCTTATAATATCCCTGATAAAAACCACCACACATTTGAGCATAATCGCCACTATCGTCATTTAATATATCTATTGGGTATATATAATCACCTGTTGTACCTGTGACCCTATTAAGATGCAATCTGCTATCACCAGATGGGATAATCAGAGTTGTACCCGTTAATGCAGATAAAATAGCTTGATTTGTTGGGTCTGATGGATTTTTTTCAAAGGTTACCAATCCATTATCAATACCTGTAATACCTATCGTACTAAAAGTATATCCAGTATTTGTTGCACCAGTCCAATAATATAGACTTGAAATCGTATTTGCGGATGTTGAACCTGAAGAATATATTGCTGGTTCATTAAAATCAAACCAAACAACAGCACATTCACCAGTTATGGGAATATTGGGTATCAACGATTGATTATCATCGTCATTTGCTAGATAAAAATCCCAATAATCGCTATTAGATAATCTTAAATCCAGCTTTTTATACTTATAGTTTTTTATGTTTCCCATTATAATATATAAATATCAATTTTTTATCTAGCCTTCAATTCTTTTATTTTTATTTCCAAGTCATTAATTTTAATTAATGCCTCTTGAAGAGATTTTACCGTTAATGCTAAAATACCATCATAATCTAAACCATAAACACCATCCTTTTTTTCACCATCACCCAAAACCAACTCTGGCGTGGTTTCTAAAACGTCTTGTGCTATAAATCCATGTCTTTTAATACCAACATATTTGTTAAATTCAAATTTTGCTGGTTTTAATTGTAAAATAATTGATGAGCTATCACCTGAAATGTATTCAATATTATTTTTTAATCTTTTGTCTGAGGTTCCACCACCTGGTGTACTTAATACGCCAGCATCCGTTAATGAAAAAATAAGACTTTTATACCCATCATCAATGATTTCTATGTCACCAGCAAGATTAAGTCTAAATGTTTTTGATGCCTTTGCCGCACCAAGTGCCGTGTTTGTAACACTTATAAAATCAACATAATCGGTACCACCAATTGTATTACTACCGCTGATATCAATAAATGCGTTTGCAGGACTACCATTAGTTATTACACTACCTTTACCTGATAATATAGTACTAGCAATACCACTAAAACCACCGCTAACAGTATTATTCACATAAGCATCACCTTTTACGACCAATTTAGAGCCGTCCCATGTTAAATTAGCACTAGTTGCTGTTTTGCTAGGTGTAATTTGATAAAGTATTCTATTGTCCGTACCACTTTCACTTACTATGTTAGTTGCTAACGAAGCAGTTCCGTCTAAAGAACCTATCACTGTTGTGGCACTTATTGTATTTGCTGTTAAACCACCAGTAAATATTGTTCGACCACTTACAGTACCCCCACTTAATGGTAGATAAGCACCTGATGCAGATGAACTACCTGTATACGCAGACAGGCTTATTGTAAACGCTGAATATCCATCAGCCCTATTTTGTCTTAACGTTATTGTATTTGAACTTAACGTAAACCCTGTTACAAAAGTATCTGCTGTTACAGGTAAATTAAGATATGTTGTTGCGGATATACTTGCAGCCGTTAAACCACTAACTATTCTTGTATCACCACTAACATCTAGTGTGAACTGAGGTGAAGTGGTTAATATACCCAACCTACCACCACTAGTATTGGTAAACCTAGCTATTGCCGTAGTATGACCCCATATATCCACAAAATTTTGATTGCCACCACCAATCCTTAAAGTACTACTATCAATCGATTTAAGAACAACCATTTGTGCATAGTCTGTTGGCCTTAAAAAAGATATGCCACCAGAATCAGAATTAATTGTTAATCCATCAGGTATATTACCGCCACTATATGAACCAACGGTTGGCGTTGTTCCAATTAATACTCTACCACCAGAACTATTTGCTAATCTAGTTGTTCCAGAAGAAGTTAATTGACCACTAACAGTTAATCCACTCATACTGTTAATAGTTGCTGAGAATGTAACACCACTCTCAACTATTGAAAATGTATTATTTGTTGTCGTATAACTAAAAGAAGTTATTGAACCACCACCTCCACTAGTACTTCCAGAACTAGATACATTACTCCAAAGATTACTACCATTTTTATTGATATATATTGTACCAGTACTTTTATCTGTAAACAAAGTTCCTATTGGCGCTAAATGCGTCGGTACACCAAGTCCACTTTGTATTGAACCTGAATTTAAACCATCCTCTCTTATTTCTATTGCCATTATATATTAAAATGATTCTAAATTTATTCTTTTCCAGCCATTTTCTGTTTTTAAATACAGATAATTCTCATCTCTTGTAAGGTTACCTAAATCACCCGATAAATCTTGTGATGATATTGGTGTAAATGCTGGGATGATTAAACCGTTTGGTTTTAAATTTGTATTTGTTGTCCAATCACCGTTTTCATCTGTTTCTAAAAATGCGTTTTGGTTATCAGCAATTGCATGTAAAACAATAATACCACCACCAATCGATGTTTGATGATTACCATTATAGTTTAATTCAATATTATTATCTTCAGCAACAACGGTTTGTGTGTTTAAACTCTCTCTATTTACATTTATTGTAACATCACCATTTACCAATTCTTTTATTGCTTCAACCAATAATGCTGTAACATCTTTATAATGAACGCTCATATATTTACCATCGTTATGCGTTAACTCTGGAACAACCTCATTTACCTCCTGCGCAATAAAACCTATTTTTGTTGCGTTTCCACCGCTATTTCTATCTTTCCAATTAAATGTTACACCCCTAAGGTTTAACACTTTATTTAATGCATCATCAATATTGTTGATATTTTCTTTTAGACTAACATCTGATGCATTATTCACCAAGAAACCATTTGCATCAATACCAACGTCAATTGTGCCTGGGCCCGAACCTAGATTTGTTATTACCATTCTTTCAGTTCTAGTGATGCCAGAGACATCAACCCAAATTGTCCTACCAGTATAATCTAGTGTACCAGCACTTAAATAAGTCAAAAGTGACGTTGTTACGGTACCTGTAAAAACACCAGCTGACGGACTAACACAAATTTGTGGTGTGATATCAAAACTAACACCTGAATAGTTTAAGTAATATCTATTTCCATCGGTAGTCCCACTTGTATTACCCGTATATACTTGACCAGTATTTTGTGTTAAACCACTATTTGTACTTGTTATTGCTGATATACGCGAGTTAGCAATATTCATTTTTGTATCATACCAAGTAAAAACTGTAACGCCAGTATTACCTGAAAAAGTGCTAAGAACACCAGATACAGTTGAAGTAGCAGCCGTTGTTATTAAATCTGGGCCTGTAGTTAAAGAGCTAAAAGTAACACCAAATGCGGTTCCACCAGATAAAACACTAAATGTTTCTGGTTGTTGTTTTACCTGTCTTGTTGAAAAATCTAATTTTGTTCTAAATTCCATTTTTATTGGTTTTATAATAAATATTCTACGTTTCTAATATATTTATTATAAAAGAATTATTTATGCCTATTATTAAAAAACATGAATTAGAAGAACTTGTTGGCGGCGATGGCGAGGTTATTGGTGGTGATAGAAATGTTACTAGCAATTCAGAAATTGAGACAGGTCCAGTACAAAAACCATGGAACGACAATTCCGATTACGAAAAAGGGATGTCAACGACTACCGATAGAGCTACAAGATATAGACAAAATATCCCATGGTTTGCCGTTTATAGCTATCGCAGCTCAAGTGGTCGTGGATTACCAATAAACGAAACAAATAAAAAAGTCAAAAAAAAGAGTCAAATAGAAGAAGAAATCATGGAAGATTTAGTTAAAAAGTCAAAAAAAGACCATGATATGATAGAAAAAAACTTTGACGCTAAAGTTGAAAAAATGGTTGATACAATAGAAGATATTGATTTAAGCAAGGAACAGTTAAATAAAATAAAAACTGCAATCATTAATAAAATAAAAAATAAAGATGCCTAATTCCGATTTAAAAGATAAAATATATAATGTACCTGCCCAACATCAAAATTTTTTGGGACAGACAATATCATATCATAATCTTAAAATGACAAAAACTAGGCTAAACCAAGCAAAGAAAGATAAAAACCAACAAGAATTTAATAGAAAGGGTGGTGAAAACGTATTACAGTGGGTAAACAATACATTAAAAACTGACCGAGACGCTATTTATAATAAGAAAAAAACTGGTATGGATGCTGGAAGAGAAAACGAGTTTATAAAAGACCACGAAAAAGATAAAAGCGCTAACGCAACAAAAGTTGGTGGTGTACCAAAAATAACAAAAGGTAGCGTGTTTAGAAAAATAATGACTAACAAAGAAGTATATAATGAATCCGTTAATAAAGAAATCAAGGATATTTTATATTTAATGGAGTACATGAATAACAATAAAAAAGAAAATTTATAAATTATGCCAAGTAATTACATTCCAAGACCCGTTCCTGGACAAAATGTCGGAGGTCAATCTGATATGGAATACGCAGCTATTCTTCAAAGAAATACCTTGATTCCTATTAATACTTATAATAGTTATGCTTCCGCAAACCAATACGGTCTTACACACACTAGAGCTATAACTGATAACCAAACACCAAACGCTGGTAGAGGTACTGGCGTTTTTTTAGATATCAATAATTATGGTGCTGGTTTAGATTGGGACAAATTAGGTAACCCACAACCAGGAAGTATCGTAGGTGCTGGTGCTGGCAGATTGCCGTCATTAACATACAATAACGCAACTTGGGGTATGGGACCAGTCGCAATAGGGATGACAAACTATGCACCACCAAATACGGCACTAAACATTGGTCAAGTAATAATATAATATGAAACTTTACAATTTATTTGAAGAGATTATATTAGAAGAGAAAAGGTTATTAGCTGAAAATGTTAGTGACCAAGAAATAAATGATGCAATTAAAGGAAAATACAACATAAATATACTTTATGATGATTATCCAGATGTTGTACCATCAGTCGCACCTAGCAAAAGATATATACAAGTATATAATCTTGCTGAAACAAAAGCTGGTAACAAAGCAATAAGAGCATTTCAAATTTTTGGTGGTTCAAAAACAACACCAAAACAGGGTGCGTGGAAAATATTTAGATTAGACAGAATACGCGGTTGGTTTCCGACAAAAATGAAATTTTATAACCCAGTTTCTGATTTAGACGCAAATATTCCTACGTACAATAAAAATGGTGACAGAGCAATGTCACGCGTTATAAATAAAGTAGAATTTAATAGATAATTTTTATGGATGCACCACAACCAGTAGATTTAAATAAATTAAAAAACATTCTTGGAAATGCCAAGGCTGTAATGAATAAGGTTGAAAACAATAGTTTTAAAACGGGGAATATTAATGGGCGAGCGTTAACAGAAGAAGGCGTAGCTGAATTACAGTCAGAAGGGGTTAGGCCAGTATCTACATCGCCCATGACATATAATGAGGAAATGATTAAGAATTCTAAATTACCAGCAGCAATTAAAAAGGCGATGCTAGAAAACCCAATTCCACAATTATCTGGACCAAGCCATACATTTAATATAAACGACGTATCTGACTTGATTGACGAAAAACCAATGCCATATCCTAAAGCACCTAAAACAAAAGTTGTCAACGAAACATATAGCAATAATAAGTCAGATACAATTACTATAAGCAAATCTGATTTAAAAGAGATGGTTAATGATTTGGTTAATGAAAAATTATTAGAGTTTTTTGTTAAAAACCACAATAAATCAGTTACTGAAGACGCTGTTAAAAGAACAATTACAACCCTGATAAAAGAAGGTAAAATACAACAAAAGAAAAGAACACTATAACAATAAAAAAATATTTTATTAAAAGGGGATTAATTTCCCCTTTTTTTATTGACTAATATTACATATTCATTATTATTAACTCATAATTACATTTAAAAAATTAATATGAGTAAAATTAAAGTTTTAGTAGTACCCTCTGACCGTACTGGTGTCGGATACTTTAGAAGCACAAAACCACACATTGCATTAGAAGAAAAATACCCCGACGAATTTCATGTCGATATCGAGTATGAACCAGAGTTAAACAATGACGAATGGTTAAAACAATACGATGTTATACATTATCATAGAACCCTAGGTGCTTACGAACAACAAGAAGCCCTATTAAATAAATTGGATAATTTAGGTATTGCAACAATAATGGATTTAGATGATTATTGGTCACCTGGCCAACATCATCCAGCTTTTTTATTGATTAAAAATAGCGGTTTAGATAAAATGATTTTGAATAATATTAGAATTGCTAAAAATGTAACAACAACAACTAGTATATTTGCTGAAGAAATTGCAAAATATAACAAAAATGTTTATGTTTTACCAAATGCAATTGACCCGAATGAAAAACAATATACCCCAACGCCAGAAAAAAGCGATAGATTAAGAATTGGATGGCTTGGTGGTAGTAGCCATTTAAAAGATTTAGAAATATTAAAAGGAGTTGTTGGTAGATTGCACAATGACGGATTGTTAGATAAAGTTCAATTTGTTTTGTGTGGTTATGATTTAAGAGGAACAATGACCATTATTGATGAGCAAACTGGTCAACAAACACAAAGACCAATTAAACCAACAGAAAGTGTTTGGTATCATTACGAAAGAATTTTTACAGAAGACTACACAACGGTCAGCCCAGAATATAAAGAATTTTTATTAAAATTCAAAAATGAGGAATATCCTAATGTTGCAAATGAACCATACAGAAGAGTTTGGACAAAACCGATTAGTAGCTACGCCTCAAATTATAATTTATTCGATATATCATTAGCACCAATTGAAGAAAATATTTTTAATAAAGTTAAAAGCCAACTTAAAGTTATCGAAGCTGGGTTTCATAAGAAAGCTTTAATCGCACAAGATTTTGGTCCGTATCAGATAGACGTTAAAAGCGCACATCAATTTGGTGGTGGTTGGGACAAAAATGGCAACGGTATACTGATTGAAACAAATAAAAATCATAAAGATTGGTACAAGTTTATTAAAAAATTAATACTAGAACCAGAATTAGTTCAACAACTAAGTGAAAACCTGCACAATACAATTAAAGATTTATATTCTGTTGGAGCGGTTAGCGATAGCAGACGTGATTTATATAAAAAACTGAAATCACAAATGGATGAAAAACAATCAGCTAAAAAAATGGTTTTAAATTAGACTTTTTAATTTGTTTTTGGTATATTTGTAAAAAATATGAATATGATTAAACAAGAACAAATTGTAAAAAACACTAAAAAGTATTTTCAAACAGCTCAAGAACAAGGATTTATGACTGAAGAGTTAATGTCTTTTTTAGGTGAAAATTTTATAAAAGCTCCAGCATCAACAATGTTGGATTTACATAATGCGTTTGAAGGTGGTCTAATTGACCATCTTTTGCGTGTTACAAAATATGCTGTTTCAATCAATGAAACAATTCTACCCGAAAATCTAAAACTACAGAAGAAAGACATCATTAAAGTTTGCTTTTTACATCAAATAGGTAAAGCACATCTTTATACCCCATGCACTTCTGATTGGCATGTTAAAAATCAAGGAAAAATGTACGACTTTAATGATAACCTAACTTCAATGCGTGTTGGTGAGCGTTCAGCACATTACGCATTAAATAATGGGGTTACACTCACCGAAGAAGAATATCAAGCAATTATAAATTTTGATAAGGATGATAGCGATAAGCAAGCAAAATATCATAATTCTTTATTAGGTGACTTATTAAAGATGGCTAATCAATTGGCGATAACAGAAGAAAAAAATCAAAAAAATTAATATGGACATAGCAGAAAAAATGAGAAAAAAAATTTTTGATATAATTGACCCAAATGTAAATTATACACAAGAAGATTTTGAAAAAGAATTTAGTCGTATTGACTATACTAACACTACTGATTACAAATTAAGTATTCGTTTTGTAAACGAATCAACAAACCCAAACCCAGAATATGCAACCGAAGGTTCATCTGGTTTTGATTTAAGAGCAAACTTACAAAACCCTATTGAAATACCTAGTGGCGGCATTCAAATTATACCAACAGGATTATATTTTGAAATTCCACAGGGTTTAGAAATTCAAGTTAGACCTAGAAGTGGATTAGCTGCAAAAAATGGTGTTACGGTGTTAAACACACCTGGTACGGTTGATTCGGATTATCGTGGTGAGGTTAAGGTTATACTTATTAACCATGGAAAAGAAATTTTTACCATTAACCACGGTGATAGAATAGCGCAGGCTGTCATTGCATCTGTAATGGCTAACAATCTCATCGAGCTAAACAAAGTTTCAAAAATTTCAAATGACACTATTAGGTCATCTAATGGTTTTGGTAGTACAGGTTTACAATAAAAAAAATAAAATGAAATTAGATTTTAACGATTTGTTAATCGTACCAAAAGAAATAACAAATATAAATAGTCGAACTGAAATTAATCCGTACATTTTTGCGATGCTACCATTAATTACCGCACCTATGGACACTGTTGTATCCAAAGAAAATGCGGGGTTATATATTATTAATAATATAAATGTATGCCTACCTAGAAACGTAGACTGTGATTTAGGATTTAAAGCATATTCAATATCTCAGATGAATGATTTATTAAATTCTAATAGAGGTATTTTAGAAAATGGGTATTATTTAATTGATGTTGCTAATGGGCATATGGACTCGGTAATAAACATCACAAAAAAAATAAAACAAAAAAATAAGAAAGTTAAATTAATGGTTGGCAATATCGCTAACCCAGAAACATATCGATTACTGTCTGACGCAGGTGCCGACTATATTAGAGTTGGCATTGGAAATGGTGGTGGATGCCTAACAACGCAAAATACAGGTGTTGGATATCCAATGGCGTCATTGATTAAAGAATGTTATGATATATCTGCTACGTTAGACAACCCCGCATATATAGTTGCCGACGGTGGAATGCAAACATACAGTGACATAATTAAAGCTCTTGCATTAGGTGCTGATTATGTTATGCTTGGTAGCGTTTTAAATAAATCACTTGAATCTGCTGGTGATAATTACCTTTGGAAAAAAATAAAAGTATCACAAACAATGGCTAAGAAAGCGTATAAACTAGGTATACCCGTTTATAAAATGTTTAGAGGTATGAGCACCAAAGAAGTTCAAAAAAAATGGGGTGCCAAAGTCATTAAAACTTCTGAGGGTGTTGTAAGATATCGAAGAGTAGAATACACACTATCTCAATGGTCTGAGAACTTTGAACATTACTTACGTTCAGCAATGAGCTATACAGGCTCACATAAACTAAGCGAATTTATCGGTAAAGCAAATTTAATACAAATAACAAATAACGCATATAAAAGATTTAACAAATGATAACAGTAGTATATTGTACTAGAGAATCAAATCCTAAACACACAGAACACATTATTAAAATGTCTGGTTTAGGTAAACACATTGAAGTGATTGAAATTATAAATAATGGAGAATCATTAACAAAATGTTATAACCGTGGATTAAAAGCTGCGAAAAACGATATTGTTGTGTTTATGCACGACGATGTAATAATTGAAACTTCTGCTTGGGGTAGCAAAGTTATCAAACATTTTGAAAGCAACCCAGAATTTGGAATACTTGGTGTTGCTGGAACAACAGATATGCCATTAAGTGGCAGATGGTGGGACGACAGAACAAAAATGGTCGGTATTGTTAACCACGAAAATGAAGGTAAAAAATGGGAGTCAAAATACTCTAAGAATTGGGCTAATGATATTGTAGAAGTACTTTCTGTTGATGGATTGTTTTTTGCGGTTAATAAAAATAGGGTTAAAAATAATTTTGATGAGAATGTAGAAGGGTTCCACTTTTATGAAATTGATTTTGTATTTTCTAATTATTTAGCAGGTGTTAAAGTTGGTGTTCTTTTTAATGTACGATTAACTCACAAATCAATTGGTATGACAAATGAACAGTGGGAAGAAAATAGACTTAACTTTGTTAAAAAGTTTAATGATGACTTACCAGAAAAATTAGTACCTGAAATGTATCAACCAAAAGAATCTGGTAATAAAAACACCAAGGTTAATATTAAAGTTGTGATACAATCACATGGAGATGTTGCCGTTTTCGAAACAATATACAATAAGATTAAATCATTTAATTATCCTAACTTAACAATTTCATTAATAACAAATGAAAATTCATACGATAAATTTAAAGATTTAAATTATGAAGGTGTTAAAATCTATGAAGGGTTTTACGATACGCTACCAAAAAATTTATCAATATTAAAATTTGAAGATGATTTTGTTACCAATAATGACGATTTAATCTTTTTTATGAATGACAAGATTGAAATCGTGAATAATATATTTTTAAGTTTTTCTAAAATATATACAATAAATAAAAATACTTTTGGTTGTGGATTCCCATTATCGTACAATGATAATAAAACAGTATTTAGCTCTAGTTTAGAAATCTTTGCAAATAAAGAAGGCAAGGTCGCAATCAATATGAGAGATAGTAATACGTATTATAATGTTTATTACGGTACCATTTTAAATAGTTTTGGAAATCTTGCTGATTGTTTTGTAACAACATATACAAACTTAAAATCTTTAGATTGGTTTAAATTAAATTATGAAACACCACTGTACTTTAATGAATTTTCGCTTAGATTATCATTGAAAAATAAATTAACATACAATGATACTAATTCATTAACTGTGCAGAAATCTTTTATGGGCGAATCAAATATCCAACAAGATTTTCAAAACCTTATTAATTTTATTAGTACTGATGAAAAATTAAAAACACTAGTTAAAAATATCGAATGATAAAGATAGCTTCTGGTTATACAAATAAAGGCGGGTCAACGATTGCATTTATTAACTTAACAAATGCATTAAATGATGCTGGTTATGATTGTACATTTTATGGTCCACATGAGTGGCACCTAGATAAATGTAAATCTGGGTTATTAAATCAACTATCTTTTGATAAAGAGGATAGTGTTATATCACATTATTTAAATTTAGAACAAAGGCCAGACGTAAAAAAAATTGTTTTATCGTGCCATGAAAAATGGTGGTTTAGTTTTAGTAAAACTAATAAATACTTTGATACTGCAGTATTTTTACATGAAGCGCACAGAAATTTTCACTCAGATTATTACGGCGATTATACCATAATACCAAATCTAAAAGAAAATTTAATACCAAAAGAAAAATCAGAATTAGATTTAGTTGCTGGTATAATTGGCTCTATTGAAGATAGAAAACAAACTCATGTTTCTATACAAAGAGCTATGAAAGATAAATGTAAAAAAATATATTTATTTGGTTCAATAAATGAAGAAGAATATTTCAACAACTACGTTAAACCACTTTTAAACCCAAAAATAGAAACGCTTGGGCATTCAACAAATAAACAAGAAATGTATGATATGATTGGAAGAGTGTATCATTCATCAAAAGGTGAGGTGGCTTGTTTAGTTAAAGACGAATGCTATCTAACAAATACAAAATTTTTTGGTAATGAAGAAACAGAGAATGAAGTTTCAACGTTAACAAATGAAGAGATAATATTATTATGGAAAAAAACACTTAATTTATGATTATACACGCACACATATTAGCTTGGAATGAAGAAAAAATTCTGCCATTTACGTTAGATTATTATTCACAATTTTGTGAAAAAATTTTTATTCATGACAACATGTCTACTGACGGTTCTGATGAAATATATTCTAGATACCCAAACGTAACTGTTTTAAAATGGAGCAGTAATAATGAAATCAATGAAATTAATTACGTTAAAATAAAGTCAGAAGCCTATAGAAAATATAGCCGAGAATCCGATTGGGTTATCGTATGCGATTGTGATGAAATTTTATATCATCCTAGATTACTTGAAAAATTAGAATATTATAAAGCTAACGGCATTACCGTACCGAAAGTTAATGGTCATGATATGGTAAGTGATAAATTTCCAGAGTATGATGGTGAACTAATAACAAAAAAAGTAAAAACTGGTTCACCAGAGGTCAGCATACCGTTTTCAAAAAATATAATTTTTAACCCAAAAATAGATGTTACTTTTGGTATCGGCGCACATTCGTTTAGTTCAAATAAAACAATTTATTCAAATTCACCAGAATTGAAATTATTACATTATAAATTTTTGGGTGTTGAATATGTTGAAAATCTCTACAAAAGCAGAGTTGAGAGACTTAGTGATTTTAATAAAACAAACAAGCTTGGTGAACATTATTTCAATGTGCCATACGACCACATTAATAGAATACTAAATGAAAAAATTGAAATAATATGAAAAAAATTGGAATCATAATTGTAACATACAACGTATCTGATTTACTAGATAGTCAAATTTTAAGCATACGTAAAAATTGTACCGATAAAGATTATAAAATTATAATTATTGACAATAGTACTAATCCAGTACATATAGATAATATAGAAAAATATTGTGCTAAAAATAATATTATTAGAGCTAAAGTTGATTATAATGTATTTGACCCAAGCACAAATCATGCAATGGCATTAAATTTTGCGTACTACGCTTTCTCCAAAAAGTTTGATTATTTATTTTTTCTAGACCATGACTTATTTCCAATTAAAAAATTTAATGTTAGCGATATAATGGACGGCAAACTAATGGCTGGTAGAGAAGTTAAATTATCAAACACATATCTTTGGCCTGGATGCTTAATGATGGCGAAATTAGAGGAAAAGGTTGACTTTATACCTATAAATGATTTAGACACTGGTGGCCGACTTCATACGGTTGTTTCTAAAGACCCAAATAGTATCGTTGTTTTTGATTTAAAAAATCAGTCATTTGGCGATGATGTAAAATTCAATAATTATTTCATGCATGAATATTATGAATTAATTTTTAATGAAACTTTCATGCATTTTATTAAGGCTAGTAACTGGTGCAATGTAACACCTGAAATTTTTAAAGCTAGACAAGATTTACTCATTAAAACATTAAACGATTATAATAGTGAAAAATAATAAAAAAATATTGATATCCGATTTTACAACTAAAGAAGCGCCACATGGTGGTTCAGAGTGGGTTAATGAAGTCCTAATTAAAAAATTTAATTTAGATTTTGAATATTCCTCACAGCTACAATCGTGGGACCCTGAAAATTTTTATATTATATCAAATATTTCATTGATGAATCCAACATTGGTTAGAGAAATACCAAAATTAAATTATATTATCATTGAAAACGATTACAAGATATGCGAAAGTAGACACCCTTGGCGTTATCCAAATTCAATCGTCCCAAAAAACCAAAGAATAAACTACGATATTTACAAAAATGCTAAAGCTGTATTTGTTCAAACAACAGACCATTTTAATGTCTATAAATCAAATCAGGTTGATGGTAATTTTATAAACCTAAATTGTTCTATATGGTCTGATGAAGATTTAGAAATGTTAAACAATTTTTTAATTAACAAACCAATAAAAAATGGCAAAACAGCCGTATATTACACCAACAATTGGATAAAAAATAGTGAAGGTGCTATTAATTATTGTAATGATAACGGGTTAACACCTGAACTTATTGAAAACAACCCAAACAGAAAAGATTTTTTAGATAAATTATCTAATTGTTCACAATTAGTTTTTTTACCAATTGCTAGAGAAACCTTTTGTCGTTTAGTTGTTGAGGCTAGATGTATGGGGTTAGAAGTAATAACAACTAAAAATTATGGTGCTTCTTTAGAGAATTGGTTTGATATGAAAGGTGCTGACATGTTAAAGTTTTTAAAGTTTAAAACCGATAAGAATTTAAAAATAATAGAAAACTATATAAATAACTAAAATGTTTTTAAAAAAATGGATTAAGAAAAATATAGCTGCGCTATCAATTGCGTTTTCAAATGTTGAAAAAAATGTTTTTGGTCAAAAAGGTGATGACATGACATTAGATACGGAAAAACAACAAAGACATACGCAAGGCATGTTAGCTGATTCTTTATTAAATGGTAAAATTACCGAAGAAGTTAAAAGATTAAGGTGGAGAACATATAAGGTGTTAAAAGCTGCTTATGGCAATACAGTAATTCTTGAAGGTTATGACGAAAATGATAATCCAATATATAAGTTAACTAATAAAAATGATAAAACGCTTTTAAAAAAAATAAATATTGATACTTCTGATGATTTTGATTTAGAAATGGTTTTTGAAAATAAAGCTATTGAGAATGGTATTAATGATACTATTAGTGTATTAGACGACGAAAATAGTATTAATTTAATCGAATATTTAATTAAAAATAAAGTCGAAAAACCCTTACTTATAGACAGGAAAGACTACCCAAGGTTTTACATTGAAAATTATACAAAAAAAATAAATATTCGTCGAATAACGGATGATGAAAAAATGCTAGAGTTTTATATTAGCGAGTACCCCGATGAGTACAATAAAAATAGTGTGATTTTTTTAAACCAAATTAAAAAATTAATTAATTCGGAATTAAAAAATACTAAATTTTTAGATTTTGATGAAGTTTCATTTATAACAAACAACACACTCGGAGCTCAAGATTTTTTACTTTTTAGTTACGGTGAAATTAAATTTGACAAAATAATTGAATTTGATGGTAACTATGTAATTAAATTTAAATCCAAGATAATAAAAAACGGGGAAGATATATTAATCAACTATATCGATTCAGAATTAGAAAAAAAATATAATAATAAAGAAAAAAAATAATTTTTTATGATTACAGCGATATTAAACGGATATAAAAGACCACAATTTTTAAAAGAACAAATCGATGCAATTAAAAATCAAACAATACCACCTGAAGAAATAATGTTGTGGCAAAACCACACTGAAGGGTTTGATGCTGAGCTAACTAGCCAACTAACAACTGCATCTTGTAATAAAAATATGGGTGTGTGGGCTAGATTTGCATTTGCATTAAACGCTAAAACAGAGTATATTTGCATATTTGATGACGATACAATACCAGGCTCAATGTGGTTTGAAAATTGTATTAGTACTATGAAAACACATGAAGGCCTACTTGGAACTGTAGGACTAATTTATGAAACTCCAAATTCGTATCGCCCAAATACTAGATACGGTTGGACAGAAATAAATAATCCCAAGACGATTAGGGTTGATATCGTAGGGCATGCGTGGTTTTTTAAACGTGAATGGCTATCAGCATTCTGGAGAGAATTACCACCACCAGATTTAACAACTGTTGGGGAAGATATGCACTTCTCATATATGTTGCAAAAATATTTAGGTTTAAATACATATGTCCCACCACACCCAGAACATTTTAAAGAAATGTGGGGAAGCACTAAAGGTTGGGAAATGGGGACCGAGAAAAATGCGCTATCCTTCAATGAAGGTAATATCCTTAAAATGGATAAGTATCATAAAGACCTTATAAATAGAGGATTTAAATTAGTAAAACATGGATAAATTTACATTAGATTTTGACAATTTTTGGTCAATGATTGAAAATAATATAAATTTTACGTTTGCAAGATATGCCGACGGAGAGGTTATGTTGATGGGTGGCGAAGCTGTTGGCAAAATAACACAAGCATTTAAAGTAGATAAATGGGAGGCACCAAATACTTTAACAAGAGCGGGTAAAGAATTACTAGAAACAATAAATCATACTGAAGATAATTACCATTATGCTATCTCAGGTGTTAATGACAATATTAATGATTATAGGTTTTTAAAAAATAAAATAAAACATAAAGAAAGTAATATAACATTTGTTAATCTTTGGATTAATGCAAATTACAGGAAATCGTTTAAAAAATATGCATCTTTAAAAAGAGATGTTATTTTAATATGTAACCAAGACGCAAAAAAAGAAAACTTCCCATTTAATGTGGTTGATATCCACCCATTTCCAAATGACTGCATAACTTTTTGGGAAGAAAATTCGGATAAATTTATTAATGAATTACTAGAAAAATATGGTAGTTTAAATGACCAGTTATTTTTTATTTCATGTGGTCCAATATCTGAAATAATAATACATAAACTATATCAAAATAATCCTAATAACACATATATGGATGTTGGTTCATCAATCGATGAATTTGTACATGGCGAAATAACAAGGCCATACATGGACCCATCATCAATATATTCAAAATTTAAATCTAATTTTTAATGGTACAAGTAGCTTATTCAAACTCTAACTGCATTGACTTATGGGAAGCGTTTCAAAAACAAATGTTTAAACACTCAAAATTAAAACTTTATTTAATATCAGATAAAGAACCTGTCGATTTTGGTCTTGCTGGTGTTAGTATATATGATAATAGTGAACCATACTATAAAGTTTGGGTGGATGGATTAAATAAATTCAATGAAGACTATTTCATATATTTACAAGAAGACTTTTTCCTATACGACGACATAAACGAAAGCAAGTTAAACGAATATCTTGATTTTTTAAAAAATAACCCAAAGTATTCTTTTGTCAGATTGTTTAAATGCGGACATGTAAACAATAATAAAATTACTGAAACACTTTACGAAATTGAATCAAAAAATCATGATATTTTTTCAATGCAAACCACAATATGGCGAACATCTGATTACATCAAATTAATGGAGTATGTTAAAGATGATAAATGGTTAGAAAACGATAAATATAGAAAAGCCGCTATCGAATTAAATTTAAATGGTGTTTATCATTATGATAACGAACAGAAAAGAGGGTGGACACATTATGATTCAAGCATATATCCTTGCATTTCAACAGCGTTAAATAAAGGTCAATGGAATCTTAGTGAATACCCAAAAGAATTAAAACCAATTTTAGACGAATATTGTATCGATATATTAAAAAGAGGTGCCGTTTAATTAAATAATAAATATCAAATTGAAATTATGAAAGTTTTTTTATGTTTTTATACAAACGAAAAATTTAGGTCGCGTGAAGATTGGTTAATTAATGAATATTCAAAATCTGGATTTTCAAACATAATATCGTATCGTTCCGAAAATGTTAAAACTGGTGTTTTTTACGAAGAAAATAAGGAAATTTTAGATTGTAAAACTGGTGACGGATACTGGTTATGGAAACCAAAAATAATATTAGACACATTTGAAAAAATGGAATACGGTGACGTATTGGTATATGTAGATGCTGGAGATTTTGTTAATGTAAATGAGAACGAAATATTTGATTTTGCTAAAATTAATGATTACTATTTTACAAATTGGAATGGTGTTAGGTGGCCTCAAAAAATATGTACTAAAAGGGATTGTTTTATATTAATGGATTGTGATACAGAAATTTATCATGAGACATCACAAATGGAAGCTGGATTTTTAATCTTTAAAAAAACGGACCAAGTCATTCTATTACTTAACGATTATTTATATTATTGTAAAAACAAAAACATTGTCGATAACGAACCTAATATACATGGAGATAATTTTCCTAATTGGCAATTCCATAGAAATGACCAAAGTATTTTAACAAATTTAATTGTAAAACATGGTTTAACATTTAATAGTACTCTTGACAATAAAATAAAATGTAATATTTTTATACCATGAAATTTATAGCACTTAATTATAACTACGATTTGGATAAAATGTCAGATATTGGTAGAAAATGGGCTTACGATGTCTATAAAAATAATGACTTTATTTCCGAATATTCATCTGCTTCATACGCAACATTTATTGATAAAAATCCATCACATAAACTACATCTTTATACTGATAATGTAGATTATATGAAGACAAAAATGGATAAATACAATATCGACCAAAGTCGAATTATATATATCGATTATTCAGAAAACTTAAAACAATATGATAAAAATTTAAAATATAGTTTTACAATTTTAAATGATTTTATTAACTTTGCAAAATCTGATACAGAATATACAATTAAAATAGACAACGATTTAATATTCACAAAAGAATTAAAACTTCCAGATTTAAATAGTATATTAGTTTGGAAGTATGAAAGAATTGTTAAACACGGCGATACTAGGTGGGGTGAAATAAAAATATGTAACGAAGTATTAAACAATACCGATTTTAAAGTATACAATTTAGGTATTTTTGGTCTACCACCAGAATATCAAACGGTAGAAGCAAAAGAAATAATGGACAGAATGATTTCAGTTGACATTTCTGATGTAACTGACGTAGATTCAAAAATTTACCATTGTTGTGAGCAGACAGCAAACAATTGGATATTTAACAAATATAATTATAATATCATAGAAGCACATACACAAGTTGACCATCTATTTGACAATAAAGGAATGTGTATAGAAAGAGCTAAATACTTATTAAAATGAAAACTACCTGTTTATTAACAATCCATAATAAAGAATTTTTAGCTGAAAGGGTTTGTCAATCGTTAGTTAATAATCTATCAGAGAATAACGACCAAATTATTGTTGTTTTTGATGGTTGTACAGACAATAGTGAAGCATTGGCTAGAAATGTTTTAGATAGCGTAACCAATAAAAAAATTGATTATGTATATACCAACGATGTTTATGAGACAAAAGCTAATAATGCTGGTTTAAAATTAGTTCAAAACGATTACGTTGTACTTATTCAAGACGACATGGTTGTAAATGAAAATAATTTTGATACGCGAATGCTAGAACCTTTTTTAAAATTTAATGATGTGTTTGCTGTCACGTCATTTGTTGCTCATAATAACATATACAATGAAATAACAAAACAAATAAACTATATTGATGTAGCAGCAAAAGATTCTTCGGAGAGAGATATTTTTTATGCTAGAGAATATGCTAATAGAGGACCTTTAATGTATAATTTTAATGATGTTGTTAAACTTAATTTTTTGGATGAATATTTTGCACCACAAAATTATGATGATATGGACATCTCAATGAGAGCGTTTAAAGAACTTGGTAAAGTATCTGGATTATATTGGGTTGACTATACATCTGACCCTAGTTGGGGAACGACTAGACAAAAGAAAACATCATTATATAATGATTTAGTTTATATTAACGCCGCAAAAATACTTGAAAAACATAAAGATTTGTTATACAGTAACAAATTTGTAGAAAATAGAAAAATGTAATTATGAAAATTAAACCATCAGACGATACACAATGGAGAGCCGAAAATGGTGATAATACTTATCGAATAAACTATAATTTAAATAATGAATCTGTTATTGTTGATTTAGGGGCTAGACATGGAGACTGGTCAGACCTAATTAAACAAAAATACAACCCAAAAATTTATTGTTTTGAAGTGGTTCCAGAGTTTTGTAATCAATTAAAACACAAAGGGTATAATACTTTTTGTTCTGCCGTTTCAAATAAAAAAGAAAAAATAAAATTAGGTGTTTTTGAATCTGAAGCTTCTATATTCTATACTGAATCAGACTTTGAATGTGATGCTATTTCGGCTAGTGAAATTTTTAATCTTATCAAAAAAAATCATATAGATTTAATGAAAATAAATGTTGAGGGTGCTGAATATAAAATACTTAATGAATTAATTGATAACAAAAATATAGATAAAGTCGATAACATACAAGTACAATTCCATTTATTTGACAATTCTGAAAATGATGAATATGAAAAATTATCTGAAAAACTATCAAAAACACATGAGATATCTTGGAGATTTCCATTTGTCTGGGAAAATTGGACATTAAAAAAATAAAAAAATATGATAAAAACACCAATTAAAAAAGAAAAATGGGTTGAAGCCCAAATAGAAGAAAAAATACATCACATGCACGAAAATGTTGATGCCTCAGTAAATAGATGGGGTGAAATATATAATTTTTATTTTAGATATTTAGACATTGATACTAATCTTGAAAATAAGACTATTTTAGAAATAGGTCCAGCTAAAATTGCTGCATTAATTTATTGTAATAATTATGGTCCTTCATTTATTGTTGAACCAACTAAATATGAAGATACTGAACATTTGTATGTTGATAAACCAATTACTTTTATTAGAGATACATATGAAGATTGCGAATCACCTGTTGTTGATGAAATTTGGCTTTTTAATGTTTTACAACACATTGTAGACCCTGATTTGTTTATTGAAAAATGTAAAAAAAGTGCTAAAATAATTAAATTTTTTGAACCGATAAACACACCAATAGAAGTACATCACCCACATTCATTTACTTTTGATGAATATGTTAAATATTTTGGTGATTCTGTTAAATTATATAACGGGTCCACAGAAATTTACCATACAGCAGATTGCGTATATGGTATTTATAAATGCCAATAAAAAATAAAATAAAATGAAAACATATTCACAGTGTGGGCAAGATTTATTTGTCCTAAATCTTTTAAAAATTAAAAATGGTACTTTTTTAGATTTAGGTTGCTACTTGCCTAAAAATATCAATAACACATTTTTACTAGAACAAAATGGTTGGGTTGGTATCTCATTAGATATTAACGATTATTCGAATGAATGGTCGGTTAGAAAAAATAAATTTATTCAATGTGATTGTTTAAATCAAGATTATAATGAATTGTTAAGTAAGAATTATGATAGTAACGTAATCGATTATTTAACATTAGATATGGAGGCCTTAGGTGACAGATATGCATTATTAGATATTATTTTAAAAACTAATTATGAATTTAAAATAATCACAATTGAACACGATTCACATTTAGGTCAACAATATGTTAATAATGAAAAAATACCGCAAAGAGAATTACTAACAAAAATGGGTTACGACCTTGTTTGTGCCGATGTTTCACATAAGGATTACCCTAATGATTTTTACGAAGATTGGTGGGTCAATAAAAAATATTTTACAGAAAATGAATATAAGTCTTGGATTTCAAACAAAGAAAGTTTTGATAAAATCCTAAATAAAAATAATATAAATCATGAAAGTACTACCGAATCAATGTCGTGGTATTAATTAAAATTAACAATAAATAAAATGAAAAGAATATTAGTACTAGGTGGTGGAGGATTTATTGGTGGACACTTAGCAAAAAAATTAAAAGATGCGGGTCATTGGGTTAGAGTTGTTGACATTAAAAAACATGAATACTTTAAAACTGAAGAGTTCTGTAGTGAATTTATAATAGGTGATTTAAAAGATAGGATGCTAGTGTCTAGAGTTATGCTAAGCCCAACACAAACATCGTTAAACGATGCTGAAAATGCTTTTGATGAAGTATACCAGCTTGCTGCTGATATGGGTGGTGCTGGTTATATATTCACTGGTGAAAACGACTTTAACGTTATGCATAATTCATGTATGATTAATTTAAATGTTGTTGAGCATGCGGTTAAATTTAATGTTAAAAAATTATTTTATTCTTCATCAGCATGTATGTATCCAGAACATAATCAACTAGACCCAAATAACCCAAATTGCGAAGAAAGTTCAGCATATCCAGCAAATCCAGATTCTGAATATGGTTGGGAAAAATTATTTAGTGAAAGAATATATTTAACAGCTAATCGTAATTATAATTTAAATGTTAGAATTGCAAGATTTCATAATATATTCGGTCCTCAGGGTACTTGGAAAGGTGGTAAAGAAAAGGCACCTGCAGCTATGTGTAGAAAAGCTTGCGAAACACCTGATGGTGGTACTTTAGAAGTTTGGGGTGATGGAAGTCAAACACGCTCATTTTTATATATTGATGAATGTGTTGAGGCAGTATTACGATTAATGGACAGCGATTTTATCGGACCTGTAAATATTGGTTCTGAAGAAAAAGTTACAATTAATGAACTAGCTGAAATGGCGATTAAACTATCTGGTAAAAATATCCATATTAAAAACATATATGGTGAAGAGTTTATTCAAAAATACGGACACAAATGTCCACTTGGTGTAAAAGGAAGAAATTCTGACAATAAATTATACAAAGAAAAAATTGGATGGTCAGTAAACGAACCGTTAATTAATGGGTTAACTAAAACATACCAATGGATAAAGACAATGAATTAAAACAAAAATTTGCAATTGTAGTACAAGGGCCATCGAATCATGTTGAAGAAATAAAAAAAGCTTGGGATGGATTTACAATTATTTGGTCAACTTGGATTGGTGAAGAAAGTAAGTATAATTTTAATGATATTGTAATTTTTAACGAATACCCACAAGACCGAGGTGTTAATAATTTAGGATTGCAAAAAATATCAACAATTGAAGGTATTAAAAAAGCAAAAGAATTAGGCTTTAAACATGTTTTAAAATGGAGAAGTGATTTAATACCAAATAATTCTAATGAATTAATAAAATCTTTTAAAGACAACCATTTGAATTTTTTATCTTGGCATATTGAAGGTGAATATTTTATTGATTACTTTTTAGGTGGTGGTATTGATGATGTCTATGAAGCATGGAATTTAAATACGACATCTGGTCCATTTCCTGAAAGAGTTATAACAGATAATATTCTTGATAAGAAATTTAAAAATTTTAATTTTATTGCTAACGAATTATCTAAAGATAATGAAGTTTTTTGGCCAAAATATAATGTGTATCTTTCTAGTTATAATGGCCTACCAGGTAGCAATGTAGATGTTGTTAAATATAAAATTTTAGAATGATGATTAAATTAATTATTTTTGATTTAGATGGTGTTTTATTTGATGGTAAAGATATACATTTTGATACACTAAACGAAGCATTAGGTCCAGAATATTATATTGATTGGGGTGAACATTTAAGTAAATATGACGGACTTAAAACAATCCAAAAGCTTGAAATGTTAACAAAAGAAAAGGGGTTACCAATAAATAAATACGATGAAATTTGGAAAAATAAACAACGGCTCACCATTGAAAAAATAAAAAATATTAAGTCATCAACACAACTAAAAGTCTGCATCGATACTTTATCAAAAAAAGGTTATAAATTAGTTTGTTGTAGTAATAGTATTAGAAAAACAATATTAACTGTACTATCAAAATTAGAAATTATTGAATATTTTGATTTGATTCTTTCAAACGAAGATGTTAAAAATAGCAAACCACATCCAGAAATTTATTGGAAAGCAATATCAATAATGGGTGTTATACCAGAAGAAACATTAATTATTGAAGATTCACCATATGGTTTATTGGCGGCAAGTAGAAGCAATTCTCATGTTATGAGAGTATCATCACCAAAAGATGTAACATATGATAATATATTTAAAAACTTAAATAAAGAAAAAATGAATATAATACCAAAATGGAAAGACGAAAAATTAAATATATTAATACCTATGGCTGGAGCTGGGAGTAGATTTGAAAATGCTGGTTACACATTTCCAAAACCACTTATTGATGTCAATGGAAAACCAATGATTCAATTAGTTGTTGAAAACCTAAATTTAGACGCGAACTATATTTACATTGTTCAAAAATCACATCGTCAAAAATACAATTTGGATACTTTATTAAATTTAATAACGCCAAATTGTAAAATAATTGATGTTGATGGGTTAACAGAAGGCGCAGCTTGCACCGCATTATTAGCTAAAGATTATATAAATAATCAAAACCCTTTATTTTTTGCTAATTCAGACCAATTTGTTGAATGGGATTCAAATGAATTTATGTATAAAATGCAAGAGACAAATACCGATGGTGGTATTGTTACATTTAAATCAACGCATCCAAAATGGTCATTTGTTAAATTAAATACAAATACTAATTTAGTTGAAGAAGTTGCAGAAAAAAATCCAATATCTGATAATGCGACTGTTGGTTATTATTATTGGAAACATGGTAGTGATTTTGTAAATTATGCCGAAAAAATGATTCAAAAAAACATACGTGTTAATAATGAATTTTATGTTTGCCCTGTATTTAATCAAGCAATCGAAGATAATAAAAAAATAAGAATTTTTAATGCCACAAAAATGTGGGGACTAGGTACACCAGAAGATTTAAAATATTTTTTAGAAAATAATAAATAAAACAAAACAAAACAAAAAAAAATGGAAAAAAAGATTTATGTAGAAGTTGGTTCAAATACTGGAACCGATACACAACGATTTGTTAACGATGATTCAATAGTTTATTGCTTTGAGCCATCAATGGAATTATCGTTTAATTTATGGGAGCGATATAAACATCACGATAATGTAATTGTATTACCTTTTGCTATTGATATTGAAAACAGTATTAAAAAATTTAACGTTGCTGGTACATCAAATTGGGGTTGCAGTAGTTTAAATAATTTTGATAGTAATATTGCACATAAATGGCCAGGTAGACCTGATTTTATGTTTACCCATTCATATGTGGTACCAACAATAACACTTTACGATTTTATTAATTTATATAATATTGAACACATTGATTATCTGTGGATAGATGCCCAAGGTCATGATTTTAATGTTATTAAAAGCCTTAAAGATAAAATTAATATAGTAAAAGAAGGCAGATGCGAAGCCGCTCATAATGTTACGTTGTACGAAGGTGTTAATAACAATTATCAAGATATTATCGATTATTTAAGTAACTTTGGATTTGAATCAGAAATTGAATTAGACCGTTCTGGATTTGGTGCTGAATGTGATGTTTCATTTAAAAAAAGAATATGATATTAATATCACATAGAGGAAATACCATTGGGCCAATACCTAATTTGGAAAATGAACCAAAATATATAGATAATGCAATTTCTGATGGTTTTGATGTTGAAGTTGATGTTTGGTGTATAAAAAATAAAGAAGATAATTGGCAATTATTTTTAGGTCATGATGAACCACAATATGGTATAAATTATGATTGGCTTTCTGATAGAATTGCAAATCTTTGGGTACATTGTAAAAATATCGAAGCTATTGAATTTTTTAAAAATACAAAAATTAATTATTTTTGGCATCAATATGATACATTAACACTAACATCAAACAAATATATTTGGGCGTATCCTGGAAAACAACCAATAAGTGGTAGCATTGCTGTTATGCCTGAAATTAATTCTGATAACATAACTAAATGTATTGGTGTTTGCTCTGATTATATAAAAAATTATAAAAAATGATATTATTAACTTACGGGACTAGACCAGAATATATAAAAATTAAACCATTAATTAACGAAATGGTGAAACAAAATATATCATTTAAAACATTATTTACAGGTCAACATAAAGACATAGTAAATAATGATGCTGATTTTGTTTTAGATATGAAAAATTATGGTGAAAATAGATTGGATAATATTATACAAAATTGTATGAATATGCCGTCAAGCTGGTTTGATGGGATTGACTATATTTTAGTTCAAGGCGATACAACATCGGTTACTGGATTAGCGCTAGCGGCACTACATAGAAAAATAAAATTAATACATCTAGAAGCTGGCCTTAGAACATATGACACCGAAAATCCTTACCCCGAAGAAAATAATAGACGAATCGTTTCAACAATTGCTGACATACATCTATGTCCAACAGAGCAAAATAAAATTAATTTATTAAACGAAAACATTCCTGAGAATAAAATATATGTTGTTGGTAATACTGGTTTAGATAATTTATTAAATTTAAACTATGAAATAAAATACGATAATAAAATTTTAATAACTCTTCATAGACGTGAAAATCATGAAAAAATGGATGAGTGGTTTATTGCTTTAAACAATATTGCAAAAAGATACAAAGATTACGAATTTATATTACCAATACATCCAAACCCAAATGTTCAAAAACATAAACATTTGTTAACAGACATTAAAGTTATCAACCCATTAAATCATGAAGAACTTATAAAATATTTATTTACTATAAAATTAGTTATTACCGATAGCGGTGGTATACAAGAAGAATGTAGTTTTTTAAACAAAAAATGTTTGGTTTGTCGAAAAATAACAGAAAGACCAGAATCGGTAGGTTTAACCAGTTTTTTAGTTGATGAACCAGAAAATTTATATGGGCTGTTTGAAGAACATATTAAATCAGCAACATCAATGGATGACCAAAAATGTCCATTCGGTGACGGAAAATCATCCGAAAGAATTTGTAATATTTTTAGATATTTATAGTAAAAATACATGAACAAAAAAAGCACAGATAGAAAACCAAAAACAAGAAGAAATGCTGATATTGAACTATCAGCATTTTCTGAATCTAACGGTGAAACAACCCCAAAAAAAGAAGTCTTATCAACAATTAGACTTGAAATAAAACATAAAAACGAGACACAAAAAAAGTTAACACAAGCAATAAAAAAGAACGATGTTACAATATGCGCTGGACCCGCTGGTACAGGCAAAACCCTGCTTAGTGTATTTGAAGCTTTGCTATTGTTGAAAACCTATCCAGAAAAATATAAAGAAATCAAGTTGGTTAAATCAATAACACAACTTAAAAATGAAGACCTTGGTATACTGCCTGGTGATGAGAAAGAAAAAATGAAATTTCTCATGATGTCTTATTTAGATGCTTTTTATAAAATTATTGGCGAAGGTCTTACAAATAAACTAATTGATTCTGGGTTAATTAAAATGGAGGTTTTTGGTGCTATACGTGGAAGGTCTTTTACAAACTGCATTATATTAGTTGACGAATTTCAAAACATTACCCACGATAATGCAAAAACATTCCTAACTAGATTTTCAGACGATACAAAGGTTATTGTTTTAGGTGATACGGGTCAAATTGATTTAAAAAATAAAAAAGATAGTTCATTAGAAAGATTAATTGAAAGGGTAAATTTAACACCAATCGAAGGCGTTGGAGTTGTTGAATTTAATGAATCAGAAACTGTTAGACACAGACTTACTAGCTACTTTATTAACGTATTTAAAGAACCAGAACAACCCAAACAAGAACAGCAACAAAACAAAAAAAATACAAAAAAATCTATTTTTAAAAGTTTTATCGATTTATTTAAAAAATAACTTGACTTTATTCTTATAATTACTATCATTCTACCATGAATATAGGTATATCAATAAATGAAGTTTTAAGAGATTTTTTAGGTCAGTTATTATACACATACGACAAGTATATTGAAAAAACTGATATTAAAGAAACAGAAATTACCAGTCTAAACTTAACAGAATTTTTAAAATTCGAGAGCGTAGACGAATGTAATAAGTTTTTATATTTAGAAGCACCCCTAGAAATCTTTGGCCATGCAGATTTAAAATTTGATGGCGTAATGGCTCACTTTAATAATCTTTTAATGGACATTAAAGATGAGGAAGAACACCAAATTATTTTGGTTGGTAAAGAAATAAACAAAAGCATCCCATCAACATTTTTCTTTTTATCCAAAACTGGATGTAGAGCAGAAAAAATAAATTTTGTTCAAAACGCAATAAACGAATGGGATAATGTTGATTTATTAATTACCGCAAACCCAGATGCGCTTCAAAATAAACCGAACGGTAAAATTAGCGTAAAGGTTAAAGCACCATACAACGAAAATGTATCCGCCGATTACGAAATCGATTCTATTTTAGATTTTATTAAAGACCAAGACTTAAGAGATAAAATCATAAATTCAAAAATAACAACTTACGAAGAAATTTAAACTATGTTAGAATTTGGTGACTCAGTCTTTTATATAGACTTAAAAGCTTTTGACAAAGCCATTACTATTATTGATGGTAAAAACCCAGAAGATTTAAATGTAGAAACAGAAACAAAAACAACACTAAATGAAAAAGGTGAAATTTTAATGAGTGAAGTGTTTCAAAGAACAAGCCAAAGAGGTAAAGAAATTGATGCAACAAAATATGATTTACTTAAAACATTTATTGAGTACATTATAGATTATGAAGACGAAAGCGACGACACACTAGGTGCCGACAGAGCGCTATCTCAAACACCTCTAGGATATAAAATAGTATTTAATACCTTATTAAAGGAGAATATATTAAAAGAAAAACCATAATAAAAAATAAAAATAAAAAAAAAAGAAATGGTAGACGAAAAAGTAAAACAAGTTAATGAGATTATTGAAAAATTAGACAAAAAAGATTTTAGTCTATATTTTTTCACACTTGACACAAAGGGAAACCCAACAGCAGGAATTGCAAACATTTATGAGCACGTAAAAGTATTAAATGAATTGGGTTACAATGCAAAAATTTTGCATGAGAAAAATGATTACAAATTAAGAGGTGATGAAAGTGGTATGGGTATTGCAGATTGGTTAGGTGAAGAATATGCTGCACTACCACACGCATCAATCGAAAATCAAAATTTAAATGTTTCACCAGCTGACTTTATTGTCATCCCAGAAATATTTCCAACACTAATGGACCAAATTAAAGGATTTCCATGTAGAAAAATTGTATTATCTCAGTGTTATGATTATTTATTGGACCTTTTACCAATCGGAAAAAGATGGGAAGCCGATTATGGTTTTGGACATGTGATTACAACTAGCGATAAACAAGCTAATTATCTAAGAAATCTTTTTCCGTCTATTAAAACACATACAATACCTGTATCAATACCAAGTTATTTCAAACCAAATGAAAAACCAAAAGTTCCAGTTATTGCAATCTTAACAAGAAATCAAGGTGATGCGGCTAAAATGGCAAAATCATTTTATTTACAATATCCAATTTACAAATGGGTTAGTTTTAAAGAATTAAGAGGTCTATCTAGACAACAATTTGCTGAGGAATTATCTAAATGTTGTTTAGCTGTATGGATTGACGATAATTCTGGATTTGGAACATTCCCAATTGAAGCTATGGAGTGCGGAACGCCTGTTATTGGTAAAATACCAAACATGGTTCCTGAGTGGATGGAAACAATTGACGAGACTGGTAATCAAGCTATCAATAATAACGGAGTTTGGACAAACACAACACTTAATATCCCAGAATTAATTGCAACATACATGAAGGTTTGGTTTGAAGATTCAGTACCATCTGATTTAATCGAATCAATTAAAAAATCTACTGGTTTATATTCACCTGAAAAACAAAAAGAAACAATTGAACGCGTATACGGTCAACTAATTGAAGAAAGAATACAAGAATTTAATAACATTTTAAAAGCTCAAACAGCTGTAGAAGAAAGTAAATAATTTAAAAATATGAAAAAAAGTAACTCAAATATCTCGGTAATCTTACCTGTACACGAATTAACCGAAGAAACAAAACCAATGTTTTTAAACGCCATTAAAAGCGTTGAACAACAAACTGTAAAACCTGATGAATTAGTTATTGTAATTCCAAAAGGTAGCGGTATTGCTAAATATATCAAAACCGTAGATTTCGGCGAAATAAAAGAAATCGTGTCGGTTGTTGAAAATGACGGTGAAACTGATTTTGCTAGCCAAATAAATTACGGTGTATCTAAAGCAAAATCTGAATGGGTTTCATTCTTAGAATTAGATGACGAATATGCTAACATCTGGTTTAAAAATGTTTTAGAATACACAAAGGCTCATACCAATGTTGAATTGTTTATGCCACTTGTTGTTGATGTAGATGCAAATGGCTCATTTGTTGGGTTTACTAACGAAGCTGTTTGGGCAACTGGATTCTCAGACGAATTAGGTGTGTTAGATTTAAACGCATTATTAATGTATCAGAATTTTAATATTGATGGTATTGTTGTTAAAAAATCTATATTTGAATCATATGGTGGATTTAAACCTAGTATTAAATTAACATTTATATATGAATTCTTATTAAGAATGACATTTAAAGATGTTAAGGTAATGACAATTCCTAGATTTGGATACAAACACGTAAATCAAAGACCTGGTTCTTTATTTGATAATTACAAAAATACAATTGACCCAGCTGAAGCTAGATGGTGGTTAAGTCAAGCAAAAAAAGAATATTATTTCGATAAAGATAGAAAAATAACGTATGAAACACAAAAAGTGTAAATGGTTAGCAAAAGAGGACGCAAAAGAAAGAATGAAATGTATTTTGGTCCAGACGAAGAAAATGCCGTTAACGAATACTTAGCATCAACTGATGATACCGAAAGAAACTTGATTTACAACAAATGGTTAAAAGAGCCATTGGATAAAATGATAGAATCTATTATTAGAAAATATAAATTATATAGAAAGGGTGAAACGTTTGAAGATTTACACAGCGACACCCTTTCATTTCTAATGACAAAAGCACATAAGTTTGAACATGGTAGAGGTAAAAAAGCATATTCTTACTATGGCACGATATGTAAACATTATATTTTAGGATTATTAATCAAGGATGAAAAGTATATTAAACAAACAGCATCCTATGAAGATATATCTTCCGACTTAGAAGAACGTAAAGAGTTAAGCTATGTTATTGATGAAGATGATTTTCAAATGGATGAGTTTTTTAAAAAACTTACAAATGGTATCAAGGATGAATTAGACGATGAGAACTTACCACCAAAAAAACGATTAACCGAAAATGAAAAAAAAGTAGGTCAATCCCTGATTGAAATATTACAAAATTGGGAAACATCGTTTGATGCTATGAGTGGTGGTTCTAAATATAATAAAAACTCCGTACTAGAAACCATGCGAAACTACACCAATCTATCAACCAAAGATATAAGATTGGCTATGAGAAGATTTAAAGAGTTATACGAATTTTTAAAATTCAAAACCCTGTAAACGTATTTAAAAATCTTTTACTTAATATTTATATAAAAATATATTATCATGCCAAGGAAAAAAAAACAAGATGTAAAAGTAAATGACGTTGAAAGCTTAGAGGGTTTAATGCAAGAAACTTACAATGATGCGTGTCTACAAATAAATGATGCTCAACGAAGCATAAATGAATTAGCATCAAGCGCCACACCACAAGATGTAGACGATTTAACAAAAATAGCTAAAGAAAAAGGTGGTCTTTTAAAGGTAAAAGATTCTGCGATTAGAATTAAACTAGAATTAGCAAAACTACAAAGCGATATACTTAAAAATAGAGGCGATGCCGAAACAGCAATTCAAGAAAGAACTGATGGCAAAGCGTCTTTAAATGATTTTAAATCAATTAGGGAAATGCTTAAAAACGATAAGGATATTGAGAACCAACAAGATTAATAATGTCTAATTTAGTCAAAAAAAAGCAAATATTTGGTAACATTGCGGCAGACAGGACGATTACTGAGGGTATGCCAAAATTAAAGACTACCTCATCAATGCCATCAATTAATAACACTGGCAATGTGGTTGCTTTTTTAACAGATTTAATCAAGGCGCTTGATGGTTATGAAGAACTAGTAGATACTGTAATTGATACAATCACAAAATATCTTGGTACAATTGAAACCGAGATAAAAAATGCGCTTCAACTAGAATTAAAAGCTATCGTAAGCTGTGGTGTCAACCCTAGCCTACCCGATTATATTAAATCAACAGGTAACGGGATAAAATTTACTGTTGATAAGATAGATTTTACAAACATATTAAAAATTGACCCAAGTTCAACTGCTGGTGGACTTATTTATACCGATTTAACACCAAATCTAATTGATAGCAAAGATTTTAATACTTTTTTATACCAAGTAATACAAAATGATGGGTCTGTTAATGGATGGGGTCATCAAACAACGGGTGCTGACATATTAACGTTTCAGTTTAAATCTGTTGACATTGCGGGTATAGACCCAAACAATACTCTAACTATTAAAGCGGCTCAATCATATGATAATAAATCATTAAGCGACATAAACAATAATTTTATAAATAGTGTGACACTATTTGATTCAGCAAAACTATTAACAAAACTAGTTGATAATATATTTGGTACTGTATCTAACCTAGCAAAAACATCAAAAAACTTTTTAGAGAGTAAATCAAAAACAAATTTTATTATTAATAAAATTACAAATACCGAGGGTAATGATATACTTTCAGACAATTTTTTTGATTTTTCAAATAAAGATAAAAAATTTTTTGAAGACGAAGCTAATTTATGGAAACAAGGAAAAGCCATATATAAAACATCTGGCGAATTCACTTCACAAATATCAGATGTATCATTAAAAAATATGACCAAATCTGTTTCTGGTGCAACAACCGAAGCAGCAAAAAAAGATGCGATAAAAAAATCTTTAAACGACTTAACAAATCAAATTACAAAAGCGTCAAATGATGCAACCAAATTGATTAACAATAGAAACAATCAATTAAAAAAATTAAGTAATAAACTTGATTCTTTTAGTAAAATTAAAATTGACCATAAAGCATTAAGCTTAAATTTTATTCAACAAATTATAAATGATTTTGTTAAAGTTATTGTTAATGTTTTATTATCGCCAAAGATTGTTACAATATTTCTTTTAAATTTTAAAATTATATACGGCCCAAACGAAACATTTTCAGACCCAATTGATTTTATCAAAAAAAATAGAAATTTAGTTAAAAATGTTGTAAAAAGAGTAAGTGGTATTATAATAAAAATATTATTAAAAAAAGTAATAAAAAGAATAACAAAGTTAATTGCAGAATCTAGACTTAAAAAAGAAATTGATAAAAACAAAGCAAAAGTAACACAATTGTTAAGTTTAGTTGGCGTTCCGCAAGATGTACTTAGACAAATAAACGGACTTATATGAGTGATGCTAACACAGAAAAAAAATCAGAATTTTCAACTGATGATTTAAATTTTAACTCTATTGGTAGTGTACTAGATTTAATATTATCAGCCTTTAAATTACAAAAACCTCCAATCGAGGCATTACCACCACCATTATTATTAGCTGGCGGTCAATTACGCCCAGGCGTAACCGCAACCGAAGTAGCCGCTAGAATAATATCTAGACAATCCGAATCGGGTGCGCTTGTTGGTGATGTTTTTGCTGATGGAGATAATATTGCTCAAGCAATGGAGTTAATTAGAATTCAAGAAATAATGGACTCCCTATTAACCGAAGGCAAAATAGAAGTTATAATACCACCTGGGATACCTGTACAAACACTTGGAATTGGTAATCTCGGTGCACCAGTCGCTTCATTTGGCGCAACTACAACATTTGCATCTGGATGGGGTGTTTTACGTTAAAAAAATTTTTATGGAAAAAAATGAAAAAAAATCTTTGTTTGAAGAATTAGAAGAAAAATCTAATAATGAAATTTTATTTGAAATCAAACAAATGGAGGCTGACCACGAAGCCTTAAAATTAAAAATGATAAAAGATTACGATAAATTAATCGAAATCGAAAAAAAATTTGAAAGAGCAAATTTAATATTACTTAAAAGATTAAAAGGGGAATAATATGGGTGCCGAAAATAAATATATTACCAACCTACCAACCGTACTATCCGAAGTAAGCAAAGTCAGAACGGTTCAACTAGGTATTGTTGCAAGTGTTGAAGACCCAAATGGGTTAGGTAGAATAAAAATTAGAATTCCAGGCCAACCAAACGTTGGCGGTGACGCTGATTCAACAATTGACGAATTACCGTGGGCAACCCCAATGGAATCAAAATTTTTTACCAGCCAACCAAAAGTTGGTGAAGGTGTTTTTGTATTAACATTTAGTAATCAAAAAGCCCATTCTGATAGATTATATTTTGGGCCGATAATATCACAGCTAGACAAATTAAATTTTGATTCATTAAATGTAACTGGTTTAAATTCTTTTACATTTGGTACAACAACCCCAAATGTTTCAATGAATAGAATTCCAGCAATAAAGGGTGTTTTCCCAAAACAAGATGATATCTCGGTACAGGGTAGATACAACACTGATATTATACTAAGAAAAAATGAAATATTAATACGCGCTGGTAAATTTGTTGAATCAAAAGCCGATATAAATAATCCATACCCATTTCAATTTAATAATACAACACAAGGATTTATTCAAATTAAAAATAATGTTAATTTAGTTAGGGATGGTCAAGATTTGGGTAGCGTAACAAATATTGTTGGTAGTAAAATCAATTTAATCACACATAAAGATGGTACCCCTAGATTTAATGTTATGAATCAAGATTCACAAGTTAGTGATGAAGAAATTCTAAACATTCTTGAAAATGCACACCCACTACCATTTGGCGATTTACTTGTTGAATATTTAAGACTCCTAAAAAATGCGTTTTTAAACCACGTACACAATTACCATGGCATACCACCAACCGATTTAACCGTCGGAGTAACACTTCCAGTTAAAGAATTTAATGATAAAGCTGAAGACCTAGAAAGTAGAATGTTATCGAAGAATATCCGCATAAATTAATATTACCAGATATTTATTAATAAAAAGAAATGGTAATTAGAACATTTTTCGACAAGAATAATACCATAGTTAGAAATGAAGTTGTTAATACAGCTAGAAACCCAGTAACCGAATTATTTTACGGTGGGCCTACTGGTGAAAACAAATATAGCCGTTACTTATTTCATTTTGATGAAACTAGATTAGTCAACATGTATGATAATGGTACATTTACTGATTTAACTAAACTAAAACACACATTAAAACTAACTAATACAGCGTCATTTGACGAAGGGTTATTAAATGGTTCGTATCAATCAAAAGAAAGAGCGTGCTCATTCGACCTAATTGTTTTTAAAGTGGGTCAAGAGTGGGACGAAGGTGTTGGTTATGACTATTTATCCTGTAACCTGCTAACTGGCGATTGTGCTATATCAACAAAACCATCAACATGGGTTAATCCACAAACTGGTATAGTTTGGACTGGCGGTTCTGGTGTCTACTCAGGTTCACCAAGTGGGTTAACAATTGCAACACAACATTTTGATTTAGGTAATGAAAACCTAGAAGTTGATATTACAGATTACGTTAATGGTGTTATGACAGGAAACACAAATAATGGACTAGGTATAGCATACGCTCTCCCGTTTGAAATAACAAGTACACAAAATATGCAATACGTTGGTTTTTTTACCAAATATACACAAACATTTTACGAGCCATACATTGAAACCATATATAGCAATTACATAACAGACGATAGAAATAATTTCTTTTTGGATAAACCAAATAAACTTTATCTATACGTTAACGTAGCTGGAAACCCAACAAATTTAGATAACCTACCAACAGTATCAATACTTGACGAAAACGGTGTAGCGTATACCTTTATTGAATCATCTGGTGTAACGCACGTAACAAAAGGTGTTTATTCAGTTGATTTAACAATTCCATCTGGGGATGGTGAAATAGGAACATTATTTAATGATGTTTGGCAGGATTTAGTAATCAACGGGGTTTCTAGACCAGATGTTAATCTCTATTTTGAATTAAAAGATAGTTTTGGTTATTATAACCTAGGCGACAGTGATTCGTTACCGAAAAAAGTAGCTGTATCGATATCTGGGGTTAGAAACCAAGAAAAAATAAAAAGGGGTGACACTAGAAAAGTAATTGTATCAACTAGAATACCATATACCATAGAACAAACACAAAACATATCAAATATAAAATATAGAATATATGTAACCGAAGGTAAAAATGAACTAACCGTAGTTGATTTTCAACCTGTTGAACTAGCATCTAATTATAATTATTTCTTATTAGACACCCTAAGCCTAATTCCAAATGTATATTATTTAGATATGTTAGTTGAATCTAATTTAGAGGTAACAACGTTAAAAAATGTTTTAAATTTTACTATTGTTAGCGAATCAAACTTAAGACAATCACAATGATGAAAGAATTTATAAGAGAAAACTTAAGACTTAATACCCTTATTACAGAGAAAATAATTGACGGCCAAAAAATGAATCCGCAATTACAAACATTATGTAACACAATGAGTGTGAGAAGTTACCATGAAGTTTTGGGTAGACTCATTGCTGCTATTGGACACCCAGAAGAAAACCATGAATTATGGGCTAAGATAAAAAAACCCCTAGATATGCTTGAAAAAGCTAGCAAAGATTTAAATAAAGAAAAAAAAGAAAATGGTATGACAGGTGATTCAGAAGTAGACGAAGCAAATACTTGGTGGTCCGCAATACAATCAACTCTTTGTGAACAAGGTCCAGAATTTCAATAATTAACTTTACATTTTTTTATTTTTTATTATATTTATTTTATACGTTAACTCACGTATTGGTATCGAGCTATAAGCTTTAGAGTTGTCTAGGCAACAAAGATATTAGTACATAATAACAAAAATTAAAAGTTAAAAAAAAATGAAAAGAAGAATCTCTATCGGGGAACCGATATCTAATCCTACAGCACAAATCTGTATCAACAAATCCAGACTTAAAGTCTACAACAAAGAAACCTCACCAACTTATTATTTAGAAAAAGGACAAGAGTTTCAAATCGAATTATTCAATCCAACAAAAAACACACTTTTAGCAAAAATCCAATTAAATGGAAAAGCTATATCACAAGGTGGTTTGGTGTTAAAGCCTGGCCAACGCGTGTTTTTAGAACGCTATTTAGATGTTGCTAAAAAATTCATGTTTGACACATACGAAGTATCAAATACAGAAGAAGTTAAAAAAGCCATCGAAGACAACGGCGATTTTAAAGTTGAATTTTATAAAGAATCTAATCCAACCCTTGTATATGGTACGGTAACAACATATAATACAAACAATCGATTTACACTAACTGATAATTTTAATACTACAGCTCCTAATAATTACCTTAATCTTACTGGTAATATTACAAATACAACTTCGACGTATAGCTCTGGTATTGTAAATTGTAGTAATAGCTTTACTAATAATGTAACCAATGATAGCTTTGAACCTATACAACAAAAACCAAGACTTAGAAAAAGCTTAACCAAAAGCATAGAAACTGGTCGTGTTGAAGCTGGAAGTAGTTCAGACCAAAAATTTGAATATGTAAACAAAAGTTTTGATTACTACGCATTTCACACCGTAGAATGTAAACTACTACCAATATCACAAAAAATAAATACGGCAGAAGATATCAACGTAAAAAGATATTGCACAAACTGTGGGACAAAACAAAAACCAGAATTTAAATTTTGTCCTAGCTGCGGAGAAAAATGCTAAAATAATAACTAGAGTTAACGTATTAAAAAAGCCCAGATTGTCTGGGCTTTATTTATTTGGATATCTAATCATTGTATTTCTAAACCTGAAATCTTTATACTTACCAGTATTTGAACCAAAACCAAATCGTTTATAGAAGCGTAATAAGCCTGTTTTAGAGCTTTCTGTGTCTTCTGGGGTTAATACACATAATAAATCATATTTATCACACAGCGCTGTTATTTCCGTCATCAATGCCGTTCCTAACCCCTGTCTTCTTTGCGCCTTGTCTTTTACCTTGATTGAGGCTACTTCAATTGCATCATTACCTTTCAAATATATCCAACAAGCCATACCCAATGCATCATATTTTTGTATGATACCATCTAATTCTGCTTGAATTTTAAATCTTGCATCATCTTCAACAACCTCTTGTAATATTTGTAATATTTTCATATATTAATTTCTCATATTTTTACCCAGCAAACCTTCTCTATGCATTCTAAGTTTTAATTCTTTACGCCATTTGGCCCTTGTTTCACCTGTAAACTTATTATTAACACTATGCAATGATGGCGATAACTCTAACATATCTTGGAATGTCATCTCATCCCACATATCTTTATGTTTATTATACACTTGTTTAACATTATGAATTTGAGCTTGAATTTCCATTCTTGTTGCGTCTACAGGTATACCACCTAAACTTGTTGTATTACGCTCCCTTGCTTTATCAACTCTTGCCTCAATATGTTTATTATTTAAAGTATCATCAATCCAATGTGCTAATTCATGATGTATACTACCTTTGATTCTTGCCTCGGTAAACTCTTTAATCAAGCTTTTTCTTTGTTTTTCATCGCTTAATTCGTCCAATGCCTTTTCTATATTGCCTTTAGCATAATTCATAACAAAACTAATAGCGTTTTTAAATGCGCCAATACCAATTATTTTATGTTTTGGGTTATAGAAATTAAGGCCTGGGTTTATTTTTATAACGCATGGATTTAATTCATGACACTTAATTGAATCAGGTGACATTAAAATCGAAGTATCCGTTTCAGCCTCTTCAAACATTGAGCTAGTAACAAATCCTGTTCTTTCAATAGCATCAACATCATCCTTAAAATATTTATCATACAACATATCAACATCGCTATCAACTTCTGTTAATTTTTCTGACAAAAGATTTTCACGTAATAATTTTTTAATAAATGATTTCATATTATTTTACCAAAAATTTAGAATAGTCCATAGTCGATGGTTTATCATTTTTAAAATAATACTTTTCAACTTTATTACCGTACTTGATTGTTTTATAATAACCATCTGGAATTGTCGCACCTGTACTTAACTTAATTGATGATTTTGAAAAAACACATTGTATCTCAACATTAACAATTTTATTTTCATTTGCCAATAATCTTTCACGCGCTTCTAATAATCGCCATGTTGTTCTATTTAAATCTTGATTTTGAAGTGAACAGTTTAAATAACTAAATGTTTTATACAGCATCTCTTTAGTACAATTAAAATCAGCTGCTGGTGCCATATGACCCTTATCATATATATTATTCACATAATCCATGTGGTCAGATGTTTTAACACTATCTATGGTATAAAAATCCATACCCTTTCTAGACGCGTCGCCATTAGGACACTTTACAGTATATTTAACCCACACAGGTTGTTCCAAAACTTCAGAATATATTACCTCGTAGATATCGGTTTTAATATGAACCTTATCTCTTAATTTTTGTGAAAATATACTTAACGGTATAATACCAATTAGTATAATTAATAACATTTTTTTCATACTAATAAATATCTTGAACCCTTAGAAAGATTTTCAGTTCCCCATAGAGGTTGAAGATTACATAAATCCCAACATTCCTTAAACTCTGGGTCATCCAATGATGTAAAATTAAAACTAGACATTGGTCTTATATGGTCAACATGCCATTGACCATAATTATCCCATGTCATACCTTCAGTAAATTGTTTTTCCAAATGCTGCATCAACTCTTCAATTGTATAACCAAGTAATGCAAATGTAGAGCGATACTTAGCGACATTTTTTTCTTTTAAACATGTCCATAGCGCTGTTCGTGTATTTCTACTTAACCTATATCTAGGGTCAATAGCGCATTTATTTTTATTGTATTCTCTAGAATATGCATTTACGTGCTCTCTATTTTCTTCCCTCCATTTAGTGTGTTGTTTGCGCACATAATTCCTATTTTTTTTAGACCATTTTTTATAAAATTCACTTCTTTTTAATCTTGTACCCACTTTAGTCTCATATTTTTTTTGTGCGACGGACCTACCACCAATGTTACGTCTTCCAGATGGACCAATCACAACCCCATTTTCTTTTAATGTTCTTATTATAATTGTTTTATGTATACCCATATGTTCACTTATAGTTGTGGAGCCTAATAATTCCTTAGTATACATTCTTATACACTCATCTACTTGCTCTTTTGTTAATTCAATTTTTTTACTCATAATTATAAATATACAAACAACCTATATAAAAGTCAAGTTATTAAAACAAAAAAGGTGGAAATTATTCCACCTTTTAAGTTTATAGTTTTAGAAATGATTATCTCAATTCAGCAACATTAAATGTTGGAATACCATCTACTCTTACATGTCCGTAAAATCTATTATTGACACTCTTCTTAGCGTAACGAGTCATGATACCTTTAACTGGAGCAAAGTTAAATGGATTGTACATGGTTGGAGTTAATTGCAACGGCACGTATGGTGCGTAGATGTAACCTGTATCCAACAATGACTTACCTTTATGTCCAATAATTATAGAGTATGATGGAGAATACGGGTCACGATAAACTTGATATCTACCGCCTAATGTACCGATTCTTTCAATACCCATGTTATATTGGTCTTGCTCAGGATTAGCATCACTTACGTGGAAATATTCTAAATCATCGAATACTGCAGATACTTCTGAAGATACAACGATAAAGTTAGCACCACCACGAAGAGTTGACTTGTGGATTTGAGCAGAAATTTGGTTAACTTTAGTTATTAAAGTTTGGTTCCAATCTTTCTGTGTGTAAGGACTAGAAGATGAAGAAGCTTTTCTCCAACCGTTATAATCCCAACGTAATTGCCATGCAGCAACTTTACGCAAATCTCTCAAGATTTCTCTATCGATTTCCGCAGCAACTTGCTCAGATAACATTGCTGTTAATTCAGCTTCAGCATCGATGTTGTGGAATGCACTAACGTCTTGCGCTAATTCTGGAGACCAAGTAGCTCTTAATTTTCTTTCTTCTACAGAAACTACAACGTCAGTTAAAGTGAAAGAAACTTCACCCATTTCAGTTTCAAGTTCCAATGTAGCGTATTCAGCCCAAGCAGCAGTAAGTGCAGAGAATGAAGCTAATGTAGTTGCAGAAGCACCAACATAACCATCAAAAGTAGCCGTACCAGCAGCAGCAGAACCAGATGCAGTTGTACCAACTGGGTGAGTTAAGTCAAGACCCAAGAAGATATAACCAGTGTTATCAGTTAAATTTGTGTAATTAACGATACCTTGACCATATACTTGAGTAATAACACGGAAAGGAATAGCTCTGTTAGCAGCAACAATAACATTACCAGCATTATCTAAAATGTTAGAGCTAGTAACAACTTGTAAAGAAGCTAAGAAAGATTCTGTATCCATTGGGTTACCATCAGGACCAGTTAATACTTGTTTGTTAGAAGCACCACCTGTAAAACCAGATACAGCAACAACTAATTGTCTTAACGAACCATCAGCAGCAACAGGACCTACAACAGCTGTAGAAACCGCAGCAACACGTGTGTATGAACCATCGCCGTTACCAGAGAAAACTGGAACATTACTCATAGTACGGATAGTCAATGTACCTTTTGAGTTATCAAATAAACCATCATCATAGAATAAATCATAAAGATTTTTTGCTAAGAATGGTGTAACTACGCAAGTACCAGCAGCTGGTAATACGCAACTAGGAATACCAGAAGATGCAAAGCTAGTATGAGCTGAGAATGTTGTACCGTAAACATCAGAACCAGGTTGGTTTTGTGTATAGTCATTACCAGCAACACCAGAACCGTCTACACGACTAGAAGTCTGAGGTACGAAATAGAACAATTTACCAATTGGCATGTTCATAGCTTGTACAGACACGATGTCATTAGCTAATAATTTAGAGAATACTCTTCTCACGATAGGGAATACAACAGTTTCGAATGAACCTGAAGAGGTTGAAGTTGTTGATTCAGTTAATAATGAAGAAGCTTGGTTCTCATATAATTGAGCGATGTTTTCTTTTACGTGTCCTTTAAGACCTTCAAGAAAACCTAAGCTTTCCCATTTTGCTTGGGTTTCTTTACGGATAGCCTTCATGTGGTTTAATCCGATGTTCCCAACTTGTCCAGATGTTAATAAATGTGACATAATTTTTTTAGGTTTTTATTTTTTAATATTTATCTTTATTTTCAACTCTATTAATTAAATCTTTAATTCTTTGAGTCGAAGGGTCAACATACGCAGTAGCTTCGTTTAATTGTTTTGAGCTACCTGTTGCAACCTCTTTGATTATTTTACTACCGATTGATTCGTTAACTGGCTTTCTGCTAGATAATTCGTTAATGATAGTTTTGTATAACTTTTTAGACTCTTTAAGGTTAGTTACTTCCTCATCAAATCTTTGAATTATTTTTTTCTTTTCTTCTTTAGTAGTAGAATGTTCCATGAATAACTTAGTTACGTAACTTAAATTCGAATTGAAAACTACAGTTTCTACCAACATGCCTCTGAATTTCTTAAGAGCTTTTCTAAAGTCTTCATTTTCGGCTTTTAATTGTGTTGCTTCGTTTAACAATTTCTTGTACTTAACCTCAGCTTCAATGATAACATTTTTAGAAGACACGGATTCTTTTTTTACGCCTGGACCTTTTGTGTAAATGTCTGGAAGATTAGAATGACCACCAACGCTTTTACCAACACCAGATTTAATTTTTTCTTGTACAGGGTTTTCGTCAGTTTCTTCTACTTCAGCAACAACTTCGTCAGATTCGTCAGACTCTTCTAAATTAGCATCATCTTTGTCTTCATCTTCCATCATTGTTGAATCTTCACCCATAGCTATTTCATAAGTTAACTCTTCTATTCCCTCATAGCCTTCTTCCATCTCATATCCTTCCTCTTCCATAGACTCATCGCCCATTTCAGATTGGCCGCCCATTCCAAGTGCACCTTTTTTAACGATGTACTCGCCTGGTTCTGAGATGTTAAGGTGGATTTCATCACCAACAATTTCGATTTCATCATCACCACTCAATTTCTTGTAAATAGCGATAACGTCATCATCTGATGCGTCAGTCATATCCAAATCATCTCCTCCTAGTGCATCGTCTGCACTCGTGCCTATTTCTTGGTCGTCTTCTGGACCAACTTCTGGAGACATTTCGTCGTCGTCATCAGATTCGTCGTCTCCGATTTCAATATCAGTATCATCATCTTCAGTACCTTCAACATCATCACCTTCTGGTGAATCAGTTTCGTCTCCTTCAGAATCAGAACCTTCAATCTCATCTTCAACGGCTTCTTCTTCGTAGCCAGCTTCTTCAAGCGACTCTTTCACCATACCATCAATTTCTTCTCTCGCAACGGAGCGAAGTATTTCTTTGGTGTTGGCATTTAAAGCTTCTTGGATAACTTTGATATCCAAAAGAGCTCCTTCATAAATTGATTTTTTTTCTGCCATTGTATTTTTTTTGTTATTTTAATTATTATTAAATAATAAATAGTGAGTACACCCCACGTACATAATAAATATGTAATTATTTATGAAAAATTCTTTTTTGCTAAAAAATTTAGAAATATAATTAACCGATTAAGAAATTATCTAAACCCTCATTAAGATTTGATTTTTGTATGATTTTGTTTTCAACAAAGGGTTTTGCTTCTTCTCTGTTTTTAAACATCCAAGAGCCTGGGGTACTAGGCGCAGTAACAACGTCCCAACATATTAATTCAAAGTCGTCTTGAACAATGAAATCACCCTTGATTTCTTTTAATGAACCTACACCTCTAGAAGACACACCAATCATGATATTATTTCTTAATAAGTTTGCAACTTCGTCACCCTTTGTTGAAACAATACCGTAATTAATATACCCCTTGGTCATTAGGATTTCCATTTTACCCATTAGGGTTTTTCCTTCCCACCATGTTTGTATGATATTATGGGATACTCTATCACCAGCAATAACGCTAGATTCAGGGTGGTCTAATTCTCCAATCGCCCTTCTTTCCCTGATGGCTTGTTGATAAATTTCGTTTTGTGTTTTAAGTATTTCTTCTGGATAAATCCTTCCGTTTCTATTTTTTACACCATATTTTTGGAGCACCACATAAACAACTAGGCTATCTGAGTCATCTTGACCCATTTCTAATTTTTTAAACTCTCTTATAAGAGATTGGTTTTTAGGGTCACTAGGTGATATGAATCCAGCGTCATTTTCAATCAAATAACCTGTACCAACTTGACCAGCCTTTATTACTTTTAAATCCATATTTATCATTTATTACAATAAATATGTTAAAAGAATAAAAAACCCCGAATTAATCGGGGCTTTATTTATCTTTTAATTTTATCATTTTTGTGAAAGGAATCAATTAACTCATTAATTGATATTAGTTTATCTTCAGTACTTAACGATGAATTTTGTAATATTTCACTTATTGGTAAAATGCAGTTATAGTACATTTCAGTTCTTGTGTATACTAAATAGTTCATATTATTTTTTTCTTTTGTAAAACTTAAAATACTCGTTATTTTCAAATACCGAATTAATAGATGTTTCGATTAGGTTATATATTGTTGGCTTTAACGCATCCGAATTTACTGGAATCTCATTTTTCATGTAAAGCGTCACTTCACAGTTTGTAAAACTTCTTTTACCATACTTAACCCCCGATTCTCTAATATCAAAATCTACGATTGTTTTATCTTTAAAAAAAGGTACTAAAGTATTCGATTCAATCGAATTATAGACCGTTTGTCTTAAATTTTTATCGGTGTCTCGTATAACTCTATTATAATTTGATAACCCCTCTATTTTTGGTTCGGCCCACGCTGAAATATTAATATAAATTGCTTTTGGGTTTTTATTGTTTACACTACCATAAACAACATTGTAGTTTTTAAATTCGTTGACTTTTAATTCTTTTCCTTTTTTCATATACCTGGTGTTTTTTATTCAAGTATAGTAAAAAATAATTAACCTGTCAATACCCCTAACCCTATTTTTTAAGGAAAAATATAACAAATCCTAGAACAATTTGTAAAAATGTGACAATAGCAACCGTAGCTACCCATTTATTTTTTTGACTATAAATTTCGTCTTTGGCTTCTTTCATTTGCTGCGGTGACCAAACGTCATTAACTTTTTCAATCCAAGCCTTGTGGTCAGAAACTAATCTTTCGGTATTTTTAAAATCTGATAACGTATTTTGCATTTCTTGAAAACGAGAATCTATATCTAGTCTCATTTTTTCATAGTTATCATTTAATCTTTCTAGTTCTTTAAGAACTAATTTACTATAATCACCCCAAGTTTCGTTTTGTGTGCTCATCTTTAACAAAATTTAAATTGACTCACCATTATTTTTAAATTTTGAAACATTTTTTCGTAACATTTTACTTTCTCGTCAACATCTTTTTGGTCACTAATTTTTGACGCTTCCAAATCTATTATTTTATTGATTTCAGACGCAATAATTTTATTATTATTGTCATCAGTTTCTTCTTCAAAACTATTTAAACAAAGTTTATCACTTAGTTCTTTAAGTTTATTTAAATTTGAACTTGTTTCAATAGAACTATTCATTTTAATTATGAATTAAATTGTCTTAATTATCAATTAAGTTATTTTTCAATTCCATAAGTTTAGAAATCTTATCAAGAAATTTATCGTTGTCAATTTCTTGGTCTTCTAATAACTTAGCTTTAACCTTTAATAATTTTTCTTTAGCTTCACCTGATTCTTCAGTTAACAACGTATCAATTATCTTAACACACTCATTAACTTCTTTTTGGTATAACTCTTTTTTCGCGTCAACATCTGGATTGATTAAAACCTTGATTACTTCTTTGTCAGCCTCGCTTAATGATGAATATTTGTCATTATATTTCTCAACCATTAATTTTGATAACATACTTAACGGTAAATCAAAACTCTCGTTGACTTCTTTTGGTTTATTGGCTAAAATATAATCTGTTATATTTTTAACCTCGGTCATAACGCTCTCAATATTTTGAGGTGTTTTATTAATAAACGTTAATTTTGTGATTGATTCGTGTAAATTCGATAAATTATATTTATCATCAACATTGTGTTTAATACCAATCAACATTGATGCCAATTTTGAATTTTCTTTCAAAATATCTTTTTGATTATACTTTTCTAATAATCTTAAGTTTTCTGAAACAAAAGAAAAAACAGATAATGAATCATCACCTATTTTATTTTCTATATTACTATAAATTAAAAATTGAGTTCTTAATATTTCACTTTCTTTAATTGTTTTAATGTATTTTTTAAACAACTTTTTAGTGTTTTCATCTTTTTTTGCAATAGCCTCAACTAGTAAATTATTGAACGTATTTTTAATTTTACCAAAATTTTGCATTAGTACTATTTTACTTTATAAATATCATTATTTGTATGAAAAAAAATAAATTATTTGTTTAACATGTCATCAATATCGTTAATCATATTGTTAATACCCTCATTTATTTTTAAATTTTTATTGTAAATTTTGGTATTTTCTATTGGTTTAGGTTCGTTATCAACCATAGTGATTAACCTGTCAACAAATATAGATTTATATTTTTCAGCCCTTTCGTTTAATTTATTTTGAATTTTTTTCTTTTCCTCAACTAATAAATTATCAATTCTTTTAATTTCTTCAGCGGTTGTTTCAGCTGCGGTCTCTTCAGCACCAGCAACTTCACCAGCAGCCGCTGCTTCACCACCAGCTTCAGTAGAAGCTGCCGCTTCTTCACCCTCAGCACCAGCTTCACCACCACTAAAATCTAAATCAGTTTCAGTTGTACCACCACCACCAAATCCGCCACCTAATCCAGCTGTGCTACCACCGCCTCCACCTCCACCCGCAGGGGCTGCACCACCATCAGCTGCCGCACCACCGCCACCTTCCATTGCAGCATTAATATCACCATAAATTCTATCAACAGTATCAAACATACCAGTATGCTTGATAACTTGTGCTGTATTTGCAATTTCTGCAGCTGCTGCTTTTTCCATTCTTTGCTCTAGAAGGTCTTGCTTGATATCGTCATCAGACCAACCAAGAATTTCTCTCTTAGCTCTTGTCATTGACATAGCACCAAAACCATTACCAGCATCAGAAACAGCATCTTTGTACAACGTAACTTTTAATTGCGTATGTTCAACCTTAAGCATTTCGGCCTGTGTTGATGGGTTATTTAATGTTAATGTAAAATTATCCAAATCATCCTCAAAACCCAATACGTATAAGTGAATGATAACAATTTTATTTAATTCTTGTAACATTGCTTGCTGTATTCTATTAACGGTTCTAGAGAATCTGATATCCTGAAGCGCTAGGTTTTTACCCTCACCAGTTGTTTCATCAAAACCTAAAAATGGTTTAGGAACTCTTAGTGCTGTAAATAATTTTTTCTGTAAGTATTCAATATCGGCTATCTGGTCTAGATTAGCAGCACCAGGCAACGTATCAATCGGATTTGGTGCGTCCTCGGTTCTTACTGGAATGAAGTAATCTTGGTCGTTTGATAATTGATTGTATCTTAAATCAATTTGACCTGTTGCGGGGTCAACAATAGGTGCTCTTTTAAATCTATTGGCAATTTCATTTACGTATGCTTCAACATCCTTATCATCAATATTACCAACATAAATTTTATATATCCTTCTTTCTGGTGCTCTAGTAACACGATATACCAACATAGCATCTTCAGAAAGAATTAGTTGTTTCCAAATTCTTCTAGCCTTTTCCAAAACAGATGTACCGTATGGTAATCTTCTATCATCACCTAACAATCTAAAGTGCGCCATTTGCCAAGAATTAAACTCAACGTCACGACCTCTCCAGTAAAATTTAACCTTGTCTGATATATAATTTTCATCTGTTTTTTGTGTTAGCATATCAAATAAGCCACCATCACGTCTTTCCATTTCATAGTTTGGCATTTGTTTAACACCAACAACACCATTCTCATCGTCAATGTTAAGGTACACAAAATTATCACCATATTTACAAGTATTTCTTGTCCACATTGGTAACGATGTATGTATATCAAGTCTATTAAACAATAAATCCTCAACTATACCCTTAACTCTTTTGCTTTCAGAATAAACATTAACCATTCTACCGCTAGAATTTAATGTTGTTGATTCCTCCATCATGATATCCAAAGCAGCAGCAATTTCTGGATAAAATTCCATTGCTTCAAAATCAGAATAAGAACCAATTCTAGTTGTTTCATAATTTACAGCTTGTTGAAATAACCCAGTCTCAACTTTTTTCCATACTTGTCCTAAGTATCTATTTTGTTGCGCTTGTAATTTTGCTGTTTCGTATTCTTGCTTATCTGTTGTCTTTAGTAAGACATCCTTATTAATATTAAACCTTTGAGGTGCAGGTTCATTAATTTTAAATCCTTCAGGTCCTAATATTTTGCCTAGTTTCTGAAATATGGTTAAATTATTTTTTGCCATTTTTTTTATTTAATTATAACGATTTTTTAATTTAAATCAAGTTTATTTTACATAATCACATTCTACATATGCCAATCTTTGTTGTTCACCATTAAATACTGATATGTCATAAACATAAGTACAAATCCAATCTTGACCTTGTGAGCCTGGTAAAGCGTCACAATATGATTTTTTATCACCCGTATTTTTTCCTTTGCTATATGTTGGGGTTTGGGGTGTCCAAGTATATAAATAATTGCCATAAGTTTTTATGGCGTATTTACCTCTAGATTCTGGTTTAGTACTCATATTATATTTTTTTATTTTGAACCGCTAAATAACCACATATACTGACCTTTTGGGTCCTGCATATTTTTAGCAACAACTGGGCTAAAATTTGGTTTCGGTGCGGCTGTTTTATGTCTATTTTCTTTCGATACAAACCCATTACCTCTCTGCGCATCAGTATCAACTTGGGTTGTACTTGCTACCCAACTATTTAACATAGCTTTAGTTTGTTTTTCTAACTTCTCAAGATTTTTAAATGAATGCTCTATAACCCATAAACACATTGCCATTGACATAATTAAATCATCATGATACCCGTCCATATGGTCAGCGCGGCCATTTTTATAAATAAACGTTTTCATTTCTGAAATCATTCTAGCCGACCTTATCTTAACAATGTTGTTTCTAATCTTTTCTTCAAAGTTTGAAACCATTTGTGTTCGGATTGAACTTACCTGAAGGCCAGGCACCTTGTTATCTTTTTTATAAGCATCCATTTGTCTTTGCTTGGTTGACAATATTTTACCGTTAGGTGTATCATAATGCAAACGTTTGTAATCAAATTCCAATAATTTTAACACCGTTGAAACACCCATACCACCAGTTATATCGACAACCGTATATGCTTTGTATAGCTCGCCATACTCCTCAACCAATTGAGCTAATAAATCTGGCTGTATTTTACCCTGATATTCCATAACTTGCTCCATTGTTGTAAAATCCAACATAACTATTGTGGACGAATCCTCGCTATCACCTCTAGATACATCGACACCCATTATATATTGGTGCCCTTCCTCAGGTTGTTTCCAAATCCAAACTTCATTTTCAGCCCCACTAACAAATTCTGGTTCCATAACATTTAATCTATCCTGCTCTTGAATAATGTCCTCGCTGATAACGTTACCACCAGAACCAATAAATGATACGTCCAATTCCTGCGCTATCATTCTAGAATCATTATTCATACCCCTACACATTTCTTCATACCAAGATGACGTAGGTTTAAACCCCCCATCAATCATTCTAGTATATGAATCAAAACAAAACTCAATCTCATCAAATATCTCATCACCCTTAACCCATTTAAGGTCTTTATTATACCTTAAATCTTCATACCATTTCATTTCAATGATATTAAAGTTGTTCTTTTTTGCTTTTGATTGGGCGTATGTTTCATAATAAAGTTTATCCATACCATTTGGTGTTGATATAAGCGTGGCCTTACCACCAGTACCAAGCGCTGTTAACGCAGCACCAAACACAATAGCACCATTATCAATATATGCGGCCTCATCCATAACAAGATATGTCGGCGTAAAACCTCTAAGGGCATCTTTTGAAGTTGCAACCGCTTTTACACGGCTACCGTTTGGTAATTTTATTTCTTTTTTGGAATCTGTAATGAAAATACTTTTTGATTCATTTTTGTGTGAACCATAATACTCTGGGCCCCAAACCCATCTAGGTAATTGTGAAACAAAATCTTTAATTTTGGCCAAGAATTCAAAAGCCAATTCTTGCTTATTTGCGATGATAAGAACCGCTTCTGGATTCTCTTCATCGGCAAAACCTACCTTAATTGATAGATAAGCTGCTGTTGTTGTAGATACACCCGCCTGTCTAGGTTTAGTTATTAAATTAAACCTATGATGCTCATAAGCGTGGCAAATTTCTTTTTGTCTTGGGAATAGTTTAAATTGAACAAAGCCTTCTTGGGTTTTATCAAATGTTTCTAAATAAGTCTCAATAGCGTATATTGGGCTAGATAAACATTTTGCATACTCCTTCATTATTTCTTGTCTTGTCAACATATTCTTTTTACTAATAAATATGCTAGTAGACGATTAAAACCGTATTTTAATGTTTTTTGAAATATTTAACCCATGCTTTTGTTGCAACCTCACCAGTCATGATAAGCCCTAATTTATTTAATTTTTGAAAATTAAATCTTCTAAACCTGTAAGCAAATTTCATTTTTTTTACGATATCATCACTTGATGTTTGGTTAGCTTTATAAAAACAACTTAACCAATTAATCTCATTAGAACCAACAATTGGTATATTATTAGAAACAAAATCAGCGGCAACAATATTAAATGTTTCGTTTAACGATACTTGTAATCCAATGTCCATTTTACGGATAACATCATTAAAATCTTCATGGCTATACCACGGATGTTCAACTAACGTATGAACTTCTTGGTTCTCAAATAACGCTCTAATATTTCTTAAAGCGCTATCACCCTTTTCAATCCTTTCACTGTTTATATGAAAGTGAACTGGTTTGGTAATTTTATTCCCAAAATCAATAGCGGACACTGCTTGTATTAGTTGATTTTTCATTGGTCTTATCGCACCAAAACAACCTATATCAACATGATTCTTATCTTTAAAAATATTTTTGTCAGCCCCTACCACAGGATAATAGTTTGGTAAAAAAATCATATTTTTAACACCAGCTTTTTTCAAATCACCATACATTTTTTCAGTATTTGGGGCGATATGAATTTTGTTCCTCTTACCCATTTTATCATATATAAAAATCCATTCCATTGCCATACCCTCATTTGCTATGAACGGCATTTCGGAGTGTAATCTAATAATCCAATTTACTTTTGGATGTAATTTATGTAACGCATCAAATTTTTCTGGTATCACCCAAAGAGCTTCGATAATAACATGTGTTGGTTTATATTTTGAAACTTCTCTATCAATACAATTGTTATCATCAACTTGTACTAAGTTAGATTCAATGCCATTACGATTAAGCATTTCGTTTACAAACGTTGCGCTATTAAAAAGACCTGAATGCAACGTTTTTGCTGTTGGCATGTTATACAGTCTTCTCTTTTTTAAAACAAATAAAATTTTTGGGGTTGTCATGTGAGGCTTTTTTAATAAATATAACTTACCCCCGCATTTTATAAACTATTTTTTAAAAAAAATGTAAAAAAAAACACTCATTTTTGAGTGTCTTAATTTTTATAAAAATTCTTCAAAACCATCGTTGTTTTCTTCCCAATCATTACCCATATTCAGTTCATTTATTGCTTGGTTAAACTCATCTTCTTGCAACCCTCTTTTAACACCATGTAATATTTCATCTATAACTTTTTGACCTCTCTTGGTACCTGCCATAATCTCTCTCATTTGATTATGAAATTCTTTTGCTGGCAATGATGCTAGTTCAGAATATACATGATGTTTTAAACCAAAATCATCAGCAGGTATTTTGTCTGTAAATTTACCCCAAACGGCTGGACCTAATCTCATGTCCCATGGTTCTGCTGCTAAGAAATCTGCTTTATTAACAACATAGTTTGCCATGCTTTTATCTTTTGGTAAACCATGTGCTGAAAGCAATTCCATAACCCCCTTAACAATTTCATGGATTAACACAGGGAATACCATAGCCTGTGCATGTATTTTAGCTTTAGGATTTTCAGCTGTTGGAAATTCAACTCTAACAACACCACCATTAACTTGATTTTCCATTTTAGGTATAACATAATACATATAATCGGCTGCCGACATCATCTTGTTATACTTATTTGGTAATTTAGGGTCCATATCAGTTAATTCGTCATCAGCCATATGAAACATGTGATTACATTTTTTAGCGGCACCCTGTGTCATAGCGTTTAAAAATCTTCTTTTATAAACTTCATCAGTCGCATTAACCATATCATCATGAGACTCAAATTCCATACCTTCAACTGGCATTGGTTTTGCGTTTTTCTTGGTTCCTTCTATATTAATATTTGGTGTTAACTCAGCAATAATTTCAACCGCATCTTCACCCATATCATACTCTTGCCTAATCATCTTTATTGCCAAATCCTCAAGCTTTTTCTTATGCTTAGATTCTAATGCAATAGTTTCATAAACCATTGGCATCATTTCCATCATAACACTTTGATTGTCTATATTATCAACATCAAATGCTCTTTTATAACGCTTACAAACTTCATTAAAACGCTCACCCATGATTTTTTGGGTAAATGAATGCTCGTCACCTTCAGGTATAGCTGGATGTTTACCTATGGATGTTTTATCATTAGCCAATTCCTCTTCTAAACTCGGATGCATCCTTTCGGTTAACCCTTCTGGATACATAACAGCCTCGTTTAATACTTTTTTTTCTTTTGACTTAGCCAAAGCTTTTTCTGCTAATTTTTTAAATTCGCTCATAGTTTTATTTTATATCTTTTACTTTAATTATTCTTTTTTCTGTAACGGCTGCAGGTTCTTCAGCTGGTTTTCCTTGTGTTTGTTGTTGACTCTTTGCAATATCTTTAATACCAGTAATCAACGCTGACAATCCGTTTCTAGGTACACCTATCAATTCGGCAAAAGCCGCAATAACTTCTCTTTGCGCAACTTTATTTGTTTTAATAGTATCAATTATGGTTGTAGGTATTCTTTTACCTATCATCTTCATTAGTTTCTGAGCCTTAGCATTCATTTCTTCATCTGTCTCTTGACCTGTTGGTGTTACTTCATTAACAACACCCATACCTCTACCACTAGCACCAAATAAAGCTTCATCAACAAACTTTTTGAATTCTCTAATACCCATATATTTTTCATCTTCACCCATTTGAGCCTTAGCTAATTCTTCAATAGACTTAAACTTTCTAGCTTTACCAGTTTTTTCGTTTACAATAAAGTGTTTATGGCCTGCAAAACTATTTTCTTTTTTTTCTTCTAACCCCATTAACGTTGCCATTTCAGGACCATCAGGTTCTACAACACCAGTTTCTTGAATTGCTTTTTTTGCTATATTTTCTTCAAAATGCTTAACATCATGTATGATATTATTACCCTCGTCATCAACTTCATCCATGCAATACACACCCATAACCTTTTGTCTATCGGGTGTCATTGCTCTAACCATTTGATATTTTTTATCAGCTATTGTGAACGGTTTAGATACTTCACCAGTTTCAAAGTCTTTAATTTCGGATAGATATTCTAATTTCATAGGTGTATTCATTTCAGATTCATTAACTATTTTAACGTCCATCTTATCTTGTTTTGCTTTTTCTATCGCTTTTTTTACTTTAGTCTTATTCATCTCAGCTCCACTAAAATAAAGAGTTCCCTCAGGACTTGGTTTTGCTGAAATTGATTTGCTAGGTGAACTAGTATCAGTTGTTGAGCTAGTATCATCCGTTGATGGCGAATCCCCAGTTCCGTCACTTCCCTTGGTTACATCTTCTTCTTTTATTTTATTTTTGTTTTTCATATTTGTCAAAATTTACCAATATTAAATCTTTTTCATAAAGCTTATCTTCAACTTCTTTTACTGATTCACCAAACTTAAAACACAATCTGTGTTCTGGATACGAATCATAAGCGTTTACATTCTCCCAAGCCAACGCAATAACTCCGTCAACCGCGTCCCAAACAGCAAATGTATCACTATTTTGAACAACATCCAATTTTAAATTAGAATCTAGTTTACCAACGTATTTTATAAATATTTCATGCGGCGGTTCAGGTCTTCCAGATGCGGGAAATGTATCCCACTCTTCACCATCAATACCACTTGTTGTATCGGAAAAAAGGAACTCATAGATATGGTTTCCTTTATAATTTTTCCCTACATGATTTACATATATTAAATACAAATCTTTCATTATACTTTAGCCTTAGGGTCTGTTTTGATTCCTGGGGCAACTTCTGGTAAAAATGGTTTATTTTTTCTACTTGGTTGCGCAGGTTTGTTTGGTTCAGTAGTTCTTGGTTTTGTTTCAGGTACCAATGGTTTTGTTGTTGGTTGTGTCATATTTTCATTTTTAACAAAGATACGACTATTTTCATCAAAACCAAAATTTTCTCCAACTATTTTAGAAACAGGTTTTTTAGACCACATTCTACAAGACCAATACTTAGGACTTGTTCTATCTTTAGCTTGAGCACATTTATGTCTAGCCCTAAATGATTTTCTTCTTTTTGGGTTATCACGCTTGATTTCCATATTCTTATCACCAAAGTTAACCTTTACAACTTTACCCTTTGCATTTTTAACAAATACTTTGTATTTTTTAACATCACCTCTGGTTGGCTTACCCAATTGAACTTTTCTACCCTTATATTCGGCTTCATTCATAGGTACGTTATCAACACTACCATACTCATCTTCATAACCACCTTCTGTTTCGCCGTCATAAGAATCTGGCTCATGCTCACCTAACGTCGCGCTTAAGAAATGATAAACCTCATCAATATCATCCGCTGATGTAGCCAAATGGTCAGTAGCCCAATTATGACCATCTGATAATAATTGGTCAACAGCATGGGCATCCATTTGAAGAATTTCGTCAATTGCATCTTTGATTGTTTTTAAGTTATTAAAGAACATATAGTTTTGGAATTCACCATGTCCTTCTTCTACCATTTCGTGTAATTTTTGTGTAATTAAGTTTTTCATGTTTTCTTCTTTTAAGTCTTCAGTGTTAAAATATTTTTTTAAATCTATTTTATTATTTATAGCATCTTTTACCGTAATAGTTTCTGGCATCTCACCTTCTACCCATTTGGTATTAGGAACCGCTAATACTATATCTTCTAGTTTTATTATTTCAGCTTTTATTTCTGGTATACCACCAATTTTAAAAGCCCCTAATCTATGGTTACCATCTATAACTAAATATTTTCCATTCATTAATGGATGTTCTAAAGCTATAATTGGTGGAAATGATTCAATACCTTTTTCTTTTGCTGATTTAATTATTTTTTCAACATAATCTTTTTTTTCTGTATTGAAATAATTTAACCCTTTGTTTGGTTCATTTCCAAAACAATCACTAACGTTTAAAATTTTATTATCGCCAGTTATATTGTCTTCATAATCAACACCTTGAAAATCTGGATAAACTATTACTTTGTTTTCAAAATTTTCATTTTCATTTTCATTAGTGCTCTTTTTACCCCATTTTTTACCCTTGCCTCTTGTACCACAAGAAGCTGGTGTTGGTCTACAAGCTGGGTATTTTCTTTTTTCACCATCTTGTCTACCACATGGTTTACATTTTTTCCTACCTGTTTTAGGGTTTTTTCTACATGTGTTGCAATCTACCCAACCACTACTTCCGCCACCACCTTTTCTAGCAAACCAACCATGCAAACCCTGTGATTTTTCTTTTGAATAATCAGTTTTTTTAGCCTCATTCATGTGCTCATTACTAAATGATAATTTAAGATTATCATTAATATAAACATCAACTTCTCCCAATGCTTTGCCTGCTTGAATTAACCTTTTTTCGTTTTCATCATCGTATGAATGGTCAAAAAATCCAGAGCCGTGACCATTTCTAGTAAACCATATATCATGACCTAATCTTTCCAACCCTTTTGTTTCTATCGCCTCTATTACGCTATCACCAGCCAAGTCTAAAAATTTTTTTATTTCGGTATATGCTTTTATTAGTGAATCTGGCTCAATATCCTCTCTGGTAAAATTTTCAAATGATTTTTTATTTAAATTAGCTGATAATTTAACTAATTTTTCTAATTCATCATCTTCGTCATCATCTTCGTCATCTTCATCATAACCATATTCTGATTGATAGTCATCCTTCAATCGCTCTTCTTCAGTCCAAAGAGCGGCGTCGATGTAGCCTTTTAATATTTGATTAATATCGTTTGGTTTTAACGTCATTACTTACTTTTTTCTACCTTGACAATGCGCCTTTTGGCTAAATCCCTTTGGGTTATTACAATCTATGCTTTTTTTATATTTTGCTGACCACTTTTCTTTTAGTGCTTCCATATCAACAGATTCATCTGTACTATTTCCCCAGTTGGCAGCGCCAGCTTTTCTACACTTAACCAAAGCCCCAGAAGCATAAGCCGATGGCCATACATCATATCTAGCTCTTACTTTATGGTAACAAGCATCTTTTTTTGTTTTCTTTTTTTTCTTTTTACCCTCTTCTACTACTTCATATATTTCATATTCATCTAAGATGTCATTAGAACCTTCTTGGAACATGTTATTTTTTTTAATGTTTTTTAATATAAATGCATTTTCAAACATTTTGTTATAATCAACTTCTTCTTCATATGATTCAACATCAACACCTAAATTTTTTAATTTATCTAAGATATAATACATTTCCTCATTATCAGAAATTTCGGACTGAACGTCTTGTATGAATTCTTCTCGATTTATTTTATCACTAAAAGAAACCAATCTAGTTAAAATATGTAAAATTTTAGTATTTTCTTGTTTAAGATTATCATCATATATTTTGATTAACATCTTAGATTTCCAATCATCCAACGACATTTCGGCTAACATTGACGATTTCTCGAATTCATCTTGGTCAATTTCTCCACTTTTATATTTTTGTGTTATATCTCCTATTTTTTTACCATGCTCACCACTCAATCTTTGAAATTCGGCTTTCCAACCAGTTTTCATTGGTGTATTATCTTTTAATTTTTCAAAAGTATTTGGGTTAGCCAATTCGTTTACTTTAACGATTTCTTTTTCGTAAATCATTGATTTGAAAATATTATCATTTAACTTACGATTTTCACTACGAGTTCTATGCCACGTTACGAAAAAAAGTATACTATTTGATTTCCAATCAACTTTAGTTACTGTATAGTTACAATCCCTATTTTTGTCGTAATATATATCACCTTCTTGTACCCATAAATCTGCCCATGGTGCCGATTCCCCATCCTCAAATAAATTTTCTGAATCATCAGTTTCTTCAGTATCTTTAGTTTCGGTATCAGTTGTTTCACCGTCATCAGTGGTTTCGGTATCCGTAGTTTCTGTGTCAGTTGTTTCGGTATCGGTGTCATCAGTAGTTTCGGTGTCATCCGTTGATTCTTCATCGCCGTCACCCTTTCCAGAACTTTTTACTTTCTTTATGATATCTTTTTGGTCTTCAGCATCCATCTCACCAGTATGCGTTGCTGACAATAAAGAATTTACAGCAAATTTTTCTAAATCAAAATCTGGCTGACCTTGGTCTTCATTATATTTTCTAAGAGATTGTCCTAATTTACCTGTAAGTTGTTCTATGAATTTTTTAGGGTCTGACTCTTCGTCAGCTTCAACACCAGCATCAAACGGTTCGTCGTCAAATGGTTTATCACTTGAACCGCTATCATCAGTTGCTGTATCATCAGTTGGAGTTTCTTCAGACGATGTATCTGCTTGGTCTTCTGTACCAGCATCATCTGTACTAAAATCTAAATCATCTGTAGGTTCTTCAGCGGGCGCTGAATCGGTTGGGGGTTCAGCTGGAGCTGGGGCCGCTTTAGCCCCTAGCTTCAACTTGTATTTTACTTCTTCTAATGGAGCTTCAAAAGACTCAATTAGATTTTTTTTTTACTTCTAGACTCTTGTAACTCATCAATCATCTCATCCATCATACCCATTGCTCTTTCGATTGATAATTTACCTTCATTTTTTTTATTCATTTTACCAGCTCTTAAAGCAGCTAAATCATCAGCGCCAATCTCATCAGGGTCACCAGCTAATTTAGCAATCTTTTCTTGTGCTGGGCTTAAGTCTTTTTCCATCATTCCATGAACAGCAGCCATTTCTGGCATTAAATCTTCATCAACCCCATGAACATCAACCCAATCATCACTCATACCTTCATTTTTTTCAAATGTTTCTGGGTCACGGTCTTGTTTATTAGCTGTAGCGTAATAAACTTTTTCACCCTTCTCGTCACCGTATTGTTTTTTCATGCTACCCATAGCTGGTTTGTCATACTCTTCCATTCCACCACCCATACCATAGGCTGAACCACCACATTCTAAACACATGCCCTCCATTGTCTGCGCTCCGCAACATTCGCTTGTCATATGACCTTCCATATTACCCTCTGCTTTAAAACCAGAACCTGACATTGATTCAAAAGCTGCATAATCTTCAGTTAAAAGTTTATCATCCAAGAAAACATTAACCTGTCCAGATTTACCATAAGCCTCGTTAAGGCTATGAAACTTAAGATTTAAGTGCTTTAGAGCTTTAGCATAAGAAGGATATACCTCTTGTTTCTTATTTTGAAGACCACCCATGTATTGGAAATCTTCAACAACAAGATTGTTTTGCTTTTTAGTTATTTTAATATAATATTCGTGATTTTCTCTTACGATACCGTAAACATTACCATCTGGTCCTTTTTTTGTTAATTCAACAACCGATGTTTTTTTGTTTTCATTAATAGGCTTAATACCCATCAACTCTTTCATGCGCTCGGTTACTTGATAACCTTTAAGCCCAACTGGATTTATTTTTTCGTTCATAATTTTATTTATTTAATAAATATCTTAATTTTATGCAAAATAGCCACCTAAATAAGGTGTGCCAAGTACGGTATTTATATTCTCACCTAAAAGGTAAGTGCCTGTTCCGTTAGAAATACTTCTAACCACAATTTTTATAGATGTTCCAGCTACCATTGACACCGAAACACCATTAATTATTGGTGTTACCGTCGTCGCAGCATATACTTCAGTATAACTGTGAGCTGAAAAATTAGGACTTCCACCTGAAACTATAATACTATGTATATCATTTAATAATGGCATAATGTTTTTTATTATAAATATTCGTAAAAAATAAAAAAAGCACTAACTTATAGCGCTTTTCTATTTTAATTTCTTTATTTTGTCTATTTTACCATCTTTCCAATGATAAACCATCCAACCGTCGCCATCTATATAAACCATAGGTAGGTCATTACCCCAAGTATCTTTCTCAATTTGCTTTCTAAACGCTTCTTTAAACTCCTTAGATTCAAAAGCTTCTTTTACACGATTATTATTTTCGATATTATCTAAACTTTCTTTTTTCATATTTTTTATAATCTACCACCATTTAAGTATATTCTTTTATAAAATGAATCGTTTAAATCACTAATCATCACATTTCTACCCTTGCCTGAAGCATGTACAAATTTATCATCACCCAAAAAAACACCAACATGCCAACCAGAACCCCTTTTGGTTCTAAAAAATATCAAGTCACCTAACTCTAAACATTCTTTTTTTACTTTCTTTACTATTTGATATTGGTAAATACAAGTTCTGGGTAATGAAACGTCATAAACAGATTTATATAATCTACGAACAAAAGCAGAACAGTCAATACCCTTTCTACTATCACCACCAAAAACATACCTAACCCCCATCCAATTGTTTATAAAATCTTTTAATTTATCTTCGGTTTCAGGAATTTCTTTTTTCGGTGCTTCTGGCTCAATAATAACCATTTTTGCTGAGCTATCAACCACTTTATTTTCAATAACAGGTTGTTTTTTAGGTTCTACCTTAGAAACACTTTGTGGTTTTGGCCTATTCCAATTTATTCTAATCTTATATTGTGAATAGCATGTATTAATTAAAAAAACAGATATAAAAAGTGATATCAATTTTTTCATGGGTATTTTTTTATATAAATACTCAAAAATTAAGCCGAAATAGCGTCACCATTTAATTCTTTGAAAAATTCATCAATAGTTGTTTTAAGCACAATTAAGTTTTCTAAAAATAACGTATCCCACTCATTAGTTTTTTGTTTGGTGTCATTGATATGTGCTAAATAATTAATTTTATTTACCACTTCTAATTTTTTTGCCTCGATAAGCGCTGCCTTTTCTTGATGTTTTAAATCATCAGCCTCAATTGAAATCTTAGAAGTATCAATATCGTCTAATTTTACATATGAATACTTCTTAATATGGGTGTTAAAAACTTTACCTTGACTTTCAGCAATCTCAAATCTCATGTAATCTGATTTGGAAACACCATTATATTTGTATTGGGTTCCAGCTTTAAAAATTAAAGTCAAATCACCAGTATTTGAATCATACGTTGACCCTAATATATTGGATGAGTCATAAAGTGCTTTAATTTTGTTTTCTTTTTCTTTTCTTTTTAATATCATAAATTTATTTTTTTAAACGGCGTGTGTTTTATATGCAATAACATTGTCAAGATGAAAAATCTTGCCAGTGCTAGTCAGTGTGTTATTTAATTCATCTTTCTCGTCAATTACTACGATAATATGGTTACCTGTTATCATCAATCCAGAATCTAAAAATTCAATTCGTTTTGATGGTTGAATATCTTTATCTCTAGTATGTGGTTGTTTTAATAATAACTCTATTTTTCCAAATTTTGGTGCTCTATTCATTATTTACATTTTACCCAAATATACAAATATTTATCTTAAGAGTCAAGTTGACAAGTTTCAAAATAAAATGTATATTTGCTAAAAGGTTATAAAATGAATAGAGAGATATATCCAAAAGTTAAATTAATAATGAGGGAAGCAATGAAAGAGGCAAAAACTTTTGATGATATAAAAGTTAGGCCAGAACATATTGCTTTATCAATGATTAATGACAACGATAATGAGAGCATTACAATCTTAAATAAATTAAAGGTTGATACCGCTGAATTACACGACAAAATAAGTGATTACCTTAGAAAAAACGACCTTAATCCTAGGATAACACAAACTAGCAGAGGTAAATTACCGTTATCCGAGGAAACAAAATTGGTTTTTAGAAACGTTGATAGTGAATCTGAAAAATTAAATGACAATATGATAGATACAACACATGTCATGTTATCAATTTTAGCCAGCAAGACACCAACAACAAAAATAATGTCTGACATGGGAATTAATTATAAAAGTTTTAAAAAAGTAGCAATGGATATTAGAAACAACACAAAAAACATGGGCGGCCTAGATGAAGAACAATTCAATGACGACTTCAGCGAACAAGACCGCTTTAAGAAAAACAAAAAAAAGAACGACTTGTCAAAAACACCTGTTTTAGATAACTTTTGTAGAGATATCAGCAAAGCAGTTGAAAAAAATGAGATTGACCCTGTCGTTGGTAGAACAAATGAAATTAAAAGAATTTCACAAATTCTTTCTAGAAGAAAGAAAAACAATCCAGTTCTTATCGGTGAACCAGGCGTAGGTAAAACCTCAATTGTTGAAGGGTTAACACAATTAATTAAAGACGGTAATGCACCAAGAACAATTGCAAACAAAAAGGTATACAGCCTAGACCTAGCATCAATTGTCGCTGGTACAAAATATCGCGGACAATTTGAAGAAAGAATGAAAGCAATCTTAGAAGAGTGCAAAGCAAATCCAGATATCATTCTTTTTATTGATGAATTACATACAATCATTGGTGCGGGCAACGCATCTGGTTCGTTAGATGCCTCAAACATCTTTAAACCAGCATTAGCGCGTGGAGAAATTCAAATCATTGGTGCCACAACTCTTGATGAATATCGTGAACACATTGAAAAAGATGGTGCATTAACTAGAAGGTTCCAACAAGTCCTTGTTGAAGAACCAACACTAGAGGAAACCAAAATCATCCTTACCAACATCAAAGAAAAATACGAAAAGCACCATAAAGTTCAATATACTGACGACGCCATCGAAGAATGTGTAAAATTATCACATAGATATATAATGGATAGGTCAATGCCAGATAAAGCTATTGACGTATTGGATGAAGCTGGCGCCGCAACAAATGTTACCATCGAAAAACCACAATCAATTAAAGATTTGGAGGCTAAAAGAAACCAAATCTTAGATAAGAAAAAAGATGTTGTTAGCAAACAAAAATATGAAGAGGCTGCTAAGCTTCGTGATGAAGAAAGAAAAATTGAAGAGCAATTAGCTAACGCTTTAACTGATTGGGCGAATAAATTAGAGAAAAAAATCACAACTGTTGGTGTTGAGCAAATTTCAGAAGTTGTATCTATGATGACTGGAATACCGCTAACAAAAATCTCAACCCAAGAAAGCAAACGCTTGATGAATCTTGATAAAGAATTGATGGGTAGGGTAATTGGTCAAGACCCAGCGGTTACAAAGGTTGTTAAAGCAATCAAAAGAAATCGTATTGGTATTAAAGATAAAAACAAACCCATTGGTTCATTTATATTCTTAGGTCCAACAGGTGTTGGTAAAACATACCTTGCTAAATTACTTGCTGAACATGTGTTTGGTGATGAAGAAGCTCTTGTTAGAATCGATATGAGTGAATATATGGAAAAACACTCTGTATCTAGATTAATCGGACCCCCACCAGGCTACGTCGGGTACGACCAAGGTGGTCAATTAACCGAAAAAGTTAGAAGAAAACCACACTGTGTTATTTTATTTGATGAAATTGAAAAAGCACACGATGACGTATTTAATTTATTGCTTCAATTATTGGATGAAGGACAATTAACCGACGGATTAGGTAGAAAGATTAATTTTAAGAACTCTTTAATCATCATGACATCAAATATTGGTGTTAGAGAATTAAGTTCTTTCGGTAAATCAATGGGCTTTGACACTGGCGCATCAATTGCTGATGAAGAAGCTAGGGCTCGTGCTATCATCGAGAAAGCACTTAAGAAAAAATTCAAACCTGAATTCTTAAATCGTATTGATGAATCAATTGTGTTTAATGGTCTAAAACAAGAGGACATCCATAAAATTATCTATATGGAAATTGAAAAACTTGAGTCTAGAATTTCAGAAGTTGGGTACAAACTTAAAATAAACAAATCAGCTATTGAGTATTTAGCCAAAGAGGGATACGATGAAGCATACGGCGCCAGACCACTCGCCAGAACAATCCAACGGTTCATAGAAGACCCTGTCGCAGATGAAATACTAAGTGGCAATGTTAAAGATGGTGATACAATTAAAATAACACTAGATAAAACAACCAACCAAATAGTACTAAAATCCGATAAAACGGTAAAAATAGAAGAATAACAATAAAACCCACATTTTTGTGGGTTTTATAATATTTATTTGATATGAAAAAGTCATTATTAAAAGAACATCTATTTGACAGGGATTCTGAACCGCAAATAAAGCTGTTAAAATTATTCCTTAATTTTACCTGTAAGTTCTTGGGTATTAAATGCCCAAAAATAAATCTAAGGTTTAATAGAGATGGACTGACAACAACTGCAAGTTATAGTACTAACAATGTTATCATATATGCTAAGGATAGAGCTTTGGTCGATATCATGAGGTCAATTGCTCACGAACTAGTACACCTAAAACAAGATGTTGAGGGTAGACTAGAACAAACTGAACATGACAAAAATAACGAAGCTGGCTCACCAATTGAAAACGAAGCAAATGCTGTAGCTGGACAGATAATAAGAAAATTTGGTGAAGAACACCCAGAAATATATGTATAATATTAAAAAAATATTAAACGAAGAACTCTTACTGAATAGTAGAAAAAATCTATTGTCAGAACAATCTCTTATTTTAATCAACGACCATAGTCATATAAACCACGTTCTAGGTATAAAAACACCTATCAATGAAATTTACTCATTAGCATTAAGAAAACAAATCATAGAAGAACAATTAATGTTGGAAGACCTTTTAGGTTCGATAAGCAAATTTGTTGGTTCAGCTGTTGAAAAAGGAAAAGAAAAAGTTATATCTGTTGTAGACTCAATAAAAAATGTTAAAGATATTGCTTTATTATTTAAAGACTTGATACTATCACCAGAATACATGGCAAAAGCTACAACCGTTATGGGTAAAACCTGTAATAATATTGCTGATAGATTAAAAAACAAACTAGTAACAATAGGAACCAAACTAGGCGATGCAGCTGGAAATATGTTAGATAAATTTAATGCGTTGATTCAAAAAGCTATTGACCTTCTGATTAAACTAGCTAATGGTACTGGATGGAAAGGATTTTTAACAATGTTAGGGTTTAGTATTTTAATGACACTACTCGAAACAAAAATACTTGATATGATTATTAATCAAGGTATTAAAATTTTAGATAAATTCACAAATATCATTGATGGAGCAACAGACATGCTGAACGGTTTTAAAGAATTCGCAACTAGCATTATTTCAACTCTAGAAATCTCACCGATAATATCTTGGATTACAGATAACGTAATCAAAACAACGTTGGGTAGTTTTTTTAGTGGTGTTAATATAATTAATGTTATAGGACTTATTTTGATTCCAGTAATCAAAGCAATCGATTGGTCAAAAAAATTAGTAAAAAAATAAAAAATGAATAGAGAAGAACTTATTGCAAAAGCTAGAGATATCGTTAATCAAGACGTTGTTAAAGGATTTACAGCAGATTTTTTAAAAATGGCAGCTAATGATACCGTTAACCCAAATAGATTTGAAACATATTTAAAAAATATCTCAGAACAAGCTTGGGACCCAGGCACTGAAGAAAATACTATCTTTACATATAGTCAAGAATTGGTTGATATTGTAAAAGAATTATTCCCCAAAAATCTAGATTATCCATATCTTCAAGAAAGCGGCGTAAATACAGTTACAACAACACATATAAAAAGTAAAAAAAAAATCGAAAAAGGTCCTAATGAGATGAAAACATTTATTAAAAGTTCATTACGCGAATCTATCGTACCCCAAGAACCATTAACACCAAAAGAAGCGGCTATAAAAGTATTAAAAATGACCAAGGCAAGAGAGTTTCCAACGAAACCGCTACATAAGCTAATGGTAAATATGATAGAGCATATTGAAGGTTTAGAGGATGTTAAACTTATTGAAGAATACCTATTAGAAAAACTTAGAGATAAAAAAATATCACACGCTGTAAGAGTTTATGTTATTAATAAGGCTAGAATGGCACTTATTGATGCCAATACACCGCCACCCTCAATAAACGAAGGTAGAGAACACACCGATGACGAAATTGTAGATTTTAATGAGATTGACCTTCAACAAGAATACAATAAATTAAATCAGCTGCTATTTAATGGTAATCTTCAGCCAGTAACAATGTTATGGAATAAAAGAAAAGGAGCACACGGCGTTGTTAAAGGTACTAGAAGCAGAGCTACAGGTAAAATAACCCTTAAATCCCTTAGCATGTCCCAATTCCTTAAAGTACCATATAGATTCTTTAAAGATGTCTTAGCACATGAAATGATTCACGTATTCTGGATGCAACAAGATGTCAATGCTAAACATGGTCCTTTGTTTGTCCAACAAATGAACAGAATTAACTCAATGGGGTTAGGATTTAACGTTAGTGTAAGGTCTGATTCATCAGAAACATCTAAGTTTGAAATGTCTTCAGACGTTGTAAAGGAAGGTATGGAACTTGTTTTTCTATTAATGAAGACAGATAAAGATGATAATATGTTTTCGGTTATGAAATATGATGCATATAAATCACAAGGATATAGAATTATTGATATCTACAATTACTTAGTTAACAAAAAACCTAAGTATAGATTTGCCGATGGTGAATTCTTTTTATCAACAAATCCAAGACTACAAGCTTCAAAAATACAAAGAAGCTTTGGTAGCGTAAGTTATTCAAGGATAGATAATGCTGTGGCTAATGAACTTAAGCAAAACGCTAAATTTTTGTGTAAATTTGAAATTAATAATTCAAATGACGAACCACAGTTGTCTGGCCCTGACCAACCAAATCCAGCACCACCAAAAAGCTTATTAGGATTTTAAATATAAAAATAAACCCCGATTAAATCGGGGTTTTATATTACCAAAATCTATACCAGTACATGTCAACAATTATTTAATGTAAAATTCACCATTTTTCATTAACCACTTATGAAAATCAACATCTCCGTTCTCTAATGGGGAGATAATATATTCAGTAAATATTTCACTTTCATAGTTACCTATTATACCCTGATGAATTTTATTAATAATATCGTTATCTTCATTTTCAACATCATTCATAGCATCTAAAAACAATTTGTTAATTTCAGATTCTTCAAATAAATCTTTATCACACAACCAAAAATTATGTATCATATATCTATCTAAACTAATTGGCTCAACATAAACAATGTTAATTTGCTGTGCCCATAAATCAATAAAAACATTAGGAAATATGTTTAACCATGTAACAGCATAATCATTAACACCATCATTTTTAATACTAAAACCTAAAGATTTTAATTTTTTAAAATATTCAGTAAACCTGTTGTTTTTTTTATTTTCCCAGTTAGAGCTAAATTTTAGTCTATGTGCTGAGTAATCTACCCCAAACTCCCATTCTATTGATGTTTCATCAATAACTTCATTCATTTCTGGATGAAAAAACTTAATATGATTTGAATCGTTAAATACAATACCATATTCTTTCCAATTACCTCTTTGCTCATAACTGTTTTTTTCTAAAATTTCATATTTTGAAAAATCAAAGTCTTTTAAAAATTTTGATTTTTTTAATTCATCCGCTAAACTTTCACTACTAAATAAAAACATTTCGTATTCAAAAATTTCTTTTTTACTTTTTATAGATAAATTTTTTGATTTACAATCAAAATTACTACAAGGGGCTACTAACAATTTACCATCCAAATCATATGTCCAAAAATGTACAGGACAAATTAATTTATCTTTTTTAACATCTTTTTCGCTTGAAATTAACTTGGCATTTTTATGAAGACAAGAATTATTTAATAAATTATATTTATCTGTTTTTGTTATAATATATCTTTCTGACAAAAAATCAACAACGTAAAAGTTCCTATCATTAACTAATTGCTTTAAACCTATAAAATTAGAAGGTGAAAAAAAATTTACAATTTCATTATAAAAAATATCATAATTTGTAAAATTTTTTTTATTCCAGTTAATCTCAAACATTTCTATTTTTTATATAAATATCACACCTCCCCAATAAATTCATGGCTAAAACAAATTCTCCTATTGTCAAAGTAATGTTCTTTATACATGTTTTTTATGGAAACATCTTTTCTAAGTTTTTTATTTTTACTTGTTGCAACCCACAATGGCGAATTTTCTCGATAATACCCCATCTTAGGGTGCGCGGTTCTTGAAAAGAATCTAAGACCTTGTTCCACGTGGATTTCACCTATTCCATTAGAAAATCTAACACCCATACCCATACCTTGATAATCTGGGAGAATAACCGTCCTATGACTACGCCATGCATCCTTTAGTGTACCACTCGGCATTGCAATACTAGCACAAAACGCAACAATCTCATCTTCCCATACACCTAAATAACACCTAGCTGCTTTATTTATGTTACCATCTAAATAATGATAGTCTTTAAACATGGGCCAGATATTATGGCTTGTTCGATATATCTCGAGATTGATTTTTGGGCGGGCAAAAAAAAACCCTGATGGAATTCACCAGTATCAGTATCTATAACCCAATCAGGTTCTAACCAATCTAGTATATCGCGGTGACATGTAGCTAAAACAATATTGTTTATATCATTATTTTTAACATATTTACTCAAAGACACGCTAGCAGCTTTTGCTACATTCCTATCTACAACGCTTGTAAACTCATCAATGACAGCATTTGACTTTAATTTTCTAGCTAAATCAGCTCTAAACTTTTCACCGTTTGATAATACATGATATGGTTTATACCAAGAAGGTATTGTATTTAACCCAACGGCACCTAACTTGTTTATTGATTCATCTGGAGATTCAAAATGTGATACGATTGATTTTGTACCATCCCATTCTGGTGAATCTTCAACACCAAAGTTTTTTAGTAATGTTGACTTACCAGAACCGCTGGAACCAACAATTACACCAATCTTAAATTGTTTTGGAATGTTACTTGGAAGAATCCAAGGATAAAATTTAGATGTACCGTCAAATATACAATCAAATGCTCTTTCACTGGCTTTGATAAAATCATCTCTATCTACTGTAGAGATTAAAGGGGTTGAAGTTTTAATTAATTTTTCCATCTATGATAAATATAGATATCTACCATACGATGTAAAGTATATAAAATACAATAGCTATTGGGTCTCTCAACCCAATAGCCTTTAATATTTTTAAAACTTAATTTAGATTACTTACCTTCAGTAAGTTTGTTGATTTTAGCTTCCAAAGCAGCTAATTTTGTTTCTAAAATAGAGTTTTTGTTACCTTTAGATGCTTGTTCTGCTAACCATTCTGTTTTCTTGATTTGAACCGCTTCACTAACGATATTGTCGATTAAGTTAACTAAATCGCTTTCAGAAATTTTAACTGTTTTTGTTGTTTTAGACATATGCATAAGTTTTTTAAAAAGATAGATTATCTTAATATATAAATATATTAAATTTTATAAAAAGATAAAAAAAATTACTTGGCATATTTATCGCCGCAATAACTTGCAGCCCACGCACTCGGCTTTACCTTAAACTCATAACCCATACCCAATATATAACCAATGGCTTGACTTAACGATTTGCTAGATTCCCATTTTGGGTCTGGGTTTATATCAGCATGAATCTCCATGCTTATACCATACAATTCAAGCAATGGCGCAATCTCATAAGCAACCTCAATTGATTTGCCAACTTCTGTTAACATCCTTTCATTCACGCCCTCTTTATCTTTACCAAAAACATTGATATTATATGTTGCAGATATAATCTTCCCACCCCTACCAACTGTTACACCACCACCAATATCTTCTCTAACGGTAATCAAGATAACTGTTGCAAACTTATAACCCCTACTATTTTTTTGTGAGTCGGTACCAACAGAAACCCTTAACTCATGTTTCAATTCTAATTCTTCCTTGATTAAAGATTCTAAATACTCTAACAATGGAACATTAATTTTTTTACCAGCTCTTTCCCATTTCATAACTTTTAATTTTTTAAAATATTTATGTATAACATTTAGTTTTTATATGACGATAAAACAAATACAGTCTGTTAATAATACAATAATATGTATTATTATAAACCCTATTATCGCTATAATAGATACTAAACAAAAGTCCCCATTTCTGGGGACTTTTTTATAATTTAACTGAAGGCAACAACTTTTTGAGCCTTTCATAATTATTTTCCCCTATTTGTTCTTTTTTAACTGCTAAACGAAATAACGAACCACCATTTGATTTATCTAATTTAGAAATCTCATCAGGAATCTCCGTTATCGGATTACCAATTAGATTTAAAAACGTTAGATTTTTTAAATTACCTATTTCTCTTGGTAATGCTTTAATTTTATTTTCCGACAATACCAACATCTCTAGGTTTTCAAGCGCCCCAATTGACGGATGCAATTCAACCATACCCGCGTTTGTTATTATCAACTGGTCAACATCTTTAAACTTACTAATATCTGGCATTCTAGGAATTTCCCTAGTCATAAATCTAATAACAGGTGTTTTTTCATCCAACAACTCAAATAAACTCTCACAAAAGCCAAATTTAATTAAGAAATCTAAGTATTTGTTATTATCTAATCCTGTTGAAACCATTTTAGCCATTTCCATCAACTCATCATGAAAAAAACTTGAAAGGTTTTCACTTTGGTTAATTACATTTTCAAAAATACTAACATTTTGTGAATTATGCCTGTCCTTTATCTGACCAGTTTCAAAATGAATTTGATAGATTTCATTTGATTCATTTTCAAAAAACTTATTGTTTATGATAATGTAAATCTTAGATTTATCACCATTTGGTTTTCTATTGTTTTCGGTATAACTCTTAAACATACCATTCTCTGGTTTAGCCGTACACCAGTTAGCAAACTTATCAAACACAACATTAGCATCCCTTACTTTTGGTATAAACAACGTAAACTTTCTATCTCTGACTGGTATCTCTGCTTGACCTAAATTAACAAACCTTTCCATCATGCTCTCAACTTCACTTGGTTTACGTTCAATAAACGGGTCAACAGCATCAAATAATTGCGCTAATGAAACATACTGATTAATATCCGTTGGGTCTTTAATATGTTTTAATATATGAGAAGAGCTGCAAAAATCTTTAAACTTTTTCTTCCTTTTGTTCGATTCAAATAGCGTAATATATGAACTAGCCTGCGGTAAATCTTCAACAACAAATCTAATAGCTACATGGGTGTTACTACCACCAGATTTAATCAATCTAGTAAAAACATTTAACATCCATTGAACACATGATTTGTTTGGTGTCGGGTCTGCTTCAATTATTTTGGTGAAAATATCAAAAGATATGCTGACATTTTTCTGTATACGACCTTCATTTTTTTTATATGAAACTAAACATAGCAACACATCTGATGAAGTTATATTACTAACTTCAAACTCATCATCATTTAACTTTTTTATCTTACGCTCCACAGCTTTGGCGTCTTCTGTCTCGAAAACATCAAATTTTTCAGCTAAAAATGTTAACCTATCTTTTACTATATTTTTTTTGTCGTCAAACATATAACCGTATTTATTACAAATATACAAAAACTAAATTGATTATACAAACTATTCAAAAAATCTTTTGTAAAAATCATCCTCAGCGTATTCTTCAAGTCTTCGTTTAAGATTCCAAACTAAATAACTTAAATCAGATTCTTTATATCTAGAAATAACATCTAATATGACATGATTTGGGTCCTCGCCATCGGTTATCCTGTATTTTATTTCTTGGAAATATTTACCCCCGTCGGTATCACATAACTCACTTATTATTAAATTGTAAGTTTCCCATCTAATCTCCTTATCTTCATCATTTGTTAAAATGACATTATTGATTATTTTTCTGTATTCATTATCTAATGTCGTATGTTTACCCGTCCCAGCTTTTACGATAAAATTAAAAATCTCCATAGGTCTAGTTTTTAATAAACGTTATATACATAAATATCTTTTAAATCTTCATAGGACTAACCCAAATAAAGCTAAAAGGTTAAATTTAAATTTTTTCAAAATTTTTTAAATGAAATTAATTATTTTGTAATATAGTCTCTCTAATTCGGGTGAACGATGTTTAACATCTTCCATCACCTCTATACAGACCTCATTCGGGTCAAGATTGTCGGTTAGTTTATATTGTAGTTCTTTGACTTTTAGATTATCTTTAATTGAATGCTTGAGCTCTAAAATGACTTGATTGTAGGTGAGCCAAGCTTTCTTATTTTTCATGTTACCACCAATTAAAATATCGGTCACCTTATCTTCGTATATGTGCTCTAAATGAGTTTTAAAATCACCATATTCCGTTCTCAAAGTTTCTTTTATCTTATTCTTGATGTTCATACCATCTTAATTTATAGGCACATTTTTGGTTAGCTGGTTGTTTTTAATATTACCAAACATCCAATCTTGAATTACTTGTTGGGTAAATGAATCACCCAATTTATATTTCTTTTTAAAATATTCAAATAACTCTTTAGGTGTTATCCCCTCGCCATCAACTTTAATTTTAATCATTGGTTCTTCCTTATATTCACCGTTCTCCCTCACCACACCAAGCATAGGCTCATAATTCATATCTAAATCAGAAACCAATTCCGCAACCAATTTTTGGTGGGTATTGCTCTCATTGATATGATTTAGTATTTTTTTATACTGATTTTCCGTTATAATTAATTTAACACTCATATACCATAAATATCTTTATAAATAAAAAAGAGCTGTCAAGCAGCTCTTTAATTTAATTTTTAAATTCGTCTATAACGCTTTGTAGAGCTGATTTAGGTACCGCACCCTTTTGTCTGTAAACCTCAGCACCATCTTTTAAAAAGATAATTGTTGGGATGCTGGTAACACCGTATTTTGCCGATGCTTCTGGGTTGCTAGTAACATCTACCTTGCCAATAACAACGTCAGTGTTTTCATTAGCTAATTCGTTAATGATAGGTCCTATCATTCTGCATGGGCCGCACCAAGCCGCCCAAAAATCCATAACAACAAGTTTTTCACTTGTTAAAACCTCACCAATGTTCTGGTCTGTAATCTCTAATGCCATAATTTAATTTTTGTTTAATATAATTTTATTGTTCTGAAAATAAATACCTCAATTTAATGAGTTTTTAAAATATTCGTTGATTAACCTTATAGGTCTTTCAAATTCTCTAAATTTTTCCTCTATAAAGTATTCCTTGATATAATCACCACTCTCGTTGTATTCCAACCCGTATATTTTTCTGATATAATCAAATATATCCATAATTCTATGACTATCCGCATAATCCATTTCTTCCAATAAAATAGAATTCTTTATACCGTTACAAAAAGCGGTATACGTCATATAGTTTGTTTTTTCAAACAATTCATATGATTTCTCACATATACTATAATAAATATAATTTTTTAAATTGTCCATTTTATATTAGATAAATATTTATCATATATGATAGAATTGCAAGAACAAGAATTAATGCTAAAATTTCTTAAAAAGAATTTTCCTGTTTATAGGTTAAAAAATGGTCTAAGATTTAAAAGGACAATAATACTTGAAACTGGAGAATCGTACTTATTAAGCAACAAGGATTCGGTTAATGACCTGTATTTTAAATTATACGATGTACTTAGAACCGTATTTAATACCGATAAAAATACGAATAAATTTGTTTTAGATAAATTTTTAAACGTAAAATAATATTAGTTCTAATAAAACTAACTAGTGGTATTATACCTAAAAAGTACAATATATTTGGGTGTCCATCTCCGCACAGCCCAAATGAATGCTTTAAAATTTCTATCATTTTATTTTTTTGCAACAAAGATACAAATTTTTGACACAAAAAACAAATTTTTTCTTAAATTTCTAGCGGTTTAATATTATTAAACTGAGCCGTTATATTGAAATCTTCTTGGTAATCTTGAATCTCTTCCAATTTGTCTAATATTAATGTAAGGTTTGTAGCTTTATCCGTAACAACATCTGCCATATCATATATTGCCGATTCTATTTCGCCATCATCGTCCTGTCCGTACATGCTCATGAACTGTTTTCTTGCTTTATACATAAAATCCTCAATACTATACACAATCTTGCCAAGATTTTTTATGTTTATGTTCATAGATAAGATATCACCAACACTCTCAAATGTAATTTTTGAATATATTTTATCCAGTTCAGCAGATTTTTCATTACACAATTGCTTAAATTTGGCTAATTGGTCTTCGCTCTCCTTTATAAGCCTAATTTTATTATACTGATTTTCAGTTACTTTTATTTTCATTTTCTTTATTTTAATATAAATATATTTGACAATCACAAAAATATTTAGTATATTTTAGCATATGGCTAATTACAATTTTAATAAAGACCTTATACTAGGTGAAGAAGGTGAAGAAGTTATAATAAAAGACCTGCTAACGATGGGCGCTAATTATGACTCAAACAATAAAAATAACACACATGACGTTATCGTTACCTATTTAGGTAGAAAAATTAGTTATGAGTGTAAAACAGATTTCTTTGATGATACTGGTAATATGTTTATTGAAACATCTTGTCGTGGTAAAGAATCAGGTATATCGGTAACAAAAGCCGATTGGTTTGTAACATACTTTAAAGTATTAAATGAAATCTGGTACATCAAAACGGCTAAATTAAAAGAAATCTTAAGTAGCCATGACCATAAAAAAGCTACCCAAAGCGGTGACCTTGGTAGCGATACCGAAGGTGTCCTTCTAAATAAAAACATGTTTCGTGACGATTTTATTGTTAGACATGCGACAAAACATATTGAAATCATTAAAAAATGGCAAAAAAAGTACAAGAGCCAAAACTAATCGTAGAACTAATACCTAAAACTTGCCAATACTCAAATGTCAGAACCACACTCAAAAAAAAAGAATGGGATAAAATACGATTAATCGTATACGAAAAAGCTGGACATAAATGTGAAATATGTCACCAAACTGGTTTAGAACAAGGTTATCGACATAAATTAGAATGTCACGAAATCTGGAAATATAACGACACAAAAAAAATACAAAAACTTGTTGGTCTTATAGCACTATGCCCACTATGCCACCAAGTAAAACATATCGGAAGAACCTCATTCATTGGCAAACAAAAAATAGCGCTAGATAGACTATCCAATATAAACAAATGGAATCTAGAAGAAGTTACACAACACGTAGCTGAAGCCTATGAAAAAAATAAAGAAAGGTCCAATTTTGATTGGACCCTTGATATATCTTTATTGAAAAAATCACCCTATAATATTGTTATCAATTCAACAGAAACTCGTAAATACGAAAAAGTTAAATACAAAAAACGTAAATATATAAAAAAGAAAACCGCTAAAAGAAAAAGACCAAAGAAAAAAAATTAGCCTTTATTGCTAGCAGGTATGCTCTTAAATAATATACCAAAAAGGGTATAAAGTGCAAACGATTCCCAATAGCTAATTGCTGGCAATTGGAAAATATCTACAATAACCCAATTCCATAACCACATCACTGGAAAGGCCAACAATAACGCCGCGCCAAATAATCCAATGGTAACAAGCGCTAACGCACCTAAAAAAACTCCTAAATACTGTAATAAATTTCTTTTCATTTTTTTAATTTTATTTTTTATCATTATTAATAATTGATTTATATCTAATACTGTCTTCTTTTGTAAATTCCACAATTTTCCACACTTTTGGATTAAATGTAAAATTTATATTTTCTTTTTTAACTGTTGTCATTGATGGTTTACATGCTGTAAACAACAAAGCAATTAATAATAATTTTTTCATAATTTTTTTTATAAATGTGTAAAGCAAAACCCTACTAATATGTAAACTCGTATTCAGAATTACCAGTTTTAAACTTAACGTAGCCATCCCGCTCCTCCAATATCTCAGTAACTGTTGTTGTTAGCCAATAATCTTGACCCGAATAACTTCTAGCCGTTACAGCGCCAACCAATAAACTACACCCAATCGTTGGTCTGTTGCCAACAACCTCTTTAAATGTGCCATCTTCATTCCAAGATATTGCTTCAACCCTAGAACCAGAATCACCAGCACCATCTCGTAAACGTTTTAAATTTGCCATGATATAATTTTTGTGTAAATATACGCACTTTCTTTATAAAATGCAAATATTTATAATAAAAACTGTGATATTTTATAAAAACATATTATTAGAAGCTGACGACGTTATTAAACGCCCAATATTTCATTTTACGGAATTAACAGGTATGTATGAAACGGCTATGAAAGGGTTGGATACAGAACTAAACATTCCAAAGGATGTGTTTAAAAGTTTCCAAATAAAAGATGAACTATACCCAAAAATGTGGGCAAATGAACAACTTAAACCAGAAATTAGAAAACAATTACTCAAAATAGCTGTAGATTTTTTTACAAAATTAGAATTACCAGATGAAATAAAACTAAAAGATGTCTTGTTGGTCGGCAGCCTAGCTAATTATAATTGGTCCGAATACTCAGATGTTGATATGCATCTTGTTGTTGATTTCTCACAATTTAAAGAAGATGAAGAATTTATAAAAAAATTCTTTGACGCACAAAAAAATCTTTATAATATAAAACACGACATCAAAATCGCTGGCCATGACGTAGAAGTCTACGTACAAGACAAAAACGACAAGGTACACGCTGGCGGCATATACTCATTGCCTAAAGATAATTGGGTACGTATGCCTATTAAAAATAGATTTACAGTTGATAGAAAAAATGTTAAACTAAAGGTAGATAAGTTCTTTGATAAAATCAAAAGCATTGAAAACACTTACAAAAAAGAAAATTATAAAGACGTAATCACTAAAATAGACGCACTAAAAGACTCGATAAAAAAAATGAGACAGGCTGGATTAGAAAAAGGTGGGGAGTACTCAATAGAAAATATTGTCTTTAAAGTGCTAAGAAGAACCGATTTTATGGAACTTCTAGATACATATAAAAATAAATCTTACGATAAAATGGTAAGTGTAAACGAAGAACAACCATGAAAAATCTTATTTTAGAAAAATTACATATATTGCTTGAAGATAAGGGCTATAGGATTGCACCCCAAGACTACGGTGCGGAATTTAGACAAACTGGCTCAGGTAAGTCTATGACTGGTATTCCAAACAAAAATGTTATCTCTGACGAAAAACTTAATCAAGTAATGGCTCAATTAGCCCTAGCAAAAGAAATATCTCTAAAATATAAAAGAGCTTGGGATAAAGGTGAAGAAGGCATTTTCGTAAATTGGATGGGTAGAAAAATGCTTATGAGAATTCCTAAAGAACTTAGAACAGCTACAGACCCTAACGGAAGACCAGTAGACTATTCTAACTACTTTAATATCGCAACAATTGGTGATGGCGGATTCCAATACAAATTATACCCAAACGGAAATATACTAGGTGGTGTTGTACAATCTAGACCAGATATGGCCGATAGACCAAATTTAACTGGCGCCGTAGATGCTGGATATGACAAAACATTTGACGATAGAATCAAATACTTTTTTGTTAAAGCTGGTATCATGGGCAAATATAAAGAAGAAGCTGGCAGATTCGCTAGCGTATTGGACACACCTGCCATAGACGCATCTGTTAAAGTACGTGTAATATTCCATGACGAAATACTAGACTTTCTTACCAAAGATAAAGGTGCAGCACAATATACCGCAGATAAAAAAGGTGCCGAAATAGCAAACAAAATGGAATTCGAAAAGAAATTAGAAAAGATTAGAAAAGACGCTGAAATCGCAATCGGTAAACCAGTTTATGGTAGCAAAACTTGGATGGACTTTAAAGATAAGCTTAAAATCATGTTTGATAACCCAGAAGAACAAAAGGCTATGGATATCAACCAAATGACCAAAGATTTTATTAAACAATATCAAGAAACCAATACCGTTCTATATAAAGGTAAACAACAAATAACCATGGACCCAGACGAAGAAGCAGAATGGGAAAAAGAACAAAAAGAAAAATTAGCTAGAATAACAGCTGCTAAAGCTAGAATGAAAAAATAAACATATGAAAAAGAAACTATTAAAACAAAAAGAAAGGGCTATCATCGAAAGCTTTGCTAAGAATTTTAATAAAATTAAAAGACTTGACGAAAATGAAATTAGTGAAGAACCATTAAACGCCACCAATCATTTACAGGTGGGCGATAGATTAGAAAAAATAAATACATCAACACCAGACACTTTAACTATTGTAAAAATAGATGGTAATAAACTTTTTATAAAATCAGATGCGGCCAACCACGAATTTCAATGGACTCTAGATAGCGTCGATGATGAAATTAAAAGAGGTAAATTAAAATGGTTTCCAAAAAATGAATCACTAGATGAAATCAACCTTAAAAAAAGTTTGGCAACCCTAGGGTTAGCAGCAACCATGATGGGTGCACCTAAAGACGCTGCAGCTCAAATGCCACAACAACCACAAGGTATAGAAAAATCGGTTGCTAGTGCTCAAGCTTTGGGCTTGCCAGAAGACAATCGCAAAGCGGGTAAAGTAGTTATTGATTCTTACACAAGAAATCCTTTTACTGCCGATATGTGGAGCAAAAAAAGCCGTGAAAATCTAAGGTTTTTTAAAACACTTAAAAAACTTGTTGATTATTATATGGGCGGTGGACAAGTAGACGATTCTGATATTGAAGAATTAGGCGCAATGGTAAAACAATCACCAGTTGCTATGGATTTCTTACAAAGATAATAAAAAAGGGGCCTAAAGCCCCTTTCTTATTTTAAAATGGTAATATATTATTCTCGGTAAAATCATCGACGTCCATTAAATTTAATCTATCCGCCATTGTAATTTCTCGTATCTCAAACTCTTGGACATTGTTCTCAAAATTAACATCGTACATCATAACCTTTGGCTTATTCTGAATCAACAATTGCATATCCCCGTCACACTTATGAGCATTGGCCAAAGCCTTGTTAAATGCCAATATCTTTTCTTGAACCTCAATCTGTAATTCAACAGGTGTATTACAATTATACTTGCCCCTGAATTGACCATTTTCCAAATATTTGTTTTGAGTACTTACCGTCCTAAAATTATCACCAATACCATATGATGATAATTGACGATAGTTTAATTCTAATGTATAACCGTTAATGTGATATATCCCAGCACCACCGTTGTCAATTTTATTGATGTAAGTGGCAACACAATGCTTTTGTGTCATACCCTCATATAGAACCTCTCTATTGGTTGTCAATAACTTATACCCAGTCACCTCAGCAAACTTACGATATATCTTGGCAACATTTAATTCACGATGCTCCTCAAATTCTAATACCGTGTTGGTAATCTCTTTGGACCAATCATTATGCATTTGAACCAATCGCTTAACACTCCAAGAACAATTAACCTTCATATCTAGTGTTCTGGCCATCTTACACGTATCAACAAACATATGATGTGACATCAATTCTGGCTTGAGGCTCTCGATGTTTGTCAAAACCTGTTTCATCTCCTTCCAAATCTTAAATGTATCTGTGGCTTGGTATTCTTTAAAATGAGCAATTAAAACCTTGATGACTGGAGCTGGCACCTTGAACTTAAATTTTAAAGCGTCGGTTTGATTAAAAAGCTTATTTCTAACAATCGTGTTAAACGCCATGCCTTGTAAAGCTGGTGTCTCAGATATAAATCTTATCCAAGAAAACTTCTTCATAAAGGCCTTCATTATTGGATGCGTATCGATGCTGTCCCAACTAGCAATATTGCCAACATAAGCACGCAACCCAGCATATGTTAATTGAGAGAATTTACCGTGGCCACGCTTGCTAGAATACCAAAACTTACCCCCCTTATAAATGATGCTCTCCATTTTCTTTTTTCGGATATACATCTTGTTCGTAATGCTAATACCAACGGTCTCATGAAACGTACAAATCTCAAAATCACCATTTTCTTGTGTAAACTTAACAACTCGTGTGATGTAATAACTACCTCGATTGTTGAAATACAAAATCCTAGCCTTGTACTTGTCTTTCGCGTAAACTTCAAATAGTTTGTCAACCAACGAAGATTTGGACTCCTGTATCAAGGTCCACTCTGGTTTATTTTTTTCCATATGTAAATTGATTTATTTTGGCAAATATACCAAAAAAAATCAAATCACCAAAATTATTTTTTAAGATTTGCATAATATACTATGTAACTCTTTAAACACTTAGATTTAAAATCTATCCACGTATCCATATTTATCTTAATCCCCAGCCGATTACCCAATTTCAATCCCTCATCCCAAGCAGCAAATTCTTCCTCTAGGCTCGCAACAACATAAGAATCCCTACGCATATATCTTTTATCATTGGTTGTTAAATTAACCTCTTCAGCATACGCCGAAGTTGGAAACCGCTTGGTAAACTTCTTCCAATTCTTTCTAATTTCGTGATGACCCAACTCATGTAACATCAAATAGGTTTTTATCTCTACACCATATTTACCCTCGATATATATTGATTTTGGCTCATTTAAGGTTTGTAGGTTCCATTTTATCATGGATACACCCTTGTGATTAAGACTTATGTTAGCATAACCCTCATTAACAGCATATTCAGTTAAATGCCCAATTGCCCTCTTGTAACTATATCTACCTGCCAAAACCTTTTTTTTATAAATATCCAGTATATCTATATTAACATGTGAAGGTCAAACAAGCTCTGCAATTTACACTTCCAAAAGCAGGTACGGCGACATCGCCAGCTACCTAGATGGAGCCAGGACCGACGTAATTAAATCTAAACTCTGGGTTGACCCAAACATTTCCACCACCAGTTATCTTGGCTGTTCTATCTATTATCAGCTGTCTAACAGCTACCGCATCTGGACTAAATGCACTGCCATCAGATGGTCTTAAATATTTCTTGGCCTCCTCTTTAGGGAATTCAACAAACTTTCCACCATCCATTACAGCAAATGAATATTGAGACCCCGTAGGATATATAGGCAAATACAAACCACTCTTGCCAGTCTCTAACATATCAAAACCCTCTAATCTTTCATATGTGCCACGGCGTTGACCAGGCTCCGACTCAATACCCTTGCGCTCCTGAGCCCTGCGATACGTATCTAACCATGGAAACATAAACATTGTATGCTTATATAATTTACCATACATAGGATTGGGCATCTTGCCCTCTGGGGTAACAAGGTTCTTATTCATGTTGCTATCCATGCTAGCAACATAATACGCTGTACCAGTTGTCATCTTGCCAAATCCCTGAGCCAAAAACTCAAAAAGGTCTGTATAACTACCTTCGTTTAAAATAGCCTCAGAAATTAAATCATTTAAAATTTTTTGTATTTTCATAACTTTTTTTTATATAAATATACGGAAAAATCCCCCAGAAAAAATTTTTTAAAAGGGGGGTACCACACCTTTTTATTTAATCTTTATATGTTCAACAACCTTGATATTATCCGTATTAAATATTATGTATTCATAATCCTGATAGTCAAACCCATCATATCCACACTTTTTAAAAAATAACGACATGTCTTTTTCGTACTCCGCAGTTTTGTAATTAAACGCAAATATAAGAAAATCATTAATGCTCTTATCTGTGTTTTTTTTCAAATCATATAATATCTCGGTGTTTTTATCACCACCCTTTTGGTTGCCTAAAATCTCTTTGACATTAGAAAGAACATCCTGTATTTCTTTATACTCCGCATTATTTTTAACACGCATTAACACATCTTCCAGCTTATTGACCAAAAATTTTAAATCATCTAAATCATTGATATCGTAATCCCTTAGATTTTCGTATTTAGGATTTGTGTTAATTTCATTCCTAATCTCACTAGTATACTTTAATTTTAATTCAATACTTCTAATAAAATCAGAACTTATCTTTTCATCCAAAGATAATAACTTTAAATTTGATTTATCAACTATTGTCATATATGCGCCATAATCCGATGCCTTAAATGGCGTAGAAGCAAAATATATTCCCCACCCATGTATACCCCTAGAACCACCCTTGATATAATCAGTATGAAATTTGTACCTAAAATCATCACCACAATGATACATGATATCTTGCTTTGAATACTTTCTAGCAATATCTTGAGTTATATTACTCACCATTTCATTCAAATACCTTCGTAAACTATTTTTTATAATATTTTTCATACCCTATAAATATCACGAAAAATTTCCCAGAAAAAAATTTTTAAAAAAGGACCCCCTCTTATATTTTAAGTCGAAAATTTCCCAGAAAAAAATTTTTTAAAAAGGGGTACCCCTCTTATTTTATCTTTTTACCATCAACAAATAATTTATTCAACATATCATCACTTATAAGATTAAGCTTAATATTACTACCCAAAATCTTTTGTACAGGAAAATTTCTTAATAACACATTGCTTGATAACCAAAAACCACCAGAACCATTAAAAGCATTGGAAATAACCCTTTTTTTATCTTTATACGTGTTCTTATTTATAACAAGTATATAATTTGACCCCCCATCCTCAAACGTAAAAAATACCAATTCTTTACCCTTGACATGCGAAGATATATCAGGATAATCATCTAACTCTTCACTTACCGTAATATTAAAACCTAATCCCATCCCGTTAATCCTATTCATCTCTTTTAAAAATGGTTCGTCATGCTCATGCTCAATACCCTGTTGAGATAAATAAACATGTATCATCTCATGCGCTAACGTATTCTTAAATTGACTATATGTTAAATCGTAAAACCTAGACATCCTTAAACCACGTATAATTTCTTTACCCGATTCATCTTTCGCATAATATACTGTACCAATAAGATTTTTATCCATACCCCACCTTATTGGTATTGGCGCTATCTCACCCCCAAATAACAACCCATTTAATCTATTAAATTCTGACGTTAAATTAATATCATTAAAATCAATAACATCTTTATCATTAATCGTTTCTAATATCATACGCCTAAATAACTCCTGTATTAACTTTCTCATATAAAGATAAATATCACGAAAAATTCCCAGAAAAAAATTTTTTAAAAAGGGGGTACCCCTATATGACCTTAAAAAAATTCCCAGAAAATTTTTGCGTGAAGGGTCACCCCCTATGTGGGGTGGCATACGGGGGGGTATGTAAGGGGGGTAACGGGGGGAGGGGGTACGGGGGGAGGGGTACCCCTTATATATGGGGGAGGGGTACGTATATAAAAAAACCCCCTTTTGATTTTAAGGGGGTTTTTAGACGTTTTAAGGATACCTTATTCAGTTATAAGGTATTCAGTCCCGCAGAACTTAATTAGTGTTATACGGCTAATGTATGGGGTTATCATACGGAAATCATCTTCAACGGCTACAAGTCCACGTCCTGCTGTTTTTTTAGGTGTAGGGTTAAAATAGATAGGTGCCCACAAGTCCATACTGATAGCCTCAGCCTCAGTAATTTCCTTGCCGTTATGAAAGTAGCCAAGTAATTCAACTGCCTCAGTTTTCAATATCTTTGCGTCTAACATCATTTCACCCGTTTTAAGTGAACGGATAAGGGTAGTTGATAGCCTTTCTTTGCCCTTCATTTCCTCAGCCTTAAATTCAGTTTCACCCGTTAAATTAATCACTTTGTTAGTGTAATTGTGGTTAAGGTAGGCATTTTTTACCCTTACAAGTTTTTGAACTTGCTTTGTACCCTTTACAACACGTGAACGGCTATCGTCCACAAAATACGTTAAACTAATTGAAGTTGAACGTGTAAAGTCCTTTACTAATTCAGCGAAATTAGCCACACTGATAGGCTGTTGGTTTAATACTGCTGTTTGCATTTTTTGTTGGTTTAATTGTGAAAAGATGATGTAATTTAGTAAAATAAATTCAATATACCAAATTTATTTTTTATCATTGTAAATTATAAAAATTGTTGATGTAATAAATAAAACTAATGAAGTAACCCAACCCCAACACAAAAACCAACCTACGTGCCCTTTATCCATTGCGTGCGCGTATTCGTACATACTGCTTTCACTTGTCCCAGGTTCAGCACCCAAAATAAATAACGTACATAAACCTAAAACGATAAGGGAAATTTCTTGAGCATAGAAAATAAAATTTTTCATAATTTGAATAGTTTAATTGTTAAAAGATGATGCAATTTACAAAATAATTTTGATATAGCAAATTTATTTTTGAATTATTTTGATATTTTTTTTATTGATATATGTTGCTAAAATGTTTAGCAATTTGCTAAATTATTTAGTATGCTAATATTTTTAGCATTATAGGGTGCGTTGGAGTATACTTCCCGATTTGTAGTCGTCTGTGCCTTTGCATAGCAAAGGTAAGGAAAGCAATTGATATAAACAAATTTATTTTGAATTATTTTTAAATTATTTTAAATAAAAAAAATCAGGATATAGAAATATCCCGATTTATCCTTATACAATATAAACCCTAATTAAAACGATTGTTGCGTCGTGTCATTTTGTCCCACGACTGATTGCCGTGACAACCATATCCAGCACGACAAGATGAACCAAAGATAGCGATTGAACCAAGCAATACCAAAGCAAATAATAATTTTTTCATTTTTAAAAGTTTAATTGTTAATTGATAATGCAAATATAGGACAATAAATTCAAACTACCAAATTTATTTTTAAAAAGATTTATTTGTTTATTTGAAATTAATTTTGTATTATTGCTGAATGAAAAAATTATTATTACTTATTGCGATTGCTACCTTATCGGGTTGCTATGAATATCGTAAATTGCCCAATGTTAAACGTGTTAATAAGGGTGATGTAAGAAAAGCAATGAAACATAGCACTTCAAATTATGAAATGCCAAGACAAAGCACTTATAACGTTTCTTATCATTATAACCATTAAACCAAACTAAAATGAAAATCAAAACAAAATTAAGCCCAGAAAATGAAATGCTATCTTTGTATTTATCAATTATTGTTAGCCTTATATTTTTCGCCTTGTGGGTGTTTACAGACATCAACCCAACAAAGTTATTTTTTAACTACATCGTGTTTTATTGTGTTGTTGTGCTGATTGGTTTCTTTTATCCTTTCAAAAAATAATTTAAAAAAAGATTAAAAAAGATTTGGTAGAATGAATAATTCTACCTATCTTTGATTTATCAAAGCGATAAGACGACGACAAGTCGGTAGGTATACTCCACGCTACGTGCTATTTTTTTTATCCAATATATAAAAAAATTGTCAGATATTACTCTGACAATCATATTATAGTTTATTTAACTATAATAAATTTCCTCCAAATCCTTCAAAACAGCTTTGCCCTTATCCGTCCAAGATATACCTTTGAGCCATACAAAATGCTCAAGGTTTTGAGGGTTGCGCCAATCCATTCCTTCGCCCTCAAATAGCCATTTTAAAGCCGTTTTATAGTCAGATGCGCCCAATTGGATAGTACGTCCAATTAACAAATCAAAAGCCTTCAAATCGGCTTGTAAACGCAATTCCTCCTCGATGGCATTCTCACGGCAAACCTCGGAAAAACGAGCGAAATCGGCTTGTAACTGCTCGTCAGACATAGCCGAATAATCCAAGCCACGAGGGCGAAAGCCGTATGCGTCCTTGTGAAAATCGCTATAAACTTGTAGCATTTCGTTTCTCTCGGCAAGTGATAAGGTAGTAGTCATAATTTGAATGTTTAAATGTTAAAAGATAATGCAATTTAGCAAAATAAATTCAAAGCACCAAATTTATTTTCATATAATTTTTTTTATAATATATTGGTTTATATCGCATAAAAAAAATATCGTGTAGGTTGGAGTATACTTCCCGATAGTGTATATCGTATTGCAACTTTGCTAAAGCAAAGATAAGGTAGTTTTTTCAAACTACCAAATCTTTTGCAAAGTATTTTTTATATTTTTTTGTATATACGGATTGCAGTAGTAACTACAAACGTAACAAATGATAAACCTAATGCCAAAAGCAAATACCAACCAAAATTACCTTTATCGCAAAAATGCTCGTATTCATACATAGAACTCTCACTTGTCCCAGGCTCAGCGCCTAATACACATAATAGGCAAAAAGCAAAAATACACATTGAAAAAAATTGTGCGTTTTCAATAAATTCATTAAAAAACTTTTTCATAATAGATTGTTTAAATGTTAAAAGATAGTGCAATTTACTAAAATAAATTCAAACTACCAAATTTATTTTTAAAAAAATAAATAAAAAATAATTGCCAAAATATTTGTTTTATAATTTAAAAACCCTTACCTTTGCTAAAGCAAAGGCAAAGACGTTTAAACAACGGGAAGTATACTCCACGCTACGTGTTATTTTTTTTATATATGAAAAAAAAATTTTGCAAAGGTACAACATTATTTCCATACTACCAAATAAAGTTATCCACATAGGCAAAAAATATGTTAATAACTTTTCTAAAATAAATTTGGTAGGTTAAAAAAATAGTCCTATTTTTACATCAGTTCTTTCACATTTAAACCAATCTATTATGACACAATTTGAAACGGCTATTGCCCAAGCCGAAATTGGCGAATTGCAAACTCCAAGTGTTAGTTATGGTAAAACTGCCATAGATTACTTTTGGTATCAAGTTTCAGTACATCACTTTAACCTTAAAATTATGGCAAGTGGTATGAAATGTCGGGGTATTAAATTTACCGATATTAAAAAATACTACGGCTTGAAAGGTAATTGCGCTAAAAAATGTCTGGCACAATTTGAAAATGTCGTTACTCGTTACCGATTAAAAATGATTAACGACCATCTCAACACAATGGAAACTGAATACTCGTTTTAAACTCCAATCCAACAAAGCACCCTTCGGGGTGTTTTTTTTTGCCCCATGTACACAAAAGTGTGCATTTAAAATAATTTAAAAATAATTCAAAATAAATTTGGTAGTATCAAATTAATGTACTACATTTGTATTGTCAATGTGAATGACAGACGATTAAAACTCGGGAGGTATACTCCAAGCTACGTCATATTTTTTTAGCGCTCCAAAAATCTTTTCATTCTTTCATATTCATAATTTTCATAATATAATATTTTTTTAATGAATTTAAATAATGCTTTCATAGTATATGGATTTAATTATATATATTCAAATAATATACCAAACCAAAATTATTTTTCATATCCTATTTGTCAGCTCAAAACTGACAATGCAGATATAAAACATAACTCATTTTAAGCCGATTTAACGGCATATATTTATCAGATAAGGTAATCATAAGGGGCATAAAAAAAGGGGCTAAATTAGCCCCTTATTCATTCGTATAGCAATTTTAATTTGCCGTTGCCATATCGTATATGGTATCAAATATTTTGCCGTCTAGTGTTTTTTGCACATCAAACGATTTCGCAAATTTGGTATGCAATATCTCGTTGAAGGCATTGTAACCTAACCACATATTAGGCGAAGTATTAAGGTATCTAGATTCAGCCAATATCGTATCTGCAACTATTTCAGCATTTAAGGACGGCTCGGGATTTTTGTCCGATTTTTCATACTTAAATATAGCAGTTTCCTTGCATACGTCCTTTACGAATTTTTGCACATCAGAAACGATTGCACCACTCAAAAACTCTGCCTTCGGTTTCAACGTGTAATACTCGTTATTCAAAAAATTGCTAACAAGGGTTTCAATTTCGGGCAATACAAACTCAACGATACTACCTTTATGCTTTACGTTAAAAGACATTTTGGTTTCAGCAACGTGCAAACCATTAGTACAAACTTGGCGAAAATATCCAAAACTGCCCGACGTTTTACAACTGCCGTCATACGAATTAACGAAACGTAACATTGGCTTGATAATATCTTTGCCATTAGCCACAACGATATTATATCTATCATCGTTTAAGATATAATCAACTGCGAAACTACGATTATCACGATTAATACTACGTGTGTCGTATTGCACATCAGCATTAATCAAATTTTCTTCCACAACGGCAAAAAACTGCTCGTTGGGTAAATGTCCGTAATTGTCCGAAAATACGCCTACCAACGTGCCGTTGGAATAGATTGCTTTTTCTAATCCCTTACGTGTAGGAGTGCCTAAAATTTCGGCTAAATTACGCACTTCGCTATCAACGAATACGTTGTCATTCTGCATTGTTTGCCCCTTAAAATTGATACGTGTAGTCATAACTGGGTTGCATTTTAGCCACTCGCATTGTGGTTAGGTTGAATTGTGAGATACAAATATCGCATTAGTTTTTCAAACCACCAAATTTATTTTGAATTATTTTTAAAATAGTTATACACATATTATTTTTTATAATGTGAATAACTTTGCACCCTAAAAAAAATAGCGTGTAGGTTGGAGTATACTTCCCGCCATTGTTAGTGCCGTATGTCATTCAAATTGACAATACAAATATAGGATAATAAATTGAAACTACCAAATTTATTTTAAAAAAAAATGCCCTACATTTGTAAGGCATTTAATTCGTGTGCTGATTAACACTGATAAGTTATCGGTATTATCTCAAACGCTTCAATAAAACCAGTTTCTGCTTGTAACACTTCAACAAGTGCAAGAGCATCAACTCTGTGTTCAAATGCTTTGTGCATAATACCCGCACCATTTTCAAATACGAGCCAAATTGTTTTTTCCATAATAGATTGTTTTAATTGTGAGATACAAATATAGGATTAATAATTCAAACTACCAAATATTTTTTGAAGTATTTTTAAAATATTTTTTTGGTGGTCTGGAATTAATGTTGTATGTTTGCTTTGTTTAAATGAATAGGTTAAAAGATAATCCCTGATGTGTCTACATCGGGGATACTTTTTATTTTGTATAAACTAAAAAACCCCACACTTTTGGTGTAGGGAATTTATTCACAATTAAACTAACTTTAACTTCGTAGATATGCAATATCTTTGTTATACTTTAATGTCTTGGCTTGGCTTGTGGTCAGTCCAACAAACTCTTGTGGTCTAAAACTAATTTCATCGGGATAGAATTCAAATAAAAATTCTTCAACCCCATTTTCAAGCGTAACATAAACCTTTGGCATATCATCAAAGAAACTCTTTGGCATTGCCGTAATTCTTGCTGATACGATTTTTAATTCTTCTGCTAACATAATTTTATTTTTTGATTGTGAATGAATAAGCAAATTTAAGATTAATTTTCCACACTACCAAATATTTTGCAAAGTTTTTTCAACCCATGTACACAAAAGTGTATATCGTGGAATTGATTGAGAGTCGCCCCATGCTCTCATGTATTGCCGTTCTTTGTTGCGTGGACTTTCGGCACATTAAACAATTCCATTATCTTTTATTCAACCATTCATCAAAGGTGCGATAACCTCCGAATGCTCTCCATTGGTTATACATATCATTCCTATCTTTGCAAACACGCTTTGCCCACTTGTAAACCAACTCGGTTTCTTTGAATGTGGTAAAGTTATCTCGGCAATAGTTTTCAAGAAACCCTACTGCTTGGCACCAACGAATATATGATTTTTCGGTAATGCGTCTGTTTATCCAATCATCACTTGTTCTGCCACAATCATTGAATTGTTTAATCGTATCAAACCCAGCAGACATTTTATCAATATCTACTTTGTTATATAAACTCTCAACAACCCT